>ENA-UEPJ01004314-UEPJ01004314.1-human-gut-metagenome-genome-assembly--contig:-NODE-4314-length-11319-cov-4.131916_pt1 | contig 11319 bp, 8 predicted proteins | sample MGYA00242890_ERZ507896 | MGnify/ENA primary metagenome ERZ507896 (study PRJEB26167, sample SAMN06115508) | human gut metagenome | host: Homo sapiens | place: China:Qinghai | collected 2015-08-20... | reverse complement strand
GCAACCGTTATCTGTTTACCTTTATATATAGCAATGATAAAACAGTCTTTCACCACCTTTCGGGTACTCTTCTGGTTTTCCAACGCTTTTTCGTAGGTAGAAGTTTTCCCAACGTAATAACGGTAACGCTCTTCTCCTTTCAACTCCTCTATCTTTTCTTTCAACTTCAGATACTCGAAATCCTTGATTCTTGTCTTGGACGAGGCTACTTGAACAGCGTAAAATAAGTCATTTTTATTTTGAGGAGCAACAACATTCTCCGTTTTTTTCTTCTCCGTTCCGGTTACTTTCTTTTCTTCAGACTGAGTGACAGAGTTTTCCACCTTTATCACGACACTATTCCGCTCCACATTATTTTTATACGATTGGAATCCCGAAAAAACAGCACGAGCCAAATTTGTCTGCCCAGATTCCGACGTCAATATTTTCTGGTCATGCGGGTTCGAGATAAAACCCGTTTCTATTAACACGGCAGGCATCCCGACATCCATCAAAACGATAAACCCGGCTTGCCGTACTTCCCGGTCCGGCATTTTCGTGCGTTTCACCAGTTCATTCTGCACGGGAGCCGCAAATTCCATACTATTTTTCAAATGACTGTTCTTCAGAAAATTGAACATGATGTAGGACTCTGCTTTCTTGGGATCAAAGCCGTCGTACTTTACCGAATAGTCTTCCTCGTAATGAATCGCCTCGTTTTCTTTCATGGCGACTTGAAAACTCGCTTCCGATTTATGCAATCCCAACACGTAAGTTTCTACCCCTCGCACGGTAGACTTAGAAAACTTGTTCACGTGAATGGAAATGAACAACTGCGCTTTTGCTTTATTCGCTATTCTTCCCCGTTCCCTCAAGTCCACCGCAACGTCTTTTGTTCGGGTATACACTATTTTGATATTCGGATAAGCATCCTTTATCATTTTCCCCAATTTCAAGGCAACAGCCAAGGTTATATCCTTCTCTCTCAAACGTCCGCTTATCGCACCCGGGTCTTTCCCCCCGTGTCCCGCGTCAATACAAATACAAGTAATTCTACCCAAATTATCTTGAGCATCGAGAGTTTTTATTCCCCCTAACAGAAAGATAACCAACAAGAAACCTACAAACCTGCACTGATTTATCATGTATTTAAAACTTTTTAAAAAGAATCATGACCATTAACAACCATTATTTCTTACATTTGCAAAGCAAAAATGCTATATGCGTCATGCAATATTAGTCACAAAAATAATATATTAAATTGCAAATTAGATTATATACAGGGCTTTTTATTAAGAAATGTATCATTTTAACGATGATCGCCCTGCCGATAATACTATCATCCAACGGTGTTGCATCCGAGCTTCTTTTCGGAGACGGAATTGATGTATTTGTCAGTGACACCACGAAAGAAGTCAGAGATCAGTGGCCTGTCATCAATCTCGATACCACGATTCCGACTCCTAAAAAACTTCCCGTCCTCGCCCGCGACACGTCCGGGCAACCGGGCGATAGTATTCGTATCGTGTATGATTCAACAGGTATGGCAATTGACACGATCCGGAACGACTCCACGGTTTCAAAACCGTTATTTAATGATTTAATCACTTATAACGCAGACGACTCCGTGAAATTTTCCATCAACGGCAAGAAAGTTTACTTGTACGGTAACGGGTTCGTGAAATACCTCACGAGCGAACTGAAGGCTGATTATATCGTACTGGATATGGAAAAAAAAGAAGCATACGCTACCGGGGTTCCCGATTCAGTCGGAGAACTTACAGGAACCCCGAAATTCAAAGACGGGGCGCAAGAATTCGAGGGGAAAGAGTTGAGATATAATTTTGATTCGAAAAAAGGACTTATTACAGAAATCATCACGCAAGAAGGCGAAGGATACGTGCAGGGACAAACCACGAAAAAAATGAGCGACTCGGTGTATTGCGTGGTACACGGTTCATATACCACGTGTGACAATCACGACCATCCTCACTTCCGTCTTCGGATGAGCCGGGCGAAAATGATTAAAGACAAAAGAATCTTCGTGGGCTTCACCTACTTGGAACTCGAAGATGTTCCCCTGCCCTTGTTTATCCCGTTCGGTTTCTTCCCGATCACGAACAAGGGGACGTCAGGTATCATCATGCCGACATATGGGGAGGAACGAATGAGAGGTTTCAACCTGCGGGGTGGTGGATATTACCTCTATATCAATGACTATATTGATATGACTCTCACGGGGGACATATATACCAACGGTTCATGGGGATTGCAATACGCCACCACGTATAGAAAAAGATATAAATACAACGGGCAATTCAACGCCACGATGAGTAAGAACCACGTGAGCGAAAAAGGTCTGCCCGACTATCAGGAATCTTCCGACTGGTCTGTCCGCTGGACTCACTCGCAAGACGGTAAAGCCAACCCTTACAGTTCTTTCTCGGCATCGGTGGATATGTCTTCCGCGAGCAATAATTACTATAACGGAAACAATATAAATGATATTGCCAATCAACGAAAGCAATCCAGTATATCTTGGAGCAAGAAATGGCCGGAAAGTCCTTTCAGTTTAAGCGGCTCACTCAGCCACAGCCAGAACAGTCGGGACACCTCTATCTCCCTCACGCTACCAAACATCAGCTTGCGCATGACACAAATCTATCCTTTCCGTAAAAAAGACAAGGTGGGGGAAATGAAATGGTACGACAATATCGGTATCTCCTATTCGGCTGAGCTAAGAAACAATATCCAGACAAAAGAAAACAAACTGTTCAAATCGTCTTTTGAAAGAGATTGGGATAACGGATTCAAGCACAATATCCCGCTGAGCTTGTCTTTCAAAATAGCGAAAGACGTGACATTTACCCCTTCTCTAAACTATAACGGGTACCTCAACACGAAGACTTTCGAGAAAATATGGATACCGGATACCAGCCGTGCCGGGGGACAAGTTGTCAAAAGAGTCATACCGGGTATGAACTATTCGCATGACTATTCGGCAAGTGCCTCCATTGGCTACACGCCGACCATTTACGGTATGTTCTTGTTCAAACCGGGCAGTAAGGTTGCCGCTATCCGTCACATGATACGCCCGTCTTTCTCGGCGTCCTACACGCCCGCGTTAAAGCCTTTGGGCAAATACACGAAGGAATATTTTGACGGGGAAAAATACGTCGAATACGCTATTCACGAGGGATTGCCTTATACCCCGAAGACGACTATCGGCACACAATCGGGAAGCATCAGTTTCAGCTTGGACAACAATGTCGAGATGAAAGTCCGTAACGATAATGACACGACCGGGGATGAGCAATTCAAAAAAGTAAAACTACTGGAGAGTTTCCAGATAAGGGTTTCTTACAATCCTTTCGCGGATAGCATGAGATTTTCCACTATCGGTTTAAGCGCCCGTACCAAAGTATTCAACAATAAGGTCGATTTGAACTTCTCCGGAACGTTGGATCCTTACGCTGTCGATGGGAACGGACGTAAAATCAATAAATACCACGGTGGAATCGGGCGATTGACAAACGCTACCATATCCAGTAACTTTAGTCTATCGGGTGACAACGGAAAAAACAAAGAGAAGAAAAACGAAATGGTGGGCGGTTATTACGATGACTATATGGATTTTGATGTTCCTTGGAACCTGAGTCTGGGGTACAACCTGAATTATACCAAAACTTACTCTTCGGCCTCCCCCAAGGGAAAAGGAGATATTCGACAAATTTTAAGTATCAACGGAGATCTCTCGTTGACACCGAAATGGAAAATATCTTTCCAATCGGGATATGATTTCAAAGCCAATGAAGTTACCTCAACAAGTTTCAGTATCACGCGGGACTTGCATTGTTGGGAAATGGTATTCAATTGTATGCCATTCGGTCAGCACCAGTCCTACAACTTCGAGATACACGTGCGTTCTTCCATGTTGAGAGACTTGAAACTGACCAAACGGGAATCCTTTACCGACTCAAGGTTATACAATCGATAATAAATTACGACCTCTGTCGTACGGCTTCGTACATCAATATAGCCGCGGCAGCGGAAACATTCAGCGATTCGATTTTACCGAGTTGGGGTATCTTGATACGTTCGTCCGCCAAAGCCAACAACTCTTCATCTATACCGGTATCCTCCGATCCCATGATAAGCAGGCATCCGTCTTTCATGTTTGCCTCGGTGTAGAACTTATCGGCTTTCTCTGTGGCGGCAAACACGGTCAATCCCCTCCGTTTTAATTCCCGGATTGTTTTCTTCAGGTTCTTCTCCCGACACACCGGTAAATGATACAACGCTCCCGCTGATGTCTTGATGGCATCGGATGATATTTTCGCTGAATTTTTATTGGGTATCAGAATCGCATCCACCCCGGCACATTCCGCCGTACGAGCAATTCCGCCCAAATTGCGCACGTCCGTGATTCTGTCCAACACCAAAACGAACGGGGTCTTTCCTGCCGCAACCACGCTACCGATTACCTCATCGATATCTTGATAAGGTATCGGGGAAACCTCAGCCAACACCCCTTGATGGTTGCGTCCGGCAAACGGTTTAAATACTTCTTCCGGAACATACTGGAACGGAATCTGACGTTCACGCACCAATGCGAACAACTGTTGGAATAAATCACCCTTTATCCCTTGTCTGAACATTACTTTATCAATCTCTTTTTCATCCAGTATCGCCTCCTGTACGGCACGGATTCCGAAAATACATTCTTGTTTAAACTTTGCCATCTTACCTATTCAATTTACAATTTAATAATTTCGTGATTTGACGATTGCCGATTAATTCCCGACCTTCGATTTCAGCATCTCCAAGCGTTCGTTCTCTTCTTCCCACTCTCTCATACACGCTTCCAAGCGTTTTTTCGCTTCATCATACGTCTTCAGTAGCTCATCGCTAATCGTCCCTGTTGCCATTTTTCCCTCGGCATCCACTATCGCTTGTTCCAAATCGGCAATCTCCAACTCCGATTTTTCAATTTTCACCTCCGAACGTTTGATTTCCTTATTCCACTGTTTACGTTCCTCGAAAGCAGCTTTATTCTCGGAAACGGGTTCTTCCGCCACGTTCTCTTCCGCCTGCACTTTCCGGGGATGCATCTGTTCATACTCCCGGAAACACTCTAACTTTTTCGCTTCCAAGAAGTGAGTCACCCCACCCAAATACTCCTTTATATTCTTATTCGTGAATTCATACACTTTATCAGCCAACCCAATCAGGAAATCACGGTCATGCGACACGACGATAACGGTACCTTCGAATTTCTTCAAGGCATCTTTCAAAATGTCTTTCGTGCGCATATCCAAATGGTTCGTCGGCTCGTCGAGAATCAGCACATTGTAGGGTTCCAACAGCAGGCGTACCATAGCAAGCCGGGTTCGTTCTCCCCCGGAAAGCACTTTCACTTTCTTGTCAACATCCTCTCCCGAGAACAAAAAAGCCCCCAGAATATCCCGTATCTTTTTCCGTATATCCCCGACTGCCACTTGATCCACGGTGTCGAGTACACTCAATGAGGGATCAAGTAAATCCGCCTGATTCTGCGCAAAGTACCCGATATTCACGTTATGTCCGATCTTTAGCGTCCCCTCGTAAGGAATCTGATCCATTATCATTTTCACCAAAGTGGTTTTTCCCTCTCCGTTCCTTCCCACGAAAGCCACTTTCTCCCCTCTCAACACGTCCAAATTCACTTCCTGCAATACCACGTGATTGCCATAAGCTTTCGTCAAATCACGACCGCTCACCACCACATCACCCGAACGTACAGCCGGTTGGAAACGCACGTTAATTCGCGCGGAATCCTCCTGTTCCACTTCAATCCGCTCTATCTTTTCCAGTTGTTTGATGCGCGATTGCACTTGTACCGCTTTCGTCGCCTTGTAGCGGAAACGCTCTATAAAGTCTTCCGTATCTTTAATCTGTTTCTGTTGATTCTCGTAAGCACGCAATTGCTGCTCGATCCGCTCCTTGCGCAATTCGGTAAATTTCGTGTAAGATACTTTATAATCGTATATCTTACTCAAAGATATTTCGACAGTACGGCTCGTGATATTATCCAAAAAAGCCCGGTCGTGCGAAACAAGCACTACCGCCCCCGGGTATCCCTGCAAGAATGATTCCAACCATGAAATGGATTCTATATCCAAGTGGTTCGTCGGCTCGTCCAATAAAAAGACATCCGGACGTGCCAATAATATCTTCGCCAACTCGATACGCATACGCCACCCGCCACTGAATTCTTCACAACGACGATCCATATCTTCTTGACGAAATCCCAATCCTTTCAACACAACCTCAACCTCTCCGTTCATATTATCGGCTCCCCGCATATGCAACATCTCGGTTTTCTCGTTCAATTTATCAATTAAAGACATGTAACTGTCGGATTCGTAATCTGTCCTTTCCGCCAATTCGGCATGCAATCTCTCCACTTCCCGTTGCAATCCCAACACGTCATTGAAAGCCGTCCCCGCCTCTTCCCGCACGGTTTTCCCTTCCGCATACACTTTCGTCTGGGGCAAATAACCGACCTTCAAACCGGAGGGCATCGACACACTTCCTTCGGACGGTTCCTGCACCCCGGCAAGAATTTTCAACAAAGTAGACTTGCCCGCCCCGTTACGTCCGGTCAGACCTATCCTGTCCCTTTTGTTTACCAGAAACGAGATGGAATCCAACAACGCATAATCCCCGAATAAAACACTTACATTATTAATTGAAATCATTACAATAACTTGAAAATTGAAACCTTCCGTATTTAACGGATGCAAATATACGAAACTTATTTTGTTGCACGAAACAACTAAATTTACATTTAAAAATGCGAAAACTAACATATGTCATGTTTTATCCTTAAAATATTTTTGTATATTTGGGAAATCTTGAAAAATACTAACTACAAAAAAGAATAAAATATGTCCAAAGGAGTATTCAAATTACCTAACATTACCAATGAACCCATCAAGAGCTACGCGCCGGGTTCTCCGGAAAGAAAAGAGTTGAAGTCACAACTTAATGCTTTGCGTGCTACAGTTGTGGATATTCCAATGATCATCGGGGGCAAAGAAGTCCGCACCGATAAATTAATGGATATCCGTCCGCCGCACGATCACCATCATTTGCTGGGACACTACCACCAAGGTGACGCGAGCCACGTGCAAATGGCTATTGACGCTGCGTTAAAGGCAAAACCGGAATGGGAAAAAATGAGCTGGGAGAGCCGTGCCGCAATTTTCTTGAAAGCAGCCGATTTATTATCGGGTCCCTACCGTCAACGAATGAACGCCGTGACTATGTTAGGACAATCCAAGAATGCTTTTCAAGCCGAGATTGATGCTGTCGCCGAGTTAGCCGACTTCTTCCGTTTCAACGTGAAGAATATGTATGAAATATATCACATGCAACCGAATTCTGCCCCCGGAATCTGGAATCGTACGGTTTGGCGTCCGCTGGAAGGATTTATCTTTGCATTAACCCCGTTCAACTTTACCTCTATCGCCGGAAACCTTCCGGGAGCACCTGCTCTTATGGGTAATGTTTGCGTGTGGAAACCCTCGAAGACCGCGGTTTATTCCGCTCACTTGATCATGGAAATCCTGAAAGAAGCAGGCTTACCCGACGGTGTAATCAATCTAGTGTACTGTTCCGGGCCTACGGCTTCCGAAGTGATATTCTCACATAGAGAATTTGCAGGTATTCATTTCACCGGTTCCACCCAAGTATTCAACGACATTTGGGCTACCATCGTGAAGAATATCGACAAATACCGGAGTTACCCGAGAATCGTTGGTGAAACCGGAGGTAAAGATTATATCTTCGCTGACCCGACAGCTTGCCCGAGAGAAGTAGCTACCGCTATCGTACGGGGAGCCTTCGAGTATCAAGGACAAAAATGTTCTGCCGCTTCGCGTGCATACATACCTTCAAATATCTGGCCGGAAGTTGAAAGCTACGTGCAAAAAGACTTGGCTGCTATCAAAGTAGGCGGTGTCGAAGATTTCACGAATTTCGTGAATGCTGTTATTGACGAGGCTTCTTTCGTTAAATTAGCCAACGCTATTGACGAAGCGAACAAATCGTCTGATGCCGAAGTTATTGCCGGCGGTCATTATGATATGAGCGCGGGATATTTCATACAACCGACCGTAATCCAAGCGTTTAAACCGGATTATATCACTATGCGCGAGGAACTGTTCGGCCCGATTCTCACGACATATGTTTACGATCCGGAGAAAGTGGATGAAACACTGGATATTCTGGATAAAACTTCCACTTACGCTCTTACCGGAGCAATTTTCTCAAAAGACCGGACTAATATCGAGCGAATGACAGAGCGTCTGACACATACTGCCGGGAACTTTTACATCAACGACAAACCGACAGGTGCGGTTGTTGACCAACAACCCTTCGGTGGCGGACGCGCATCCGGAACAAACGATAAAGCAGGTACAATCTTTAATTTATTGCGTTGGGTTTCCCCGCAAGCGATTAAAGAAACATTTGTACCGGCTACAAATTATATGTATCCTAACTTCTTGGAAGAGTAATAAGGTTTACACGTTTGTAAAACAAAACGAGGCTGCCAATTCATTTTTTTGGCAGCCTTTTTATTATATCAATGGATGTTTCCGATTCACGGTATAGAATGTTTCACGCGATACGTTATACATCCGGCAGACAGCCTAAACCGAAACTCCACTCTTCAACAAGCGATGTATCTCTTCTTTGTTCTCCAATATAACCTGCTGTTTTATAGCCCCAAGGGGACGTCCCAAGCGAACACCTTCCGACTTCCGATGCGCCAGCGCTTCTTTCGTTCTCATAGAAATCAAGTTATGCTCTATCTCTGCCACCAGCGCAAACGCAAATGCCAGCACCTTGCTGTTTATACTATTATCAAAAGCGTAGCCATCTTTCGTACTATAAATGATAATCTCTTTTTCCAAACAACGGTGCAGGATAGACATGATATTCAACAAAGTCCTACTTAGACGGGACAATTCCGTCACAATTAACACATCTCCCTTCCTTAAACTTTTCAATAGTTTTCCAAGCTTACGATCGTGTTCATTCTTTTTACCGCTAACAACTTCTGTTACCCATTTATCAATTTTCAAATTCCTTCGGGCCGCGAATTTCTGAATTTCTTCTTTTTGGTTTTCAACATGTTGCTTCCCCGTGCTGACCCGCAAATAACCTATTATCATAATCAAAACTTTAAAAATAAAATATTAACCTTCAGACAAAGGGTCGCAATTTTATAACTACAAAGTCATAATCATCAAATACACAGCAATACAGTTGTCAATAAAAACGTTCGTTTAATTGGACACCCATTTTAGCGTGGATAACAGATATTTTAGCTATTTGAATTTACAATCTAACGACTTATACGTAATATTTTTAGTAACGATTGACTCAGTTTTTTCAAAAATTGGTATATTTGTCTGTGCAAATGAACGAATATTTTGACAGATTATTGCCAAAATAGCGTTAAATCATTCAAAATTAAAATATAAACTCAAATACCACGCGAGAATTAATTATGAACAAAAGAGAATTAGCCAAAAGAGTTGCCGAGAAATGCGGGCAAAGCCAAGTAGTTTCTACTCTTGTTATCAACACTTTCATCTCTTGCATTCTGGAATCTTTAGAAGCTGGAGAAAAGATAACTATTCAAGATTTCGGAACCTTAAGCGTGAAACAGCAAAAGAAAAGAGAACGTTTCAATCTGGCAACGAACAAAGTAGAAACCTATTTACCCTACGATTACATCAAATTTACAGCCAGCAAGTCCGTGAAAATAAAACAAAAAGAAAAATCGGTCAAGAAGGAATAACCCTGTCTGATAAAAACAAAATGAGGCTTTCCGGCAAAGCGGTCAGCCTCATTTTCAATTTCGAGTGTCTATCTTAGATAATCACAATATGCTCTTGATCGGTCAATTTCTCGCAATAATGACATTTCAAAACGATCGGAGAACTACCTACCACATCAAATTTCGTGCGTACCTTCTGGTTGTTCGTGATACATTTCGGGTTCACGCATTTAGCTATGCCTTCCACGTGCTCCGGTACCATCACCGCTTTCTTTTCTGCTACTTCAAAATCCCGAATAATATTGATTTTGGCAGTAGGAGCAACCAAAGCCAATTTATTCACCTCATCATCCTTCAAGAATTTATCCCAGATTTTGATAATCGCTTTTTTCTCCAGCTTACTACTAACAAGGTTATACCCGAAAGTAACCGTGTTCTCCAGATCTTGGATCCCCAACACGTTGATCACGTCAAACAATTTACCAGCAGGAATGTGGTCTATTACCGTACCGTTTTCCACGGCGCTCACCTGTAATTCTTTTTTTGCTGCCATATTTTTTTCTTCTTTAATTACCATTTTAAATCTAATGCCTTGAATATAATTGCCTGACGGGTAAACACGCCGTTCAGAGCCTGTTGGAAGTAGTATGCCTTCTTGTTATCGTCCACGTCCTCGTCAATCTCGTTCACACGGGGTAGCGGGTGGAGAATACGCATCGTGTCTTTCGTTCCTGCCAACATGGAATTCTTCAGTATATACACGTTTTTCACTTTCTCGTATTCCAACGGGTCAGCGAAACGCTCGCGTTGCACCCGAGTCATGTAGAGAATATCCGCATCATTGATCACGTCATCCAATTCCGAGTGCTCGTAATAAGGAATGTGCAATTTGTCGAGGAACAACTTGTAAGCTTGAGGCATTTCCAACTCTTTCGGTGAAATAAAGTGGAAAGTGGGGTTAAAGTGACTCATGGCTTGTAGCAAAGAGTGAACCGTACGCCCGTACTTCAAGTCACCCACCATGAATATATTCAAGTTTTCAAGCGTACCTTGTGTCTTGTAGATCGAGTACAAGTCCAACATCGTCTGCGTCGGGTGTTGGTTGGCCCCGTCACCGGCATTGATCACCGGCACGTTGGCAACTTCACTCGCGAAACGGGCAGCTCCCTCCAACGGGTGGCGCATCACGATCAGATCGCAGTAGTTATCCACCATCTTGGTCGTATCTTTCAAAGATTCTCCTTTCGTTGTACTGGAAGACGATGCATCGGAAAATCCCACGATGCGGCCTCCCATTCTACTGATGGCCGTTTCAAAACTTAATCGCGTACGGGTAGACGGTTCAAAAAACAATGATGCTACCACCTTTCCTTCCAACAAATTGCGATTCGGGTTTTTCTCAAATTCAGAAGCGATTTTCAATACTTCCAGAATGTCCTCTTTCGAGTAGTCGGTAATGGATACTAAGCTACGTTTATTCATAATTTTATATATTAAAAGTGTTTATG
>ENA-UEPJ01004312-UEPJ01004312.1-human-gut-metagenome-genome-assembly--contig:-NODE-4312-length-11325-cov-5.112464_pt1 | contig 11325 bp, 16 predicted proteins | sample MGYA00242890_ERZ507896 | MGnify/ENA primary metagenome ERZ507896 (study PRJEB26167, sample SAMN06115508) | human gut metagenome | host: Homo sapiens | place: China:Qinghai | collected 2015-08-20... | reverse complement strand
TGCACCAATCGCATTCCGGTGTATACATCTTCGTAATGGAAGGTGAAGTCAAAGTGGACGGCACAATACTCTCACGCATTTTTACTGAAAATCCTATAAAAAGCATGCACAGAACTACCTCAAGAATCTCTGTTGCAACAAACATTGCAATTATTGCAGGAATGTTTGTCATATATATCTCTATATTATTCATTAATGTAGTCGTCATCTGGTTAATCAGCATCATAAGCTGTGACACGCTTCCTACTGCAAGCCATCTTAATGCAAAAAATGTTATGCACAGAAATGCCTTCAGCCTTATTTTCTTAAAATCTCCCACAATAAGAGCAATATAAACCGCTGCCATTGCGATTACATATGCAGCCAGATTAGGCAGTATCTGTGGAATATAATAAAGCACCGTAAGCACTGCCAGATACAGTACTGCCGATGCAAATGCTCTTTTTTTATTAACAAAATCACTTAAAAGTCTGTACAGGAAAAATGCAGCTGCAAGCCTTACACCATTAATCATGCACTGTGAGACTATTTCATAAAATAAATCTATTTTCATTATCTACTCTCCGATTCCCCTCATCGAATATTTCATGTAACTTTCGACAAAACATTTGTAATTCTGCTTTGCCATAGTTACCTGTCCCTTTTCAAGATAAATGTGTGAAGAATCATATCGTTCTACATATCTCATATTAATCAGATATGCCCTGTGAGGACGAAAAAAATTCTCCCCAGCCATATCCTGCAATTCAGACATTTTTCCATAGTATTCAATATCATCCGTAGTCGTATGAATGACGATTTTGCGGTTAAATACCTCAGCATATACGATATCATCAAGGTACACTCTTGTATGTACTTTCCCATTGGTAACAGTAATGCTTGCCCGTCCGGCGTTGTCTGCTTGAAGTTTCTGGATTCTTTCTTCCGCTTTTCTTAACACAGCTTCCAGTTTTTCATCATCAACCGGCTTTACAAGATAATTAAGCGCATCTACATCAAATGCGTCATAAACATATTCCTCTGCCCCGGTCACGAATATTATCTGGACTTGAGAATCATTTTTTCTTAACTGCCTTGCCGCCTGCATGCCGTCCATGCCCGGCATCTGGATATCAAGGAGTAAAATATCCAGACTCATCGAACACAGAAGGAGGTTGTCACAGCTTGAAAATTTAACAATTCTTGCCTGTGGCATTAACCTTCTTACTTTGTTTTCAAGGATATCCCGAATTCTGCTCTCATCATCGCATATACCTACAATCATTTTCCTGCTCCCATAACTATTTCTAAATATATCGGCATAACCCTGAAGTAATTAAATGAGCATATTAAAATGTTTATAGTTCTGCTCATTTTCTATATCAGTATCTGTCAAACTCTGCTTAACGGAATTGATATCCCCGCCTGCCTGAATTGTGTCAGACATTTCATCAGCAGACTCCGCTGTCTTTTCAGCAGATTCTGCCATCTTTTCTGCAGACTCGTCAGTCTTTTCACTAAGATCATCCATAATCTCAGACAGTTCACCCTTATCTTCATCTTTTCCTGCTGCCTCATCAAGCGCATCTTTTCTTCTCTCTTCCGGAGTCTTTGGCTTGTTCTTCTCTGCAGCCTTGGCAATCTTTTCTGCTCTCTCCTGTGCCTCATCTAATACATGAAGCATTTGTGAGCTGTTGTATTCCTGCTTGGCAGCTTTAATCTCATCCTCATAAGAATGAAACATTTCCAGCTTCTTGGCAATTTCTTCAACAGTCTGTGCCTCTGTATTCTTGAGATTCTGCTTCTGTTTCTCATAGAATTCGATTTTACCGTCACGCTGTGCCTGTCTGTCCAACCGGTCTTTTGTACTCTTTAGCATTCCCTGATTTTGCAAGCCAAACATCGTTTTCCCTAATAAACTTAACGAATAATTCATGTCAAATCTCCTTCCTGGCTATACATACATGTCAATCAAACTTCTTTATCAATCTTGCCTGAGGCGATTGACGCTGCTGTCTTTGAGTAATATGTACCTTTACTTGTGTATGAACTTCCTGCTCCGTTTGAAGCATTTGATATAGCTGACGCCTTCCTTGATACATTTCCTGCAAATGAATTGTACCCGTTAAATATTGATTTTAATGTGCTTTTATCAGCCTTTTTTAATGTGTCTTCATCTAATTCCAGCTTATTACCTTTTGCGATTGTAATGCCTGCCTTAGATAACAGTTTTGCATTTTTGCCAGTCATTCCTGTAAGCCATGCGGCATTTCTTAATACAGATTTATTATTAGATTCTCCTGATTCACTCACAACATCATTGTAACTTTCGATAAATGATTTAACAGCTTTAACAATTGTGTCATCATCTTTATCAAAAAGCTCCGAATCATTAAGCTTATCTGCTGCCACCTTTAATGAATCCGCACTTGAACCCATAAGAGTTGATTTCTGTACAGTATCCTGTTTTGTAGTTGACTTTTCAGTATCCTGCTTTGCATAATATGCCTTCATCAGTTTCTTATAGCTTCCATTTCTGATTGAAGCATAATCTGATAAATAATTAGCTGTTCCCACTGATGAATTAGATGCTGTTCCAAATAACTCTGAATAATCAATATTACTATTATATTTACTTGAATAATCACTAAAACTATTAATTCCTGACATAAATTTATCCCCCTATAATCTTATATCAATCTTTTTATAAATGTTCTGGCTATCAGGTTCACTACTGTCCTGTGTGCCGTCTTCTTTTACTTTTTCACTGTCATGTTCAGTCTTTTTGCCGTCTGCGGACCTGTCTGTTTCATTATCAGACTCTCCTGCTTTGCTGATTGATTCCTTTGCATCTGCAAGTGAAGACATCTGTGCCTGTGCTGCCTGCTGTGCCTTTCCCTGTAAATCAGCAAGTTCCTGTTCTTTCTTCTCAGTACTTGAGCCTCTTCCTTTGTCCATTGCTATTTCTGACTCAAGAACTCCGGCTTTTCCATTTATCTGTGTGGCAACACTTCCCTGCACCTGTGCCTGTTTCATTGCTGAATCTGCTGAAATCATAGCAGACATTTTGCCCTGTGATATTCCACCCACCTGTCGCTTTGAACCCTTATTTTTTTCTGTATCATCATAATCAGCGCCAGTCAGCTCATCAACAGAATTACTGCTCTTATTCTGCTGTTGTTTTCTAAGTTCAATCTGATGCTGTCTTAACTGCTGTGTCAGGCTGCTGATTTCCTGCTGAATCTCCTGCCTTTTCTTCATCTTCTCTTCTAATGAAAGTTCCTGATTAGAAGATAGTTCCTGTAATTTTTTCTGTGCATTTGCAATCTGATTCTTTAAATTTCTGCTAATAGAATCCATCTGCATATTTCCACCAATACTGTCCGACCTTTTGCAATCCGTTGCATTTCCGACACCATTAACTGTCATAGTCATTATCCTCCTTGATATATTTTCTTTATAAAAATGTCGGAATAATACTTTTTCTTATATATTCAGATGTTGTGAATTGACCTTTTTTCGTTGTGAAGCGACTGAGAAAATCAAAATGCCCTGCTGCTGGTTTTTGCCAGTTGCAGAGCACTTTTATTTCACCATATTTCAATTTTATCTTTATATTCTAATATTGACTTTCATTAACAGCTATAGTATTATCCTTTCATAAAGGAAATGGGTTTTTGTCTGGTAAGCGATTAATCGCCGAGAGAGTTGCTCGTTTCTTTTTTTATGTCTATAACATCATATAGATACATCCTCCATCATTTGAATGCCTTATTAGCACAGAGGTATGAAACATATTATACCTTTCCACTTTACCATTATCATCATATACAGGAAGAGCAAATTTTGAATCATATCTATACCAACCATTTTTGCCATCTCTTCTATGTTTATCTTCATTATTCTCTCTAAAATGCTTTCCCACAGCAATTTCAATAAGTTCAGGAATACCTGTTGCAGCATTTGCCTTTGCTTTAGCATTTGTTCCTTTAATACTATTTGTATATTTTGAGCCAGTATATTCTTTAGGTAAGTCTGAACCAATATAAACCACATCACCGGTTGATACAATAGTATATATTTCACCAACATATTTCTTTATCTGGCAGCAAAAGTAATCTATCAATTACCGGATGAATAATTGCGGTTTCTGTAATCTGATTAATTGCACATAGCTTCTTCCCTGCATCTTTACTGGATGCTCCGCAGTGATAAACCAATTCTGTCTCCTCACCATAATCAAGTACAATTAACCTGTCATGACAATCGGGATTAGGCTTAATTCGAAGAGATGGATATTCATTTTGAAAATCTGTCACTAAAGATTTTGTAAGAAATCCTTTTCCACCTTTTCCATTTTCTGTGAACAAGACAACCTCCACACCATCAGCCTTTTGAGAAAGATGTTGTAATGACTTTGCATTCATATAATCATCCACAACATAGATTGATTTCTTTGCTTGCTGATAGATTTCTATGTAAGCAATATCAGCCTCGAACTTCTGACCTTTATAAATCACAAAATTCTTCTTGTCTTTATCAGTAATAAAATTATCTGCTAAGATAGCCAAATCTTTTTGAATTGAATCTACCTTATTCTCCATTCGATCCTGTCTCTCCGTTATCGTTCCAACCTTCGCTGTTAAAAAATTCATTTCATTTCTAGTAACAAACTGCTGATTTTGCCTAATATAGTGACGCATCTCCCTAAAAGTACGCATAATAAATATGCTCTGTTGTTCCGCTAATTCTCCACGAAGAACTGTTGCAAGCATATAAATTCCTTGCTCTGTAAATGCGTATGGTAAATATCTGCGTCCACCTTCCTGACCAGCAAAAAAATCCTTTTTCCGTGAGGTCACAATTTGTGACCTCACGGAATCAATTTCACTATTAGATAGTCGAAACATAAAATCTTCCGGAAATCTTTCTATATTTCTTTTTACTTGTTGATTTAACTTTTTTACTTCATAGCCATAAATTTCCGCCAAATCTTTATCTAGCATTACCTGCTGTCCACGAATTATATACACTTTACTACATATATCATCTTTAGTAATCAATTCTTTTGTTTCTTCCATTCTCCCTCCAAACAAATCGGTTGCAATTTCTTCTTTCTTTTTATCTTCCGCCATAAACAATCTATCCCTCAACATTTCTCATTTTGTCATAATACGCTTTATACCTATAAATCGTCCTCTCACTGACATTGTTGCGCTTCGCAATTTCTACCATTGTCATGCCACTCTCATACCCAGCAACAAAATCATTATAAATTGCCATCCACTTGGCATTATGTTTCTGCCGTCCACTTAATTTACGATTTCTGTAATACTCCAGTTCCTCCCGAAGTTCTGCATTCTCTTTTTCTAAATCCTCAATCCTTTTTAATGCTTCTTCAAGTGTTACCGATTTCTCCATTCCCTCATCCTCTATTCATGTCATTCTCACTTTGTCTTCATTATAAACATCTGCGCCTCTTCAGTCAATCCGATTATGTCATGTTGTATCATTTTTTACAAAATCATTCATATAGCTGTAATACTGCCTACATTCTGCCCTCTAAGCCTTTTTATAAAAATCGAAAAAGCTGGGGTATAGGTGAAATCGAACTTTTAATTTTCGCTTATACCTCAGCTTTATGCACTTGTTATATCCACTTCCTATATATCAAATCTTACCTTCATTTCATAATCTAAGCTTTTCGGGACAATAAAATCACATTCTCAACGGTATTACCTTTTTCCCACAAGAGCCGCCTTACCTCTTGACCATCCCGATATATTGGGAAATTAAACTCTATCGACTTCAAAGGCTGCTCTGACTCCCCATTTGGATATATCTGAATTTCTTTTATAAGATAAGTAATAAGGCTTTCCTTTTCCTCGTCACTTATTATATCATAGAGCTTTCCGAAATTCAGCATAAGCTTGTAAATATTGTCCAGAGTGATTGTTTCCATTTCGATAGAACTTTTTCTCAGCTTTTATCAATCGTTCGCACCTGTTCAAGCAAAATAATTGAGTTCTTATCCAATCCCTCAAAGTTATTGATTAGAGTGTGTGTCGGCAGTTTTGCTTTGGTGTTTATTCTGCTTGTGATAGGTGCGACAATGACCGTAGGACTGTGCTTATTACCGACATCGTTTGAAATAATAAGTACAGGTCGCCTGCCACCTTGCTCCGAGCCAATAACGGGATTTAAGTTTGCGTAGTAAATATCCCCACGCTTGATTTTTCTTTCCATTATGTTTGACCTTCCAATTTTATTTAGGCAGGTATGTTCTGCCTATGTAGGCAGCCAAACAAAAGGAAGTATTTATGGTCTGGAGAAGATTAACAAAATCTCTGTTCTTTTGACCGCCTTTCGTCTGGCTGAATATGATAGGAGCATTTCAATTTGTCCTCGACACCCCGAAATGCTATGGGAAGTCGCCAAACGGTCAGCAGCGAACTGACACCACGGGAGTTCCACCCCAACTGTTGGTCTGACAGAGCCGCCCTCATTGCCTGCGACGGTTTTATCACGCTCGGACTGTGACTGGACGGGAGTATCATTGTCCTCTTTGTGGGTTATGGCGAAATCGGGAGCTGCCCGATATTTTGAGTAGGTAGTTATCGCTCTCTGCTTTACGGCAGGTTATGGCGTACCTCTTGACACGCTTATGCTCATCACAATCACAAAGAGAAGGTATTTGGCGAATGGGTATTCAGTTTTCAAAGAGCAATCCTGTTTTCGCCACACAAAGGAAAACAGGGCGAGAGGTTTTGTCCTCTCACCCTGTAGCCCGTGGGAAAGTGCTTTTTTTGACACTATCCCAAAAGTTTTTTGATTTTTTGTTTCAGCCTGCCTAAACGCTTATAGACGGTATCCTCTTTCATACCGAGAATGGCTGCGATTTCAGCAATGGAATAACCCTGTATTTGCAATAAAATCGCCTGCAAGGTAAGCCTGTCCACCTTAATCAGCACTTGATAGAGCTGCTGATTTTCGATGTTGTCCAGAAAATCCTCGACCGTTTTTATTTCGGGCTGTGTCATATCCGCTGCGACATCTTCAAGGTATGTACCTGTTTCCTGCATACGCTGATAGTAACGCCTGTCGGAATTGAAAATTGCCCAATCGTGAACACGGAGCTTTTCGATGTCGTTCTCGCTGATCCCTAAACTCCGTAGCTGTTTTTCCTCGGCTTCTTTCCAGAACCGCCATTTCTTTTCTTCTCTGGCTTTGTTGTACGCCATACTGTTTCCTCCAATCTGAATTTTTTGAAAACTCAGATTGGCAGGCGGACTACGGCAGCCAACGCCAGATACGGGCTTGTCCTGTATCAAAGAAAAGCAGGACAAACAAAAAGCCGCAAAGGTACAAAGACCTCTGCGGCAATAAGCATAACTATACCTATGGCATAGAAATGTAATCTCTATTTGAAAACCATAAGAGTGCCACGAACAGGCGAGGATTTTTTTAACAGATTATCCTCGTTCCTGCGTGACACTCTATATGTATCCGCTGCTTCTGATGAGCAGCGTTGCGGTCATATTAGACCAACACATAAAAAATCCCTCCAAACCTTAAACGGGCTTAGAGGGCTGCGCTATTTTCGTTTAGGCGTGACAGAGCAGCCCACCAAAGCACCGTTTTTTATTTGGTGGGCTGTGCTGCCAAATTTATTGATGAAAAAAGAGCCGACAAGCTGTGAGGTATCTCACAAGTTCATCGGCTCTGCGTCTATGCGTCTGGCTCTTTGATGACTAAAACTATTTGGTCTTTTATATCAATTAAAACTTCTCGTTTACACTTAGGGCAAAAGAGTGGAAAATTCAATAATGCAGTGTCTTTTCTTGCTTTAACCCTTGTTTTGCTTTTGCAAACAGGGCACGACACCCATTCATCTTTCATTTCAATTTTCATCATTTTTTAGCAAATACCCTCTTTATCAGAATTGAAATAGCTATAAAAACAATGCCTGAAGTAAAAAGCCAGATGTTAGGTTCATAGTTCCCGCTCATCATTGCAAACAGATAGAAGTTTCCAAGCTTGCTTTTCATTGTAATATTCAGCATATAATACAAGAGCGGCGTCATAAAAGACACGGGTAAATTGCCTGTAACCGCCGATGTAAGCAAGCCGATTGAACCTAAAAATATTGCATCAGCAATCGTTCCCACAATAAGTTTAACTGTAATTTCACAACCACACGCAAACATGAATAACGAAAAAGCCAGAACTAACAGTATAATTCCTATAACTGAATAAGCGGCTCTTATCAAATAGACATAGGTGCTGTCAATATATTTAGACGCTACAATATTCTTTACTTCATCATCCTGCTCTGGCTGAAAAATCGGAACGAGCAGGATAATGCCGATGATTGAAATGAACATTTCAAGGGGAACGGCTGCGGCTTTACTATCCAGACCTGTTATTCCGAACAGAATAGGGGTCAGTATCATTATGATGGCAGAAAGCAAAAGCAATGGCAAAAAATTATGCCGCAGATTTACTCTTGCGATTTGCCAGACTTGATGAGATAATCGAGGGCAGAATAGCCGCCAAAACCTCTCGACCACCAATACCATTTACCGTTGGAAATCTTTAAACTGTCGTGTTCTGCGGTACAGTACACATTACTTGTGCCTTTGACCTTAACGAGATTGCTCGGCTCAAACTCACGCCGATAGGATAACAGGTCAATCTGGCGTACCCGTTCAAGCACATCAGGGTCAATCTGCACATAGGATCGGTTAGTTCTCAATGGATAAAATCACCTCCAGAAATAGAAAAAGCCAAGGGGCTTTCGCTAAATGAAAACCTCTCGGCTATGTAAAAACATTCTATTTTGTCAACTTCATTTCATTCTCATATATCTCATTAAATACATGTATTCCGTTCCATATATATTCAGACAACTTATTTTCTTTATCCATTACCACTAAAGATTTTATAAATTCCATTTTATCTTCCTGTGTTCTTGCTATGGTATCGCTATTTAAATTTAAGATTATAGGCAAATTTTGATTAAATGATTTCGTCACATCATATTTGTCTTTATTTAATTGCAACTGGCTAATTATTTCAATCGTAGTAACAATGTTATTTTCTTCAAATCCAAGCAGCCGAGCAACATCTATTATTCCTGCATCATACTTCTTCAACTTAGAAGAAAGTTCATCTACTTCTCTTTTCAAAGTATGTACCGACAAAACCATAGTTGACATTATTCTTTCTATTCGCTTTACAAATGACCTCCATATATCAATCGTAACATTTTGCGGTTGAATTGTGTTGAATTTGGGTTTTGTACTGCTGTCAATAGAAAAAGCTCCAAACGCTGTCTGGGTTTTGCTACCGTCTATATGATACAAATATAGTTCAAATAGCAAAGAACGAACATCGTGAAAACACTCATTAGGAGATTTGCAAATTCTTACTCTATACGAAATCGTCTTCCAGAAATCAAACACAACATATCTATATCCGTCAACATCATCATACTGAAAAAAAGCATTTGTTCCTATTTCAGATAATTTATCCATTGCAAAATAATAATTCCCATCAATTATGACATCAACAAAATCCCCGTCTTTATTGCCTAAGATATAATCTACTATTTCACAGTATTCTTCCTTAAATTCCTCTATGTTATTAACATAGCAATACCACTCGTATGCCATTTTTGCCATACTATGAATTGCATAAAAACCCAAAAAACTATCTGCTTCAATGGTTTTATGCACAATAACATCACTTATATCAACTGTTGATGCTTTCCCTTTGCTTATTTTCTCTATTCTTTCCATTGGAGCCATTAAAATTTTGTTTCCATTATCATCAGTTCCTGCAACAACATCTTTAGGTGCATACAAAGACTCTCTATTACTGATTTTAACATTATGTAGCTCTGTTCCATCAACTGATATATCTGCCTTATACTGAATTGGTTTTCCATCACGAGTCGTAAGACCTAAATGATTTCTGAAAAAATCCAAATCAGCTACAAATTTTTTCTCATAATTATCATTTGTAAATGCATTATGTGTTTTACAAACAAATGATTTGGTTAGCTTTGCTCCTGTAATTGCATAAGTTATAATGTCAGATGATGTTAGTTCTGCTTCTGAATTACAATAAATACATTTCATCGTTTATTTTCTCCATTCATCATTTTATCTCACATTGTCCTTATAAGGCTCACATCAAGCTTTATTTAGATAACTTTATCAAAAAATTATCCAAAGTATCATTCCATTTATCCAATCTTGAAACGCACTTTTTTAAGTTATCTCTGTAATTCACTTCATCTATACCTAATACTTCAAACATTATTCTTCGATATAATAAGCTCATTTTCAAAGCATATAAAACCGATTCCGCCCCATTAAAATACACACCCTTCTGTTCACGCTTAATATGCATTATTCGAACTCTACTATTGACTAACGCTGATAAAAACTTTTCATAGTCATTTGACAATTCCCTTTCGAAAATATCTACACCATATTTCGTAATCAATGCATCCAAACAGTTTTTAAGAGATGTCCCACGAGCCCCTGGTGTTAATGAAGCATAAAAATTAGTATGCTTTTTTACGATTTCAACAAGTGGCTCTGCTAATTCAATCAAAAATGCACACTTAATATCTACCGTCATTCCACTATTACTTAAAGAATAGAGATACATTTGATGCACCACATCTAATTCATCAAGCAAATTTTCCCATTTACAATACAAATCCGCTGTAATGATAGAGTCAAATCCAAGCATTTTCTCTATACTGTAGTTACAAAAATCAGCAGACATGAAATAAGATAAACGCCCCTTCATAAAATGTTCTTCACATGAATGTAAAATCTTTTCATCAACAGTATCAGACTTAGATAATTGAATTTCTGATAAAGAAATAAAAGCCCCATCAAACAGCATTAACAATCTTTCAATGCGTGAAAATAATGCATATAAATCAAATACAGAAACATCCACATCTGAAGTTATTGAAATTTTTCTGATTCCACATTGTTCTACATCAATATGAAAAGCCTTGTCTTTTTCTATATCAAAGCCAACCGCATGTGGACCATCTAACATTTTTTTATCATCTCTGAAAATAGCTACTAAAGATTTACATTTTGCAACTTGCTCCATAATATTTCTCCCTCGTACTTTGATTTACTACTCTGATTATACCATTCCATTATTAAAAAAGCTATTATGGCAAACTATATCATGCCCCTATACCTTTATTTATTTTATGTAAAAGCGGCATCAGCTCAACGCCAATGCTGCCCATTCTCGGTTATAAAATTCCTGCCTTTTTGAGATACCCAACGCTGTCATAGCACCCTCTGA
>ENA-UEPJ01004302-UEPJ01004302.1-human-gut-metagenome-genome-assembly--contig:-NODE-4302-length-11358-cov-7.452265_pt1 | contig 11358 bp, 9 predicted proteins | sample MGYA00242890_ERZ507896 | MGnify/ENA primary metagenome ERZ507896 (study PRJEB26167, sample SAMN06115508) | human gut metagenome | host: Homo sapiens | place: China:Qinghai | collected 2015-08-20... | reverse complement strand
AGACTTGTGGGCGATCAGGAACGGTTTGACGTGCTGACGTTCAACAGCCTGAAAGCGCAGAAGAAGATGGTCAACGAGGATCTGAACAAGACGCTGATCCCCGCGCTGAACCAGTTTGCCGTGGATGTGAACGCCAGCGTCGACGCGGCCGCAGCCTCAGCCACGACAGCCGGGGAAAGCGCAAACCGGGCTCAGACCCTCGTCAATCAGTACCGGGGCATGACCGCCGAGGCCGTCACTCTGGCGTCGGGGGCCGAAGCGACCGCGACGTTCACCCCCGGCACCTCCAAGCTTACGCTTGGCATCCCACGCGGCGATACCGTCGTTGGCCTGACGCACGTTTCCAGCTTTAGGCTTGATCCGGACACCGGGCATCTGAGGCTTGTTGTCGTGACGTCCTCGGACATTACTGACGGCTACATCGACGATAGGGGAAATCTCGTCATTTCCGTTAATTGAAGGAAACGTTTTTTCAAAGGAGAATTCCGCACATGGCAAGCGATACTCTCGATCTCGGTCGCGTCCGTCTCGTGCATAGGGGGGCGTACAACGCCAGTACCGTTTACGAGTTTTTTGACTGCGTTACATATAACGGCTCATCGTATTTGTGTACGGCGGCAGCCGGGAGCCCTGCCGGGACTCTGCCCACGGTCACGGCGACATGGGCGTTGCTGGCGCAGAAGGGCGATACGGGAGCCAAGGGTACGACCGGAGCTGTAGGACAGCAGGGGGTTAAGGGGGATAAGGGGGATACCGGAGCCACTGGAGCGACCGGAGCCCGGGGCGCGACCGGAGCCAAGGGCACGTCTTTTGTCTTGAAGGGCGCATGGGCCGCAAACACGGCATATGTCAACAATACGACGCAGATCGACGTTGTAACGTATGGCGGCAGTACCTATGCATGTAAAACGGGCCATACGTCAACCAGTTCCATTTTGCCGACGAATGCGACCTACTGGACGTTGCTGGCGCAAAAGGGCGCGACCGGGGCCAAGGGTGACAAGGGCGACACCGGGGCGACAGGTCCGGCTGGTACGGCGGGTACGAAAGGAGCGACAGGAGCCACAGGGCCGCAGGGGCCGAAAGGCGATACGGGCGCTGGCGTCACCGCTGTAGCCATCAACGCCAACGGACATTTGATGGTCACGATAGGAGGCTAGGCAATGGCTCAACAGGTATATGATCTCGGGCCGGTGTGCCCGATTTACAAGGGCAACTGGTCCGCTACGGCCACATATGAAACCTTGAACTTGGTCCGCCACGGCACGGCGCTGTGGGTGATGATTGCAAAGACCTACACGGTCGGCTCCACGCCGTCCGACTCGTCGTCGTTCTGGAAAAAAGCCGCGCAAGATGGAGTGATCGGTTATGGCACCTGCTCCACCGCAGCGGCGACGGCGGCCAAGGTAGTAGCTTGCACGGGGTTTTCCCTGACGACGGGAGCACGCATCAGCGTACGCTTTACCGTCACGAATACGGCGGCCTCTCCCACGCTCAACGTCAACTCCACAGGGGCGAAAGCCATTCGTTATCGGAATGCCGCAATAACGGCGGGATATCTTGCCGCCAACCGCACCTACGACTTCGTCTATGACGGCACGTATTATCAGCTTGTGGGGGATGTTGACACCAACACCACCTACGCGGCGGCGACCGTTGCGCCGAAAGCCGCCGGGACGGCGGCGGTGGGCACGTCATCCAAGTATGCCCGTGAGGATCATATACACCCCTTACAGACAACCGTCGCCAACGCCACCAAATGGAATAACGCGGCAAAAACCGTCTCTACCGCCAACCCTTCCGGCGGGGAAAACGGCGATATCTGGTTCAAATACTAGGAGGACATATGAACGGCTATCTCATTCTCACCTATATCAACAATGAAACCGTCGTCATTCACGATGACCTGCGTTTCGATACCAATCTCAAGCCCGAACTTTCCTTTGCCTTTGACGCCCTCTATTTCGAGCCGCCGAACGGCCATTGCTTGAAAGTCGTTGATGGGGAATCCGTTCCTCTGTCCGAAGCCGAGATTGAAGAATGCGCCGCCTACTGCCGGGGATACGCGGATACGGCGGATTATCCCGTCTACGCTTGGAATGGAGATAATGTCTGCGTCGGGCGTATCCTGAAATCGGAGGCGGAAGCCAAGGGATACGGCTTTACGGTCCTCGACGTGCCACCCTATCCGGTGTCTCGCCGTAATGGCGAGGCATGGGAAGAAATCGTTGCAATCATCCGGGACGACGGGAGCCTTGTCGAGCGCCCGGAAGCCTTTTGCGAGAAGTGCGTCCTTTTTCTTTCCCATGAGGAATGGGAAGCCTTTCCAGAACGGCCCACACCCGCTCATGTGTATGATCTGGAAAACAGCGAATGGGTTGATCCTCGTCCTTTCGCCAAGCTCCTGCACGAGGTACAGCTTGAGATCCGAAACTGTTTTGAGCTTCGCCGCTGGAAAGTGTGGGGAAAGTTCATTCCCCAGTATGAACAGCTTACGTGGCCGTATCAGGTGGAAGAGGCAAAGGGCTTCTTGAAGGACAACGCCTTTGCCACGCCATACATCGACGCTTTCCTTGCCGCGCGCACGGACGAAGGCAAGCCCGACAAGGAAAGCCTGTGCAAAGATATCCTTGTTAATCACACCGCATACCTGCGGGGCATGGCTGCGGTCAACGCCGAACAATGGGGTTGGCTGAAACGGACCGAGACGAGTGCTGTCAACGGGGAGCTTGACGCGATTTCCAAGGAAGTGGCGGAACTTCAAAGGACTTTCCTCGGAAAGTAAGGAGCGCGCATGTCTTGTGCAGTCAATGTCTCCGGAGCGTGGAAATACGCAAAGCAGGCGTACGTTAATGTGGGCGGCAGTTGGAAGCCCTGCCAAAACATCTACGTCAACGTCTCGGGCGCGTGGAAGCCGCTCTACACCTATTCCTATGCCACGGGAAACTGGGGGGCTTGTTCCGTCGACTGCGGCGGCGGCACGCAGACCCGTACGGTCACCTGCCAGCGGCGGGACGCGACGAACTCCAGTCTGGACGTGCAGACTGTGGCGGACAGCTTTTGCGCAGCGCACGGGCTGACGAAGCCCACCACGAGTCAGTCCTGCAATACCCAATCATGCACCGAGTGCAAGGGAACAGGTTCATATGGGGGGAATTGCGATGGTAGTGGGGCGCAATATGGAATTGGGCATCGTCACCAACAGTTGAAGTTGGCGTACGTAGATATATATTCGACAAGGATTTATTGGAACGGTTCAGTAGTCGTTTCCGACGATTCGCAATTCGTGGATACCTTAACCGCCGGCGGATATGTATACACAAAAAACGGGACGTCTCAGGTAGATTACTGTTCCGCAGGTGATTACACAAACAGTTGGTGGGAGGAAACCCTGTACCCTGTGTGTAGGACGCCAGTATGACATATATCGAAGGTTTGCTCATTGCTTTCGACCAGTTCATCAATGCCGCCCTCGGCGGCTGGCCGGACGAAACGCTTTCTTCCCGGTGTTGGCGATGGAGTCGGGACGGCGTGCGGGACTGGCCCCGGCGGTTTATCGACGGGTTGCCGTTCTGGAAGGCCGGACATTGCCAACGCGCCTACGAGGGCGAACGGAAAAGGATGCAATGCCCGCCGGAACTGCGAAAATGGTAGCTTGAAAAAAATGAATTGAGGCAGAGGCGGGGGAGTTACAAGCTCCCCCACCGGCCCGGCGAAGAAGCGCCGGACCACGGCCCCACACGATGATTGCAGCATCGTGCAAGGTTTCCGCCTGCGTTGTGCTCGTGACGAGCGCGCAACACATAACAGGCAGGGAGCCGGGGTGCAATATGTGAGTTGTCTATTAATGGAGATTAAAGAAATTCGTTGCCCGCACTGTAACCGTCTGCTCGCCAAAGGCGAAGCTCTCTATCTTGAATTGAAATGCCCACGTTGCGGGGCATATACTATACTGCGCGCCACGAGCGCCAAGTCTGCGGGCCGTGAGCCTCTTTTTGAGGTGTCACATGCTCCGCAGGCCGTATCACCCACCACTCCCCAGTCCGTATCTTCAACCTGAATCCGACACGCCGGGATATATCCTTGGCGAACACGGTGGCGTTGTCGGCTTCGGAAAGCGCGGCTTCTATGTCGCGGCAATCCCGGCACAAAAGGCACGGGAGACGATTTTACGCCACCACTACTCGCAATCAATCGTCAACAATTCATATATTCACTTAGGAGCGTTCTATCGGGATAACTTCGCGGGTGTCCTGCAATTCGGTTATGCCCTCAATCCAGCCTGCGCCGGTAAAATTGTCGAAGGGACGGTACAGGGGGAATACCTGGAGCTTAATAGAATGTGGCTCGCTGACGTTTGCCCGCGCAACAGCGAGAGTATGGCGATCAGCTATGCGGTTAAATATATCCGCCGGGCAAGTCCAAGCGTCGCTTGGATACAGTCTTTCGCCGACGAACGGTGTGGAAGGCTTGGCGTCGTTTATCAGGCCTCAAACTTTCTTTATCTCGGGTGCCACGTCAGTCCATTTTATTTCCTCGACGGCGATTACTACCATAATATCCTTATGACGGCGCATCGAAAATCAGGCGTGCGCGGGCGTGTGCTGCGCGAAAATAAAGAACGGGCGATTCCGCTTGCGTATCGTCAGTTCCGGTACATCCTCTTTTTGAAGCAGTCATGGCGCAAACGCCTGCGGTTGAAGGTGCAGCCGTATCCCAAGCCCGAAGCATAAATATAAAAGCCCGGAGAATATCTCCGGGCTTTTGCATACAATGTGCCAGCTTCGATAACTTGTATGTCAAGGGTGTCCCAAATCGCGCGCTAAACTGTCCCAAATCGCGCGCCGCGTTAGTCACTGGTTGCCCGTTTTGCGGCCAGTCTTATCCATATGATGGCGTCCCGGGGCCCTTCTTCGGCACAGCATGGCCCTGCCGCCATTCTGGTTTGCCATCCCGAATGTGCGCCCGCACGTTCCCTTGCTCAGGGCGAGGCTCATGCAGCCTCCGCACCCCACGGCCTAGGGAACTTGCGGGCGCTTCCTTTTTCTTGGAGCTGCAAGACGCCATCGAGCGCGTCATGGGAAGAGTGGACGCCGACGGCTGACGTGCGCGGCATGATGCACTTCGGCGATCGCAGCCAGCCCCTCTCTGCCCTCCCCGGACAGCGGGCAAACTCCGCCCGTCCGGACCCACGGCGGGAGTGCCCCCCAGGAACGGCGGCATGGCGTACACCCGCCGGCCATCAGTCCCCACGGGCCGGGGTAGCCTCAAGAAGCCGGAACAGGGGCACGGCCCGCATCCGTCCCCCGCCGGGGGCGGCCCCATTCAAGCGCTTTTGCGGAGATACACCCGCAATCCCATGCCTACTCCCCACGGCCTGAAGGGAGGCCCCCTCTCCGGCCTATCCCGGCCCCCGCGCACCCGGCAACTTGCCCTCTACCCAATCATCTCCTGCCGGATATCGGAAATAAGACACGCTGACAGAATATGACCCGCCATTTCATATCCACTATCCAAAAACAGTAAATATCACATTATCAGGATAGTATGTTTTTCATTTCATAGCATCTTTTGGTGCGGCAAACAGCTCTTTCCCAAAAAGGATAACAATTCACTATTATTAAAACTATTTTATTCTTTTCAGGAATGTTTCATACATTTATTATTTCACGAGTTGCACAAATCATGGCTACGGTGTATATTAAAAAGATAACGCCATGATACTTTTGATGATTGGGCACAAGACAAGGAGAAGGGCAAGGGGACTCCATGCAAAATATGCGTCATTCATTCCTGGGAATAGTGATAATATGTGCAGTATCTATCATTTTTTGTTTAGTGAGTACATTCCTGCTCTATGAGACAAAAGAAAAAGTTGCTACCGCATACAGACATCCTTATACCGTATCCAATACCGCCCTCGAAATACATTCACGAGCCCTTGATACGAAGTTCTTTTATCGGAAACTTCTGAGCAGCGAAACGAGCGACAAGAAAAAACTTGCCCTTATCGTCCATGAGCGCTTCCTCAAAATAAATATGGACAGGGATAAAATTAAAAAAAAGTATCTGGGGCCTGAAAAAGATATAGAAAGGCTTTTCAATGCCACGGACGCCTTTCACAATGCCTTGCTGGAAGGGCTTTCCTATTCCCCTTCACACTCGAAAACGGAGATCCTTTCCTATATTGATGCCAATGTGGAACCCGCCTATATCGAGCTTGAGGATTCGCTCAAAACGGTTATCTCTTTTGCCAACAGTAAGATACGTGAATTCGTAGGGCAGTCTTCCCTTACCGTCAACATGGCGACGGCCGGTTCCTTTTTCCTCATCCTCGTTGTCCTGACCGTGGCGTTCTTTTTCTACCGGCTTCAAAAAAAGGCCGGACAGGCCATCGCATACCGGGAAAAGCTGTTCGATATCCTGTGCAACAGTATAGATGACGTCTTCGTCATTTATCATGTGCGGGACAAACGCATAGAGTATATCAGCGGAAACGCCGACCGCATACTCGGCCTTGGAAACAACGATATCAGCACCCTGCATTCCCGGCTTTCGGCAGCGAATCAGAAAGTGCTTGACGACTTCTCCAAACAGGCACCGTTCGACGCGCCGAAGGGATGCGACTTTTCGATGAAGGATACCCTGACCGGCGAAGACCGCTTCATGCACCTTCATCTGTACCCCGTAAAGGAAAACGCGGGCACCATCCGGTACGTCGTGTCCCTGTCGGATCGCACCCACGAGGTGAAGACGCGGCAAACGCTCAAGGACGCGCTGGCGAGCGCGCAGCAGGCCAACACCGCCAAGCGCGACTTCCTTTCCCGCATGAGCCACGAAATCCGCACCCCCATGAACGCCATCATCGGGATGGCGACCATCGCCGCCGCCCATATCCAGAACCACGGGCGGGTAGTCGACTGCCTCCATAAGATCAGCTTTTCCTCCAAGCACCTCATGTCGCTGCTCAACGACGTTTTGGACATGTCCAAGATAGAAAGCGGGAAACTCGCCGTCCACCACGAGGAGTTCGATCTCCCCAATCTGATCGACTCCATCGTCTCCATCATGTATCCCCAGACGGAATCGCAGGGGCAGCACTTCAGCGTGGCGCTGTCCGGCATCGAAGAGGAAAGGCTGGTGGGGGACCCCCTGCGCATCAACCAGATCCTGCTGAACCTGCTCTCAAACGCCAGGAAATTCACGCCTGAAGGCGGCTCCATCAAGCTTGAGGTCAGCCAGAAACGCAAAAACGGCGGCGTGCTGATGCGCTTCACCGTAAGCGATACCGGCATCGGGTTGAGCGAAGCCTTCCAAAAGCGACTCTTCAAACCCTTTGAGCAGGCGGACAGTTCCATTTCGCAAAAGTACGGGGGGACGGGGCTTGGGCTCGCCATCACGCACAACCTTGTCACGCTCATGAACGGCACCATCGGGGTACGGAGCAAGGAGCACGAAGGCTCGTGCTTCACCGTCGAGCTCCCGCTTGCGCTCCCCCCCCAACGGCCATATCCAGAAAAAAGAGCAGATAGCGCGGGATATGAAAGTGCTCGTCGTCGACGACGACCTCGACACCTGCGAATATGCGGCCCTCATCCTGCGGCGGATGGGCATTGCGGCCAAGTGGGTCCTGACGGCGCGGGAGGCGCTCGATCAGGTCGTGGACGCCCACGAACGGGGCAACGGCTATGACGTCTGCCTCATCGACTGGAAAATGCCGGAGATGGACGGCATCGAGGCCACGCGCCGCATCCGCGAAGTGGTTGGGCCGGAAACCCTGATCATCATTATTACGGCCTACGACTGGACGTCCATCGAACAGCGGGCGCGCGAGGCCGGGGCAAACGCGTTCCTTTCCAAGCCCCTCTTCTCTTCGGCCCTCTATCATACGCTCTCCGCCGTATCGCAAAAGAAACCCGCCTCCGCCGCGGCGGAACTGGAACCGGGCACGGAGGGCCAAGCGCCCAGTTTGCGCGGCCGTCACGTGCTGCTGGTGGAAGACAACGATCTGAACCGCGAAATCACTGAGGAAATCCTCAAAATGAAGGGAGTGTCCTTCACATGCGCCGAGAACGGGCAGATAGCGGTGGACATCTTCACGGCGTCCGCCCCCGGAACATTCGACGCCATACTCATGGATATCCAGATGCCTGTGCTGGACGGCTACGCGGCAACGGCCGCCATCCGCGCGTCCCATTCGCCGGAATCGCAGGCGATCCCCATCATCGCCATGACCGCCAACGCCTTCCATGAAGATGTTGTTTCGGCCTTGTCGGCGGGCATGAACAGCCACATCTCCAAACCGATCGACCCCGAATGCCTGTATCAGGTGCTGATCGCCTCCTTGCGGGATCAAGCGAAACCAGCCGGGGCATGAGGGGGACCCCGCATGGGGACGGCTGCCTATCTCCTTTGTCCTCCCCCGGCCCGGCGCTGACGCCCCGCCCTGTCCGAACCAAGACCGCATGAACGCATTGGCGGAGCGGGCCGCCGTGGGGATTCCGGCATACGGCCCGCCGCGTGAGGGCTCGGCTTGGGGCTGAAAAGCCCGGCAAGAGGCGAATGCGGCCCCTGCGCGGGAGGCCCCGGCGTGCTTCCAAGATGTGGCGTACGGCTGTTCAGCCCCAAGCCGCCCCTGCCGCCGCAAGCTTCCCCGGCATCAAAAGACCTTCAGGCAAGCGGGGCAACTCGCCAACACGGCCACCCCGCCGGGAATCCCCGCTCATCCCGCCCCGCTTCCGTCCGGCTGCCGTGCGTCCGGAGTCCCGGCATCCGTCCTGTCCGCCGCGCGGGTTCCAGCGCAAACGCAAGCGGCAACGCCCCATGAGGCCGCCGCGTCGTGCGGAGGCGCCGCCCGGCGTTCCGGGGCCGGTTCGAAGAACGCGCTGGCCTCCTTCCCCCTGCCGGGCGGGAGGCGTTTTTTCTTGCCCCGTTTCGCGCCCGTGCCCGAAAAGAGCCCCGGCGCGGCGTTGACGGCCCGCCTGCGCTGTTCGAAAAGGGTATGCTGATAGACGCTCAGGAGCATCGTGATGTTCTTGTGCCCCATAGTCTCCGCCACACATTTGATGTCCGCCCCGTACACAAGCGCCAGCGAGGCGAAGGCGTGCCGCAAGTCATACGGCCTGATGCGCCGCGCGATGCCCGCCCGGCGCAGGGCGTTGTGCCAGCCGCTGGAAATGCTCCGGACGGGGCGCCCTTTATAGGCAATGACATAGGCGCACCCGGTCTGCCTGTCCTCCTCGTGCCACCGCCTGAGCAGGCCAAGCACGTCGTCCCGGATCGGCACGTCGCGGGATTCCTCCCCCGCCCCCTTGTGCGCGTTCGGCATCCTGATTACGCCCGTTCCGACGTCCACATCGGACCAGCGGAGCCGGAAAAGCTCGCTCGGGCCTATGCGCGCCCCGGTCGCCATGCCGAGCACAATGACCCGCTGGATATGCGGGGCCGCCGCGTCGTACAGCAGGCGCGCCTCCTTGACGGACGGCGGCGCGATACGCTGGGCTTTGGGCTTGGCGATACGCAACGATACCAACGGGTTGGAAAGCAGCAGACGCGCCCGTACCGCCCATCCGTACGCCGCCCGCAGGATGCTCACGCGGCGGTGCACGGTGGACTGCCCCACCCCGCGCTGGCGCTGCACTTCGCACCAGGCCAGCACATCGTCGCAAGTGACGCAGTGCGCCCGGCGGTGGCCGAAAATGGCCGTCAGCGGTTCGACATGCTGCGTCGTCGTGCTCCTTGTGGTGGGGTTTTCCAGTGTCCCCGCATACCGCTCAAGGAGCTCCGCGACCGTGGCCTTTGTCGCCGATGCCGAGGACATGCGCCGCTTCGCCCGGCGCATCAGCTCCCGCTCGCGGATATGCATCTCGGCCTGTACGGATTCGAACTGCCGCGCCTCGCCTTCAGTCGAAAAGCTCTTGATGCGCTGCTTGCCGCTCCACGGATCACGGTACCTGAGAACCCATTGCCGACGGCGATATTCCACGAAACGCAACCCCATTGCGATCCTCCTGTATTGTTTACGGAATGCATACAGTACAGGAGGAAGGCAGGTCTACAGCGCCGCGAGCTGGATCCGGAACGGTTCGGCCTCGGCCTCATGCGCCCGCCACTGCTCAAGGGCATACTCGTCGCCGACGGCCAGGCCCGCAAGGGTGCGGGGAGTCAGGTACTTTGCGTCAAGCGCCGCAAGCCGCCCCTTGATCTTCGCCTGCGCTTCTTGCGCCAGCTCCTCGGCCGACTTTTCCGGCTTCGCCAAAAGCGCCTCCGTAGGGAGCGGGCCAAGCTCCTCCGTATACCGGGGCTCGGAACGCCACGTGTCGCCGGGAAGCCAGTAAGGCGTCCCGCCTTCCTTGCGGCCGCGCTCGTCCATATGCTGGCGATGGTCTTCCACCGCCTCCCACGCGTCCCCGGTCCAGCGGGCAATGTGCCCCGCAGGAATGTCGGCAGGCAAAGCAACGGGCGTCGCACCGGTCGCCTCCAGCATATACTCGCCATTGGGACGCCGAGTGGCATCACGGCTGCCAGTGTACTCGCCAGTCTTCAAATCATACATATGAAGCTGAGGGATGGTCATAACAATCTCCTGTGGTTAGACATTTTATATTGGTAAAAGCGTTTCCGAGGGGTGGACGTCCGGGGCGGGCCGGGAGGCGGGGAGTTGGCAGGTAGATACGATTGAAATTTCGCCTACGCTCGAGTCTGCTATCTCGTCATACGACGCCAGTTCTCCTGTTCAGTTATACAGAAATGGGCGTGTTGAAGATAGGGAACTCATCTCGGGTATTCCTTGGTCATCTGTACCGGGGGGAGATATGATGAATCGTAATCGCTACATATCGACACAACGACAGTCGGCTGAAACCCGCCCGGTCAACATTGCTGTGCCTGTTATTCTCTATCTTGGCCTCCGCGCTTAGGCCGGGAGGCCAAGATATAAGGCCACGGGTAACGCAACGTTGGCCGGACGATTTTCATCAGCGGTCGGGACAACGCGTGCTGCTGAAATAGACAGTTCGCCATACATATTAAATGAGGTATCTCCGTTGGTCCCGAGTAGTCCCAAAAGAGGGTCGACACGTAATGCTAGCGCTCCAGACGCAGGATAGTCTCCCACTCTTAGTGAGCCCATACGCGATAGTGGCGTCTGTCCAGTTATTTCGCGTATCGCATCTCCCTGATAACTCCCGGCCTCCCGGCCCGCCCCGGACGTCCAAGCTCGGAAAGGCGGGGGGCAGGAGTAAAAAAGACATAACACCAACAGGTTGCCATTCAGAAAAACCCTCTATGTTCTTTTCAAATAGCACAGTGAATTGAAAGGGAATTTCAGCCTACCTCCCGCGTTTCCGAGCTTGGACG
>ENA-UEPJ01004293-UEPJ01004293.1-human-gut-metagenome-genome-assembly--contig:-NODE-4293-length-11372-cov-12.978840_pt1 | contig 11372 bp, 9 predicted proteins | sample MGYA00242890_ERZ507896 | MGnify/ENA primary metagenome ERZ507896 (study PRJEB26167, sample SAMN06115508) | human gut metagenome | host: Homo sapiens | place: China:Qinghai | collected 2015-08-20... | reverse complement strand
AAAAGCCAGACATGCTTCGTCTGGCTTTTGACTTTATTATAACTTGGAGAGAAACACGCACGAGGCCGAATGCTTACTTGCTTCCTGGACTCATTTATCGTTTCACCTTAGTGATGAAGTTGTTTCACTAGGATGATGAAACTTCATCACTAGAGTGCTAAAGCTTCCTCACTAAAGTGAAACGATAAATAAAAAAAGGCGTGAACATGAACACATCCAGATAGAAAGGATTTCACGAGAACAACTCTTTCAGCACATCCAGCGATTTCAGCACCGGAAAATCCGGCAGATGCAAACGATAGTAATCATTCATAATAACCAGACAGCGGTTACGCTCCAGACGGCTCATAGTAAAAAGATGCATTGTTTCATAATTCATACGCATTAAAAGGTTGATACGTGAAGCCTCCTCCGGTTTCAAAAAAGCACCATGTAATGGCCGGACAGACACGAAGCAGGCATTCAGCATATCAAAAAAGCATCCTTCCCTATAATCCTCCGTATTAGGATACAGACCGAGGAAACGTGAAAAACGCATCAGAAAAACCAAATGAAAATTGGAGAAACTTCTGTCGCATTCGTCCAGCCACCGGATAGAATGCTCCAAATAAGCAAACAACGGCCCGTTCTCCGCTTCTTCACGCAAAGCACGATACAGAAATTCCGCCAAGAACATGGCAATGGAAGATTTATAAGGATCGTATGGCAACGTGCGGAAAGGATACCACGACTTCGCTTCTTTTATACGATACAAATTGGACATCGGACGATAATCCGCTTCAAACTCTATCATGGAAAGCGGCTGGAACAATACCGTCTTCACCGCCGATTTCCGTGAACGGGGAACAGACACAAGAAAAGAAGCACGGCCATTCTCGCGCGTATAAATATCAACGATATTCGAAGTATCATTGTATTTTAAGGTATGAAGTACAATTCCCACCGTCTTTTGAAGCATACTCTTTCTCTCTTTTATATACTAGGTAATCGTTGTCCGCAATACGTTTTTTGCTTTTCCACACAAATATACGCATCGTTGGAACATACAAAAATAGGGTTTTTAGATGAAAATGCACGTATTTACAAAAAAAATATGCCGAATATTTTGTCAATTCAAAAAGAGTTCCTACCTTTGCAACCGCAAAAGAGAAAAACACTCTCCGAAAGCAAGCCAAGCTAAGGCTCGGCAGAATCAAGGCTCGGCCCGTTCGTCTATCGGTTAGGACGCAAGATTTTCATTCTTGAAAGGGGGGTTCGATTCCCCCACGGGCTACAAATAAAAATAATAAAAGAACAAAATTAAAGATTAGTCGAAATGGCAAATCACAAATCATCATTAAAGAGAATCAGACAGGAAGAGAAGAGAAGACTTCATAACAGATATTATGCAAAAACAATGCGTAACACTGTTAAAAAACTTCGTGCAACTACTGACAAGGCAGAAGCTGTTGCAATGTATCCGGGCGTTCAGAAGATGTTGGACAAGCTTGCTAAGACCAATATCATACACAAGAACAAAGCCGCTAACTTGAAGTCAAAATTGGCTGCTTACATTAGCAAACTCGCTTAAGCAAAGTCTTAAACTAAAAGATAAAATAGGCAGGATTTTTCAATCCGGCCTTTTGTCTTTTTATGTGTTTCATAAAACACAAGCAATACATATTGCAAACGTAACATCGAAAAAATACGCAAGTCCTCGCTCCGCGGAAAACAGCGCCCGAAGAATCTGAAGCATTCATGAAGGATTTAGAAGAGAATCATACATGATAAGATGCTGACAAAAAGCCTGTTAAGCGTCAATGAAGGATTTGAAGGAAAAAGAAGCCCCATTAATCTTCAGAAGACTTACCCTCGAAATAAATACATCACTCCCCTACTTTTCCCGGCGTTCACGGACAGACCTCATTCCAAACCTGTCCAATCCCCTCTTTTTTACGTTTTTTAGTCCATAAAAGCTGCCTGTCTCAGCAATTTTTCGTATCTTTGAAAGCTAATATTTAAGATAATTGAATCAAACATGAGTGAAGAAGAAAAGATAAACGGCGAAAACAATTACTCGGCCAGTAACATCCAGGTATTGGAAGGTTTGGAGGCTGTACGTAAACGTCCCGCCATGTATATCGGAGACATCAGCGAAAAGGGATTGCACCACTTGGTTTACGAGGTTGTGGACAACTCTATCGACGAGGCATTGGCCGGCTACTGTGATCATATAGAAGTCACCATCAATGAAGACAACTCCATTACCGTACAGGATAATGGCCGTGGTATCCCGGTAGACTTTCACGAAAAAGAAAAGAAATCTGCATTGGAAGTGGTAATGACCGTACTGCACGCGGGAGGTAAGTTCGACAAAGGTTCTTACAAGGTTTCAGGCGGTCTGCACGGTGTAGGTGTTTCTTGTGTGAATGCCTTGTCTACTCACATGACCACACAGGTATTCCGCGGTGGCAAGATCTACCAGCAGGAATACAGCTGCGGACATCCTTTGTATTCTGTAAAAGAAGTAGGAACAGCTGATATTACCGGAACAAAACAGACTTTCTGGCCGGATGATACCATCTTCACTGTTACCGAATATAAGTTTGACATTCTACAGGCACGTATGCGTGAATTGGCCTACTTGAACAAAGGTATCACCATTTCACTGACCGACCGCCGGATCAAAGAAGAAGATGGCAGCTTCAAGAAAGAAATATTCCATTCGGACGAAGGAGTGAAAGAGTTTGTACGTTTCCTGAACCGTAACAACGAAGCGCTGATTAATGATGTCATTTATCTGAATACCGAAAAAAACAATACCCCCATTGAATGTGCCATCATGTACAATACAGGCTATCGTGAAAGCCTGCATTCGTATGTAAACAATATCAATACAATAGAAGGCGGTACACACGAGGCCGGTTTCCGCAGCGCATTAACCCGTGTACTGAAGAAATATGCGGAAGATACCAAAGCACTGGAGAAAGCCAAGGTGGAGATTCAAGGGGATGACTTCCGTGAAGGTTTGACCGCCGTTATCTCTATCAAGGTAGCCGAACCTCAGTTCGAGGGACAGACAAAGACGAAGCTGGGTAATAGCGAGGTTACCGGTGCAGTGGATATGGCGATCGGTGAGGCGTTAGGCTATTATTTGGAAGAACATCCGAAAGAGGCGAAAATAATCGTCGACAAGGTGATCTTGGCCGCTCAAGCCCGCCATGCCGCTCGTAAGGCTCGCGAATTGGTACAACGCAAATCTCCGCTGACAGGAGGTGGGCTTCCCGGTAAATTGGCGGACTGTTCCTCTAAAGACGCAGCGATCTGCGAATTGTTCCTTGTCGAGGGAGACTCCGCAGGTGGTACGGCTAAGCAAGGACGCGACCGTAACTTCCAAGCGATCCTACCGTTGCGCGGTAAGATCTTGAACGTGGAGAAAGCGATGGATCATAAGATCTTCGAAAGCGAGGAAATCCAGAACATCTATCGTGCGATGGGCGTAACCGTCGGTACGGAGGATGACCCGAAGGCGTTGAACATGGAGAAACTGCGTTACCACAAGGTGATTATCATGACCGATGCCGATGTGGACGGTAGCCACATCGCCACATTGATCTTGACCTTCTTCTTCCGCCGTATGCGTTCCTTGATCGAGAACGGATATGTGTATCTAGCGACTCCTCCCCTCTATTTGTGTAAGAAAGGTAAGGTTGAGGAATATTGCTGGACCGAGCAACAACGTCAGCAGTTCATCTTAAAATATGGAGGAGGCAACGAGAACTCGATCCATACACAACGATACAAAGGTTTGGGAGAAATGAACGACCATCAATTGTGGGATACGACCATGAACCCGGAAAACCGTACGTTAAAGCAGATCACGATCGACAACGCAGCCGAGGCTGACCAAATCTTCGCCATGTTGATGGGTGAAGACGTAGGCCCTCGCCGCGAGTTTATCGAGGAAAACGCTACATATGCTAACATAGATGCTTAAAATCATGAAAGTCCGTCGTCCGAATCTAGAGGCCCTATACAAAGAAGTTGATAATTATATACCGGCTAAAGAAAGCCTTCAACCTCCCCGAATAGGAATATCCGCTAACCGGAGAGACGGACTTTCCTGTATAGCGGAGACCTACGTGCAAGCCGTGCTGGATGCGGGGGGAGCCCCGGTACTTATCCCGGTGATCACGGATCTGAAAGCATTGACCGTACTGGTTTCCGAACTAGACGGATTGGTTATGAGCGGGGGTGGAGACATCAATCCGCTCTATTTGCATGAGGAGCCTATCCCGCAATTGCAAGACGTAGATACGCTACGTGACGAATACGATTTGATCTTGCTTCGCTTGGCCGCTAACCGACAAATTCCGATCATGGGTATTTGCCGAGGGCATCAGATCATGAATGTAGCGTTCGGAGGAAGTGTCTATCAAGACATCCATTCACAAGCCGGTCAACCGCTATTGAAACACAGCCAGACATTGGCGCGGGAATATCCGTCGCATACGGTAACTCTCGAACCGGGAACGAACCGGCTACGCGCTATTTTCAATGGAGAAGAACAAATCCTTGTCAACTCTTTCCACCATCAAGCGGTAAAAGAGGTCGCCCCCGGATTTAGGGCGACAGCGACCGCCCCGGATGGAATCAATGAGGCTATGGAACATACGGAGAAAACGATATTCGGCGTACAATGGCATCCGGAGGCCATGGCTCCGCAAGGGGATGAGGCCATGAAAGCCCTATTCGCTTACCATATCGAGAATGCCCGCCGTTTCGCGAAAGCCAAAGCGATCCATCAACGGATCGTGACGATCGATTCCCATACAGATACCCCAATGATCTTTCCCGGTGAATTTAATATCGGGGAGAAAGAAGGAGGGAAAGTGAATCTTTCTTTTATGGAAGAAGGACGTATCGACGCAACCTTTATGGTCGCCTATATCCCGCAAGGTAAACGAGATGAGGCATCCTTACAGGCAGCGACAGCGTATGCGATAGAACGGCTGAATCAAGTAAAACGCCAGCAAACCTTACATCCGGACCGGATGGTTATAGCGACTACCCCCCAAGAGATCCGGACGATTAAGGCGCAAGGGAAAAAAGCGATCTGTCTCGGTATCGAGAACGGGTACGCTTTAGGGAAGCAGATCGAGAACCTACGGATGTTCAAGGAGATGGGAGTTTCTTATATCACCTTATGCCATAATGGGGATAACGATATTTGTGATTCCGCTAGAGGAAAACAGGAATGGAAAGGACTAAGTCCTTTCGGTAAGGAAGTGGTAAAAGAGATGAACCGATTAGGAATCATGGTTGATATCTCGCATGCGGCGGAAAGTACCTTTTATCAGGTAATGGAAGTGAGCGAGACGCCAATCATAGCCTCCCACTCTTCCGCACGTGCGCTTTGCGATCATCCTCGCAATTTAACGGATGATCAACTGAAAGCGCTGGCCGCTCAAGGGGGTGTCGCCCAAATCTGCCTATACAAAGGATTCATCAATAAGGAAGAGGACAAAGCTTCTTTAAGCGACGCTATCCGCCATATCAATCATATCGTGGATTTAATCGGTATCGATCATGTAGGAATCGGCTCGGATTTTGACGGAGACGGGGAACTGATCGGTTGCTCGGCTACCAACGAGTTGATTAACATTACCGTCCGACTTTTAGAAGAAGGATATACGGAAGAAGATATACGGAAAATATGGGGTGGAAACTTGCTAAGGGTTATGACCGCTATACAAGATTTCCAAAACAAATAGCAAACGAAAACAACTACATATTATGAAAAAGATCTTATACACAGCAATATGCGCCTGTAGTATCTTATGTGGAGCACAGGCACAGACACCCGGATCGGAGGTACCCAACTTAAAAAAGCTATATGAGTTGACAGACTCTTGCGATGTAAACGTGCGGGCACGATTCTCCCCATTGATCGGGATTTCCGCTAGTATCTCCAATGGTGCTTCCCGGGTGGGGGCCACCTATATCCAATCCATCGTAAAGGCAGGGGGAACTCCGGTTATCATCCCGGCTGTTACTGACGGTAAGGTACTCAGGAATATCGTATCGAATTTAGACGGGCTAGTTCTTATAGGAGGAGCGGATGTAAACCCTCTATGGTATGAGGAGGAGCCTCGGGAAAAGCTGGAGGAAGTCGATCCGGTACGCGATTTGTATGAGTTGAAACTAATCAAGATGGCTGCCGACCAAAATATTCCCGTCTTAGGCATATGCCGGGGATTGCAACTGTTGAATGTAGCGTTTGGCGGTACGCTTTACCAAGACATCCCCTCACAACGTGGCGATCGTTCTGTCAAGCATAGGCAAGATTTGCCCAGTTCGTATGGCTCACACCGTGTCTTTGTAGATGCGAACTCACAGCTAGCCACTATTCTAGGGAAAGATACCTTAGCCGTAAACTCTCTTCATCATCAAGCGATCAAGGAGTTGGCGCCTATCTTCAAGGCTACCGCTTATGCGCCCGACAGTATTATCGAGGCTATCGACGCTTACCCTAATCGATCCATCATGGGAGTTCAATGGCATCCGGAAGCGTTGACTTACGGAGGCGACACTACGATGTTAAAGATATTCCACCATCTGATAAGAAAGGCCGAGACTTTCCACCAAGCCAAAGAGATGCACAAGCATTTCCTTTCCGTAGATACACATACCGATACTCCTTTCTGGTTTAAACGTGCCGGATTCAGCATCGCCGACCGGGAACGTAACCGGGTAAACATCCCTAAGATGCAAGAAGGGAAACTAGACGGGGTGTTCCTTGCGGCCTTCATCGGACAAGGTAAACGTGATGAGGCCTCTTTACAAGAAGCCGTACAAAAAGTAACAGGCTTGATCGAAGGTATTCGCAAGCAAGCTGAATTGAATAAGGATTTATGTGGCATCGCCGTTACGAACCAAGACTTCATCCGCTTGAAAAATGAAGGGAAAAAAGCGTTCTTTATCGGTATAGAGAATGGATACGGCATTGGTAAGGATCTGGCGAATATCGCTAAGTTCAAGGCGATGGGTGTCAATTATATCACGCTCTGCCACTCCTACGATAACGATATTTGCGACTCATCCACCCATACCAAGAAAGAATGGGACGGTTTAAGTCCGTTTGGTGAAGAGGTTGTGAAAGAGATGAATCGCCAAGGTATCATGGTGGATATGTCTCATGCCTCTGAGAAGTCATTTTGGGATGTTATCAAATTGTCCAAGGCCCCGATCATCTGCTCGCATTCCTCATCCATGGCGATGTGCAAGCACGACCGTAACCTGACCGACGAACAACTAAAGGCCCTTGCCCAAAATGGAGGCGTAGCGCAAGTTTGCTTGCTCGACCGCTATATCAATGAGGATTATAAAAACGCGAGCCTTACCGACGCGATCGAACATATCGATCATATGGTGAAAGTCGCCGGTATCGATCATGTAGGTATCGGCTCTGATTTTGATGGCGGTGGCGGAATTATCGGTTGCGAAAGTGACAACGATTTCATACAGATCACTGTTAAATTAATAGAGAAAGGATATACAGAGGAAGATATCGCCAAGATATGGGGTGGAAACTTGATGCGTGTATTAGACGAGGTTCAAGCGACTGCCTCCGTAAAAACATTATAAACAAAACAGATTTATGATCAGATTATTTTTTGCGTTATTGAGTTTTGCTCTTTTATCATGTGGAGCCAAAGGAACCAAAGAGACAGGTAATATGCCGGAGATCAAAAAACAACCGATCGCCTCAGCTGTTCCCGATTTCAACGCAGACAGCGCTTACGCCTATGTAGCGAACCAAGTCGCTTTTGGTCCCCGTGTACCTAACACGGCGGCTCATAAAGCATGCGGGGATTACTTAGCATCTGAATTGAAGCGCTTTGGCGCCAAAGTCTACCAACAGGAAGCGATACTGACCGCCTACGACGGAACGAAGCTGGAAGCGAGAAACATCATAGGCTCGTTTGATCCGGAGAATAGTAAACGTATTTTACTATTCGCGCATTGGGACAGCCGTCCCTATTCGGACCACGATCCCGATCCTTCCAAGCACCGAACTCCATTGGACGGGGCGGACGATGGCGGTAGTGGTGTAGGTGCCTTATTGGAGATCGCCCGCCAAATCGGACAAAAAGCCCCGGGTATCGGCATCGATATTATTTTCTTCGATGCGGAGGATTATGGTACGCCGGAGTTCGTAACCGATTATACACCGGATAGCTGGTGCCTAGGTACCCAGTTCTGGGCAAAAAATCCGCATGTCCCTAATTATACGGCGGAATACGGAATCTTATTGGATATGGTGGGCGGCAAGAACGCCACGTTTTTCAAGGAGCAACAATCCTTACGTGCGGCAGCCCCGATCGTCGAGATGGTATGGAGCGCGGCCCGCGATCTGGGATATGGCAAATATTTCATTAACGCCGCAGGTGGAGCCATCACAGACGATCACCAATATGTGATTAGCGGACGTAATATCCCGAGTATCGACATCATTAACTACGACCCTGAGTCTAAAACAGGTTTCGCCAGTTATTGGCATACTCAAAAAGATAATATGGAGAATATAGACCGTGAGACTCTAAAAGCTGCCGGTCAAACCGTACTGGAAGTAATATACAATCGATAAAATACTGATAAAATGACAATCAATGAACTTCAAGACAATGTAATCGAAGAATTCTCAGTCTTCGATGATTGGATGGATAAATATGCGTTATTAATAGATCTGGGAAACTCCCTTCCCCCACTTGATGAGAAATATAAAACGGAAAGCAACTTGATCGAGGGTTGTCAAAGTCGGGTTTGGTTCCAAGCGGATTATGTGGATGGAAAGATTATTTTCCAAGGAGAAAGCGATGCCGTGATCGTAAAAGGTATCGTATCCCTTTTGATCAATATCCTATCCGGCCATACCCCGCAGGAGATACTGGATGCCGATCTTTACTTTATCGACAAGGTAGGATTAAAAGAGCATTTATCCCCTACTCGTTCCAACGGGTTGGTAGCGATGGTGAAGCAAATGCGCCTATACGCGATGGCTTACCGGGCAAAGGAACAACAATAAAAACAGGTATTTTACACGTATATAGGCACGGGCCGATACGTATATACGTGTAAGCCTACACCGATATAGGCATAGCCTCATACGTATATACGCATAAGGTTATGCCTATATACGTATTAAAAACCTAGTGTAAGCTGCTCCGGTAACAGTGTGAATGTCTTACGATGATAAGGTGTGATGCCGCATTCCCGGATCGCTTCCCTGTGGGCCTTGGTAGGATAGCCTTTATTGTCCAGCCAATGATAAGCGGGGTATTCCAAGGCCAATTCATTCATATAATCATCCCGATAGGTTTTAGCCAATATAGAGGCGGCGGCGATACTCAGGTATTTGCCATCGCCTTTTACTACAGTCGTATGCGGAATATCGGGATAGGGGGTAAAACGGTTTCCATCGATCAATAAATGTTCCGGCTGTACTTTCAGCTGCTCGATCGCACGATGCATGGCCAAGAAAGAGGCTTTCAAAATATTAATCTTATCGATCTCTTCCGGGCTAACGATACCTACCGCCCAAGCGATCGCCTCCCGCTCGATGACGGGACGAAGCTTATACCGTTTCTTCTCGCTTAATTGCTTGCTATCGTTTAAATCCTGATTCTTGAAATCTTCCGGAAGAATCACGGCGGAGGCGAATACCGCACCCGCCAAGCAACCTCTTCCCGCCTCATCACACCCGGCCTCTATACGCCCGGTTTCCATATAAGGTAATAACATATCCCAGTTTATTATTTATCGTATATATAGCTTACATTATTTTTGCTCCTTTACAATCCAAGGGCGAAGCACGAACCAAGCGAATGTCGTAGCGGCGATCACCCCGCAAGTATTCGCCAAGAAATCAAACCAATCCCCGCCCCGGTACGTCGTACAATATTCTTGCAATATCTCAATAATCCCACTCATAACGATCGGGCATAAAACCGCCCCGATCCAAGCATGCCATAATACCGTCTCATACTTCCGGTGATTCCGCAAGAACTCCAGCCATAGCATACCCGACATCCCCCCATACATACAGAAATGAACCACCTTGTCCACTCCCGGAAACAAAGGCAGATTCTCCATCGACGGCGGTTTGAAGAAAGATAGATAAATAACGATCAATATAATCGCCAGAGAAAACGGATATTTCTTAATATAATACATCATACTCAAAACATCTTCCGAACTCGTTCCACACCTGCGATGAACGTATCGATCTCCTCTTTCGTATTATAAAAAGAAAAAGACGCCCGCACCGTACCTTCGATCCCTAAGGTATGCATCAAAGGCTGGGCACAATGATGCCCTGTACGAACCGCTATTCCCAGACGGTCCAGCAACATCCCCATATCGTAATGATGGATATTACCCACCAAAAAAGAAAGCACCGCTCCTTTATGATCCGCTTGTCCGAAAATACGCATCCCTTCGATCGTATTTAATCCAGCGGTCGCATATCGCAAAAGCTCATCCTCATAAGCAGCTATATTCTCTATACCGATCCGCTCTACATACCGCAAGGCTTCCGCCAATGCCGTGCTACCGATGTAATCCGGAGTTCCCGCCTCGAACTTAAAAGGAAGCTCATTAAAAGTTGTCTTCTCGAACGAGACCGTAGCGATCATCTCGCCTCCTCCCTGATATGGAGGAAGTTTATCCAACCACTCCTCTTTGCCATACAAGACCCCAATACCCGTCGGTCCGTAAATCTTATGCCCGGAGAAAACATAGAACTCCGCATCCAAGTCCTGCACATCCACCTTCATATGCGGAACGGCTTGAGCCCCGTCTACCAACACCGGCACGCCTTGTTCATGAGCGATCTCGGTCATCGTCTTTACCGGATTTACCGTACCCAAGACGTTAGACACATGAGTCACGGAAACCAGACGAGTCTTATCCGAGAATAATTTACGATACTCATCCAGATTCAACTCCCCTTTCTCATTCATCGGGATCACCTTCAACGTAATACCTTTCCGGGCCGCTTGTATCTGCCAAGGAACGATATTGGAATGATGCTCCATAACGGACACGATCACCTCATCCCCTGCCGACATACATTCATCCGTAAAGCTGGAAGCGATCAAATTAATGGATTCCGTAGTTCCCCGGGTAAAAATAATCTCATTCGAGGAACGGGCATTCAAGAAATGCTGTACCGTTTTGCGAGCCTCCTCATGCGCCTCTGTCGCCGCTTGGCTCAAGAAATGTACGCCTCGGTGGATATTGGCGTTTACGTTATAATATCCATTCTCTATCTTTTCTACCACTTGACGAGGTTTCTGGGTAGTAGCGCCATTATCAAAATATATAAGCGG
>ENA-UEPJ01004280-UEPJ01004280.1-human-gut-metagenome-genome-assembly--contig:-NODE-4280-length-11408-cov-36.113935_pt1 | contig 11408 bp, 10 predicted proteins | sample MGYA00242890_ERZ507896 | MGnify/ENA primary metagenome ERZ507896 (study PRJEB26167, sample SAMN06115508) | human gut metagenome | host: Homo sapiens | place: China:Qinghai | collected 2015-08-20... | reverse complement strand
TGTGCGGGTTTCATAAAACAAAGGTAAGCAAAGATAGCTAATTTTAAAACTTACCAACCAGATATTTCCGCTGAGCCAAAATTACCGGTTCTTCATCTTCTTTCCTGGGAGTGGAAATCATTATCTCCTCTACATTAATCTCTTGCTTTTTGATATTCTCTTCGGGTGGAGTTGAAGTAATCATACCATATTCGTCCACATAAGCAATCATATCATCAAAACTGCTTTTTGTAGATTTTCTACCTTCTTTTCTTTTTAATTTTGCTTCCCGCTTAGCAAGTCTTTTCTTTTCATTCTCACGCTTTCCTACTGTCATGGATTTTGCCATAGATTTTATAGTTTAATGGATGTATACTCGTCGGATAAATAAAATAACAAACTTAGAAACGACCTCAGATAGCAAACTCAACCTTACTGAGTTTCTTACCTGTCAGCTTCTGAATATCGTTAACCAACTTACGCTCTTCCTGCGAGCAAAAAGTCAATGCTGTTCCTAAATTACCAGCTCTACCGGTACGTCCGATACGATGCACATACGTCTCGGGCACATCGGGAAGGTCATAGTTTATAACCAACGGCAACTCATTGATATCAATGCCTCTGGCTGCAATATCGGTAGCTATCATTACGCGTATCTTACCCGTTTTGAAGTTTTCCAATGCAGATTGCCTTGCATTCTGACTTTTATTTCCATGAATAGCCTGACTACCGATACCTGCTTTGCTTAATACGCGGACAATTCTGTCCGCATTATGCTTGGTACGTGAGAAAACAAGCACCGACTGTCCCTCCGTTTTATGCAAAATAGAAATCAACAATTTACTTTTCTCTTTCTTCTCCACAAAATAAATAGTCTGTTCGATAGTATCTACCGTAGATGATTTTGGGGTTATAGTAATCTTCACCGGTTGTTTCAGCAGTGAGTTCGTCAAAGCGATTATCGTATCGGGTATGGTAGCCGAGAAGAACAAGGTCTGCTTTTCTTTAGGAAGTTTCGGCAACAAACGTTTGATGTCATGGATAAATCCCATATCAAGCATACGGTCGGCCTCATCCAGTACGAAGTGTCGCACATTATCCAAATGGATATATCCCTGATTCATCAAATCCAACAGACGTCCTGGAGTGGCGACCAATATGTCGACTCCTTTATGGAGCATATTTACCTGCGCACGCTGGTTTACTCCTCCGAAGATAACCCCATGACGGACTTGCGTATATTTGGCATAGTCGTCTATGCATTCGCTAATCTGCAATGCCAATTCACGGGTAGGTGTCAGTATCAAGGCTTTGATACTCTTATCCCGTTTTTTAAGGGCTTGCAAATGCTGAATAATGGGAATGGCAAATGCAGCGGTCTTTCCAGTTCCGGTCTGCGCACAGCCTAATATGTCTTTTCCTGTTAAGGCGGCAGGAATTGCTTTTACTTGTATAGGGGTAGGATTGGCATACCCTTTTTCTTCAATTGCTTTTAAAATAGGTTCGGTTATATTTAAATCTTTAAATGTCATATATATTGTTTTTGAATGTGCTAAAACACTAGCACAAGTATAATGAGAGCACGCTTCACCCAAGTGGCCCATACAAAAAGTCTGATAAGTCTTTGCAGAATGAAAAGTGCAGGTAATGAAGCGGAACGCTTCCGCTAAATAAAAAAACGGAGTTTATTTATGAAAGGCAGGAAAGCAAGTTTCCCGCCTTTAGTCTGATATTAATATCTTCTGGAGTTATTATAACCACCACGAGAGCTACCATTCGAGGGTCTTTCCTCGCGAGGACGCGCAACGCTTACAGAAATAACCTTGCTGTCATATTCTACGCCGTTCAATTCGTCAATAGCTTTCTGCCCTTCTGTATCATTGTTCATCTCTACAAAAGCGAATCCTCTGGATCTACCGGTTTCTCTATCGAGAATTACTTTAGCTGAAGAAACTTCTCCAAACTCTGCAAATAAATTTGTCAAGTCAGCATTATTAATGCCATAACTTAAACCTGAAATGTAAATGTTCATTCTAAAAATGTTATAAAATAAATAATAAATGGAGTGAGGAGGATAATTAAAGAAGAGGACTGCTTACTAATAATATATTAAAAAGAAGAACTATACGATAATGATTCGTAACTCAAACTCTGGGACAAAGGTAGTATAATAAATTTGATAAATACATTTCTTCCTGTTTTTTTTCACAAGAAAGACGATTATTATCATTTATTAAGCAGGTACGGAAATTCAAAACAGTTGTTTTTTACCTATTTATATCCATAGTAAGAAGGATAAAAAGGAAAATATGAACACAAGCAGTCTATATATGGATAACATTTTCCCAAAATTAGCAACTAACTTTGCACAAATTATTGGTGATTATTATGAAAAAACTACTATTCATTTTTTCCTTTCTCTGTTTGTCGGCTGTCGAAGGATACGCCCAAAAGACTTTGACGCTGAAAGATTGCCTTGAAATAGGTATCGAAAACAACCTGTCCTTGGAAAGCAAACGCAAGGAGATGCAGAAAAGCAAATATGGAGTTTCCGAAAACCGGGCAAGACTATTGCCCCAAATCAACGGGTTTGCCAATTACAATGACAACATAGACCCACCCGTATCCGTTACCGACGGTTCGGCCTACGGAAATCCGTATAACATTACCTATACCCTGCGGAACAGTGCCAATGCCGGCCTGCAGTTACAAATGCCACTTTACAACCAAACCCTGTACACCACTGTTTCCATAGCCAAAACTATGGACGAGATAAGCCGTCTTTCTTATGAGAAAGCACGGGAAGACCTTATCCTGGAAATATGCAAGATGTATTATCTGGGGCAAACCACAGCCGAGCAAGTCACACTGATAAAGGCCAATATCACCCGGTTGGAAGAATTAAAAAACATCACAGTAGCTTTCCATGACAATGGTATGGCCATGGAAGTGGATGTAAAACGGGTCAATATCAATCTGGAAAATCTGAAAGTACAATACGACAATGTACTGGCCATGCAGGAACAACAACTGAACCTGCTGAAATATATCATGGATTATCCTGCCGAAGAACAGATAGCCTTAGTTCCGGTAAACTCCGAGAACATTACGCCTGTTGAGTTGACCGGACTATCCGAAAATCTGTACGAACTCCAACTGCTGCAATCGCAAAGGGTCATGGCTGAAAAGCAGAAAAAGATGATTGGTCACGGTTATATTCCTTCATTAAACCTGACCGCCAACTGGATGTTCTCCGCCTATACGGACAAGGCCTACCGTTGGTTCCATTCCGGACCGTCCAACCATTGGTTCCGTTCCTACGGACTGGGCGTATCCTTACGCGTTCCTATATTCGACGGACTGGATAAGCGTTACAAAAACCGAAAAGCTGCAATAGACATCGAAAATATAAAGCTGGCACAGGAAAATACCCGCAAAAATCTGCAGACCCAATATCTGAACGCCACCAACGACCTGATGAACAACCAACGTAACTTCAAAAAGCAGAAAGATAACTACCTGCTTGCCGAAGATGTATATACGGTCACAATGGATCGGTACAGAGAGGGTATCGCTTCCATGACCGAAGTCCTGCAAGACGAAATGCAGATGAGCGAAGCGCAAAACAACTATATCAGTGCACATTACAACTATCGGGTAACAACCCTGCTGCTGTTGAAGCTGACAGGACAAATAGATACATTAATTAAATAACAAGTTAATCAAATCATCATAATATGGAAGCAATAGAAAAAAATAACGCATCGAACACACATCAGGAGAAAGCTAAAAAACTTCGTAAGCTACGTCGCTGGCAAATCGCAGTCAGCTTGTTGGGAGCAGCAATCGTTGTTTGGGGAATAGTGGAAGTTGCCTGTCTCTTCCTCGGCTACAATCGCACAGAAACCAGTAATGACGCACAGATAGAGCAATACATATCCCCTATCAACCTACGCGCATCAGGCTATATCAAGAAGATTTATTTTACCGAACATCAAGAGGTACATAAAGGCGATACGCTCCTTGTATTGGACGACCGCGAATATAAGATACGCGTAATGGAAGCCGAAGCCGCACTGAAAGACGCACTGGCCGGCGCTACCGTAATCGGGGCCACACTGCAAACCACACAGACCACCGCTTCCGTGTACGACGCTTCCATCTCTGAAATTGAGATCCGTCTTGCCAAACTGGAGAAAGACCGCCAACGCTACCAGAACTTGGTGCAAAGAAATGCAGCCACTCCCATACAGTTGGAACAGATAGAAACGGAATACGAAGCCACCCGCAAGAAGCTGGAAGCAACAAAACGCCAGCAAAAAGCCGCTTTGTCGGGAGTCAATGAAGTATCACACCGCCGTGAAAGTACGGAAGCCGCCATCCAACGGGCAACCGCTGCTTTGGAAATGGCACGTCTGAATCTTTCTTACACCGTAGTAGTGGCTCCCTGCGATGGCAAATTGGGACGCCGGGCACTGGAAGAAGGCCAGTTCATCACAGCCGGACAAACCATTACTTATATCCTGCCCGATACTCAAAAATGGATTGTCGCCAACTATAAGGAAACTCAAGTGGAAAACCTGCATATAGGACAAGAGGTTACCATCACCGTAGATGCTATCAGCGACAAAGAGTTCACGGGAACAATCACAGCCATATCCGGCGCTACGGGTTCCAAGTACTCATTGGTTCCTACCGACAATTCAGCCGGAAACTTCGTCAAAATACAACAACGCATACCCGTACGCATCGACTTCACCAATCTTTCCAAAGAAGATAACGAAAAACTTGCTGCCGGTATGATGGTAATAGTGAAAGCCGAACTCTGATTTTCAATCATTAATTGTTAAGGAAATGCCCGCATATCCCAAAAACTATCCTTTCTATAACTGGGTGCCTAAACCGATAGGCATTATCATCCTGTTCATGTTCTTCCTGCCCATTCTTACAGTAGGCGGAACTTACTCTGCCAGCGGCACGGAGATGATGAGCGGTCTGGGCATCATATCCGAACATATCCAGTTTGCCAACTTCGCCACATCCATAGGCATGGCGGCATTCTGCCCTTTCCTGTACCGGCTGGTATGTATCCGCAGGGAGAAAATGATGTGTATCGTCGGATTTTCGCTGATGTATATCTTCAGCTACATCTGCGCCAAGACAGACAGCATATTCCTGTTGGCGCTATGCAGTCTGTTTATGGGATTCCTGCGTATGGTGCTGATGATGGTCAATCTGTTTACTCTCATCAAGTATGCCGGTAACGTAGAAGCAACCGAAAAGATCACCCCCGGCAATGAACCCACCACCGGTGAAGGCTGGGACAAACTGGATATTGAACGAAGCGCTGCACAACCCGCCATTTACCTGTTTTTCATGGTATTGGGGCAGTTGGGCACATCGCTTACAGCATGGCTTACTTACGAATACGAGTGGCAATATGTTTATTACTTCATGATGGGGTTGCTGTTGCTCTGTATCCTCATTACCTTCGTCACGATGCCTTATCATAAGTATGCCACCCGCCGTTTTCCTATCAACCTCAAACAATTTGGCAACGCTTCCATCTTCTGTATCACACTGACGTGCATCACTTATGTGCTGACTTACGGCAAGGTGCTCGACTGGTATGACGACCCTACAATCCAATGGGCAACGGTCGGTGCTGTGGTTGCAGGTATTCTGTTTGTCTACATAGAAGTAACCCAGCGCAATCCCTACTATCAGTTCGACGTACTCAAGTTGCGAACTATCCGCTTCGGATTCCTGTTCTACTTTCTGTTAATGGTACTGAACTCCAGTTCAATGTTCGTCAATGTATTTACGGGAATAGGCATGAAGCTGGACAACTATCAAAACGCGACATTGGGCAACTGGTCTATGTTAGGTTATTTTATCGGTGGCATTGCAACGATCTGGCTCAGCGTGAAAGGAGTGCACTTTAAATATCTTTTTGCCGCAGGTTTCCTGTTTTTGGGATTATCCGCCATGTTCATGTACTTTGAGGTACAGGGTGCAGGCTTGTACGAACGAATGAAATATCCAGTTATTATCCGTTCTACAGGCATGATGTTCCTATACTCGCTGATACCGACTTTTGCAACCCAGCGTATGCCCTATAAATACCTCTCATCGTGGATTTGCACAATGCTTACTGTACGTATGGTACTTGCTCCCAGCATAGGAACTGCATTATACAGCAATGTATTGCAGGAACGGCAGCAACACTACATTACCCGTTATGCACAGAATGTGGATATGATGCACCCCGAGGCATCCGCCTCATTTATGCAAACCGTACAAGGAATGCAATATCAGGGGAAAAGCAAGCAGGAAGCCGTTAACATGGCAGCCACATCCACCAAAGGGCGCATTCAGGTGCAGGCCACCTTATCGGCAGTCAAGGAGATGGCGGGTTGGACATTGTATGCTTGCCTTTTTTGCATGATATTTGTTGTGGTACTGCCCTATCCTAAACGGAAATTATTAACTTAGCACTGTTTTCAAACAAGAACCGTAAACCCTACTCTCATGGATACCCGACAAGAACGTTTATCGCGCCTTGACAGTGCGTTATTGGACAAACGGCAAATTTGCAGTTCGGAAGGCGTGCTTTGCGCCTTCCCGTCTGCCTTGAAAAGTCCGTTTATGATAGACGGAGTGGGACTTATAATTTGCCGTCAAGGAAATTTCACCTTCATCCTTAACCAGAAAACATTTTCCGCCAAAGCCGGTGATACGCTCTTTCTGCCGAAGGATTCCTTGTTTCAGGTACTACAGGCATCCGACAACGTAGAGGTATATATCTTCATCTATCAGACCGACCCCATACGGGACTTTATGGGAAACTCGGTAGTATCCATGCACCTATACTCGCATCTGGCCACCGAACCGTGCTACGTATGGAATACCGGAGAAGAAGAAGAGGTTTTAAAATACCTGTCACTATTGGACAGTACGCTAAAAATAGAAGAGAATCCTTTTAACCGGTATGAACAGAAGTTGCTTCTGTTGGCACTGACCCACAGGCTTTGCTCGGTTTATACACGCAAACTCATTGCCGAAAAGACTTCCGTAAGCCACAAGCACGATATATTTATCCGCCTGGTGCAATTAATAGAACAATATTATACGAAAGAACGGGGGGTGGACTTCTACGCGGACAAGCTATGCCTGTCGCCCAAATACCTCTCCGCCCTCTCCAAATCCATTTGCGGATACACGGTACAGGAGCTGGTATTCAAGTCCATTATCCGCAAAAGCATTTCACTACTCAAGAATACACAAAAGAACGTACAGGAAATCTCCGATTTCTTCAACTTCCCGAACGCATCCTATTTCGGCACTTTCTTCAAGAAACAGATTGGAATGTCGCCACAGCAATACCGCAGAATGTAGGGAAACATCATATCGCTATTACGCTTTCAGTCGAATAACGAAACGACTGCCTTTTCCCAATTCACTCTGAACGGTCAGCGTGCCGCCATGAGCTTCTACAAAATCTTTGGATATGGATAGTCCCAATCCGCTTCCCTGCACTTTCGTACCGGGTACACGGAAGTAACGGTCGAAGATGCTCTGGTGATAGCGCGGATCAATACCTTTACCAAAATCCTGTACATAAAGTTCCACACTATTATCTTCCTGCCTTGCGCCGATAATGACATGCCCGTTTTCCTTGGAATAACGAATGGCGTTACTCAACAGATTAGTGAGCACCCATGCTATCTTCTCGCTATCCACAAACAGTTTCGGCATCTTCTCTTCCGGATATTCCACCTCAATCTGGATATTGAACTTATCGGCCTGCACCTGATTTGCCTTGATGGCATATTCTATCAGTTCGATAGGTTTCGTTATCTTCGGTATCATCTGCAACTTGCCGGCTTCCACCTGCGTCATATTAAGAAGCTCGCCTGTAATCCCCAGCAAGCGGTCGGCATTTTCCCTGATACTTTTCGAAAGTTGTTCCTGTTCCTCGTTCAAAGCGCCCACACGATTATCCTCTAAAAGCTGCAGACTCATAAGAATGGCGGAGATAGGGGTTTTCAATTCATGCGAAATCGTAGAAATAAAAGTTGTTTTTGCCGTATCCAGTTCTTTAAATTCGGTGATATTCTTCAACAGGATAACATCGCCCAGATTATGAGACTCGTCCGTATCGGCATCCGTATTCATAATAGTAATATAAGATGCCTGAAAATAGCTTTCCTTATTATCCGCGTAAATTTTCAAAGGCTCTTTCTTCTCGCCCGGATTAACCAACTCCCTTATCAGCCTCCGGAGCAGATCGTTTTTCAGCGACAGTTCCTCTGCCGAACGGCGTATGACATCCTCACGCTTCAGATTCAGTACCGTCAGCGCTTCTTTATTGACGAAAAGAATTTCGTGTTCGCGGTTTAAGCCGATAATAGGTTCATGAATACTGTTTACGATGGCTTCCAGAAACTTTTTGGCGGATAAAATATCATTCAACGTACTGGTACGATATTCCGTAAGGCGTTCCGCCATGCTGTTAAAACTATCGGCCACCTCGCGGAACTCTTCGTGTTCGCTCATGTCAAGGCGCTTTTCATAATTATGGTTGGCTATTTCGAGGATGCCCTGCGTCAGTTCCCTGATAGGTTTATTAATGGAGCGGGGCAACCATACCAACAACACGATACTGGCAAGAATGCAAATACCGCCCGTAATGGAAATCCAAAGCAAGGCCCGTTGCAAGCCGGGCATGGCGGCAGGGCTATCCGGCTCCGTAGCCGTCAGTATCTGGAGATTTACAACAGAAAGGGCTACCAGCAGGATTATCATACCTGCCAGAACACCTACGCTGAGTATCAGTTTTGTACGAATATTCATAACGGTCAAGATATTAAATTTTATGCAAGTATAATCAAATCTATGTTTGCTTGCGCCAGTTCGTTCACAAATTTTCTATATTTCAGAACCATAAACAAGGATTGCGGCAAAGCGAACGAAGGACTGCCCATACAAACGGTCGTTATCTGCTTCTCTTTACAAGCCGTAACGATGCTGTCCAACACGTCTTTGGATTGCACCTGCATGACCTCTCCACCCAATTCGGTCACCAGCTTGAAATGATTCAGCAGATGCCGCTGGTTCGCAAGGGCAATGCGGTCGGCACTCTCCCGGGGAGTCTGTACATAAAGGGCAACGAACGACGTATTATAACGGGTTGCCAATCGTGCCGCCTTGCGGATAATGCGGCGTGGCGTTTTCTCATGACTGCTGATACACGCCATGAACTTCTCATGCCGCACGCCCACACAGGAAACCACCACTTCATTCTCCACTTTCTTCTCCACTCTTAATGCCACCTCCTTCAGAGCCAGTTCGCGCAGTTGCAGAGTATTTTCCGTCTTGAAGAAATTATTCAAAGCAAGGGCCACTTTATCCGGCTTGTATATTTTACCGGCTTTCAGGCGGGTTATCAGCTCTTCCGCCGTCAGGTCGATATTCACCACTTCATCCGCTTCTTCCAGCACACTGTCGGGAATGCGTTCCTTTACCTCGATACCGGAAATGCCTTGCACTTCTTCATTAATGCTCTCGATATGCTGTATGTTGACAGCGGATATGACATTGATACCCTCATCCAGCAAGTCCATTACATCCTGCCAACGCTTCTCATTCCTACTGCCTTCTACATTGGTATGCGCCAGCTCGTCCACAATAACGATTTCCGGATGGATACGGATGATAGCGTCAAGGTCCATTTCCTCGAGTTCCTTACCCTTATAGAATATCTTACGCCGGGGAATTACGGGCAGTCCCGCCAACACCGCCTCCGTACCGGCACGTCCATGCGTTTCCACATAGCCTATATTCACGTCTACCCCATTGTCCAGCAAGTCATGGGCTTCCTGAAGCATACGATAAGTTTTGCCTACACCGGCAATCATGCCGATGTAGACCTTAAACTTACCACGACGTGATTTCTTAATCAAGTCGAGGAAATGTTGTACACTCTCCTCCCTGCTCATGGCTTCAGAGTTATACCAAACACCAGATGCGCATCTTCCATACGGGGATTCCAAATAGCCTGCGCAAATATCGGTATCGCGAATTTGTCCGTCACCTTTATATCCTTCGTGGCTTTCAGTGCCAGATTGGTTACAGCGAATCCGCTGTTCGGTACTCCGTAAACACCTACGCCGGCTTCGTAAGGCAGAAAACCGCAAGTGGCATTCAAATCGACGGATTTAATGCTGAACGGATAGTTCAATTCTACATAAGAAGAATAATTCTGCTCTCCCTTCTCATTCTTATCCGCGCCGGCAAACATCGTGTACCAGGCTATTGACAGCGGAAACTTCTCCAACGGAAGTGTATAGGCAAGCCCCGCTTCAAAATGGTGGGCCGTTTCATGGCTTTTGAAGTTAAAATACTTATTGCTTCCCTGACCTGCCCACCAAAGACTGGCAACGGACAAGGTCAAACCGGAATCACCGAACGTATAAGCTGCCGTCAAATCTATTTCTTTGGCAGCCTCACCGTCCGAAGAACTTGTTCCGTCGAAATCGGTAGAGCCCCATGCCGTCAATGAAAAGCCGCCTATCCCAAAGCCTAAAGTCGGCTGGAAACTAACTCCGGTTTGATAAAAGCCGCGCCATACATAAGAACTGACCAAATCACCCTGTATCTTAAATTCCTGCGCCTGCACCTTATCCACTCCCATAAAATTTACTGCCAAAGCGGCAATAACGCCTATTACCGTTACTTTTACCCGATTCATATCTTTCATTATTTTCTTATTTTCCATTTGCTTTTTCCAATGCAATATTCAGTTTCAGCACATTCACTTTCGCCGTACCGAACAATCCCAGCAACGGTTTTTCAACAGCCTTGTCAACGATGCCCCGGACAGTAGCCTCAGCCATTCCCCTTGCCTCAGCCACACGCTTTACCTGTACATAAGCACTGACAGGCGTAATATCGGGGTCAAGTCCCGAAGCGCTGGCCGTTACCATTTCGGCAGGAACTTCTTTACGCTGCAAATAAGGATGATGCAGCAAGAATGTATCTATACGCGCTTCCACTTCCGCAAGGTATTCTTCGTTTGCAGGGCCTTTATTGCTACCTGCCGAGCTGCTTGCATCATAACCGTCGCCGGCACAGGAAGGCCGTCCCCAAAAATAAATGTCTTCCGTAAACATCTGCCCCACGTTGGCAGCGCCCACTGCCTTGCCGTTCAGGGTCAATACCTCGGCATTTCCTTTATTCGGCCCTGCAAATTGTGCGAATATCCACAATACAAGGATATAGAACACGGAAAAGAATATGCAGAAAGCAACGGTTATTCTAACTGATTTCCAAAGAGTTTTCATTTTCTTTTTATTTTAGATTTTTCTCGGTTTGACTTAACCGATTGAGAAATAAACTTTTAGCGAATTATTTGAGAAATAGAGGTA
>ENA-UEPJ01004274-UEPJ01004274.1-human-gut-metagenome-genome-assembly--contig:-NODE-4274-length-11421-cov-4.400300_pt1 | contig 11421 bp, 8 predicted proteins | sample MGYA00242890_ERZ507896 | MGnify/ENA primary metagenome ERZ507896 (study PRJEB26167, sample SAMN06115508) | human gut metagenome | host: Homo sapiens | place: China:Qinghai | collected 2015-08-20... | reverse complement strand
GCTATTGAATTAATGAATAATTTTTGGTATAATAACAATAACCAGATTTTTCAGGGGGTACAATAATGGCAGAACAGAAAAAAGCGCCATCTACAAACGGCGAATTCAAAACCTCGCCGCTCGGCTTCGACAAAGCCGAAGTAATGGCATACATAGTACAGCACAATAAAGAGCGTAAAGCCCTTAAGGAAGAAAATGACGAGCTGAAAAGAGCGCTCGAAGAAAAACAGCAGGCGAATGAAGGTCAGAACGATGAGCTTGCAGCCGAGCTTGAAAAGAAAAAGGCTGAACTTGACGCACAGATCCTTGAAAGCAGAAAGCAGGTCCTTGACGAAAGACGCAAGCTGGCTCAGACCGAAAAAGAACTGCACGTTATGCAGGACAAATACTCTGCCCTGACAGAAGAATTCACAGAATTCAAAAAGCAGGCAGCAGCAAAAATAGATAAAGCAAAGCACAGCGGCGGAACAATTGACCCCGCTCAGCTTGCAGAAATTTCCGCAAAAGCAAATGCCGATGCAAACGCTGTAATAAATGACGCTCAGAGCAAAGCGAACGAGATTATCACAGCCGCAAAGGCATATTTTGCCGATACAGTAAAGAAAACATACGATTACAAGCAGTCTGTGCTTGAAAAGGCAGACACATTCGCAAATGGCGTTACATCAGGTGCGGCGGCTGCTCCCGCAATAGATATTCAGGCTGTTCTTGCCGGCATAACCGCCTCAGTAAATGAAGCCGTTGAAAAGGCACTTGCCGGAGCGAATGCCGTAAACGATGCGGTAGCAAAGGCTGTTGAAGATACAAAGGCTGTAAACGATGTACTCGCTAAGGCTGTTGAAGAAGCCTCACAGGCAGAAACAGCCACCGATAACACGGCTGACGTTCCCGAAGAAAAGCTGTCCGATGATGAGGAGCTTATCAATGCAAAAAGCGAGCTTGAAAATATCGGCGGACTTGACGAGAGCGAGCTTGACGCCTACGCTCCTATGGAAATCGAGCCGTATAACTTCGAGCTTAAGCTGGATATGCCGGCTCAGACGGACGATGACGATGACGACGATATGCTGACAGACAACAACGGTCTGCTCAGCTCATTTGAGATAGTTTCGGGTGACGATGACATTTCTGCGGATAACGTAGATACGGGCGATCTGCTCGTTGAGGAAACTCCTGCGGCAGACGATATGGCCGACCTGCTTGCAGAGGAGCCTGTTGTAGCATCTGCTCCCAAAGCCGATACCGCTCCCGTAGCCGATGATTTCACCGACCTTCTCGCAGAAGAGCCTGCTCCTGCTCCCGCAGCTAAGGCAGAGCCTGCTCCTGCAGCCGATGATTTCAGCGACCTGCTCGCAGAAGAGCCTGCTCCTACTCCCACAGCTAAGGCAGAGCCTGCTCCCGCAGCCGATGATTTCAGCGACCTGCTCGCAGAAGAGCCTGCTCCTGCTCCCGCAGCTAAGGCAGAGCCTGCTCCCGCAGCCGATGATTTCAGCGACCTTCTTGCAGATGAGCCTGCTCCTGCTCCCGTAGCTAAGGCAGAGCCTGCTCCTGCAGCTAAGGCCGAACGGGCTGTCGACCGTAGCGGCGATAAACCTAAGGAAAAGCTGAATGAAAGTCGTTCAATGGGTGTTGCCGGCAAGGAAGAAAAGGTGAACGATCCCTGGAAGGATCTCGAAGCACAGATGAACGGTATGACGATCACTCCTCCCCCTGCACAAAAGCAGACGGACGATGACGGAATGACTTCCTCGTTTGACGATCCTACCGCTCCCGCAGCTTCCGCTAAGGAAGAAAAGATTGATATGTCCGATTATTCATCAATGCTCGGAGGAATTAATGACAATATGACCACCAACACGGCACAGTACGATCCTTCGTGGGATCTCAAGATGATGGAAGGTCTTAACGACAATGACGATGACGACGAGATGAGCTCGGATAATGTGGGATTCTTCGACCTTTAATCAAAAGTAAATATCATATGCCGGGAAGTGTATGCTTTCCGGCATAATAAATTCAATGCGAACAGGAGTACGAACTTGGAACTTAACACAAGCGAACTTAAAGAAAAGGCAAAAACGCTCAGAGCCGGCGACAAGATAGAACTGAGCGGTACTGTATACACCTCCCGTGACGCCGCACACAAGCGTATAAAACAGCTTATCGACGAAGGCGGAGAACTGCCCTTTGAAATAGACGGTGCGGCTATTTACTACGCAGGTCCGACCGGCACTAAAGAAGGAATGGCAATAGGCTCATGCGGTCCTACAACATCCGGCAGAATGGACCCCTACGCTCCCCTGCTGCTCGATATGGGGTTATCCGCAATGATAGGAAAGGGAGAACGCAAGCCAGCCGTAGTAGACGCCATAAAACGCAACGGTGCGGTATACTTCTGTGCCATAGGCGGTGCAGGCGCACTCGCCTGTCAGTGCATAACCGAGTGTAAGGTAATAGCCTTTGAGGATCTGGGCTGTGAAAGTGTGAAAAAGCTGACTTTCGACAAATTCCCTCTTATCGTTGCAATAGATGCTGTCGGCGGTAACATTTTTGAAACCGGCAGAAAGCAGTACGCAGAGGTCTGATTTAAGGATTTTTATATAAAATATCACGGCGTTTTTGAAGAACGAAAAAAATCGAAAAAAATTTAAAAAAAGTGTTGACAAACGCAAAGCGCTGTGATATAATATAAAAGTCGCTGATACAGAGCGACAAAAACAGAAAGATATGGCGGTATAGCTCAGTTGGCTAGAGCACTTGGTTCATACCCAGGGTGTCGTTGGTTCAAATCCGACTGCCGCTACCATTTCTACGGCCCGTTGGTCAAGCGGTTAAGACATCGCCCTTTCACGGCGGAATCATGGGTTCGATTCCCGTACGGGTCACCACAAAGCCTCGCAGAGAGATCTGCGAGGTTTTTGTTTTATGTGTATTGTCGCTTTTGCCTCTTGAAACGTATGGCGGTTTTCCGCAAGCCATGCAAGGCTTTGCGGTTTAATCTGCGAAATAACTTGTTGCTATGCAAAAATCCACCGACCTTAAAAGTCAGTGGATTTTAAAATAAAATTCTATGCAATTCTTTATAACTTTCAAAGTTGAAATCAGTAATCTGTTTTTCTTTAATAATACTTGCCGCTTTGTATGATGTTATCAATGCCTCAGTACTGCTCAACTCATTTTCGTCAGTAATCCCTAATTTGTTAATCAAAGTTGTAGTGCCGGTGTAACAATCGGCATTCGTGATGTTCAGATTATATGCCATATTCAACCATTCTTCTTATTAAGCTCTTTTATAGCTTTATCTAATGTTATTTCTTTTTTCATCAGTTTCATGATAAGTTCTCTGTGTTTTTCGGTTATCGTAAAGCCCTCCATTTCTGTGGAAGCAATTGCGTTATCTACAGCACGTTCAATCGTCATAACAGTTATAATAATCACCCCGTTTCATTTTTATTATATTATACTCCTGTTTGCCGATAAAAACAATACTTATCCACCGCAATTTCAATATAAAACGATATTTGTTTCTTTATTGCAATGAAAATTTGACATACCAATATCAAAAATCGGAATGTCCGTAAATATTGACATACCCATAAAAAAGTGATATAAATTAGTCGTAAAAGCAGATAATAATGTCTGTATTTTGTATCATTCTACGGAGGTATTTCAATTATGATGGGAAGACTCAGAGCGATGCGTGAGCCGCTCAAATATGTACAGGGCAGAGATGCACTGCTTAAATTCCACGAAGAAATGGGTTATATGGGCAAGCGCTGGCTGTTTGTATGCTCAAACAGCGGTTACAAGGCCTGCCACGATAAAATAGAAAAGAGCTTTGAAGGGCTTGACGACTACAGACGTTATGAGATATTCGGCGGAATATCCAGCAACGGCGAAATAAATAAGATGAAGGCTATCGTAGAGCAGGACAACATTGATACGGTAGTAGCCGTAGGCGGCGGCAGTGCCGTTGATACAGCAAAGGCTACTGCATACTACAGCGGAAAGCATATTGTAATCGTGCCTACAGTTGCGGCTACGGATGCTCCCTGCACGGGACTTTCAGTAATTTACAATGATGACCACAGCTTCGATAAATATCTGTTCTACCCCACAAATCCCGACTCTGTAATGGTCGATACGACCGTTATCGCAAATGCGCCTGTCAAGTTCCTTATCGCCGGTATGGGCGATGCGCTCGGCACATATTTCGAGGGTCGTGCTTCTATCCGCACCGAATCCGCAAGCCTTGAGGGTACGGGCATCACAAGAGCGGGTCAGGCACTTGCTCGCCTTTGCTATGACACGCTCCGTGAATACGGCAAGCAGGCTATCGAGGCTTGTAAGGTACACGCCGTTACTCCCGCACTTGAAAATATCGTTGAAGCTAACGTTTACCTTTCAGGCGTCGGCGCCGATAACGTAAACTGCGCCGCCGCTCATTCATTCTACAACGGCGTTACTTCTCTCGGCATAAAGCACGCAGATCACGGCTGCTGCGTTGCACTCGGCACGCTTGTACAGCTTGTGCTTGAGGGTGCTCCTAAAGAGGAATTCAAGGAAGTTCAGGACTTCTGCCTTGAGGTCGGTCTTCCCGTAACGCTTGAAGAAATCGGCGTTACAACTCCTGAGCAGGTTAAGACTATTTCCGAGAACGCTTGTATCACCGGCGAAACTATCCACAACCTCGCAGGCGATGTACAGCCCGTTGAGCTGTATGACGCTATTATGCAGGCTGACGCTATGGGTAAGATTGCACTCGGCAAATAAGCATAACCGAATAACGAATAACAAAAATCACCGGCCCTTTAGCACTATGCGAAAAGGGTCGGTGTTTTGTTTTGCTGAGTATGCCGACAATGGCTTTATAGTCTTTCAAGGTTTTAATATCGGCATAAAACAAAACCGCATCAGAACGATGCGGTTTTAATGGCTGGGGTGGAAGGATTTGAACCCTCGAAATGGCGGAGTCAGAGTCCGATGCCTTACCACTTGGCGACACCCCAATATTCTTTAAGTTATCACTGCCGTGACAACGTAGATTATTATATCACATTGAAAAGCCGATGTCAAGCATTTTTTGAGATATTTTTCGATTTTTTTCGGTTGTTTTCGTTTTTTGAATTACTTATAGTTATATTCCGAACAATTTAAACAATCCGTCAATTTTTCTCCCCCATTTTGTTGACTATAAATATTCCTGCGCTGACCAGTACAAGAGCAATCAGCGACTCAAGGCGGAATGCCTGCTGTGCCTCTCCGAGCAGAAGCGCAGAAAGAAGCACACCGCAAACCGGGTTCATAAAGCCGAAAACAGCGATTTTCGATACGGGGTTGTACTTTAACAGCTGGCTCCATATCGAGTAGGCACAAGCGGAAATAAACGCAAGATAAAAAAGCATCAGTACGGCAGGCAGGGATGATTCAGGCAGAGTTATGCTGCCGCCTGCAAGTAATCCGATAACGGTCATGACCGCACCGCCGAGCAGAAATTGCCAGCCGCTGAGCATCATAGTGTCGGTGTCTTTGGAAAAGCGTTTTATAAGCACGGAGGAAATCGCATAGGCAATGGTGGAAAGAAGAATAAAGCCATCTCCGGTAAGGCTGAATCCGCTGAGCAGAGAGCGGTCGAGATTTATAACAACTATTCCTGCAGTGCCAAGCACACAGCCGATAATCTTGAATTTTGTCAGCTTTTCAAGGCGAAAAACAAGAGAGGAGATAAGTATGCACACAAACACGCTCATACCCTCAATGACGGAAGATTTCACTCCGCTTGTATTGGCAAGTCCGATATAGAAGAACAGGTACTGTAAAATCGTCTGAGTAAGGCTCAGTGCCGCCACCTTCGGCAGTTCCTTGATTTTCGGAACAAGCGGTTTTTTGTGCATTATGCTTCCTGTTATAATAACCATAATTCCTGCTGCGAAAAAACGTATCCCCGCAAAAAGTATCAATGACATTGGCTGTGAAGTGTCAACGCCAAAAAGCCCGTAACCGATTTTTACGCAGGGAAAAGCACTGCCCCACAAAGCAGAGCAGAATATTGCTAAAATTGCGGCTATCCTAGTTTTTGTCAGAATATCGGCTTTCATACTAACCTCGTTATATGCACAAAATAAGCGGTGTATCTTCGGCACAAACGCACAGACACACCGCTATATATTTTATCACTCTGAAAGAACTAGGTCAATACTGTTTTTTCTGATATTCCGACAGCGTTGCGGAACGCACAGCATCATCCGGAATGTTATCTGCTGAGCCGCATTGCAATCACCGATATATCGTCGCTCTTTTCGTCACCGGCATAGAATCTGGCAGTATTGGCGACTTCTTTAGAGAATTCCTTAAGGTCGGGCTGTTTATCCATCTCCCTGTAAAGCCATTTCTCGTTTAGTTCTGCACCGTCGCTTGTCATAACTATCATATCCCTGCTTCCTATAGTAAACGTTCTCCTGTCGTATACAGGCTCGTCCTTTACTCCTATCGGCAAACCCTTACAGCCTATGGTGACAAAGCGGTTTCCGCACTTGATATAAGTGTTGGCACTGCCTGCCTTGTATAAGTCAATCTTTCCGCTGTAAAGGTCGACAGCGCATATTTCAAGAGTAGCAAAGCTCTCATCGGAGGATTTGCACACAAGCGATGTATTGATTACGCTGATTGCCGCCTCTACTCCGACACCTGCCTGCAAAAGACGTATGAGCATAGCGCAGGCAAACGATGAGTCCACTCTCGCCCTGCCTCCGCTGCCCATACCGTCCGATAATACAACATACGCTGTACCGTTCTTATCTATGAAGCTCTCGTAATAATCGCCGCAGGCAGTACCCTCCGTCTTGCTTATCTGACATATTTCAACATCAAGCGTGTAGGTGGTTCCCGAAAAAAGACTCAGCTTACATGCCCCTCCGACACGGCTCAAGGTCGGCAAATCAAAGCGGCGGCGAAAAGCAAGCGTCATAGCCTCGCATATATCCTGCTTCGATGCGAAAAAACCGGTATCGGAATATGCCTCGACAAACATTCTTCCCTGCTCGCCAAGTTCCACATTCACTGCGTCTGCATCTTCACAGCCAAGCTTCGACAACACATTGCTGGCGGTTTTGTTATACTGAGGCTCAATCTCTCCGCTGTTTTCAATCTCATCGGATAACTGCGAGAGAATCTGCTCCGTTGCCGACAGCTGAGCCGTCAGGATATTACGCATACGGGCAATTCTTCGTTTTTCCGTACTGCTCGCTACATAAACATCACACAGCCTGCGGATTTTGTCAATCAGTTCCTGCTTTTTAGGGCATCGTTCGCTTAAAGGCTCAGAAAAAGCATCCTGACCCACACTTTCGCCGGACTTTACCATATTTGTAATCTTCGCAAACTGTTTAATGCTGTCGCCGTACTCCTTGCCCCAGCATTGCATATTATACCTGCACTTACGGCATATTTCGTCACAGGCTGTATTGTACACCCAGCTTATATCGCTTCCTATATTATTATCCAGCTTTTCGGCAGTGATACCGACCGTTCTTCTGACCTCGGCAATCGCTCCTCCGGCAAATTTCAGCCGTTTTGAAAACAGTTTTCTGACGCTGTTTTCACCCGCTTTAACTCTGGCAATATCGCCCTGCTCGGCTGTAAGCTTTGCCGGTAACAGCATAAAGACCGCCGACGACATGAATATGCAGGCAACAACGGCAAGCTTTGAATTATCCATTCCGAACAGCGCAGTGCCAAGCGTTGCGGTCAGCACAAAGCCTCCTGCGACACTCAGCTTTCTTCCGCCGCTGAACATACCTCCGACAGCCGCCGCAGGAGCAACAACAGCCGCAAGAAAAGCGTAGTCGGCCGTGGCAACCGCACACCCGAGCGCCGACACCGCACCGCACACAGCACCTGCTCCCCTGCCGTACTTCATAGCACTGCAAAGAGAAAGGCAGGATGCGAAAATTATTCCTATATTGAAGATGCCGACGCTGTAGTGCGAAAGTATACCGGACACTATAGCACAGCCGCCCAGAACGCAGATAAAGCTGTGAGGATCGCTGCGGACGGTTATCTTTGCTATCTCACGCTTTTCGGCAAGCCGTGACAAGCGTAAAGCGACAACCGCACCTCCGCCTGCCATGACCGAAAGAATGATGCAGTTCATCACCTCGCTTACGGTAGATGATGTAAGAAAATTCGCCGCAAAGACAGAGCCTGCCGCCGTGACAGCCGATACTATCTCAGACACGGCTGATTTTCTGCGTGAAACTATCATACGGATGGCAACAACGGACAGCAGAGCCGATGTAACGGTAACGCCGTCGGTATAATTACCGCCGAGAATATAGCCTGCAACGCTCCCCACAAATGCGCTGATACAGTCGATTCCGCTCATAGCCGCCGCAAACGATGCCGCAAACGGCGATGGCTTTCCGAGTACCGTACTCATTGAAATTATCGCCGCCGCTATCATTACAGCCGTACATCTTATTACCGAATGTTCACGGATATTTATCTTATCCTTTGTTACCGCCCTTGACATTTCAAACTTCCTTTCGCTTTCAGACATCAGTCACCGACTATGTAATTATTTTACAGTTGTCCGACAGCGTTTTTTGTCGCAACGGGTAACGATATTACGCAAAAGAAAGGAGGTGCTGTCGTTTACGGTATAATGCGATTTCAAGCGATTATTTTCGGGAAGATTTTCTGGAAGATACTTAAAGAAAAATACGGGGAGCATTTCAAGAGCGATATAAAGAATTAATAATAACGCACTTTTGGGAACGCACAGTCAAGTGCGTTCTTTTTTTGCGGAGGTTTATAAAAGGAAAGTAAGTTTCAGTGACACAAAGTCACACTGTGTCATAAAATGTAAAGGGTACCCGAATAAAAAATACTTTCAAGGAGGAAAAACAATGGCAACATTCACAAACGTTGCTACCCTTTCGTACAACGGCACGGTAGTAAATTCAAACGTAACAACAGGTGAGATACAGCAGACTCTTGCCGCAACAAAGCATTCCCTTGCAAACACCTACAAGCAGGGCGACACTCTGACCTATATTGTGAATATCGTGAACACGGGAAACACAGCGTTTACAAATCTTACGTTAACCGATAATCTCGGCGGTTACACCTACGGTGCAGGAACAGTATATCCTCTGGCATACGGCGGAGATGTACGCTATTATATCAACGGCGCATTGCAGACAGCTCCTGCCGTAACAGCAGGTCCGCCTATGACAATAACGGGAATAAACGTTCCCGCAAACTCTGAGGCGCAGATAGTATACAACGCCACAGCAACGGCTTATGCTCCGCTCAATATTGAAGGAAGTATAACCAACAGCATCTCGATAACGGGTGACGGCATTACAGAACCTATCGCCGCCACAGAAACAGTAAATGCCGCAACCGCTCCTGCGCTTGATATTGAAAAGTCGCTCAGCCCGACAATAGTAAGCGAGAACGGTCAGATAACCTACACCTTTACTGTTACCAACAAGGGCAACACCGCTGTCACACAGGCAGACGATATTGTTCTGCGTGACGTATTCAATCCGATACTGAAAAACATCGGAGTAACCTACAACGGCACCGTTCTCAGCAATACTCTCTACACTTACAATGAGGCTACAGGCGTGTTTGAAACTACAGCAGGCGCTATAGAAGTACCTGCGGCAACATTTGCGACAAACACAGACGGTACGGTTTCGGTTACTCCCGGTACGGCAGTAATTACGGTTACGGGCAATATCTGAGTAAAATACGGATAAACACACATTGTCCGCTGTATGACGATCAAAAAGCAATAGATATGAGGCGGTACGGCAAATGTCGTGCCGCCTGTTCGTTATCGAAGTATAAAAACAAAGAACTCCGGCTGTTACACCGGAGTCCTTTGCTTTGGGGAAATATATATGAAAATCGAAGATAGCAATTTGATCTGTCAGCGGTTTCTTCTGTAGAACTATTCGCTCTCGCTGACTGTGGTTATATAATAATGCTTGTTCGTGAAATTAAAAGAATAGTTTTGTGTAAATTAGATGAAAAGTGAACTCGCTTTTTGTCAAACTTTCACAATTCTACATTATTACACCGCCGCCGAGTACAATATCGCCGTCATAGAACACAACGTGCTGTCCCGGAGTTACCGCTCTTATCTTTTCATCAAACACGACCCTGACCGTATTTCTGCCCTGCGGATATACGGTACACGGCTGTTCGGTCTGTCTGTAACGTGTCTTTGCCCTGCATTTAAACTCGCTTTCGGGATATTCAAACGCTATCCAGTTAAGATTGTCTGCATACAGCGTATCGGTAAAAAGAAGCTCATTACTGCCGAGCGTTACGGTATTATTATCGGCATTTTTTCCGATAACATACATCGGCTTACCAAATCCTGTGCCTATTCCTCTCCTCTGTCCTATCGTGTAAAATATAACGCCCTTGTGCCTGCCTATAACGTTGCCGTTTTCATCGAGAAAATCGCCGTCGGGGTAGGTGCTGCCCGTATAACGCTCGATAAAGCCGGCATAATCGCCGTCCGGCACAAAGCATATATCCTGACTGTCGGGCTTGTCGCTGTTGATAAGTCCGCTGTCTGCCGCAATATGCCTTATCTCGTCCTTTGTCATTTCACCGAGAGGGAAAACGCTTGCGGCAAGCTGTTGCTGACTTAATCGGTACAGCACATATGACTGATCCTTTGCGTTGCTTGTGCCGTCTGCGTTGATTGCCTTTTTGAGCAACCATCTGCCGCTTTTTTCATCGTAACAACTGCGTACATAATGACCTGTGGCAATGTGATTTATCCCCTGCTTTTTCACCGCATCAAGCAGTGCGCCGAACTTTATCGTTTCGTTGCACTCTACGCAGGGGTTAGGCGTTTTTCCCGAAAGATAGCTCTGTACGAAACTTTTCTGTACCGTATCGGAAAACAAATCCCTCATATCAAGCAAATAGTGCGGTACGCCGAATTTTGCCGCTATCGCCTTTGCGTCTTCGATGTCACTTGCCGAACCGCAAAGTCCGCTGTCGTCCGTTCCTCTGCTGTCGTGCAGCTTCAGCGTATAACCGCTGACCTCATATTTATCCTTCAACAGCACAAGAGCCACCGAGCTGTCCACTCCGCCGCTCATCGCTATCGCTAATTTTTCTGCCATAATGTTATGTCCTCTGATATTATAATTTACCGCCGCTGTGTTTTCACGGCGGCGGTGCTGACGCAATAATTTAATTTTCTTCACTGCCTGCAAGCTGTGAGGGATGCTTTTTGAAGAAGTCAACTCTCGGCTCAAGGAACTTAAGTTGATGCTCGCTTTCACCCTTGCAGAAGTAGTCCATTCCTTCAAACACATGATCCCAACTCCAGAAGTCCTCGCCGAATCCGAGATACTCTCTGAGCATCTCCGTACCCTCGGGAGCGAG
>ENA-UEPJ01004272-UEPJ01004272.1-human-gut-metagenome-genome-assembly--contig:-NODE-4272-length-11425-cov-6.210434_pt1 | contig 11425 bp, 7 predicted proteins | sample MGYA00242890_ERZ507896 | MGnify/ENA primary metagenome ERZ507896 (study PRJEB26167, sample SAMN06115508) | human gut metagenome | host: Homo sapiens | place: China:Qinghai | collected 2015-08-20... | reverse complement strand
AATATCTGGAGCGTAACGGCGTCAAATTCGGTGCGGACCTGAATGCCTACACCTCTTACGATGAAACATGCTACAACAACGGCACAGTCCCTTGATGCAGCGGTTATCATCGCGCCGAGCATCAGCGGCTACACGGCGAGAATGCTTTCCAAGTGGCATCCGTCAACAAAACTTGTGGGAATGTCCCCGAGTATCTCTGCAGTCCGAAAGATGATGCTCTACTGGGGTGTAACTCCGTTCCAGGCAAAGAGAGCGGAATCCACTGACACTTTAATTGAGAACAGTATTGACATTTTAAAAGAGAATGGTATTGTAAAAACAGGCGATATCGCAGTTGTAACCGCAGGAGTCGTTGATTATGCGAAAAGACATGAGCCGGCTGCTTCTACAAACATCATGCGTGTTGTAAATATCGACTAACACTGACTAACGAAGGAGAGAACGTACATGGAGAAGAAACCGTTTGTAACGAAGGAACAGCTGGAGGAGATCGCGAAGACCTATCCGACCCCGTTTTATCTTTACGATGAGAAGGGGATCCGCGAGAATGCCCTGAAATTAAAAGAGGCATTTTCCTGGAACAAGGGATTCAGGGAATACTTTGCAGTAAAAGCGACACCGAATCCGTTCATTTTAAAAACACTTCAGGAGCTTGGATGCGGAACAGACTGCTCTTCCAAGACAGAGCTTTTAATGTCTGACGCCTGCGGTTTTTCCGGACATGATATCATGTTCTCATCCAACGATACACCACCGGAAGAGTTCAAGCTTGCGTATGACCTCGGCGCGATCATCAATCTGGACGATTTCACTCATATCGAGTGCCTCGAGAAAACCATCGGAACAATTCCGGAGACGATCTGCTGCCGTTTCAATCCGGGCGGATTATTCAAGGTAGCGACCGATATCATGGATAACCCGGGTGACGCGAAGTATGGTATGACGGAGGCCCAGATCACTGAGGCTTATAAGATCTTAAAGGCAAAGGGCGCGAAGAACTTCGGTATCCACGCGTTCCTGGCAAGCAACACAGTGACGAACGAGTACTATCCGATTCTCGCGAAGATCCTCTTTGAGCTCGCAGTGAAGTTAGAGAAGGAGACCGGTGCTGATATCAAGTTCATCAACCTGTCCGGCGGAATCGGTATCCCGTACAGACCGGACCAGGAGCCGAACGACATCAAGGTCATCGGTGAGAGTGTAAGAAAGGTTTACGAGGAAGTTCTTGTTCCGGCAGGAATGGGCGATGTGGCGATCTTCACAGAGCTTGGCCGCTTCATGCTGGCCCCGTACGGCGCTCTCGTGACAAGAGCGATCCATGAGAAGCACACTTACAAGGAGTACATCGGTGTTGACGCCTGCGCGGTAAACCTGATGCGTCCGGCTATGTATGGCGCTTACCACCATATCACGGTTATGGGAAAAGAGAATGAGTCGTGTGACCACAAGTACGATGTGACAGGCTCCCTCTGCGAGAACAACGATAAGTTTGCAATCGACCGCATGCTTCCGAAGATCGATAAGGGCGACCTGCTCTTCATCCATGACGCAGGCGCACACGGATTTGCGATGGGATATAACTACAACGGAAAGTTAAAGAGCGCGGAGCTTCTTCTCAAGGAAGACGGCAGTGTCCAGATGATCCGCCGTGCAGAGACTCCGAAGGATTACTTTGCTACATTTGATTTCTGCGATATTCTTAAGAATGTCAGAAACGTGTAAGAAACAGACGGCTGATCTGGACCGGCGTGGCGGACAGCAGTTAAAAACAGAGAGACGGTACTTAGCCCTGGAACGAGTTGAGTGCCGTCTCTTTTTTATGTGCTAAAGATGCACACTCGTGCGAAGATGCAGATTGCCGCAAGTGACCGCGCGAGGCGCCGATGGTGGCCGGGAACAAGGTTTAAGCATGGGAAGTGGGAGATCTTTCTGGAAAAATGGCATGAAAAAACCCTGTACATATTGTACAGGGATTCATCATTTAGGATTTCAATTTCAAAAAGGTTTAGGATAAAGGATTTAAAATATCTCGTGCATTTCTTATGGTTAAAGTATAGCACATCACCCCGGAAAATGATTGTATATTCTTTGAATGAATTATTAAGATTTCTTTAAGATTCGGAAGCTGTTTTCGAAGAATGTGGAAAAGTGTCGGAAATACTGCAAATTGTGGGTGGGGATATGCACAGATGTATATTTTGGGCAGCAGCGCAAGACGAAGTGATTATGAATATCCTGTAAGTAAGAGGAATAGAATAGAGGAATCTTACATGTGAACCATATTAAAGATCAGATCCGCTGCGGCGCGGCTTACCGCCTGGGACTCACTGGAAAAGGCATCGGCGTGGCGGTTTTGGATACCGGGATCTTTCTTCACCGGGATTTTGACAGCCGGGTCACCGGGTTCGCAGACATGGTAAACGGGAAGACCTTCGCCTACGATGACTGCGGGCATGGGACCCATATCTGTGGGATCATCGGAGGCAGTGGGCGTATGTCCGGCGGGCGGTACAGCGGGATCGCGCCGGGCTGTGACCTCGTTATGGTGAAGGTCCTGGACCGGAAAGGAAATGGATATTCTTCGGATGTCCTGGCGGGAATCTCCTGGATCTTAGAGAGAAAGGAAAAGCTTGGCATCCGGATCTTAAATATATCGGTGGGTGCCTGCTCGAAGCGGGGGACGAGCGAAAATTCCGCTCTGGTGAAAGGCGTGAACCGGGCATGGGACGCCGGGCTTGTTGTTGTGGTGGCGGCGGGAAACAATGGTCCCCGGACCATGAGCATCACGACACCGGGGATCAGCAGAAAGGTGATCACGGTGGGGTGCTCAGATGACGACAGGGAGGTCCTGGTGGGCGGAAACCGGATGGTGGACTACTCCGGCCGCGGTCCTACAGCCGCCTGTATCTGTAAGCCCGACCTCGTGGCCCCAGGCTGCAGCGTCGTCAGCTGTGCTGGCCGGGCGGATAAATACACCATCAAAAGCGGCACCTCCATGAGCACTCCCATCGTCTCCGGTGCCACAGCGCTCCTTCTGGAACGGTACCCGGATATGACGAATAAGGATGTGAAGCTGAAGCTTCGGGAAAGCTGTAGGGATATCGGGCTTCCGAGAAATCAGCAGGGGTGGGGGCTGCTGGATGTGGAGAAACTGGTGAGTAAGTAGAAATCATGTAACTGTTCAGTAGGTCTGCGCACTTGCTGCGCTGACCGTAAGAAAACATAGGCTGGAGGGCAAAAATCCCATCAGCGAAGCTGATCTGGAATGGATTTTTGCGTGTAACTATGAAGGTACTGAATAGTTACGAAATTATAATAAACTGGAGTATATTAAAATCCCTTATAAAGTATGCTATATTAAAAACAAAGAGTGCCACCGATAGACGGCTGGTCCATAGGTATCAAAAAAATAACCGTTCGATTTCCTAGGTCGGGGCGGTTATTTTTTTGCATTTACAGTATCTTTTCCACAAAATTCTAACATATCTAAGATATTCCATCAATCGACTCCAGTATAAAACAGAACAAATTCTAAAAGAAATTTAAGGCCGTTCTGGGCTTTGATATTTTACACAGATTTTACATACTGCCTACAAAGCATTTTACATTCCCCTGATATTCTGATACATGGTAAGAAAGAGATAAACAAAATGTTAATGAATTTGAAGAGGGGAAATTTATGGATTTTTTTGGTGTATTGACGATGCTTGGCGGGCTCGCGCTGTTCCTTTACGGAATGGAGACTATGGGAAAAGGTCTCGAAAAGCTTTCCGGTGGAAGACTGGAAAGAATTCTTGAAAAACTGACATCAAATCCGATCAAGGCGGTCCTTTTAGGAGCAGGAGTTACGGCGATCATCCAGTCGTCATCCGCAACCACCGTCATGGTCGTAGGTTTCGTAAACTCCGGTATCATGAAGCTGACCCAGGCGGTCGGCATCATCATGGGCGCGAATATCGGAACGACGGTGACGTCCTGGCTCTTAAGCCTTACCGGAATTGAGAGTGGAAATTTCTTTGTACAGCTGTTAAAGCCGACATCATTTTCACCGGTTCTGGCACTCATCGGCGTCTGTTTTATCATGTTCTCCAAGAAGGAGAAGAAAAAAGATGCCGGAACCATCATGATCGGTTTCGCGATTTTAATGACCGGAATGGAGACAATGAGCGGTGCCGTCAAACCGCTGGCAAATGTCCCGGAATTTACCGGAATCCTGACAATGTTCTCAAACCCGGTCCTCGGAATGATCGCAGGCGCTGTCCTCACAGCGATCATCCAGAGCTCCTCCGCGTCCGTCGGTATTCTTCAGGCGTTATGCGCCACAGGGGCGGTAAATTTCAGTACTGCGCTCCCGATCATTATGGGACAGAATATCGGAACCTGTGTGACAGCGATGCTCTCCGGTATCGGTGCCTCAAAGAACGCAAAGCGCGCGGCACTGGTCCATCTTTACTTTAATATTATCGGTACTGTTATTTTTATGATCGTCTTTTATACGATCAATGCGGTTGTTCATTTTTCCTTCCTGGACACAGCGGCAAGCGCTATGGGAATTGCCGTGATCCACAGCAGCTTTAATATTGCGGCAACGATCATGCTTCTTCCGTTCGGCAACGGTCTTGTAAAGCTTGCATGCCTCACGATCCCGGAAGAGAAGAAGGAAGCTCCGGTCCAGAATCAGGAAAAAGATGCGTTCCGTCTTCTCGACCAGCGTTTCCTCGACACGCCGGCTTTTGCGGTTGAACAGTGCCGTCAGACGACGATCCAGATGGCGAAGCTTGCACGGGAATGCTTCTTCACGGCGGTGGATCTGCTTCACGGCTATGATGACGAAAAGGCAGCCCGTGTGGAGACCCTGGAAAACCTTGTGGACCGCTATGAGGATGAGCTTGGAACTTACATGGTAAAGCTTGGCGGGAAAAATCTTTCCAAGTCAGACAGCCATACCGTATCCCTGCTCTTACACTGCATCGGAGATTTTGAGCGTATTTCCGATCACGGCATGAACCTGAAAGATTCCGCAAAAGAGATGAAGGAAAAAGAAATGCAGTTCTCCAGCAAGGCAGAGAAGGAACTTGGCATATTCTTCGACGCGGTAAAGGAGATCCTGAACCTGTCCATCGATGCCTTTGAGACGAACAATACGGATGAGGCAGCCAGAGTGGAGCCTCTTGAGGAGGTCATCGACGATATCAATACCGTCGTAAAGGCAAACCATATCCGAAGACTCCAGAAGGGAAAATGTACGATCGAGCAGGGATTTGTGCTTTCTGATATTTCCATGAATCTGGAGCGTGTTTCCGACCATTGCTCCAACATCGCAGTCAGCGTCATTGAGATCGACCGTGACGGTTTTGATACCCACGGTTACCTTGACAACCTGAAGCGTGACGGAGATCCGCATTTCGCGGCGATGGTAGAGCAGTACCGCGGCAAATATATGCTTCCGGTATAGGAAGATATGTAGTAGAATGGTAACTGTTCAGTAGGTCTGCGCATTTACTGCGCTGACCGTAAGAAAACTTAGACTAGAAGGCAAAAATTCTATCGGCACAGCTGATTTGGAATGGATTTTTGCGCGTAACTGTGTATTGAACAGTTATGTAGAATGTTTTTAAGGTACTGAACGGTTATACAGAAAGTAAGACAGAAAGTGAGACAGAAAGTGAGACAGGAGGAAAGGACCATGGCTCTGATCTATGCGGTAGAAGATGATAAAAATATTCTGGAAATTGAGATGTTCGCGCTAAAGAACAGCGGATATCAGGTGGAAGGATTTGAATGTGCCCGCGATTTTTATAAAAAGCTGGAAGAGAAGCAGCCGGACCTTGCCCTTTTGGACATTATGCTGCCGGATGAGGACGGACTGGAGATCGTTGCAAAGCTCCGCCGTCGTCCGGAGACGAAAAAGCTTCCAATCATCATGGTGACGGCAAAGAGTACCGAGATCGACAAGGTAAAGGGACTTGATGTCGGAGCGGATGATTATCTGACAAAGCCTTTTGGTGTCATGGAGCTGATCGCCAGAGTAAAGGCGGTGCTCAGAAGGACGATGGAGGAAGATAAATTCCTGACCTTGGGGGATATCTTCCTGGATGATGAGAAACATATGGTATACGTGAAGGATGTTCCGTGCAGCCTGACATTTAAGGAATATGAGCTCTTAAAGCTCCTGCTCCACAATGCGGGGATCGTAGTGACGCGAGAGATCATTTTAGAGCGCGTATGGGGAATCGACTTTGAAGGTGAGTCGAGAACGCTGGACATGCATATCCGGACGCTCAGACAGAAACTCGGTGAAGCGGGTTCCATGATCCGCACTGTGAGAAATGTGGGGTATATGATCGAATGAAACGGAAAATCCATATGGAACTTCTGGCCACGGCAGTGTTCGCAATTTTACTGACACTGCTGTGTGCCTTATTTGTTTTTTACGGGGTCTACCGGAAACAGGTCATCGGGGATCTGAAGGCTGATGCCCTCGTCATGAAAAACCTGCATATCTTCGACGATATTTCCGATCTGCACCCGGATGCCTACGACCTGAACCCGGATACGCTGCGCATCACGGTGGTGAATGCTAACGGGAGCGTTATTTTTGACAGCAACGCGGATTTTTCTGTGATGGATAACCATGAAGGCCGCCCGGAGATCCTCATGGCGGCGAAGTCCGGAGAAGGAAGCGGAACCCGCCGGTCCACAACGCTGGATAAAAATCTGTTCTACTATGCGATCCGGCTGGGTAACGGGCGGATCTTAAGGATCGCGAGGGAGGGCGACAATATTTTTGCCCTGACCCAGAACATGATGATGACGGTAGTCGGAGTATTTGTCCTTCTCTTTTTCTTCTGTATCATGATGGCTAATTACTTTACGAAGAACCTTGTGGCGCCGATCGAGCAGATGGCGGAGAATCTTTCGGAGCCGGGGACGCAGGCGGCCTATAAGGAGCTGGTACCGTTTATGAATAAGATCCGGCAGCAGCATGAGGATATCTTAAAGAGCTCCCAGGTCCGGCAGGAATTTACGGCGAACGTGTCCCATGAGCTCAAGACCCCGCTCACGGCGATCTCCGGCTATGCGGAACTGATCGAACACGGCATGTCCGGGGAGAATACGGAACGGTTTGCGTCGGAGATCCATAAAAACGCGGCGAGACTTCTGACCCTGATCAATGATATCATCCAGCTTTCCCAGCTTGACGGCGGAAAGAAAGATGTGGAGTATAGAGATCTGGATCTGTTTCCGCTGGCGAGAGAATGTGTGGACATGCTCCAGATGAATGCCCAGAAACAGAACGTGACGATCCGGGTCCAGGGCGGAGAAGCACCGGTTTTCGCGGATAAGCAGCTGATGGAGGAATTGATCTATAATCTTTGCGACAACGCGATCCGGTACAATAAAAAGGACGGAACTGTGACGGTGACGACCGGCATTGAGAACGGGCATACGTTCCTTTCTGTGAAAGACACCGGAATCGGTATCTCTGCGGAACATCAGGAGCGTGTATTTGAGCGATTCTACCGTGTGGATAAGAGCCGCTCGAAGGCGACGGGAGGAACCGGTCTGGGACTTGCGATCGTAAAGCACATCGTTGCCCAGCACGGGGCAAAATTGACCCTTGAGAGTGAGCAGGGCAAGGGAACGGAGATCCGCGTAGAGTTCTCGGAGGCGTTAAAGCAGCATGAGATTGAAACTGCAAAACAGCGTCAGGAGGTTCATGCGGAGCGGTCAGAAAATGGTTCGTCAGATTGAAGCAAAAGACAGATGATCTGCAGGTCATATGTGACAATATTTACAAAAATTACAAAATTTGCTGCTTTACTTCAAAAACACGTTGATACAGAAGGAAAACTGTGATAGTATGTAACACATAAGTGCAGTCCAGGCGGACAAACGTCCGTCTGGACACTCTGGAGAGTCTCCGTATGGAGCGCCGAAGGTGTAAGACCGGTTCATGTCCATGGTACCGGTCGATCTCTCAGGCAAAAGGACAGGGCATACAAATAACCACAATGGGGCAACTCCCCGTTGTATGCAAATGTTCTACTCTTTGGAGAGCTGATCAATATCAGCTCTTATTTTATTGCATGGAAATTCAGAGGGGATATTCCATGATGCCGGACAGCCGGAAATTTAAAGAAAAGGCTGGCGGCTATGATGATGAAAGAGGAGGATAATTAAAATGGACACACTGATGCAGCTTGTAACAAAGGGAAATGATTTTCTGTGGAGCTTTCTCCTGCTCGTTCTCTTATGCGGAACCGGACTTTACTATACGATCCGCCTGAGATTTATCCAGGTCAGAAAGTTCGGGGAGGGCGTCCGTCAGGTATTCGGGCATTTCAGCATGAACGGTGAAAAGCACGAAAAAGGCGAGATGACTCCGTTCCAGTCCATCGCGACAGCCATCGCAGCCCAGGTAGGTACAGGAAACCTTGCCGGAGCGGCGACAGCCCTCATCGGCGGAGGCCCGGGCGCGATCTTCTGGATGTGGATCAGTGCATTCCTCGGAATGGCGACGATCTACGGAGAGGCAGTTCTGGCACAGACATATAAGACAGAGGTAAACGGCGAGGTGACAGGAGGTCCTGTCTACTACATCAAGGCGGCGTTCAAGGGAATATTCGGAAAGGCGCTTTCCACTCTGTTCGCGGTATTTATTATTCTTGCGCTGGGCTTTATGGGAAATATGGTTCAGTCCAATTCTATCGGAGCAGCGTTTGTGGAAGCATTTCAGGTATTCCATGTGGAACTTTCACCGGTGATCGTCGGCATTGTCGTCGCAGTGATCGCAGCGGTGATCTTCCTTGGAGGAACAAAGAGTCTGGCAACGGTAGTTGAGAAGATCGTTCCGATCATGGCCGGCGTTTATATCGTCGGCAGCCTGGTCCTGATCTGCATGAACATCACGGCTCTTCCGGCAGCGTTCCTTTCCATTATCGAGGGCGCGTTTGCGCCGGAAGCAGTTCTCGGCGCAGGCGCTGGAATCACGGTGCGTGAGGCGATCCGCTATGGTGTTGCCCGCGGCCTCTTCTCAAACGAGGCAGGTATGGGATCCACCCCGCATGCCCACGCGAGAGCGAAGGCGGAATCTCCACATCATCAGGGGCTCTGTGCAATGGTCAGCGTGTTCATCGACACATTTATCGTCCTGAACCTGACGGTATTCTCTGTCCTCACAACAGGCGTTATGAGCACAGGAAAGGACGGCACCGCGCTCACTCAGGCGGCATTCATGAAGGGATTCGGCAGCGCGGGGATCATCTTCGTTGCAGTCTGCCTGTTCTTCTTCGCGTTCTCCACGATCTTAAGCTGGCATTTCTTCGGACTTGTGAATGTGAAGTATTTATTCGGCGAGAAGGCATCAAAGCTCTACTCCCTGATCGTTGTTGCCTGCATCGTGATCGGTTCCTGCCTGAAGCTGGAGCTTGTATGGTCCTTAGCGGACTTCTTCAACGGGCTTATGGTCATTCCGAACGTTCTGGCGCTTCTGGCGCTCAGCGGACTGGTAGCGGGAGCTTCGAAGGAAAGATAGGATCCGGGCAGGTGTACAGAGAACATCACGTATATAATAGAATAGAATGGCGGCAGAACATGTATTGTGGGCATGGACTGCCGCTTTTTATGTGCACTCGTGCGAAGCAACAGGTTGCCGTAAGCGACCGCGCGAGGCGCGAGAATGTGCACTCGTGCGAAGATACCGTTTGCCGCAGGTGACCGCGCGAGATGCGAGAACGTACCGGACACATCCGGTCATACTGCCGTTGAGTTAAAATTTGAGGGGTTGAATTTGTGGAGAATGCCGATTGACACCATCAGGGAAATTCGATATAGTACGGATATCTGAAATCGTTCCGGGAAGTCTGTTCCGGACGGCAAATGGTTCATGATGCGTAACAGCATCGTCCCGGCGGCGGATCGCTGCGGATCTCAGTGAGAATATAAGAAAAGGTGCAGCTGTGAAGGTGGTGTACAGCTGCAAAGAAGTTAAGGAAAAAAGTTGAGCGAACAGTTAAGCAAAACAGGCAGAACGATATCCTGCAGCAGAGGACAGCAGGAAAAATCCGGTATCAAAATGCGGGAGATCTGCCGGAGAGGAGACGAAGTATGGCGGTGAATAAAAAAGGCTGCGGGTTGCGCAAGGCGTGAACCGTAACTACGATTTGATCAAAAGCGGTCGGAATGATAAGAAACAGTTGACTTTTTACATGGATTATATTATGATTAACAGTACAGAACATTTGTTCGCATACGGCGCCCTGCTTTCGTGGACGTGAAGTATGTGAAGAAATATGCGGATTGGAAAATCAGTGATTATTGGATATCCGGGGGCGCGGAAAAGACTGCGGGGCCGGATCTTGGAGGAAGAATATGAATAAAGATGATAAATTAAAAGCCCTTGACGCGGCTCTCACACAGATTGAAAAAGCTTACGGAAAAGGCTCCGTTATGAAGCTCGGTGATTCCGGTGCGAATATGAATATCGAGACGGTTCCGACGGGTTCCTTAAGCCTTGATATCGCCCTCGGACTTGGCGGCCTTCCGAAAGGACGTGTCGTTGAGATCTACGGACCGGAGTCCAGTGGTAAAACAACGGTCGCTCTCCATATGGTAGCGGAAGTCCAGAAGCGCGGCGGGATCGCCGGATTTATCGACGCTGAGCACGCTCTCGATCCGGTATACGCGAAGAATATCGGAGTTGATATCGATAATCTCTATATCTCCCAGCCGGATAACGGCGAGCAGGCCTTAGAGATCACAGAGACGATGGTGCGTTCCGGTGCTGTTGATATCGTGATCGTGGACTCTGTAGCGGCACTTGTTCCGAAGGCGGAGATCGACGGCGATATGGGTGACTCCCACGTCGGCTTACAGGCCCGCCTGATGTCCCAGGCCTTAAGAAAACTGACCGCCATCATCAGCAAGACAAACTGTATCGTGATCTTTATCAACCAGCTCCGTGAGAAGGTCGGCGTTATGTTCGGAAACCCGGAGACGACCACTGGTGGACGCGCCCTTAAGTTCTACTCTTCCGTTCGTCTTGACGTAAGAAGAACCGAGTCCTTAAAGCAGAGCGGCGAGGTGATCGGAAACCACGTCCGCGTAAAAGTTGTAAAGAATAAGATCGCTCCGCCATTTAAAGAGGCAGAGTTTGATATTATGTTCGGAAAAGGAATTTCCCGAGAGGGCGATGTCCTGGATCTGGCTGCTGACGCAAATATCGTCGAGAAGAGCGGTTCCTGGTACGCGTATAAGGGAGCGAAGATCGGTCAGGGACGCGAGAACGCGAAGACCTACCTTGCGCAGAATCCGCTGATCTGCGAGGAGATCGAGAACCAGGTGAGAGAGCTTCACGGACTGGAAGCGCAGCATGTTGCCCCGGGTGAGGCAGCTGCGGCACCGGCGGTTAATGAGGCTGAGA
>ENA-UEPJ01004270-UEPJ01004270.1-human-gut-metagenome-genome-assembly--contig:-NODE-4270-length-11441-cov-6.419923_pt1 | contig 11441 bp, 15 predicted proteins | sample MGYA00242890_ERZ507896 | MGnify/ENA primary metagenome ERZ507896 (study PRJEB26167, sample SAMN06115508) | human gut metagenome | host: Homo sapiens | place: China:Qinghai | collected 2015-08-20... | reverse complement strand
TTTTTTTTAAAATTTATAAAAGGAGTGCTTTGGATTGATATATTATGATGGATTGAAATTTGATGTTGAAATTAAATATGAAGTTTATTTATTAAATAAATATTTAATTAAGAATTATAATTCAGAAACAGCTAAAATACTCCTAAATAAATATAATAGTGAACTTGATGTGCTTGCTCAGGCATTAGGTGAAAGAGATATTGAGTTTTTTTGTCTTTATTTTATGAGTGATACCTTCGTAGTTAAAGATAGTAATACTAATAGAGAATTATCTAAAGGTCATTATGAGCTTTGGGGAGTAGCAAACAATATATTTATTGAAGATTTATATGATAAAGCTGCGATTATAGAGCCAAGGGGAATGGCTAAGACTACTATCTTTGATATGTCTGTTAGTGTATGGTTACATTGCTATAAAAAATCTTCATTCACTTTATTAGGAGCAAAAACAGATACAGATGCAACTCAATTCCTTGATTCTATAAAAAAGATATTCAACGAAAATAAAAAAATAATTAAATGTTTTGGCAAGTTAATTAATGCAAAAATACTTAAAGGTAATGGTGAAAAGTATACTGTAAATGCAAATGAAGTTGAATTTACAAATGGAACTTATATAAAGACTGTTGGGTCTGGAACTTCTGTTAGGGGTTCTAACTGGGGAGGAATAAGGCCTACTGTGTTTATTGGTGATGACTTTCAAGATGAGAAAAATATTTTAACTGACTCGGCAAGAGAAAAGCAATACAATAAATGGACTAAAGAGATTGAAGAAGTTGGTGATAAGGCTGTATATAGAAATGGTAAAAAGATAAAATCAGCAACTAAAATAATAGCAATTGGAACTGTATTGCATATGGATTGTCTTATGAGTAAATTAAGTAGAAATAATGATTATTTTACTCTTTTGAGAAGAGCTATAATTTTGGAGCCAGGACAAGTTGTAGAAGATATATTTGAATCAGAATTATGGCAACAATGTCATGATATTTATTTTGATGAAAAATTAAATAAAGAAGAAAGAAAAGTTAATGCTAGAAAGTTTTATGAGTTGCATAAAGAAGAAATGCAGTTTAGGGTTTGGTGGCCAGAAAAATGGGATTGTTTTAATGATCTTGCTATTAAATACTGGGAAAATAGAAAATCTTTTATGAGTGAGTTAATGAATGATGCGACTTCTATAGGGGAAAAATGGTTCAAATCAGTTAAGACCCAAACTCGTGAAGAAATAGATCAACATAGTTTTGTTAAAACTATTCTTAGTGTCGACCCAGCAAGTACTACAAATAAGAAGTCAGATAGTACTAATATTATGGTTGGAAGCAAAGCAACTAATGATTTTACGTATATAAGAGATTTAGTTCATAGAAAAATGACTTTTAATCAATATTGTGAAAAGGTTGTTGAAGTACTTGAAAGAAATTTAGATGTTACTCATATTAATATTGAAAAAAATACTTATCAAGGTGCAGATGTGGTAAAAATAAAAGAATTGATTGCTTCAAGTGAAATTCTTAAAAATAGGAGTTATGAATGGATTAATGAGATGCAGAAAAAGAATAAAGATGAAAAAATAAGTACTATTGTTGATCCAGTAAATAATGGACAAATTATTATTATATCTGATTGTGAGGATAGCAAGAAGGCTATTGATGAAATATTAGATTTTCAAGGGCAATTATATAGTGTTCATGATGATGCTCCTGATAATTTGGCAGAATTAGAGAATAAAATTAAAACTATTAAAGTAATATCTAAGGTTAAAATTCTTGATAGAAAATTATTAGGATTATAGGAGGTGTGAATCTTGAAAATTAATGAAATTATAAAAAAACTTTTTAGAAAAGAAATTGGATTGGACCTTAATAATCCAGAACATTTATCTTTAGTTAAGAAAGTCTATGGATCTTATTGGGTATTTCAAAATATATATGAAAAAATGTATAGATACTACAAGGGGGATACCGATGCTATAAGAAGATACTTATTTGTAACTGAAAGATCTAATCTTAAAATAAATCTTAATTATATAAAAAAGTTCATAAAAGAAGAAGTTGCTTATACATTAGGCAACGATATAACATATGAATCTAGGAGTGAAAATAAAAATGTAGTTAAAGATATTGAGTATTATACAGCTCATTGGAATGAATTGCATGATACAGATTTGATGAAATATTTAATCATTTTCACAAAAGTTTATGAGCTTTATTATATTGATGAAAATGCTGATTTTTGTAGCAAAATAATAAAACCTACTGAAGGGTATGCTTATTATGATGAATCTTCAAGAAAGGTTCTTTTTTTTATACACAAATTTAAAAATGATTTTGAAACAACTATATCATACATAGATGTTTATACTCCTGATAAAATATATCATTTTGATGGTAAGTTTAATCAGATAAGTAATCCAACAGATAATATTTTTGGTGAGGTTCCTGTTTCTATTGGAGAATTAACTGAGGAAAATTATGATGATAGTATATATAAAGACTTAAAAGGCCTTCAAGATGCTTTTGAAACAAATTTATCTGATATTGCTAATGAGATAAGTGATTTTAGGAATGCTTATTTATTATTTAAAAATGCGCAAGTTAATGAAAATGATATTCCTAATATGAAGAAATTAGGAGTATTACAACTTCCAGGAGAAAAGGCTGATGCGGAGTGGTTGATTAAAAATATTAATGATACATTTATTCAAAATACTTTAGATAGATATGAGGATACAATGTATCAATTGGCTTGTCATATAAATCACAATGAATCATTGCAATCAAACCTTAGTGGAGTTGCTTTAAGGTCTAGACTTATAGTTTTAGAAAATAAGTGTAGTTTAGAAATAAAAGCTCATAAAAATATAGTTAAAAATAGAATTAGATTTTTATTTAAATACTTAGATATGAAGAAAAATAAGAAGTATGACTACAAGGATGTAAAGGCGCTTTATACTCCAAATATACCGAGTGATGATTTGAGTACAGCTCAAATGTTATCTCAAGCTCCAGAAGGTGTTATTTCTAAAGATACAGCGAGAGGATTGTTTAGTTTTATAAATAATAAGGTTGCTGAAGCTGAGAAAATTAAAGAAGAGCAGGATGAAGAAATTCCTATAGATTTAAATAATTTAGGTGATTAGTATGACAGATGAAGAGAAGTTTGTAGAAGACCTTTATGAAGAAGCTAATGAGCAGTTAAAAGAAGTTTATAAAGAGCAGAAAGAAATTAGAAATGAGCTTTTACAAGAAATAGCGATGATTATGCTTACCTACACTATTATAGATGGTGTTATGAGTATTAGTAGTCCTAATAAGGATTCTGTATATAAAAAAATATCTAAAATGATTATTATTAGGCAACAGTATGGTAGCAAAAAAGAAATTGAAATTTTAAATAATATTTTAGAATCAACAGTGAAAAAAACATTCAATTTTTATAGTTACAATGCTGATTTAAAAGATATTAGAAAAATTATAGAATCTAATTTTAAAGGTAAGCATTTTAGTCAAAGGATTTGGGAAAATGAAAATGAAGTTACTAAATATCTTCATAAACAAGTAAAGAATTTTCTTAATGGAAAGATTAATGTTAATCAAATAAAAAAAGATATAGAAAAGACTTTTAACACTAGTGCTTATAACGCTAAAAGACTTGTGACTACAGAAGTTAGTAGGTGCCAAAATGAAGCATTTATAAGTTTCTGTAAAGAAACTGGAGTGAAAAAAATAAAAAGAAATGAAACTTTAGATAGTAAAACATGTGAAGAGTGTAGGAGTTTTCATGGTAAAATATTTGATTTAGATAAAGCTCCTGGCATAATTCATCCTTTATGTAGAGGATTTAATGAAGTTTATGAGTAAAAAGGGTGGTGTTATATATGAATTGGATTTCTGAAGTGGTTTTGATACTTAGTGTTACTTCTATTGTTCATAAAATTATAGATGAAGTTAGTTTTTATAAATTTAAGAAAAGGAAGGATGGGAGAATTGGATGATAAAATGGTTGAATACTCCTATTGAAGATGTTGTTCAATCAGTTATAAATCTCTATGGAGATATAGATTGTGAAATATGTTTTGATTATGGATTAATTGCTGAAGGTAATTATGGTGTTACAACATTTTGTGATGATGGTACAAAGGTTATAACATTGGCAATAGAAACTACTTTAGATGTTCTTTGTGAAACTTTGGCCCATGAATTAGCTCATGTAATAGTTGGGATAGAACATGACCATGATGAAGTTTGGGAGAAATGTTTTGATAGTATTCATAAAGAGTATAATCGTTACTGTAAAGAAAAATATAAGGTTGATTAAAGTCTTAGGAAACTAAGGCTTTTTATTATACAAAAAAATAATGTCCCAAGGTTCTTTGAAGTTTGGGGGATGGGAGAGATATATGAATAAAAAAGAATTATTAAAATTAGTTGAAAATATTGATGATGAAGGTTCAGTTGATGAAGTTTTATCAGGAAGTGATTTTGCAAAGTCACTTTTACAAAGTGGCCTAACTTTAAATGCATTTAAAGAAAAAATTAAAAATGATAAAGATTTTAGAGCTTTTATGGATAGTGAAAATGATAAATATCACAGTAAAGCTTTGAAAACTTGGAAGGAGAATAACTTAGAGAAGGAATTAGAACCATTTATTAAGGAAAAGTATCCAGATTTAGTTACAGATCCAGTACAAAAGAAGGTATTAGAACTAGAAAAGGAATTGGAAAAAGAAAGACAAGCTAATGCTAGAAAAGATTTATTAGCTCAAGCTATAAAGTATGCAGCAGATAAAAAATTACCTGCTAGCGTAGTTGAAAAGTGTTTGGGCGAAGATTTTGATAAGACTAAGGAAGTTATAGATACTATAGCTGATGATTGGTCTAAAGGACTTGAAGCAATAGCTACTGAAAAAATGAAACAATCTAGTTATGTGCCTGGTAAAGGCTCAGATGGAAAACCAATGAGCATTGGTGCTTCTATTGCAGCTCAAAATAATTCAAAATCAAGTGCTCCAAGTAATCCTTGGAGTGATAAATAAGGAGGAAAAATTATGTATTTTAAAAGATCAAATTATGAAAATGATATGGAGATTTTAGTTACTGAAAAGAATTTAGTTACTTTTTCAGGAACAGTACTAGCTTCAAATGTTACGCAAGCTGATGAAAATGGAAAGAAGTATGTTAAGGCAGGTTCTTTTATAGATGCAACAGGGGCGGTTGTAAAACCAAGTGGCGTTTCTTTTGATGGGGAACCTATAGGTATTTTACGAGAAACAGTAGATGTTACTTATGGAGATGCTCCTGCTTCAATAATAGTTGAGGGATACTTAAGAGAAGATAGAATTTTTGATGGATTTGAAGAAGATGCTAAAACTGCTGCTAAAGCAAAAGTGCCAAATATAAAATTTAGATAATAAGAAGGGAATGATATTATGCCAAGATTAGAAGAAGTTTTTAATACAAATGAATTAGTTAATTATTTTAAGGAAAGACAAGTTACACCAATGTTAGGTGAGTCACTTTTCCCAGAAAGAAAAATTCAAGACATTGAATTTGATATGATTTTGGGAACTGGTGGACTTCCTGTTACTGCTGAAGTTCATGCTTTTGATACAGAAACTCAATTAGCTTCAAGAGAAGCAATTGAAAAAGGTGTTGCAAGCTTAGCTTTAATTAAGAGAAAAATTAAAATTGCAGAAAAAGAAATCATAAAGATAAATAATCCAAGAACAGATTCAGAGTTAGCTTTTGTTTTATCTCAACTTTATAATGATGCCGAAAAGATGACAGATTCAGTTAAGGTTAGAGTTGAAGCTATGAGAATGGAATTATTATCTACTGGTAAAATTGCTATTAATGAAAATAAGGTGAAAGTTACTATTGACTATAAGGTACCAAATGGAAATAAAAAATCATTCACATGGCAAGCACCTGAAACTGATACTCCATTAGATGATTTAGCTACATTAGCTGATGCAGTTGAAGGTGAAAGTGGATATAGACCAACAAGAGCTTTAACTTCTAGGAAACTTGTTAAAACTATTTGTAATTGTGCTAGTGTAAGAAAAGCTATTTATGGAGTCAATTCAGATAAGATTGTTACTTTAGCTGCATTAAATGAACTTCTAGCTCAATTAGATTTACCTCAAATTGTAGTTTATGAAGGTAAATATAAGAAGGAAACTTCTAAAGGGTTTACTACTGATAGATACTTCCCTGAAAATGTAATATCTATGTTTGGAGATGAAACTTTAGGTGAAACTATTTATGGTTTAACTGCTGAAGAAGTTAAATTAATTGGTGATGGAAAGATGGAAGAAGCTTCAATATTAGATAATAAGATTTTTGTTGGAACTTATACATCTATAGATCCAGTTGGAGAATTTACTAAGGCTGTTGCTACTGCATTGCCAACATTACCTCATGGTGAAGAATTAGGAATAGGAACTATAACTTTATAGGAGGATTAATTTCCTCCTTATTTTTATATAGGAGGGATGATTTTGACTTTAGAAGAAAAGAATGAAGCTAAAGCAATTGTAGTTATTAGAAATTACTTGAATAAAAATTTAAGTGATCAATATATAAAGGAAAATTATGTTTTAGCCATAGATCAGTTAATAGAGAATGCAAATAAAATCAATTCAGCCAAATTAGTTGGAGTAAAGTCTATGAGTGAAGGTAATCAAAGTATATCTTTTGATTCAAATATTGAAGCTTGGTCCATAACTGCTGATGTAAAATCTTTATTACCTGCTCCATATATTCGTATGTATTAGAGGTGATATAATGGGAGTCTTATTTAAGAATGCAGATATAACTATTTACAATAGATATTATGATAATTCTTTAGGATTAGATATGTATCAAAGGACAGTTATTGAAGGTGTTAATTGGCAAAATAAAAGGACTGGTACTGTAAGTGATAAAGGGTTATTGTTGGCAGATAGTACTCTTGTTTTTGTAGATAAATTAGATAATTATATAAGCCCTAAAAAATTTGCTAAACTAGATCCTTTAGAAAGGGAAAAATATTTTACTTTTGCTGCAGGAGATAAAATTGTTAAAGGTGAAGTAGAGTTTGAGATAACAGGGACTAAGCCTTATCGCATAGCTGATTTAGAAAATGAGTTTGATGATGTTGTGAACATTAAATCTGTAAATCCATTATCAGGTCATTTTGAAGTGGAGTGTGTGTAATGGCTACTAAAATAAGACTTAAAATGAATGATACTCAAAAAATTTTATTAAAAAGGCATTTAAATAAAAATGGCCAAGCTCAAGAACTTTTTACAAAGGAATGTGCAAAACAGATGAATAACTATGTTCCATTTGATAGTGGGCGTTTGAAGGATATGTCTATTGAGTTGCAAACTAGTAAAATTATTTATAATGCTCCATATGCTAGGAAACAATATTACACTAATAAAGGTTTAGGAAAACAAGGATTAAATCAAGGGGGATTGAGAGGAAAGCGTTGGGATAGACGTTGTTGGATAGATAACGGTGATAAAATAGTAAAATCTATCGCAAATTTTGTTGGAGGTAGAAGCAGATGATTATAGATAGTATTAGAAATTATATGAGAAACTTAGAATGTCTAGATACCTTTAATAATGCTATAAGGGTTAATGTAAATTACTTAGAACCAAATGCTGATACTTATTCTATAGAGGAGATTCCTGTTGAGCCTATAGTAAAAAACTATGTTAATGGTGATAGCATAAGGCAGTATTCTTTTATATTTACAAGTAGAGAGCCTTATGGCGCTGATGTTTTGACCAATATTGATAATTCGGGCTTCTATGAAAAATTAGCAGATGAAATCGAAAGAAATAATAATAATGAAATATTCCCATTGCTATATGAAGGCTTAGAATCTTTAGAAATTAAGGTTACAAGTACTGGATATGCTTTTGCTGTTACAGAAGATACAGCGCAGTATCAAATAAATTTAAGATTAAAATATTTTAAGAAAGGAATGAATTAAATGGCTATTAGAAAAAGAAAAGTACAAGCTAACTACATGAAGGTTGGAGAAACTTTTGAAGTCTTAGGAGCAGGATTTACAGAATTAAATGAAAGTCCTTCAGCCCAAACATCTTCTAAAAGGTATATAAATCAGTCGAGCTCCAGTCAAGCTGTTACTGGGTATGAATGGAGTTCAAGTTTTAATACAGATCAAATAGCAAGTGAAAAGGCTATAGAATATATAAGAGAAATTGGAGAAATGCAAAAGACTGGCGAGGAAACTGAAACTGAATATATCATAGTTGATTTAGATAAACCAGCTCAAGCTGCAGGTTATAGAGCAAGAAAGTTTAAGATTGCTATAGCAGTTGATAGTTTTGACGATAATGATGGTGAACTAGGTATAAGCGGTAGCTTTTTAGGTCAAAGTGATCCAATTGAAGGAACTTTTGATACAAGTGTTAAATCATTTACTGAAGGTTTTACAGCTAAAAGTGAATAGGAGGAATATAAATGTTAAAAATAAACGGTGTAGAATTAGAATTTGACTTACTAGATGCTAATACTGCAGAAAAATATGATGAGTGTATGAAAGAAATGCAAGGAATCAAAGATAAAGTTGATGGTATGAGCGTTGGTGAAAGTATAAGATATCAATGTAATGCTGTTTTTGATGTATTCAATAATTTATTTGGAGAAGGTATAGATAAAAAGATATTTGGAGATAAGGTTCATTTAGGAAAGTGTCTTGATGCATTTGAATGTTTAGTAACCGAAGCTAATAAACAAGCAGAGGATACTTCTAAAAAATATTCAAAGTATTCTCCAAATAGAGCAGCTAGAAGAGGGAAATAATGAGTCTATTAATAGATTTATTACCAACTACAGTAAATATTGAAGGTATAGAATATGAAATTAATAGTGATTTTAGGACAAGTATTCTTTTTGAATTATTAATGCAAGATCTAGAAATTGAAGATGGAGAGAAAATAATACAAGCATTAGAATTATATTATAGAGAATGTCCTCACAATATTGAAGAAGCTGTTAATAAAATGTTATGGTTTTATAGCTGTAATAAAGAGAGAGAGTTAAAATCTAATAGAAAGACTGGATCTAAGGCTGAGCAGATATACGATTTTGATTATGATGATGAATATATCTATTCAGCTTTTTTAGACCAATATGGAATAGATTTGAATGATATAAAATATTTACACTGGTGGAAGTTTAAAGCTATGTTTAAATCTCTTAAAGAAGATAATGAGATAGTTAAGATAATGGGGTATAGAAGTATTGATTTATCTAAAATAGAAGATAAGAAGCAAAAAAACTTTTATAAAAAAATGAAAGAATTGCATAAGATTCCTGCTCATAGAAGTGAAAGGGAAAAGCTAAATGAAATTGAGGAAATTCTTCTTAATAGTGGAGACATTTCCAAAGTGTTGTAATTTATTACCTATAATGATAATATAAGTGTAATACATTGTTATCAGGAGAGTTTAAAAAATGATATTTAGAAAGAAAAACAAAGAAGGTAATAGATCAGTAAATCTAGGTTTTGTGGATGGAGTTGAAAGTTACTCTAAAGGTATTGCAGTTGAATTAAGTATGGATGATAAAGAGCAATGTCTTACTATGAAAGCTAGAGTATTTAAAGATAAACCAATTATAAAGTTAAAGTATGAACAAATTGTTGCAGCAAATGTTGTTACTGAAAAGGAAATTATAGAAAGTGATAAATCTGTAGTAGGTAGAGCAGTAGCGGGTGGAGTGCTTTTAGGACCTTTAGGTGCTATAGTTGGAGGAATGTCAGGTATAGGAAATAAGACTAAGACTAATACCCACTATTTTATGGTTATTAATTATAAATCTAATACTGAAGAAACTAAAGTATTAAGTTTTGAAATAGTAGGAACTAGTTTGCATTGGTCAGATTTTATAAAGGAACTTAGAAGTAAAATTAATTTTGGTGAAATAATTGAAAAAGAAATATATTTATAAAGCACTTTAAAAGGTGCTTTTTTCTTTTATTAAAGAAGGTGATTTTTATAGAAGATATAAGATGTCCTTACTGTAATCAGCTACTTTTAAAAGCTGAAATAGTTAAGGGCGAAATTAAATGTTTAAGATGTAAAAATATAATTAAGTTAGATAAAGACAGAGCTTAGAGCCACACCTTGGAGTAGTGAGCCAATGCCTGCTTTTTTTATTTTGTGTAAAAAGGCAGGTGAGTAAATGTCTGATGGAAGAATAGTTGTTGATACTGAAATAGATAATAGTGGTGCTGAACAAGGAATAAGTAAATTAAGTAGCATTGCAACTACTGGTTTAAAGGGTGTTACTACTGTAGTAGCTGGAACTGTTACTGCTATAGGAGGATTAGGAGCTGCTGCTGTAAAAGTTGGTAGTAGTTTTGAATCTTCAATGAGTCAAGTAGCAGCAACTATGGGGATAACAGCTGAAGAAATTCAAAATGGTAGTGAATCGTTTGAGTTATTAAAAAAGGCAGCTAAAGATGCTGGAGCTACTACACAGTTTAGTGCAAGCCAAAGTGCAGAAGCATTAAATTATTTAGCACTTGCGGGGTATGACGCAGAAAAAGCGGTTGCAACATTACCTACAGTTTTAAATTTAGCTGCCGCTGGAGGAATGCAGCTCGGAGAAGCGTCTGATATGGTAACTGATGCGATGTCAGCACTTGGAGATAAAGCTGGTACGGCTGAAAGTTTTGTTGATAAGTTAGCAAAAACTTCTCAGAAATCAAATACTAGCGTTGCTCAATTAGGACAAGCGATATTAACAGTTGGAGGTACTGCAAAGGTTCTTTCAGGCGGTGTTGATGAAATGAACACTGTTCTTGGTATACTTGCTGATAATGGTATTAAAGGAGCTGAGGGTGGAACAGCACTTAGAAATATGATTTTAAGTTTAACAGCTCCAACAGATACTGCTGCAGAAGCTATAAAAAGTTTAGGATTGCAAGTTCTTGATGCTGAAGGCAACATGAGGCCAATGAATGATATATTCAATGATCTAAACGGAACTCTTAGCACTATGACGCAAGGAGAACAAACTGAGGTATTAAATAAGATATTCAATAAAACTGATTTAAAATCGGTTAATGCACTTTTAGCCAACAGCGGAGAAAGATTTGATGAGTTAAGTGGATATATTGCTAATTGTGATGGTGCTGCAGCAAATATGGCTGAAACTATGAATGACAACTTACAAGGGAAAATGACTATTTTAGGTAGTTCTCTTGAAGGATTGGGTATACAAATTTATGAAAGATTAGAAGGCCCTTTAAAAACTGCTGCTGATACTGCTATTGAAAGTTTAGGTAATATAGCTGAAAGTTTAGGAAATGGTGATTTAGGTGCAAGTATAGATAGTTTAGCTGAAGCATTTGGAAATATGATAACTAAAATTGCAGAAGGAGTTGAAACATGGCTACCTCGAATTGTTGAA
>ENA-UEPJ01004263-UEPJ01004263.1-human-gut-metagenome-genome-assembly--contig:-NODE-4263-length-11460-cov-13.501010_pt1 | contig 11460 bp, 14 predicted proteins | sample MGYA00242890_ERZ507896 | MGnify/ENA primary metagenome ERZ507896 (study PRJEB26167, sample SAMN06115508) | human gut metagenome | host: Homo sapiens | place: China:Qinghai | collected 2015-08-20... | reverse complement strand
TTTTAGGCATCTGTGTCAGGTATTGGGGTGTTTATACAGTTATTTGGCTGTCTGTGTCATTTTGTTGGCGGGGGGACGTGGGGGAAATATCTTTGTATCGTTGATTTAAAAATAAAAGATGATGAGAATTTTAAAGAACGCGGTACAAGAGGTCGGAGATACCTGAGGAATTCTTCGGGAAGACGGGGAGTAATCCCGGGGAAGACAGGGAACAAAGTCCTTTTAAACTCCTTTCAAAGTCCTTTTAAAGACCTTCGGGAAGGTTTTTGAAAGGAGAGTGATAGGAAAGAGGAATGAACGAGAGTGTTTATTAGTTATTATTTTCAATTTAATCAGTATGGCTAAAACAGATAAGTTGATATCGGGAAAAGTCGGGAACACGGTTTTTTATCGGGTTGGACCGGATACCCGGGTGCGGAGTACCCCGGCGGAATACTCGGACGCGAAGACGCCGGAACAGATGGATTGCCGTTCTCAGTTTATGGTGGCGATTTGTTTTTATCGGCACATGGTGGTGACACCTTTGCGGGAAGTGTGGCGTGTGGCGACAGGGGGAATGTCCGCGAGCGGTTACAATTTTTTCATGAGGCTGAACATGAAGGTTTTTAAACCGGACGGGAAGATTGCCGATTTTTCACGTTTGCAGTTGGCGGTGGGGATGTTGCAAAAGGTGAATAATCTTCGGGGTGAGGTGGATGACCGGGACGTTGTAACCTTGACGTGGGAGGAAAATGCCGGGTTGGCTCCGGCAAGGATGGGTGATGAGTTAATGGTGGTCGTGTTGTACGGCGATCGCTCGTTTACTCCCGTATTTGAAGAAGTGCGTGCGACGAGGGGTGACGGGAAGGCGATGATCCAATTGAACCGGAAGCGAGGCATGGCGGCACATTTGTATTGCTTTTTCCGGGCGAAAGAGGGAAAGGCGTATTCGTCGAGTCAATACTTACGATTTTAGATTTTAAATTTTAGATTGAGTGATTTTAATTTTCAGTTTTCAACTTTCAATTTTCAATTAAAATGAAGAACATGGTTAACAAAATCGAAAAAGGGGAAGAGATAACCCTGTTGTTGTTGCGGCAACTAAAAGAGTATCAACAGGAAGTAAGGTTGGCAATAGAAACGGCGGCGAACGTGTCGCACAGGTTGATGACTGCGGCGGAGGTTTGCAAGGCAATGAATATCTCCGCCCACACCTTGCGCCGTTACGAGAAGCTGTTCGCTATTCCCGTGCGGAGAGTAGGGAACAAGAAGTTTTACTTCGAGGCAGAGATCAAAAATAGTATCGTCACGGGATTGAGGTGGTGGAAGGAGTAAAGAACGTGGTCAGTGCGGTTGGCGAGGTGATCGACCGCCTGACTCTCCCGGCGAGGGAGAAACGGCAACTGGAATCGGATTTGTTACAGGTACTCGCGGAATGGGAACGGGCACGGGTAGAGGCGCAATCGGCGGTGTTGGTGGAGGAAGCGAAGGGAAGTTGGTTGCAGCGATCGTGGCGACCGTTGGTGATGTTGGTATTTGCGGTGATCGTGTTGGTCGGAACGTTCACGAACCTGCCGATTCTTGACGATACTTCCCGCTTTTGGGACTTGCTGGAAATCGGTTTGGGCGGTTACGTGGTGGGACGAGGCGGAGAAAAAATTCTGCAAGTCTTCACGCGAAAACGAAAGTGATTCAGTGATTTAATTTTCAATTATTGTGATTTATGAGTTCATTTTCAATTTTCAATTCTCAATTTTCAATTGTCAACCATCGGTTGATGGGCGATCGGGTACGCCATTTGGTTTGCGCGAAGAATACCCGGAAGCTGGTGGGACCGGACATGATTGTCTTGCACTATACCGCCGCGTGGGGAGCCGAGGCTGCCGCGATTTACCTGACAAGACCTGACGTGGGGGCTTCCGCTCATCTGGTAATCGGGCGGGATGGGGAGATCATTCAACTTGTACCGTTTGACATGGAAGCGTGGCACGCCGGGCGTAGCTGGTACGCTGGGCGGTCGGGATTGAATCGTTATTCCATCGGGATCGAACTGGATAACTTGGGGAAGCTTCGTTTGTCGGGGGGAATGTTCGTTGCCGAGTGCGGGCGGATTGTTCCGGCGGAAGACGTCTTCGCGTACGAATCGGAAGGGAAGTTGACTTACTGGCATCGCTACACGAGGATGCAGGTGCAAACTTTGGCGAAAATTTGTAGCGTGCTGGAGGAGTATTACCCGATCAAAGATGTCGTGGGCCATTCCGCGGTCACGAACCGGAAAATCGATCCGGGGCCGGCGTTGGAGGAAGCGTTTAAAAATTTATGATTTATGATTTCATGATTTTTGATTCATGGATTTAAGTGTTTACATTTTCAATTTTCAACTTTCAATTTTCAACTTTCAATTATTATGGCAGAATTTAATTCTTATTTGTTAGGTAAAGCGAGAAAGTCAGTAGGTAACATCACGTTGTGTTACACGAGGAGTAAGAACATCGCTAAAGCGAAAGTATTCACGAGGAAGGATAACCCGACACCGGAGATACTGGCACAGCGGGCGAGGATGAAAGTGTTGGTACAGTTGTCCCGGAGTCTTTTACCGGTGATACGGAAAGGCTTCGTGGGGATCGGGAAGGGGTCGACGTCAAATGCTTTCGTGGCGGCGAACATGAAGGCGGTGACGGTGAACGAGAAGAACGAGGCAACCGTTAATTTTGAACAATTGTTGGTGGCTGCCGGGATTATCAATCCGCCGAAGGTGACTGTGATGTACAGCGAGGAAAACCAAAAATTCATTTTCGAGCAAGAGGGGCAGGAAGAAGAGGACGGGTTCGCGTTGGCTGACGACCAAGTGTACGGCGTGTTGTACGAAACGGAACGGGAACGGGCAAGGCTGGTAGCGTTGAGAGCCCGGGGTGAAAGTGGCAGTACCAGTTACGCGCTCCCGGACGAGTGGGATAACACGAAAGTGAAGGTGTATTGCTTCGCCACGTTGAAGAACGGGAAAAGATCGTCGGACAGCTTATTGATTCAGTGATTTCTGATTTTAGATTCCGGTCGCACTGGGCTACGCTTTTGATTTGCGATTAATAATTGAGTATTCCGGCCACCCAATCTTTATTTAGGGTAGTCGGAATACTCGTTTTATAGAAAATTTTATAGTTGGGATAAGTTTTTCTAAAGGAAAAAGAAAATAATTTGGAAAAAGTGTTGGTTAGTTGATTTTTTGGTTTTTATTATATATTTTTATGGAGCGTGAAATAACGTTTTTAACGGCTTTTGTTTTTTTAGGATAGAACATTGGGAAAATATATTAATGGTGGGGTGTAATTGATTTATTGTCAGGTGTAATTACGAGAATGGCGTGTAAAGATAACCATTTAATATTTTCGAGTCTTTGAAAGATTGAAGAATCTAGTTTAATGATATGTGCGGAGGAGAAATTATAATCTAAACATTTAAAAATTACAGACTATGAAATTATTTGGTTTTCTCTTATTGGCAAGTGTCTTGTTGAGTTGCGTTCGGAATGTTTCGGAAGAAAGTGTTAATGGACGGGAGATTCGTTTTCGTTCTAATATTCAAGACTTGAGACCCGGTAGTTTATCCCGGGTGGATGGGTTTAGTGAAGGGAATAAAATATTTCTTTACATTGCTAAGCGGGAGAGTGCGGATGTTGTTGCTGTTCCTGCAAGTGAAGATCTTTGTAAAATGAACTATGGGCAGGAGGGCGATTTGACTTTTGCGGATGGTGGTGAGCATTATTATCCCGATGGGCGGATAGACGTGTACGGGTATTATTGGGAAAAGGAACATTCGGAACCACAAGAATTGGCCCGAATGAATGTTAGCGTGGAAACAGATCAATCTAACGGTTTGGATAAATCGGATTTTTTGTATGTGAAGGCGGCGGAGGGATATGCAAAAGATGCTGAGCCGATAAAATTGGAGTTTGAACATCTGTTTTCCAAGATCGTGTTGAATATTACGACGGAAACACCTGCTATTATTGATTTGACACAATTGGAAAATGTGAAATTGCATGATGTAGTTACTATCGGGATTCTTAATTTAGGGACGGGTGAAGTTGAGAATGGAGGAACGAAAGATGAAATTGTAATGCCGAAATCTAGCAATTCTTCTGTTATTATTTTGCCGCAAGAGATCGAGGATAATAAGAAGTTATTCTCGTTTCAAGTTGCGGGGATTGAAGAGCCGTTTGAAGTAGAAGTTCCTGCCAATAATTTCGAGCAAGGGAAAGAATACACGTATAATGTGAAAGTGAATAAATACCCGGGTATGGGACCTGTTGAAATGCAGTTTTCGATGTCAGTAAAAGATTGGTATTCGGAAGAGCCTTATGAGATTGTAATTGAAAAAGGGGAGGAAATTGAAGTTTTGTTGACGGAGGTTGCTGTGGAAGTGAATATTAGTAAAGCAGATCTTTATCTGGCCTCGGGAGAAGTGAAACGGGAATTGAAAGGGATTGCGGTGGTGGATAATAAGATGAAGTTTGTTTTCCCTCGATTGGTGGAAGGAGAAAGTTTACGATTGGAGAAAGCGATTTTTTACACTGATAATAAAGAGTCTTTTGAATACTACTTTGAGAGTGAGGAGTTAAGAGGTAATAATTATGATCGAGTCGCTTTGCCTGCTCCGAAGGTAGGGGATGCTTGGGCAGGAGGAACGATATTTGTAGTTGGAGAGGTTACTGGATACAATGAAACAGATAATGAATTTGAAACGAATATGGAGGGAATTAATGCTTATCGGGGAAGAGTGGTGGCGAATGAATCGTTAGGAAAATTGGAGTGGTGCGATTTTAGAACTAAAGGCTACGAACAAGTAGTTGGAGCGACGGATAAGAATAATGGGGCAATGAATACTACCTCCGGCACAAACGCTCCACGTTCGCTTTCACACCTGAAAGTGGGTACACACTCGGCTCGGAGAAGGATCGCACACAAGGGCTCACACGCCGAAACAGGGGCGTTTCAGACGGTGGTGGTATCACTACCTCGGACCGTTCCGCACGTTTCGGAAACCCTGCGTGGCCAGGGGGTAGAGCGGCAAACTTTGCCCCTTTGGGGTTTGGGTCGAGGGTACTCCCGAAGAACGCAAAGAGCCTGCGGGACAGCGATGCGCTCATGCGCGTTGCTGTCCCGAGGCGTCGCGGCCCCGCTGGGCTGCGTAATCTTTTTTTGCTCTTGTCAGAATTGTGGCTTGTACACACTCGGCTCTCCGAGAAAAATCGCACACAAGGGCACACACGCCGAAATAGGTGGCGTTTCGGATGGGGGTGGTATCACTACCCTCGGACCGTTCCGCACGTTCACGAACATCCCCGGGCCGGGTGTCAGAACGGCAAACTTTGCCGCTTTTGGGTCTTGGCTGGGTGTACTCCCGAAGAACGCAGAGAGCCTGCGGGACAGCGATGCGCTTATGCGCATCGCTGTCCCGAGGCGTCGCGGCCCCGCTGGGCTGCGTGATCTTTTTCGCTTTTATCGAAATTGCGGCTTGTACGCCCTGTGCTCAGAGCTTTCCGCGTGTGCAAGGCGGGGAGCGCTATCACTACCCTCGGCGCGCTTTGCATGTTCTCGAAACGCTGGACGGCCGCTTGTCAAAACGACTTGTTTGCCGTTTTCTGAGGTCGATGGGCATTGCTCCCCGCGCAACGCCTATTTTCTTGCGAATATACAGGTATTCCTGTCGGCAATTTCAGTAGCAAACACTTTTGCGTTATGGTACGATAAGTCCCAAATCCGGATCTTTCGGAGATGAGGGTGAGCCAGAATGACAGAAAAGGAAAAAATGCTGAAGCAAATGCTTCATGACGCGAATGATCTAAAGAGCTATCAGATGATCTGGCTCGGACAAAGGATCTTTGTTATGACTACAGCCAGCTTCGCCCATCTAAAGAGCTTTTTGCATTGTGATGAGATTTGTCAAGGGTAAATTACACCAGTAACTTTTTGAAATCATTTGTTTTAGAAATTCAAGGGATATATTTTATTCCCCACTGCATAATGGCATAAAATACCGGCAACAAATCTTGCCCTTTCAGTGTTAGGGAGTATTCTACTCGCAACGGCATCTCATTGTACTGGATTCGTTGTATCAAATCATCGGCTTCCAACTCTTTGAGGGCATTTGTCAGCGCTGTATTTGTAATTGGCTTTAGCATCTTTTTCAGTTCCCCAAACCGCATGGGACACTTGATGCACAGTTCATAGAGAATTTGGAGTTTCCATTTGCCCTGCAGCATTTGAACCACCGGCGTGACCGGGCAGTTTCCATCATCGGTTAGAATGACACTGCCAACCTTTTCTTTGAATTCTTCATAAGTCATGATTGGATCTTTCCTCGTCTTTTGCAGTATACTTTTTGATACCAGGTACAAATAATTTGCGTACTTGAACAAAAATTGCTGTCAAGTATAATAAATATATCACTGGTTGGCCATGCAGTCAACGACTGAAATTTCTCAGAAAGGTCTGAATGATATGAAAGAACTGAACATTATGGAGGCTACTGTTCTGACCTCCCCCAATCCGCTGACATTGATCTGCTCTAAAAAGGAGGATGGTTCTACGAACCTGGCTCCCATTTGCTTTGTGTCTTACCTCTCCTTCAATCCGCCTATGGTGGGTTTCGCCACTGGCAAACAGTCCCACACCGGCAAGCGTGTGCGTGAGACCGGCAAAGTCATTGTCACTGTTCCCTGTGAGAGTCTGGCAGGCGCAGTAATGGCCTGCGGAGCATCTACCGGTGCCGAGATCGACAAGGTGGCCGCCAACAACATCGAGATGATGGCTGTAGAGGGCAGCGACATCCAGATTCCGGCGGACACCCGGCTGGCGATGGTGGCTACCTTGCAGCAGTCGGTGGAGGTGGGCGACCATATCCTGCACATCTGTCAGGTGGACAAGTTCCTGGGCAATGAGGACAAGAAGGGCCTGTATGCCTGGAACGGCTTCGGGAAAGTTGCACCTGCGGCAGAAGGCTAAATCTTAAAACGGTAAGGAGGTGTCAGCGGTGGCTGTTTGTATCAAAGACTGTATTCAGAACATGAATCTGGTGATTGGCTGTACTATTGGTTGCAGCTACTGCTACGCCAGAAACAATGTTCGTCGGTTTCACATGATCGACGACTTTGAAAAGCCGGAGTTTTTTCCCAATAAGCTGCGGCTGATGGAGAAAAAGCGCCCACAGAATTTTCTGCTCACCGGCATGAGCGATTTTTCCCACTGGAATACAGAGTGGCGGGAACAGATATTTGACAAGATGACTGAGAATCCGCAGCATCAATATCTGTTTTTGACCAAGCGACCGGAAGATATTGTGTTTTCCACGACCCTGGAGAATGCCTGGTTTGGTGTAACTGTTACCTCCAGTAAAGAGAAAAACCGTATCCGGACTTTGCGGGAGAATATCCATGGCGGACACTATCATGTGACCTTTGAACCTATGTTTGATGAGGTTGGCATGGTAGACCTTACCGGAATTGAGTGGATCGTCATTGGGACTGAGACCGGACATAGGAAGGGCAAAGCCGTATCGAAACCGGAATGGGTGTGGAACCTGACACATCAGGCCCATGCGCTTGGCATCCCTGTATTTATGAAGGAAGATCTGCTTCCTATCATGGGAGAGGCACAGATGGTACAAGAATTTCCCCCGGCTTTTTACCGGGTATTGGAGGAACAGAAGACATGGCAGAAGTGAAAGAGAGCAGCATTCTGATTCAGGATGTCGAAACCAAAAATATTATGACAAAATCCACCCTGCCGGTGGGCGGCTATTCCGTCAATCCTTATGTAGGCTGTACCCATGGTTGCAAATACTGCTACGCTTCGTTCATGAAGCGGTTCACCGGCCATACTGAGCCTTGGGGTACTTTTCTGGATGTGAAATATTGGCCGGCAATCAAAAACCCCCGGAAGTACGCCGGACAGCGCGTAGTCATCGGCTCGGTGACCGATGGCTATCTGCCCCAGGAGGCTCAGTTTCAGAACACCCGAAAGCTTCTTGAGCAGCTTCGGGGCAGCGAGGCGGAAATTCTCATCTGTACCAAGTCAGACTTGGTAATCCGTGATATCGACCTTCTGAAAGAACTGGGAAAGGTCACGGTTTCCTGGTCGATCAATACGCTGGACGAGGATTTTAAAAACGATATGGACAATGCCGTCAGCATCAAGCGGCGGCTGGATGCCATGAAGCAGGTTTATGACGCAGGTATCCGCACAGTATGCTTTATCGCTCCGGTTTTTCCCGGTATCACGGATTTCGAGGCTATCTTCCATCAGGTCAGAAATCAGTGCGACCTGGTGTGGCTGGAAAATCTAAACCTGCGAGGCGGATTCAAAAAAGACATCCTTGACTATATACGTAAAAAACATCCTGACTTGGTTCCGCTGTACGACGCTATCTACAACAAGAGGGACAGAAGCTACTTCCGTGGTTTGGAGGATCAAGCGGAACGGCTGGCGAAAGAAAACAGCTGTCCCTTCGTGGACAACGAGCTGCCCTACGGACGAGCAGAGCCTGGGCACCCGGTCATTGTGGATTACTTTTACCATGAGGAAGTGCGTGGCTCGGAAAACACCGGGCGACGCAACCCCAAAAAATAATTTGTGAAATAAAAGGGTTCTGACATGGAGCTGTGCTTCAATGTCAGAACCTTTTTTCATGAATGCAATGTTTACCCATTCAGAAGTTTTCTTAACCTCCTTGGAAGGACTTACGCTCCGTCCATTGATTTTCGATTTTCCCCGCTCTACAATGCAGACGGAACGATTAAATGTTGCCCTTATCAAGGCACTGGAATGTGCCGATAAAAGCTGCATTTTGCCCAAACAGAAGAACCATTTTCCCAAATAGCAGGATATGGGTTCAAACCGTTGACGGGGACGGTTTTCCTGCGTATGATGAAGATACGATTAAATAATGATTTAATTGTTTGATACAAAGTTAATACTCAGAGAGGAGATTTTCAAAATGAAAAAGACTTACAAAATCGATGTGGATTGCGCTAACTGCGCCAACCTGATGGAGGATGCAGCCCGCAAGACCAGCGGCGTACAGAGCGCTACGGTGAATTTTATGACCCTCAAGATGAACGTGGAGTTCGAGGAAGGTCAGGACCCCAAGGCTGTTATGCAGGAGGTTCGCAAAGCCTGCAAAAAGGTGGAACCCGATTGCGAGATCTTCCTGTAAGCCAGCGAAACGAAATGCCCTGTTGAGCGGCAGCTTGCAGGGCGTTCTTTCTCTTAGACAAATAAACGAATAAGCGATCGTGAAAGAGGTAAAACGAAATGCAGGAATATATCATCAATGGTCTGCTGATCGTGGTGGCTCTGCTGGCCGTGATTCTTCAAATCATCGGCACGAGGCCCACCGCCGGTATGACCAAAAAACAAAAAGTGATGTTGTGGCGGATTCTGACTGCTACGGTTCTACTGTTGATTTTGCAGGTTCTGGGCGCAGGCGCATTTGAAGTGTTTGGCGCGGCAGGCCGCTGGATACGTCTGGCTGTGTTCATGGTGGATTATCTGGTCATTGGCTACGACATTCTGGAAAAAGCCGGAAAAGGTATCCGCAACGGTCAGGTGTTCGATGAGCACTTTCTGATGGCGGTGGCTACACTGGGGGCTCTGGCACTGGCCGTATATGAAAACGGCGACTATCTGGAGGCCATCGCGGTTATGCTGTTCTACCAGGTGGGCGAATGGTTCCAGTCCTACGCCGTGGGCAAGAGCCGCCGCAACATCAGCGAACTCATGGACATCCGCCCTGATTATGCCAATATCGAACGGGATGGAAAACTGGAACAGGTAGACCCGGACGAGGTGGGTATCGGCACCATTATTGTGGTACAGCCCGGCGAGAAAGTTCCTATTGATGGTACCGTGGTGCAGGGAGAATCCACTCTGAACACTGCCGCTCTCACAGGTGAAAGCTTGCCCCGTGAGGTCAAGACTGGCGATGAAATCATCTCCGGCTGTATCAACATGACAGGTTTGCTCCATATCCAGACCACCAAGGAATTTGGCGAGTCCACTGTCTCCAAGATTCTGGATCTGGTGGAGAACGCCTCCTCCCGGAAGTCCAAGTCGGAGGACTTCATTTCCCGCTTTGCCAAGATCTACACTCCTGCGGTGTGCTATGCCGCGCTGGCGCTGGCTGTATTGCCGCCGCTGGTACGGATGTTTGCCATGGGGCTGGATGCAGGCTGGGAGACCTGGATCTATCGTGCGTTGACTTTCCTCGTTGCCAGCTGCCCCTGCGCTCTGGTCATCTCCATTCCTCTGTCCTTCTTTGCAGGGATTGGCGGAGCCAGTAAGGCGGGCGTTCTGGTGAAGGGGTCCAACTATCTGGAGACCCTGTCACAGGCTAAGATCGTGGTCTTTGACAAGACCGGTACTCTGACCCAGGGCGTGTTCGAGGTCAACGCCATCCACCACAACGAGATGGACGAACGCAAGCTGGTGGAGTACGCGGCCCTGGCAGAGAGTGCTTCCAGCCATCCCATCAGCAAGAGTTTACAGAAAGCCTACGGTATGGAAATCGACCGCAGCCGTGTAACCAATATTCAGGAGCTCAGCGGCAACGGTGTCATCGCTACGGTGGACGGTCATCAGGTGGCAGCTGGTAATGACAAGCTCATGAATCGTCTGGGCGTTCAATCTATTCCGTGCCACAGCGTAGGCACCATCATTCACATGGCGATTGACGGGAAATATGCCGGGCACATTGTTATTTCCGACATCGTGAAGCCTCACTCCAAGGAAGCCATCCAGGCATTAAAGTCGGCTGGGGTTCGCAAGACTGTGATGCTTACTGGTGACGCCAAGAAGGTGGCTGACAGTGTGACCTCCGCTTTGGAGTTGGATGAGGTTTACAGTGAACTGCTTCCTGCTGACAAGGTGGAGAAAGTGGAGCAGTTGATTCAGAACAAACCAGAGAAAGAAAAACTGGCTTTTGTGGGAGATGGCATCAACGACGCCCCGGTGCTTCGCCGGGCAGACATCGGCATCGCCATGGGAGCAATGGGTTCTGATGCCGCCATTGAGGCTGCTGATGTGGTCCTGATGGATGATGACCCCTTGCAGATCTCCAAAGCAATCAAAATCTCCCGCAAGTGCCTTGGCATCGTTTATCAGAACATCGTGGTGGCCATCGGCGTAAAACTGGCCTGCCTCGTGCTGGTCGCTCTGGGCTTCGCCAATATGTGGCTGGCCGTGTTTGCTGATGTGGGCGTGATGATTATAGCCGTCCTCAACGCTATCCGGGCACTGTTTGTGAAAAATCTTTAAAGTTCAGAAATATACGAAAACAGAAAGGGGGGACACAATGAACGGTTTGGTTCGCTGGCGCAGGAGTGGAAAGGCTATTTACTATGTTCTAAAACGCTTATTTTCACTACGCATTATCCGGAACTGCTGGATGAATATGACCGAAATGACGGAATTTGTATTGTAAGAA
>ENA-UEPJ01004257-UEPJ01004257.1-human-gut-metagenome-genome-assembly--contig:-NODE-4257-length-11474-cov-6.755374_pt1 | contig 11474 bp, 9 predicted proteins | sample MGYA00242890_ERZ507896 | MGnify/ENA primary metagenome ERZ507896 (study PRJEB26167, sample SAMN06115508) | human gut metagenome | host: Homo sapiens | place: China:Qinghai | collected 2015-08-20... | reverse complement strand
GTTAAAAGTTTCTGCAATTATTCTGTATATTGTGAAAGGGGGCAAGAGGCCCCTGCACGGGCTGTCAGGGGGGGCTGAATTGCATATTCCGCTTTTGGGAACACGCATGCGAGAGGTGGGAGGAGAGGACAGAAGGACTGTCCGGGCCGGAGCGGATCCGGCCTTCGGCAGGGGCTTTTCGGGGCCTTCGATATCATGGCCACCACAGAGCGGCGTCAGGGAAGCTGCCGTGGAAGGCTGGTTGCCGACGGGGCGCCGACAGGACCGCAGCAGCGGTGCGGGCAACAAAAAAGGGCGCCCCTTGCGGGGCGCCCCTGATGTTCGCGGCAGGGCCGGGACTTACCAGTCCAGGGTGCGCTTGAAGGCGGTGGTCAGGTCGTCCACGCTTTCCTGCAGGACGGTGACGCCGCCACGGGTCATGGTCAGGGTGTTGTCGTCGGTGACGGTACCGATGCGGCGGCAGATCTGCCAGCTGCCCAGCATGTCGAGGATCATGGCCAGGTCGGGGCGCACGCTGACGATGAGGCGGCTGGCCGATTCGCTGTACAGCAGTTCGGTCAGGGTCATGTCTTCCATGGCGGGCACGGCGTCCAGGTCGATGTTGGCGCCCAGGCGGCCGCCGATGCACATTTCGGCCAGGGCCACGGCCAGACCGCCGTCGGAGCAGTCATGGCAGGCGGACAGGGCGCGCTGGCCCATGAGGCCGTGCACGGCGCGGTAGCGCGGCATGGCGGTGGAGGCGTCCACATTGGGCACGCGGCCGCCGGTGAGGCCCAGTTCGGAGCAGGCTTCGCTGCCGGCCATTTCACGCCAGGTACCGCCCAGCATGTAGATGTGGTGACCGGCGGCCTTGAAGTCCGAGGTCTGGGTGGCGATGACGTTGTTGATGACGCCCATCACCGAGAACAGCACCGTGGGCGGGATGGAGATCTTTTCGCCGCCGCCGGTGTAGTCGTTCTTCATGGAGTCCTTGCCGGAGATGCAGGGCACGCCGAAAGCCAGGGAGAACTGCTGCAGGGCCTTGCAGGCGCGCACCAGCTGGGCCAGCTTGTAGCGGCCGTCGGGGGTCTTCTCGCTCTGGACGGGGTCGCACCAGCAGAAGTTGTCCACACCGGCCAGGGCATCGGGGTTGCCGCCCACGGCCACGGCGTTACGGATGGCTTCGTCCATGGCGTTGGCCATCATCCAGTAGGTGTCGTAGTCGCTGAACTTGGGGCAGATACCGTGGGAGATGACCAGACCGGCATCGGATTCCAGCAGCGGACGGATGACGCCGGCGTCGGAAGGACCATCGTTCTTGACGCCGCACAGGGGCTTGATGGCGCTGCCGCCGCGCACTTCGTGGTCGTACTGGCGGATGATGTATTCCTTGGAGCAGATGTTCAGGCGGTTCAGCATGCGGCGCAGGAAGGCGCCCTGTTCGCTGTCGGGCATGTCCACGCGGATGTCTTCCACCTTGGGGGCTTCCCACACGGCTTCCAGTTCCAGCTGGGGCACGCCGTCATGCATGAATTCCATGGGCAGGGAGGCCACGGGACGGTCGTTGTAGCGCACGTCGAAGAAGCCGCTGTCGGTGTAGTGGCCCAGGGCGGTGGCTTCCACGTCCATGCGGGCGGCCAGTTCCATGAACTCGTCCAGCTTGGCGGGCGGCACGGCCAGGGTCATGCGTTCCTGGGCCTCGGAGAGCAGGATCTCCCAGGGGCGCAGGCCGTCGTACTTGAGGGGGGCCTTGGCGATGTCCAGCACGCAGCCGCCGGTGTCTTCGGCCATTTCGCCCACGGAGGAGGAAAGGCCGCCGGCGCCGTTGTCGGTGATGGCGTTGTACAGGCCCAGGTCACGGGCGCGCATGATGAAGTCGTACATCTTGCGCTGGGTGATGGGGTCGCCGATCTGCACGGCCGTGGCCGGGGAACCTTCGTGCAGTTCCTCGGAGGAGAAGGTGGCGCCGTGGATGCCGTCCTTGCCGATGCGGCCGCCGGTCATGACGATGATGTCGCCCACTTCGGCCTTCTTTTCCCAGCCCTTGCGGCCGTTGACGTCGGTGGGGATCACACCCACGGTGCCGCAGTAGACCAGGGGCTTGCCCAGGTAGCGTTCATCGAAGACCAGGGAGCCGTTGACGGTGGGGATGCCGGACTTGTTGCCGCCGTGTTCCACGCCTTCGCGCACGCCTTCCAGCACGCGGCGGGGATGCAGCAGGCGCGGGGGCAGTTCCTTGTCATAGAAGGGGGAGGCGAAGCAGAACACGTCGGTGTTGCAGACCAGTTCCGCGCCCATGCCGGTGCCCATGGGGTCACGGTTGACGCCCACGATACCGGTGAGGGCGCCGCCGTAGGGGTCCAGGGCGGAGGGGCTGTTGTGGGTCTCCACCTTGATGCAGGCGTCGTAGCCGTTGATGAAGGCGATGACGCCGGCGTTGTCCTTGAACACGGACTTGCAGTAGTCGTCGTCGCCCAGGCGCTTGCGGATGGCGGCCGTGGCGTCACGGATGCAGGTCTTGTACAGGTTGTTGACCTCTTCGCGCTGGCCGGTCTCCTTGTTCTCGTAATGGATGCGGGAGGCGAAGATCTTGTGCTTGCAGTGTTCGGACCAGGTCTGGGCCAGCACTTCCATTTCCACGTCGGTGGGGTCGGCGGGCAGACCGGCGGCCTTGCGGCGGGCCTGTTCGTCAGGGGTGGCGAACTGGTCGCGGATGCAGTGCAGCTCGCGCAGGGTCAGGGCCCAGGTGTTGTCGCGGCTGGCTTTCTGCAGGGCCTCGTCGTCCATGCTGGACAGGGGCACCACGTCCACGGTGTCGTTGGCTTCGCCGGTGACCTTGGCGGCCTGGGCTTCGAAGCCGGGCTGGGCCTGCCATTCTTCGGCGCTCTTGACGCGGAAGCGCTGGATCAGGGTGTTGCAGAGCAGGTCACGGGCCAGGGCCTCCACCTCTTCACGGCCGAGCATGCGGTCGGGCGTGCAGGTGATGCGGTACTGCACCGAGGTGTAGACGCGCAGGCTGTCACGGGCGATGCCCAGCACCATGGCGGCGGTGTCACGGGCGGTGCGGCCTTCGTTGTCGGTGACGCCGGGGCGGTAGCCCACTTCCACGATCCAGTGGGGGGCGGGTTCCACGAAGGGCAGCGGCTCCAGCGAGGCCTGCTGCAGGATGGGGTCGTGCCAGATGCCTTCGTCCACCAGACGGTTCACCTGGGCGGCATCCAGACCGTCCACGGTGTAGACTTTGATCTGACGGATGGCGGCAACGGGGATCTGCAGCGCCTTGAGCAGATGCAGCGCCGTCTTGCGGCCCTGGGTATCGGTAATGTTGGCATGAAGCCCGGTTTCCACACGATAGAGCATACGGTCCTCGCTTTGGCGGCGGGAATCCCGCCGGTTCTCCGTAATAAGGCGATTATTTTTTGCGGTCGCGAACGTAGTCGGCCATTTGTTGCAGGATGTCCTGTTCCGGTCCCGAGGGCAGGGTGGCCAGGGCCGCGCGGGCCTTGTCCAGATAGCCTTCGGCAGCCATGCGCGTGGCCTGGTCGAAACCGGCCGCACGGATGCTGTCAGCGATGCGCTCGGCGTCGCTGTCGGTGAAGGAAGCGTCATTGAAGGCCTGGTCGAAGGCCGCGCGGGCGGCATCGTCCAGGCTGTCGCGGTACATGCGCAGGGGCGGGGTCAGCTTGCCCTCGCGCACGTCGCCGCCCGAAGGTTTGCCCGTGACGCTCTGGGGGGCGAAGTCCAGGGCGTCGTCCACGATCTGGAAGGCCATGCCGATGTTCTCACCATACGCGGCGGCGGCTTCCACCAGGGCATCGTCGGCACCGGCGCGCAGGGCGCCCAGCTGGCACGAGGCCCGGATCAGCCAGGCCGTCTTGCCGCGGATGATCTCCTCGTATTCCTCGGCGGTGGTCTCCACCTGATGCTGGGCCGCGATCTCCAGGATCTCGCCGGCGGCGGTGCGGCTGGTGGCCTCGGAGAAGCAGAGGCACAGGCGCGGGTCGCCGCACTGGGCCACCAGGGCATTGGCATGGGCCAGCATGGCATCGCCGGCCAGGATGGTGCTGGTGGCGCTGAAAATGGTGTGCGCGGCGGGTTTGCCGCGACGGGTATCGGCATTGTCCAGCACGTCGTCATGCAGCAGCGTGGCGGCATGGAGCATCTCCATGGTGACGGCCAGATCGTAGATGTCTTTTTTGTCATAGCCCAGCAGGCGGGCCATGAGGATGGTCAGCAGGGGGCGCAGGCGTTTGCCGCCCGCTTCGAAAATGTGGCGGGCGATGGGGCGCACGGGATGGGGCAGGCCCTCGGCGGCCCGGGAAAGAGCCTTGTTGATGGGGGGCAGTTCCAGTGCCAGACGGGCTTTCAGAAGCAGCATAGCGACATCTCGGTTTATGGTGCGGGGCGCCAGATATCCGCCAGACGGCGCATGGCTCCCGGAAAATCCGTTTCATGCGGTGCGCGCGGCCCCACCCGGTTGGAAACGCTGCGTACCTCCACACAGGCGATGCCCTGGCGGGCGCAGGCCAGCGCCACGGCAAAACCTTCCATATTTTCCAGCAGGGCCCCGGGATGGCCCTGCCGGAGCTGTCCCACACGCTGCCGGGAAGCGCTGACGCCCGCCACGCTCAGGGACGTGGCCGCGGGCAGGGAGCACAGCCCGTGCAGGCAGGCGGGCAGCTGCGCGGGAGCGGCCAGGGGCAGACGGTCGAAGACCGGCCCGTGCGGCCCTTCCCACTGGGGAAAACCGAACGACGGGCCGTCCACAGCCGTCCCGTCGTGCAGGCCGTATTCCGGCCAGATCTCTTCCTCCACCCGCCAGAGCGAACGGAGGGGCGCCCGTTGCAGGTCCATGCTGCCGGCCACGCCCACGTTGAGCACCAGCGAGACCGCATGTCCGGCCTGTCGGGCCCCAGCCAATGCCAGCCCCATGCCGAGGGCGGCGTTGACGGGCCCCACGCCGGTGATGCAGGCCAGGGCCGGCAGGCCCAGGTGCAGGGGCAGCAATTCCTGCTCCGGCAGGCCGGTCTGCGCCGCCGGGCCGCATGCCGCTCCGGGAGCGGGCCCCAGGGCCTGTTCCGGCAGGGCGGACAGCAGTTCGCGGGCGGTGGCGGCACAGACCAGCAGCACGGCGCTTACAGTCTCCAGTAGTCGATGCCCGCGGCGCGCATGGTCTGCGGGTCGAAGAAGCCCTTCACGTCCATGAGCACGGCCTTGTTGCCGTCCTTGCAGCGGGCCTTGATGTCTTCGGGCGTCAGGGCGGCGTAGGCCTTGTGGCTCACGGCCAGCAGCACGGCATCCAGGTCGCGCAGCTGATCCAGATCCACCAGCTCCTGCCCGTATTCGCGCATGGCTTCGGCCGGGTCGGCCTCGGCGTCATGCACCAGCGGGACCACATTATATTCCTTGAGTTCGCGGATCACGTCCACCACGCGGGTGTTGCGCAGGTCGGGCACGTTCTCCTTGAAGGTGAAGCCCAGGATGCCCACGCGCGCGCCGCTGACCACGTTGCCGTTCTTGATCAGGCGCTTGACCAGGCATTCGGCCACGTATTTGCCCATGTTGTCGTTGGTGCGGCGACCGGCCAGGATGACTTCGGGGTGGAAGCCCATCTCCTCGGCCTTGAAGGTCAGGTAGTAGGGGTCCACGCCGATGCAGTGGCCGCCCACCAGTCCGGGACGGAAGGGCAGGAAATTCCATTTGGTACCGGCGGCTTCCAGCACTTCGAGGGTGTCGATGCCCAGGCGCTCGAAGATGATGGCCAGCTCGTTCATGAGCGCGATGTTCAGGTCGCGCTGGGTGTTCTCGATGACCTTGGCGGCCTCGGCCACCTTGATGCTGGAAGCACGGTGGATGCCCGCCTTGACCACGGAGCCGTAGACCTGGGCCAGCAGGTCGGCCGTGGCCTGGTCGGAACCGGAGACGATCTTTTTGATGGTCTCCAGGGTGTGGACCTTGTCACCGGGATTGATGCGCTCCGGCGAGTAGCCCACGGTGAAATCCGTGCCGTAGGTCAGGCCGGATTCCTGCTCCAGGATGGGCACGCAGATCTCTTCGGTGAGGCCGGGGTAGACCGTGGATTCATAGACCACCACGCAGCCCTTGGGCATGTGGCGGCCCACGGTGTGGCTGGCGCCCACCACGGGGGTGAGGTCGGGGGAGCGGTGTTCGTCGATGGGGGTGGGCACGGCCACGATGATCACGGCGGCCCGGGCCAGGTCGGCAGGGTCGCAGGTGTACTCGATCGTGGCGGCGGCCAGGGCTTCATCGGTCACTTCGTTGGTGCGGTCATGGCCTTTGCGCAGCTCTTCGATGCGTCCGGCGTTGATGTCGAAACCGAGCACGTTCATGTGGCGGGAAAAAGCCACGGCCAGGGGCAGGCCCACATAGCCCAGGCCCACCACGGCCAGGGTCTGTTCACGATTCTGCAGGGCAGCGAAATCCACCATCGTTTTATCCTTTACAAAAATGCCTGTTTCCGCCATGTGAAAGACATGACTTTTGACTGGAAACCATTTCTTGCGGCATTGGGTTTGGCCATCCTTCTGGAAGGCCTGGTCTGGGCTCTGGCTCCCGACGCCATGCGACGGGCAGTGATCCTCATCGCGCAGATGCCCAAAAGCTCCATACGGGTCCTCGGGCTGGCGGCGCTGGCTCTGGGCCTCTTTCTTGTATGGCTGGCCCGCAGCGCCTGAGCTTGAGGCTTTTTTCCGCATGCATGACGGCGTCCCTTGGGGGCGCCGTTTTTTTGTGCCGGAGGATGGCGCCGGGTCGTCCCGCCTGCGGCGGGGAAGCCGGCGCTATCACAGCGCGCTGGCCCGCTAGAGGGCCTTTTCACCCACATGCAGGCAGACGATGCCCGACGTGAGCTTGATATGCCAGGCCCGCGCGAAACCGGCATCGGTCATTTCCTTTTCCAGGGCCGGGGCCGTGGGGAAATTGCGGATGGTCTCGGCCAGATACTCATAGGCGCCCGGGTCGCGGGAGACCATCTTGCCGATACGCGGCAGGATCCTGTCCAGATAAAAATTGTACAGACCGCCCCAGATGCGTTCGCTGCCGGAGCCGAACTCCAGGATGCAGGCGCGGCCGCCGGGGGTGAGCACGCGCAGCATCTCGGCAAAGGCCTCGGAGCGCGGCTTGATGTTGCGGATGCCGAAGGCCATGGTCACGCAGTCCACCGAAGCGTCGGGCAGGGGCAGCTTTTTGGCGTCAGCGGCCACGGGCATGATGGCCCGGGCGTTGTCGCCCTTGAGCTTGTGCAGGCCGCGCTGGAGCATGGGCGGGCAAAAGTCCATGGCGGGCACCTGCACATGCGGGTACTTGCGGCGGATGGCCAGCGAGACGTCCAGGGTACCGGCGGCCAGGTCGAGCACGCGGTTGGTGCTGCCCACGCGCACGTTCTTGGCCAGCACATGGCGCCAGTAATAGTCGATGCCCAGGCTCAGCGTATGGTTGAGCAGGTCGTAGAAGCCGGCGATGCGGCCGAACATGCCGGAGACGGCAGCGTCATGCTGGGGGCGGGGATCAGTCACGTCCGGCCTCCCTGGGCGCGTTGCCCTGGCGGATGGCTTCGCAGACCACGCGGTACACGGCGGGAAAGACCTCGGCGAAGTTGCCCGGCGAAACCGTGCGCGTCTCGATGAATTTGGCGGTCAGCTCCTTGGCGACCTGAAGGGCTTCCTTGCTGTCTTTGTCCATACCTGGCCTCGTGGCATACAAAATGAAAAACCCGTCCACTGGGGAATGGCCTTGACCCACAACGGGAAAACGCCGGACGGGTAAAGGAACGGAAACGGCGGCCCCCGCCCCTTTTGTTTTTGATTCGGGCCTGTACAGGGCTGCTGCCTGCAAAAGGCCGTCCGTCAGCATATGCGCTAACGGTGCGCTTGGCAAGTCGATGCCCCCGCGGGAGCGGGGGCGGAAAAGGCCGTGCGCGCAGGGAAAAAGGCCGCTCAGGCCTGGTCCCCCATCAGGCGCCGGATCTCTTCATGCAGGATCCGCGCCGCAGCGGCGGCGGCCGCCTTTTCCACGTATTTGTCAAAATCCGTCATCAGGTCGCCAAGCTGGTGCTCCAGGGCTTCCACCCGCTGTGCCAGCATCCGCCGCTCTTCCTCAAGACGGGCCACGCGTTCGCTGTCCGCAGTGGCCGGGGCCTCTCCGGAAGCGGCCGGAGCGTCCTGCAGGGCCTGTACCTGTTCTTCCAGATGGGTGAGGCGTTCCACGGTCTCCATGAGCAGGGTGCCGTCACTGTGGCTGCCCCCGGTCTGGCTCTCCAGACTGTCGAGACGCTGCAGCATCTCCTGGCGTTCGCCCTCCAGCGCGGAAAGGCGCTCCATGCTTTCCATAAGCAGGACGCTGTCGGGCGCTCCGGCCATGCTGCCGGAGGCGGTGTCTGCCGTGGCGGGCAGGGCCTGCACCTGCTCTTCCAGATGGGTGAGACGCTCCACGGTCTCCATGAGCAGGGTGGCGTCGCTGTGGCCGTTCCCGGCCTGGCCTTCCAGGGCGCTCAGGCGACGGTCGAGCTGGCGGCAGCTTTCTTCCAGGCTGCTGATGCGCTCCAGGCTTTCCGGCAGCAGGGGGCTTTCGGTGCCGGTCTGCGCTGCCAGAGCGGCCAGATGCAGGCCCGTATCGCCGATCACGGCCGCGGAGGCATCCAGCTGGGCCTCCCAGTCCCGGGCGGGGGGCACGTCCTCGACGGCGGGCGCGGGGGACGGCACGGGCTCGTGATCCTGGACAGGCAGCAGGAGCAGGTCGTCAGGAGCCGGGGCGGCCGTTGCCGGAGCCTCGTCGGGCAAGGGGAGGGGCTCAGGCGTTTTGGGGCTGTTTTTCGGCAGGTCAGGGCCTTTTTCGATAAGGTCCGTCAGTTCGATGATCTCGTTTTGCTCGGCAGATGCGGCCATGGGCGCCTCTCATGCAGGATGGTTGGTGATCCGGTTCCTCAACGGCTTGCCCTGCATAGCAGCTCATGCTCCAAAAGGCAAACCGCCAAAAAGAAAAGCCGCGGTTTCCCGCGGCTTGCAATGCGAAAATGGATGACGGCCTACGGATGGCACTTGGACTTGGCGCAACCGGTGAGGTCCTTCTTCAGGTCGGGCTTTTCGGCCACGACCTTGACGTGACAGGACAGGCAGCTCTGATGCTTCAGGGGGGCATCGGCCTTTTCCTTGGCGTGCATCACATAGTACAGGCTGTTGGTCCCCTTCTTGTCCTTCAGGTTGTCATGACAGCCGGCGGTGGCGCACTTGGCATAGCTTTCCTTGCCGTCCACAGGGTGGTGGCAGACGACGCATTCCACGGTCTTGTGGGTGGAGTGGTTGAAGGTCACCGGCTTCTTGGGATTGGAACCTTGCAGGACGAGACCGTCAGCCGGGACAGGGGGCTGGGCCGCGATGGCGGGCACGGACAGGGCCAGAGCCAGGACACCGGCAGACAACAGGGCGAACTTCATGACAACCTCCTCACAGGCTAGTCGAACCTTGGGACGCGCGGAACGGCTCCGGGACGTCACAGACAGATAACAAATCAATACGCCGGGTTGCAGAATGTGTCAACGTGGGTGGCGGAAAATCCGCACGGCCTTCGGGCAGGCGGGAACGCCGGAAAAACGTCCGCCTGCCGTGAAGTTGTAGCGCGATTTTATAAAATTTTTCTTGAAAATCGAAAGATTACGCGCTGCCTTCCCGTTCCCCGCCCGCACTGAACAGCGGCAGGGTCCGGTGCGTCAGGTGGACATTGTCCGGCACAAAAATATTTTTTTCCAGCCGCAGGCCCGCATCCACGCGTACCTCCCGGCCCAGATGGGCCCCTTCTTCCACGATGACGCCCTCACCCAGGTGCGCGCCTTCCCCCAGATGGACATGGTCCTCCAGGCGGCAGCCTGCCTCCAGACGCGCTCCGGCCCGCAGCACGCAGCCCGTGCCGGTACGGCAGCCCGCTGCCAGCGAGGCATCGGCAAAGATGAGGTTCCCGGCGCCGACGAGGACATCCCGCTCCCTGTGGGCATCAGGATGGACCGCACTGACCAGAGTGAAGCCCAGTTCCCGCAGGGCGTCGTGCAGCAGACGGCGCAGTTTGGCAGCCTGCTTGTGCGGGGCCGTGACCACGGCCCGGGAGAAGTCCGGCCGCAGGCGGGCCAGGTCGGCGTCCCGGCCCAGCGGGGGCACGCCCGCCTCTGCCGCGAAGTCACAACGCGGACCGTGGATGACGCCCGCAGGGACCAGCCCGGCAGCCTGCAACAGCGGTACGGCCGCGGCGCACAGGCTGCCGCCGCCCACCAGCAGGACCGCGTCCCGCCCTTCGTTCATGACGATCTCAGACATCATCCCTCCGCAAAATGCTGTTCGACAGGGCCACGGCCAGGGTCAGCTGGCCGTCCACCTTGGTTTTTTCCACTACCAGACGGGCGTCCGTGCCGTCTGCTTGCTGTCCGTTTCCTGTTCCCGCCGGCGGGCCGTCCTTCAGCGCACTCCGGCTCACAGGCGACGCCCCGCCGCCTTTCGCCTTCATCATACCGGTCGCGGCCATCCGCCGGGCCGCCAGCAGGCAGGCCGCCTCACAGACACTGAAGGGTGCGCAGGCGAAGCGTTCCCCTGCCGCCGTGGACGGGTGCGGTGTGCTGACGGCGGCCAGTTCCGCGGCATCAAAGGTCAGCAGGGGGAGGCCCAGACGCCGGGCCAGTTCCTGCAAGGCCGGTTCCCGGGCCTTTTCCGTCACGGTCGCCAGGGCCGCCAGAGCCTGGGGTTCCAGTCCGTGGCGCAGCAGCAGGCCTTCCACGGCTGTGGCCACCAGCGGCGCAGGGATACCCTTGCGGCAGCCCAGCCCCAGTACCAGCGAGGGCAGGGCCACCCGCAGGCGGCCTTGCCGTGCGGGCAGACGTTGCCAGTGTACGCAGACTGCGGGCCCTTCCTGTTCCGGCAGATGCTCCTGCCGCAGGAATCCTGCCCCTTCGCCGTCCGTCACCGCGCCGCAGGGGTCCCACAAGGGCAGGGGCCGCCCTTCCAGCCAGCAGGCCTGGGCCGGAGGCAGCTGGTCCCAGTCCAGGATGCGCAGGCCCGCTGCCTGGAGGAAAAGGTCCAGCGCAGGGCGCTCGCCGCAGTCCGTGGCCGTGGTGATGACAGGCACGGCGTCCAGCAGGGCGGCCACATGGCGGCACAGGCTGTTGCCGCCGCCCCAGTGCCCGGCCAGCAGGCTGATGACGAAACGGCCGTCCGGCGAGATGACCAGGACAGGCGCGTCCGTGCTCTTGTGTTCCAGCAGGGGCGCCATGGCCCGCACGGCGATGCCTGTTGCGCCTATAAAGATCTGGGGAACTTCTGCGGCCTGCCGGGCTGCATCCATGATGCCGGCAAACGGCAGGCAGTCTTCCGGGGCAAAACGTTGCGGCGCGGACAGGCGGCATTCCGACAGCGTCTCGCCCGACGGCCCGCGCCACGGCGCTGCGGCCATGGCTTCCCGCAGGCGTCGGGCCAGCGGCAAGGCCGCGCTGCTCAGGA
>ENA-UEPJ01004249-UEPJ01004249.1-human-gut-metagenome-genome-assembly--contig:-NODE-4249-length-11492-cov-5.609636_pt1 | contig 11492 bp, 8 predicted proteins | sample MGYA00242890_ERZ507896 | MGnify/ENA primary metagenome ERZ507896 (study PRJEB26167, sample SAMN06115508) | human gut metagenome | host: Homo sapiens | place: China:Qinghai | collected 2015-08-20... | reverse complement strand
CTCCAAGATTTCCTGTAGCACCAAATACTATTACTGTTTTCATTACTTACTCTTTATTCATTATACCAACAACCACTCGCATCAGCACTGACAATTACTTTCCTTCCTTCCACATTCTTATTTCCACTCCAAGATACAACTTTTTCTTTCAATAGATCATTTTGTGTTGCATCTCCCCCTGACACTAACATTAAATTATTGTGCGACAATATACTCCATGAATAATCCTGATAACCTTCTATATCTTCAAATATTCCCTCTATTGCTTCAAGACTAATTTGGGCTATACCAATGCCCTTTTCTTTCATATCATCATCATATATGCGAAAAAGAATATTAAGATTATCACTATCCGTTACACATGCATATTGATTTCTATCTTTCTTGAACCATTGTTGCATATTTGTATAAGATTTTTCCTGTTGCTTCTCAGAAGCTAACGTAATTGCATAGTAATATTCCTTGATACACTGATCCCAGTTATTGAATAAATAAACACTCGTAACAAATGGCAGCTGCTGATTTACTTGATTTCTGTCTGCAAACAACTCCATACTATACATTAATTGTTCTTTTGCAATATCTGCATCACACGAATCTGTTTGAAAAAAATCCCCCAATAAACTGTTATGCCTTATAGAAATTGCCCCATCTTCTATAAACTGCATATGAGATTGATATTGTTGAGTAGTATTATTAAGCACATATTCTATATCTTCCTGCGTATTTTTGAAAAAAAATGAGAAAAAGACATAACAAACTGCTATGGCTACCAGCATTAATGTAACTACTGATGCGAGCAACATAAATACTGTCAGCTCGTTCTTTAAAGTATGTCTTTTTCTCATTTTTCTTTTCCCCATTTTAATGAAATGTTTATATCTATTCGGCTTTCTCACAGGTATAACCATGCTTTATGCATTACTTTTCATAATAAACTCACTAATTTTTTATATACTAACATACCCAACAGGAACAGTCGAGTAATTTCTATTTGAACTTAATAATTATGTGATTTTGATACAAAAAAGTCATTGGATTACATTTGTAATAATTGTAATTCAATGACTTATGTTTTTTTGATCAGCCGAGAAGTTCCATGATCTCCTCTTTTGTGAATACTACGGAATCCATTCCCTCGCCCTCCAGCACCTGCTCGGCAAGCTTTTTCTTTTTCTCCTGGATATCAATGATCTTCTCCTCGATCGTACCCTGGGAGACGAGTTTGTAAACTGTCACGACATTCTTCTGCCCGATACGGTGTGCGCGGTCAGTTGCCTGATTCTGCACGGCAACGTTCCACCATGGATCGTAGTGGATGACAATGTCCGCTGCGGTGAGGTTCAATCCGGTTCCTCCTGCTTTTAAGGAGATGCAGAACACCGGGACATCATCTTTGTTGAAGCTGTCTACCATCTGCATACGTTTTTCCTTATTGACGGAGCCGGTGAGCATGTAGTAATCAATGCCCAGCTTTTTCAGCTGTTCCGCCAGACGGTCTAACATGGTCGTGAACTGGGAGAATAACAGCACCTTGTGTCCACCGTGCACTGCGTTCCCGATCAGATCCATACACATCTGGACTTTTGCGGATTCGCCCTTGTAATCTTCGAATAAAAGTGCCGGATCACAGCAGAGCTGGCGCAGTTTTGTAAGTTCTGCAAGTATCTGGATCTTGTTGGACCTAAATTCTGCCTCGCTCTTGCCGTCTAACATCTGCTTCATCTGCTGTACATGCGCATCATAAAGCGCCAGCTGTTCGCCCTCCATCTTCGCATAAACATTCTCTTCGAGTTTTTCCGGAAGATCTTTTAATACGTCACCTTTTAACCGGCGCAGGATAAACGGACGAATCATGCGCTGTAAACGTTCCATCTTATTCTCATCTTTGTTCACAACGATCGGTGTCTCGATCTCCTCACGGAACTTCTGGTATGTATACAAAAATCCCGGCATCAGGTAATCAAAGATACTCCAAAGCTCGCTTAAGCGGTTCTCGATCGGTGTACCGGTCAACGCCAGCTTAAAGGCTGCCGTGATCTTCTTGACGCCTTTTGCCGCCTGCGTTCCGGCATTTTTAATATATTGTGCTTCATCAATGACCTGCACGGCAAACACAATATTTTTGTAATACTCCACATCACGTTTTAACAGATCATAGGATGTGATGAGAATCTGCCCGTCCGTGGTGTGACGGATGATATCTTTCCGTTCCGGTGCACTTCCTGTGATCGTCACAGTCTCAAGTTCCGGTGCAAAACGCTCAATCTCTTTCTGCCAGTTATAAACTAAAGATGCCGGACATACAATAAGTGATCTGCGGCGCTCCTTTTCCCCGGCATCATAATCCTGACGCTCTGCCAGAAGAAGGCTTATTACCTGAAGCGTTTTTCCAAGTCCCATATCGTCCGCAAGGATTCCGCCAAAACCGTTCTCCCGCAGCGTTTTCAGCCAGAGGAAACCATTTTTCTGATAGTTTCTCATAACATTTTTCAGGGAATCCACCACTTCATAATCACTGTCCTCGATGGTTTTCATGTTCCGCACCATGCCTTTGAATTCCCTGTTTTTCTCGATGGACAGAAGCTGGTTATTTTTCAGTGCTGCATCCAGATACATAGCGCGGTATTTTGGGATCACGACCGTTCCTTTTTTCAGGCTTGCCTCGGTAAGCTGTAAATCCTCACTGACTTCTGCAAGCGCACTGATCCCATCCTCTTTGATATCTAAGAAATCCCCGTTTTTCAGACGGATATACTTTTTCTTTCTGTCGTACTTGGAAAGCAGATATGCCAGCTCCTCGGAGGACATCTCATCAGAGTGTACCTTTAATTCCAGAAGGTCACTCTTTAAGGATACACCCACGGATACGCTCGGCGCATTGACCACTTTCATATTGCGGAACTTATCTGACGTATAAATTGCCATAAAATGGCTTAACCGCTGCAATCCGCCCGCCACGAGCTGATAGAGCAGATCTTCGTCTTTTGCAATGACAAAAAATGTCTTCGAATGGTCATATTCATTGAAATATGGCTCCACAAGGCTCTTGATGCGCAGCTCTTCTGACAGATCACGTACCTCGCCCGGTTCTACTTTGGCAAGCACGTTGTATTTATTATCTCCATATACTGCGACCAGCTTCGCTCCGACAACATCCATTGCCTGGCGGTCCAGATATAACTCAAATTCCGGCTTCGGCGGAACGTAAAGCGCCTCGTCAAATCCTTCCGGGATCACATCGAAGCTCTCCCGCACCATCGGCAGAAGATCTCTGCAGAACATTGCGAGCTCTTCTGCTGCAATATAGCAGTCTCCCCCTACCTGGCGGTGTAAAAACTGGAAGAAGTCTGATACTTTTCCTTTCAACAATGGCTCTCCGAGGAAAATCTCCCCATCCTCATAAAAGTAATAATACTTGTCTCCCTCGATCATCGGCAGATCTTCCATGCAGAGAAACGCTCCCGCACTTCCACCTTTCAGTGTCAGCATCGGTCTGCGTTTTGTTCCGTTATAGATGTAACTTTCATTCATATCATAACCGATCGTTGCATGAAAAGGAGTTCCTTTCACCGCTTCCAAAAACCGGTCGATTCCCACGCCATCAAGCTCCATGGTACGCTCATAGCCGCCGGTGTAGGCATAATAAGCATGGAACTTACTCTGGCGCTTTTTATCATCATCCTGCTGCTGCATAAACCGGATCAGGCGCTTTGCCTCCTCCGAAAAAGCTTCCATGTGATGATAAAAATCAAGTTTTTTGCCGTAATGCACTTTCTCGTTGACCTGAACAGAATGTAAAAACGCAGAAATATTTTTTAACACATACTTTGTTTCCATTCCGATCTTAAATTCCAGTCTTGCATAGCCGTAATCCATCTCAAAGTAAGGTTCTAACTCTACTTTTCCGTAAATGGTTTCCGGTAACATATATTTGGATGTTGCACGCATGGAATACTGGCTCAGCAGATTTTTCAGCGGTGCTGCCGTCTCCATCTTTCCCACCGGACGTTCCCCTGCTTCCGGTGTCTCTGTGCCCTGTCCCCGTTTTAACCTGAGAATCTCCATCGGAGTCCTCTTGTTTACATAATTCAAAAGCATTGCCACACAATGCTTGCACATCCCCTCATAATTATAAAAAGCCTCACATCCGCAGTTGCAGTTCGTCACATCCCCGAACTCCTCGTCGATAGTGGCTGTCACTTCATAATACTCCTGATTGATTCCACGAACTTTTGCCCTGACATCTGCCACTGGCAGCTCATCCACTAAATACAACTCATAGGAAAAATCAAAAACCCCCGCCGTCTCATACAGCTCTTTCCCTCTCCGGTACGCCGCCGGATACACTGTCTCTTTAATGTCTGATACGGAAAACATATAATTACTTACTCTGTCCTTTCATTTTCATTCGTACTGTCGTTATGACTGTCTTTCTATAATAACACAAAAATGGAAAAGACTGCTATAGTTTTTTCTTTGAATTTTAATTTTCACGTTTTTTTGATCTTTTTATATGTTTTTATCACGTTTTTCACAGCTAAATCACATATTTTTTCACGTTTTTATATAAAATAAGCCTCCGATATAAAATCAGAAGCTCATCTTTTCTAATTATTTTAAAAACGTCACCTTAATCTCCGTACCGGCACCCTCCTCACTTTCCAGAGAAATCTGCGCCTCATGCTGCGCTACGATATGCTTTACGATGGCAAGCCCCAGTCCTGTGCCGCCGGTCGATTTCGAACGGCTCTTGTCCACGCGGTAGAAACGTTCAAAGACCCGCTTCTGCGCTTCTTTTGGGATACCGATCCCTGTGTCTTTCACGGTCAGCATCGGGTGTCCATTCTCCGTGCCCGTCATGATCGTCACTTTCCCACCCTTTTTATTGTAACGCACCGCATTGCTGCACAGATTGTAGATCAGTTCGTCGATCAGGTTTCTGTTTCCCCTGATCTCAGCGGAATCTCCCTGTACTTCCACTGTCACCTCGTTCTTTTCCGCCGGGATCTCCATCATTGCCTGACAGTTTAACGCCATCTCATGGAGGTCTAACGTCTCAAACTCGATCTTTGTGTCGTCGCTGTCTAACTCGGAAAGCTTGATGATATCATTGATCAGATATTGCAGACGCTCCGCACTCTTATGGATTTCCGTGGCAAAATGAATGGTATCCTCCCCGCTTGTCATTCCACTTGCAATCAGTTCTGCATAACCGGAAATCGCGGTGAGCGGCGTCTTTAATTCGTGGGAAACATTTGCGGTAAATTCCTGACGCATCTGGGAATGTTTTAAGATGTCCACATGCTGCTGCTTGATGGTCGCAACAAATGGCTTCATCTCATCGTAAACATCATTTTCTTCCAGCAGCACAATATTGTCCGCCATCTTTTCAATCGGTGCCACAAGACGTTTGGTAAGCCGGTGTGCAAGAACTGTACATAATACAAATACGCAGAATCCCACAGACAACGTGAGATATACCATCTTGATGATCAGACTGTAGATGCTGTTACTGTCTTTTCCAATACGCAGAACTTTTCCGTCATCTGTTCTCATTGCATAATAAAAAGTATGTTTTGCGGACGTGGTCGACTTCCGCATCGCACGTCCCTCTCCGTTTTCCAATGCCGATGCGATCTCAGGACGTTCCCTGTGATTCTCCATCTTTGACTCATCTTCCATGCTGTCATAGATGACGGTTCCATCCTCTGCGATCAGCGTGATGCGCAGACCATCTTCATTGAGATTATAGTTGATCTCATTCGGCAGATCCTCCGGTTTCATCATGGAGATCACATGGGCATTTGCCTTCAAATCGTCAAAAATCTGTTTTTTCAATATATCATAAAAAAGTACCATGGCGCAGATTGCCATGACAATAATTGCAATTGCTGAGATCAGCATAAATTTGCTGTTGATTTTCTTTTTCATCCTATCACCGTCTTACGTCTGTCCCGCCTTTTTCCTGCTCCTTAACGAACGTCACTCCACCATGTAACCGACATTGCGCACTGTCTTGATATGGCTTCCCGCCTCTCCAAGTTTCTGTCTCAGCGTCTTGATATGCATATCGACTGTCCGGCTCTCACCCTCATAGTCAAACCCCCACACCTGGTTCATGATCTTATCCCTTGACAACACGATTCCCTTGTTGATGACAAGGTATTTTAAAAGTTCAAATTCTTTGTAGGTGAGTTCACACAGTTTTCCATCCACGTAAACGGCGTGTTTATCATTATCCACCAGAATATTCCCGTAGGAGATCTGTGATTCTTCCTGCGCATTCGTGGTTCTGCGCAATAATGCCTTAACGCGGGAGATCAGCTCCATGACACCAAACGGCTTGGAAATGTAATCGTCCGCTCCGAGGTCCAACCCTTTTACTTTGTCAAGTTCGGATGTTTTTGCCGTCACCATAATAATCGGCACTTTTGCTGTGTTTTTATCTGCACGGATTTTGGTCAGAATATCAAGTCCATCCTCATTCGGAAGCATGATATCCAGTAAGATCAAAGCCGGGACTTTGCTCTCTAACCGCTTGAAAAGGTCTGCCCCACACTCAAATTCTTCTACATGATATCCACTGTTTTTTAACGCGTAACGCTCGATCTCGCGGATATTCACATCGTCTTCTACTATATAGATTGTTGCCATAGCCGTTTCCTCCCACTGTTCGCTTTGTAAATAAATTATAATACAGCCTGCTTTGTTTTTTCCATAAGTCTTTCCCGGATTCACGAAAAATTCGCAACACAAATATTGTGCTGCGAATTTCTTCCCAGATTTAATCTATCTCATATTTGTTTGCAAAATCATTTTCTAATTTTTCAAACTCTGCACTCTCTTTTTCATCCATCTGCTCTGTAAAACTGTGTTCCTCCAGACCGGTATCATTTAACTGCATCATATATACTGCGATATTGGAGCAGTGATCGGCAACACGCTCGTAGTTCATGGCAAGATCTGAGAGTACCAGTCCAAGTCCGATCGTGCATTTTCCCTTGCGCAGACGCTTCATATGATGTTTTTTTACCGTTTTGTTCAGACCGTCAATGACTTCCTCTAACGGTTCCACGGAACGCGCAAGTGGAATATCGGTATTGATAAACGCTCCGGTCGTTCTCTCTAAGATATCCCGCACGGCTTTGGAGTAAATGTTCATCTCCTCCTCTGCCTTCTTAGAAAACTTTGCGTCCTCTTTCTGCATCTGCTGTACACATTCTACCACATTTACCGCATGATCGGAAATTCTCTCAAAATCCGTCAGACAGTGTAAAAGTGAAGTCACCCGCAGACTGTCCGTATACGAAAGATCGCCGCTGTTTAATTTCGTCAGATAGGCGCTGATCTTATCATCATACACATCTACGCGGTTTTCTTTTGCGATCACTTCCGCAAATTTCTGCTCCGAAGGCTCTTTGATACATTCCATTGCCTCGATAAAACTGTTTTTTGTGATCTCTGCCATCTGGTTTACTAAAGTTTTACATTGCTCGATCGCAAATGCAGGACTGCTCACAAAACGCTCATCTAAAATGGCAAACACATCTTCTTTGGCAGATTTTTCCTCGTCAGATTCCGGGATCGTAAGGTAAGCCAGTTTTTCCAGTCCATGGATAAACGGAAATAACACTACAGTTGTAAATACATTAAAGATACTGTGGATCAGTGCGATCCCTGCAATTCCTACCGTCTCCCCGACAAATTCGAAACGAAAGATTGCATTTCCGATATAAAATACTGTAAGGAATAATAAGGTTCCGATAATGTTGAAATATAAATGCACGAATGCGGTTCTCTTTGCGCCCCGGTTTGCACCGATCGCTGAGATCATCGCTGTGACACAGGTTCCGATATTCTGTCCTAAGATAATCGGAATAACCGAACCGTAAGTAAATGCTCCTGTGACAGACAATGCCTGCAGGATACCAACAGAAGCCGAAGAACTCTGAATGACTGCGGTGAGTAGCGCTCCTGCTAACACGCCGAATACCGGATTGTTGAACATCGTCAGAATATCGGTAAATTCCGGCACATCCGCAAGCGGCTTTACTGCGTCGCTCATTGTCTCCATACCAAACATTAAGATTGCAAATCCAAGTAAGATTTCACCGATATCTTTCTTTTTGTCCTTGCCGGACATATACATAATAATACCGATCAGTGCGAGAACCGGTGAAAAAGAGGACGGTTTTAACATGCTGATCAGGAAATTGGAACTCTCGATCCCGGTCAGGCTCAAAAGCCATGAGGTAACTGTCGTTCCAATGTTTGCACCCATGATGATTCCGATCGCCTGTGACAGTTTCATGATGCCTGAATTTACGAAACCGACAACCATGACCGTCGTAGCTGAGGATGACTGGATCACAGCTGTCACGCCGGCTCCGAGCAATACCGCTTTAAACGGATTCGAGGTCAGGCTCTCTAAGATACGCTCCAATTTTCCGCCGGACATTTTTTCAAGACCGCCACCCATAACACTCATTCCGTACAGGAACATTGCCAGACCGCCGATCATTGTCAGAATTCCAAAAATATTCATAATCTCTCCCTTACATAGACATATACTAGGTTATTGTTTACATTTCGATTCCATATTATAAACTACATGTAAATCTTATGTCGGTTTTATGTAAAATCTATGTAAAATTGCAATCAGGAGTCTTTTAGCATACCTTTTTTATGTCTGTAAGGGAAAAGTTTTCTTAAAATTTATTCGTCTTCGTGTTTTCCGGTGATAGAATAGATCACCCATTCTGCAATGTTGGTTGCATGATCGCCGATACGCTCAAAATATTTTGCGACCATCAGCATATCCGTTGCCATCTCACCATTTTTTACATTCTCATTGATTTTTTGGATGAGTTCTTTCCGGAAACTGTCAAAAAGATCGTCCACCACATCATCACGGTTGATGACCCAGCGTGCCAGTTCGAGATCTTTGTTGACAAAAGCATCCACACTCTTGATAACCATATCGGTTGTCTCTTTTGCCATCTCTTTGATCACTTCCATATTAATGGCGCTTTTTTCATAATCGGAATCTGCCATCAAAATGGTCATCTCCGAAATATCCGCTGCATGATCGCCGATACGCTCCATGTCCGTGATCATTTTTAATGCTGCGGAAATTAATCTTAAGTCTTTTGCTACCGGCTGCTGTTGAAGCAGCAGTTTCATGCAGAGAGATTCGATCGTTTTCTCCTGTTCGTCTACTTCCACGTCAAATTTGATCGCCTGCTCTGCTTTTTCTACATCCTGCTTTACCAGTGCGGATATCCCCATCTCGATTGCCTGCTCAATCAGGCTTCCCATCTGGATCAATTCATTATTTAATTCTAATAACTGTCTGTCAAATCGATTTCTCATATCATTCTCTCCTTTTTATTTATGTCAACCAAAACGTCCTGTGATATAGTCCTCGGTACGTTTATCCTGTGGAATTGAGAATAATTTTTCTGTCTCGCCAGCCTCGATCACCTCTCCTAATAAAAAGAATACGGTTTTATCCGAAACACGCACAGCCTGCTGCATATTGTGTGTGACCATGACGATGGTGTACTGTTTTTTCAGTTCAATGACAAGATCCTCGATCTTGGATGTGGAGATTGGATCAAGCGCGGAAGTCGGTTCGTCCATTAGGATGACTTCCGGTTCCACTGCCAGTGCCCTTGCGATACATAATCTCTGCTGCTGTCCACCGGACATGCCAAGTGCGCTTTTTTTCAGACGGTCTTTCACTTCGTCCCAGATTGCCGCATCACGCAGGGATTTTTCCACGATCTCATCTAATTTTGCTTTGGAGCGGATACCGTGGGTTCTCGGTCCATACGCAATATTGTCGTAAATACTCATCGGGAACGGATTTGGCTTCTGGAAAACCATTCCGACTTCCTCACGGAATTTGCGGATGTCACAATTCTTATCGAGAAGATTCTTTCCCTCATACTGTACGGTTCCGCCTGTCGGTCTTTCAAGCTGATTGATGCATCTTAAGAAAGTACTCTTTCCCGATCCGGAAGGTCCGATGATACAGACCACTTCACCTTCATTGATATCAAGATTGATATCCTTTAATACCTCCAGGTTCCCAAATTTCTTCGACAAATGATTTACTTTAATCATACCAATCACCTCATTTTCCTTTCTATCTGTTTCTGGACAATTATCAGTACCGAAAGTATCACCAGATAAAACGCTGCCAGTGCTGTGTATGTAGGAATTGCTTTAAAGCTCAACGCTGCATACGCCTGTGCCTGATGCGTGATCTCATTAACCGCAATCGCAGATAAAAGTGCGGTATCCTTAACAGAAATGATAAACTGGTTAAATAATACCGGAAGTGCCGCTTTAAATGCCGGTGGGATAACCAGATGGATCATCGTCTGTGCACTTGTAAGTCCAAGTGATGCACCTGCTTCTTTCTGTCCCGGATCAATGCTCATCAACGCACCTTTTACAATTTCTGAAATAAATGCACCGGAATTCAGTGCGATAACGCCAATTCCCACTGCAGTGCTTCCAATATCGACACCCAAAAGCTTCGGAATTACAAAATATCCGTATAAAGCCTGCACCATAAGCGGTGTCGCACGAATGATCTTTTTTAATGATACGGCGACCACCGTGATCTACACGTACTGACACACTCTTTCCCTACACGTCGCTCTTCCGATCTGTCTGAAATTTCCAAAGATAAGCGGTCCGCACATGCTGAAATATAAGATGGAGGATGGTTTAGCAAAATTGTTTGCCGAGACGATGAACTGTATTGCGCCTACTATCAAGGTGGAGTTTATGCAAGGTAAGGGATTGGGATATTATCGGTATCGTGCCATCGAGTTCTTGTTGGATTCTGATATCAAGGCTCTTTATAAGGGTGGTAATATAGATCCCGACAGATATTCTCGCCAGTTGGCTAAAATCATGCAAACCAATCTTGTGAAGCGTATTGAGAGCAGTTTTTCTGCTTTCAAAACTTCACTTGCCAATCTTCGTCAATATACCCAGAATATGATTGAAATGTGGGAGGCAAATACTATCTTTATCTGTCCGGATATCAACGTTAATGCAGAATTGGACAGAGAGAAAAAGTTGGCTCGTGAAAAAAGACTCTGCACATTTGCTGAATGTGTGGATGACTTGAGAAAGAAGATCAAGCGTTTGGACGAGAATGGCAAAAACGATAAAAAACGAAATAGAGAGTTGACTCGTGATTCCTTCAATGAGAAATATATCGAGTGTCTGCGTAAGGACTTGACTATTATAGAATTCCTGTGTAAGCGTTGGAATGCTTATAGTTATGACCCGAAGTTGGAAGCTTTCAAAAAGTGTCTGACTGGGGTACTCTTTGACAAACAGCGTAATCCAGCTCAGAAACTGGTTATCTTCAGTGAGGCGATAGATACGGTAGATAATATCAAACTGGCAGTGGAAACAACAAATCCTTCTCTTCGGGTGCTTACAGTTAAGGCTTCTAATAGAGA
>ENA-UEPJ01004239-UEPJ01004239.1-human-gut-metagenome-genome-assembly--contig:-NODE-4239-length-11514-cov-118.440675_pt1 | contig 11514 bp, 8 predicted proteins | sample MGYA00242890_ERZ507896 | MGnify/ENA primary metagenome ERZ507896 (study PRJEB26167, sample SAMN06115508) | human gut metagenome | host: Homo sapiens | place: China:Qinghai | collected 2015-08-20... | reverse complement strand
ACTTTATTTACCTGGTTCAAGATGATAATCTGTTCGTCTTTATAGGCAGCTACCTTTTCCATGATTTCGGTGCTGGACATTCTGATGAGTTCTATTTCTTTCTCCATAACATTGATTAATCTATTCGATTGCAAATGAACAGAATGTTTTTCAATTCTTAGTGTCCTATTTTTCCTGATGAGTATGCTATAGGGAAGATAGTAAGGCCGGATAGAAAAATAGAACACTTCCAAGGTAGTATGTATGCCAGATATTTCATGTAATGCCTTTTTCTTTGCGCTCACAAATTGCAGACATACTAAACATTTTAGAATTTATGAAAAAGAATTATCTGATGGCCGTTTGTTTGTTTCTGGTTGTGATGTCAGGATGTGGAAATAAAGAACAGTCATCGCAACAGGCAGAACCGGTAAAGGTCAAAGTGATGACCGTAGTATCATCCGTGCGTAACGAAACCGTTCGTTTTTCAGGTACGGTGCAGGAGGAAAACGGCAGTTCATTAAGTTTCCCGCTGATGGGACGAGTAAAGTCAGTAAAGGTCGATTTGGGAAGCCGGGTGCGGCAGGGACAATTACTGGCTACACTGGATGAGGTTTCGATGCAGAATACGTATCAGGCGGCAAAGACTGCTTTGAAGCAGGCGGAAGATGCCTACCAACGTATGAAAGAATTGCATGAAAAAGGGAGTCTGGCCGAAATGAAGTGGGTGGAAGTACAAAGCAAGTTGCAGCAGGCGCAGTCTATGGAGGCAGTGGCCCGGAAGAATCTGACCGACTGTCAGCTGTACGCTCCGTTTTCCGGGGTCATTGCCGAGAAGAGTCTGGAGGTCGGACAGAACGTCGTGCCTGGTGTTCAGGTGCTGAAACTGGTATCCGACGACCGGCTGAAGGTACGGATTTCCGTGCCGGAGACGGAAATCGCGCGCGTGGCAAGAGGACAGAAAGCCGTGATAGAGGCACCGGTTCTGAATGGAACGAAGGCAGAAGGCGTAGTGACGGAAAAAGGTGTACAGGCCAATCCGCTGTCACGGTCGTATGAGGTAAATGTCGGTATTCAGACAAAAAATACGGGACTGCTGCCCGGCATGGTGACAGAAGTCTGGTTGCAGGATGCCGATAAAAGTCAGGCGTGCGTACTTCCGGCCAATGTGCTTCAGCTGGACGAACACAACAACTACTTCGTGTGGCTGAAAGGTGAGGATGGAAAAGCATCGAAGCGTGTGGTGATGTGCGGCAAGTTCACGGCGACGGGTGTCACGGTGGTGAACGGTTTGAATGAAGGGGATGAAGTGATAGTAGAAGGACAGCAGAAAGTGTGCGAAGGAACTCCTCTGGCACTGTAAAAATGAAGTAAGACAATGGAAAAGAAAAGGAACATAGTGGAATGGGCCACGCACTATCGTCAGATTGTAATTCTGGTGACGTGCTGCCTGGTGGCATTCGGAATATACAGTCTGCCGCAGATGCAGAAAAATGAATTTCCTGATTTTACCATACGTCAGGGAATGGTGATTGCCGTGGCTCCGGGAAATACGGTCAATGAAATGGTGGAACAGGTGACGAAGCCTCTGGAAGACTACATCTTTTCATATAAGGAAGTAAAGAAGGAGAAGACGTTCTCTACTACGCGCGACGGGATTGTCTTTGTGCAAGTGGAGTTGAATGACGAACTGAACAACAAAGATGAGTTCTGGAGCAAGTTCAAGCATGGAGTAGCCACTTTCAAGTCGCAGCTACCGCCGAATGTGCTTGCCATACAGGTGATGGATGATTTTGGCGATACATCGGCACTGCTGATTACCATGGAAAGCAAGGACAAGACGTATCGGGAACTGTCCGACTATATGGATGAACTGAAGAACCGTTTGCGTCGCATCAGCAGTGTGGGACGACTCACTGTGAGTGGAGAAAGGGCTGAACAGATTTCCATCTACCTGGACCCGGAACGTCTCTCGCATTATGGACTGAACGAGCAGTTGATTGCCGGCCAGCTGTTTGCCAAGGGATTCGTGACCACGGGCGGACGCATACAGACCCCTCAGTATGTATTGCCGGTGCATGTGGAGAAGACGTTCAATACGCTGTACGACGTGCAGCAGCAGATTGTGTACAGCGACCCCTCGGGCAATGTGGTGCGCTTGCAGGATGTGGCTCGTGTGGTCAAGGAATACCCTCATGCCAACAGCTATATCAAGAACAACGGGACGAAGTGTATCCTGCTGAGTGTGGAAATGAAGAAAGGAAAGAACATCGTACAGATGGGAAATGACATCGACCGCGTGCTGGAAGAGTTTAAGACAGAGCTTCCGTCGGAGGTCAATATGTTCCGTATCACCGACCAGGCACAGGTGGTGGGCGACAGTGTCAATGCTTTCTTGCGTGAGCTGGTGATTGCCATCGTGGCCGTAGTGATTGTGGTGATGCTGCTTTTGCCGTTGCGAGTGGCACTGGTAGCTGCTTCCACCATTCCGGTTACCATTTTTATCTCACTGGGACTTTTCTATGCCTTTGGCATTGAGTTGAACACCGTGACGCTGGCTGCCTTGATTGTGACGCTGGGAATGATTGTGGATAACTCTATTGTCATCATCGACAGTTATCTGGAGAAAATCGGCGAAGGAATGTCGCGCTGGCATGCGTCTATCTTCAGTGCCACGCATTTCTTCAAGTCCATATTCTCGGCTACACTGGCCATCAGTATTACATTCTTCCCCTTCCTGATTGTGATTCCCGGCATGATACACGATTTCCTGCTGAGTTTCCCCTGGTCTATTACGCTGATTCTGGGCATCTCCTTGCTGGTAGCCATGCTGTTGGTACCGTTCATGCAGTTCTGGTTCATCCGTAAGCCGATACCTTCGCATAAAAAAGGATTCTCGTTCATGGAATTCCTGCAGACCTATTATAATAAGTTGCTTGACAAATGCTTTGCCCATCCGTATGTTACTTTGCTGGGAGGAATCGCTTCCGTGCTGGTGGGTATCTTCCTGATGGGGAAACTGCCGCAAAAGCTGATGCCGGTGGCCGACCGTAACCAGTTTGCCGTAGAAATCTATCTGCCTACGGGCTCGGCTGTAGAAAAGACGGCCTGGGCTGCCGATACCATGGAACATGTGTTCCGTAAAGACCCGCGAGTGACTTCCGTCACTTCATTTATCGGTTGTTCTTCCCCTCGTTTCCATACGGCATACGCTCCGCAATTGGGAGGAACGAACTACGCCCAACTGATTGTGAACACGAAAGGGAATAAGGAAACTGTGGAACTGTTGGATGAATATGCTCCGCGTTATACCGATGCTTTTCCCGATGTGCGGGTAAGGTTCAAGCAAATCAGTTTCAGTCAGGCGGTCTATCCGATAGAACTCCGTCTGAGTGGAGAGAATCTGGATTCATTGAAAACCGTGGCCGGGAAATACCTGAGCATGTTGCGCCAGATGCCGGAAATACGGTTGGCACAGACCAACTTCAGTGAACCGCAGACTTCGGCCAAAGTGGTGCTGAAAGAAGATGAGGCTTCTCGTCTGGGCATACAGAATGTGCAGCTGGAAAGCACGCTGGCCATGCGCTATGGCGACGGTATAAAGGTGGCCAGTGTGTGGGAAGGCGATTATGACATCCCCGTGACATTGAAAAGCGAGAGGGCAGATTGTGCCGGTTTCTCCGATCTGGAAAACGAACTGATTCCGGTATTGGGCGGTACGCAGGTTCCCTTGCGGCAAGTGGCAGAAGTGGTACCTTCCGTCAAAGACGGACAGCTGGTACGCCGGAACGGTATCTATACCATTACGGTCATGGCCGATGTGCGCCGTGACGTGAACGTGACCGCCCTGACGAGTGTGATAAAAGAAAAAGTGGCAGCCATCCCTCTGCCGGATAAAGTGACGCTGGCTTACGGAGGTGACGACGAGCAGGATAATGAAAACCTTCCGCCTATTATGGCAGCTCTGGCCATTGCAGCTTTCATCATTTTCTTCATCTTGCTGGCTCATTTCAAGCGTATTAGCATTGCTCTGCTGATTTTTGCCAGCATGACGCTGTGTGTGTTCGGTACGGCAGTGGGCGTACTGATACAAGGAGTGGATTTCGGTATGACTTGTACACTGGGTATTATCAGCCTGATGGGAATTATCGTGCGTAACGGCATTATCATGATTGACTATGCCGAGGAATTGCGTGAAACAGAGAAACTATGCGTGCGTGATGCCATTTATCATTCTGCCCGCCGACGTATGCGACCCATCTTCCTGACTTCGGCCGCTGCCTCCATGGGAGTCATCCCGATGATATTGGGCAAGAGCGGACTCTGGATGCCGATGGGTACGGTGATTTGTTACGGTACGCTGATTACCATGCTCTTCCTCTTGACGGTGCTTCCGGTAGCTTACCTGGTGATTTTCAGGGGAAGCAGCCGGAGACGTGCCCAGCTGGAAGCATTGGAGAAAGCCTGATGAGGTGATTAGGAATCAATCAAAAGAAGAATCATTATGAAAACGAATCGAAACAGAATAATAGCTTTTCTATTGATAGGTGGGGCGTGCATGAATGGGGCTTTCGGACAGAAAGCCTATACGCTGGATGAATGCATTCAGGCTGCCTTGACAAACAATGTGCGAATGAAGAATGCAAACAATGAACTGGAAATGGCCAAGCAGGACAAGAAAAAGGCATTTACCAATTATTTTCCGAGCGTGAGCGCGGCTGGAACCGGTTTCATGGCTGATAAAGGATTGATGCAGATGAGTTTGGGACCGGACATGAATATGTCCATGCTGAAGAACGGAATAGCAGGGGGAGTCGGTGCCTCCCTGCCGTTGTTCACCGGCGGACAGATTGTGAACGGAAACCAGCTGGCCAAGGTGGGAGTGGAAGTGAAACGCCTGCAACGGAACTTATCCGACAATGAAGTATGCCTCACTACGGAACAATATTTCTGGCGGGTAGTGATACTGAAAGAAAAGCTGAAAACCTTGTCCAAGGTCGAAGCCCAACTGGCACGCATCCTGAGTGATGTGGAAGCTTCGGTACAGGCTGGAATCGTGACGCGGAACGATTTGCTTCAGGTACAATTGCGGCAGAATGAAACAAAGAGTACTCGTTTGCAGGTGGAAAATGCCTTGTCGGTATCCCAGAATATGCTGGCACAGTACACCGGACTTTCATCCGATACCCTTGACGTGGCCTTTGCGGTGGATACCCAGCTGCCTGCACGCCCCGACAGCCTTTACTGCGATCCGGAATCGGCATTGGGACTCACCAGTGAATATGCTTTGCTACAGCAGAATGTGAAGGCCAGCCGCCTGCAATACAAGATGGCGGTAGGGAAGAACCTGCCTACGGTGGCCATTGGCGGAGGCTATGTATACCATAACTTCTTGCCGGAAGACCAGCGTTTTTGGGTGGGATTTGCTACGGTGACCGTTCCCCTGACCGGATGGTGGGGAGGAAGCCATGCCATTAAGAAAGAAAAGCTTCAGGTGAAGAACACGGAAAACCAGTTGGCCGACCAGGGAGAATTGCTGGTTATCCGCATGAAGAATGCCTGGAACGGGGTGAACGAGGCATACGAGCAGATGAAGATTGCCCGTCTGTCCATTGAGCAGTCCACCGAGAATCTCCGCCTGAATACCGATTATTACAAGGCAGGCACCTGCACGATGAGCGATTTGCTTGATGCACAGACTTTGTATCAGCAGAGTCGTGACAAGTATGTGGAAAGCTATACGGATTATGAATTGAAAAAAAGAGAATATCTGCAAGTCACGGGGCGTCGTTAAAACAACTTTTTCTTGATGTGAAGGGCTGTCGGGAAGTATTTCCGATGGCCCTTTGTGATAAATTCTGCATATTAATTGCATATTAATTTGATTTGAGCTATCTTTGCAGCGCAATTGGGAAGCAGATAAAGTAAAAACGTCCTGAAGAAGATGTAGCTTTTTCAGGAACTTTTGTAGGTTTCTCACGTGAGAAACGTAGGGTTCCCGACCGGGAAACGTACGGTTCCGCAAAGTGAAACATAGGTTTCCGGGCAGGAAAACGTAAAAACATATTTTACGTTTTCACAAAAATAGACTAGGGTTAGAACTTACAAAGATTTAGAATATAATATACAGCGTATGAACATGTGCAGGCAACATAAGGTAGTTCGGATAAAGGTCAGTACGGCGCTTTACCGGAGATGTCATGCCCGTGCGCATTGGTTCAGCGGATTTCTTCATGAAAGTTTGTAAGACACGGGAAGTTGCGTCTTCCTGACGTGGTGTGAAATCTTTCTTATAAACTTTTACTCTCAATTTTGTTATGTGGATTATTTTATTGATTGTCCTGGCAGGTATTCTGGCAGGATATAGCCTTCGTATGTGTGCTTTTTTGAAAAAAGTGAATCTGACTATCTCGTGTACCATTTGTCTGATGCTGTTCGTGTTAGGACTTTCCGTGGGTTACAATCCGTTGATTGTAGGAAACTTAGGGTCTTTCGGCGGACAGGCACTGTTGCTCAGTGTGGCCGGCATTACGGGAAGTGTGTTGCTGGCACGCGTGGTATATCTGTTGTTCTTTAAGGAAGGAGGTGAAAAATGAAAGGAAGTTTGCTGGTATTGTCCATGTTCTTTGTAGGCTGTGTGTTAGGCTACGTGTGGAACTTTTCCGGATGGGAGTTGGGAGATACGCACCACTTGTCCATGTATATTCTGTATGCCCTGATGTTTCAGGTAGGCGTCAGCATTGGCGGGGGAGAGGATTTCAAGGAACTGCTTCGTGGTTTCCGTCCCAAGATGCTGCTGATACCGCTGGCCACCATCGGAGGAACCCTGTTGTTTTCGGCATTGGTCAGTGTGCTGCTGACTCGCTGGAGTGTGTTCGACTGTCTGGCCGTGGGCAGCGGACTGGGATATTATTCGCTTTCGTCTATTTTGATTATGGAACTCAAAACCCCCGACCTTGGTGCACAGTTAGCTACGGAACTGGCCACGATTGCACTTCTGACGAATGTCATCCGCGAACTGGTGGCACTGGTGGGAGCTCCTTTCATCTGCAAATACTTCGGGAAGCTGGCCCCTATTTCGGTGGCCGGAGTAACCTCGGTCGATGTAGCCCTTCCCTCCATTATCCGTGTGTCTGGAAAGGAAATGGTGCCCCTTGCCATCTTCCATGGACTGCTGGTCGACATGTCCGTGCCGTTTTTCATTTCTTTGTTTTGCAAGCTGTAGAAGGAATCCCCCGTCTGCAAAGCAAAGAGATGAAAACGGCGGCGGGGAGCCTTAGATGTCCATGCCCATGATGTAATCGTTCATGTAATATCCGTTGCCGATGGGGAAGTCCCCTTCGCGAACCTTCTTCATGCCCATGTGCTCATAGAATCCAAGTGCCGGATTCTGCCGGTTCACATTCAGTTCCATGCGGCAAGGTTCCGGATGAAGTTCCTTGATGCCCTTTATAGCCTGCTGGAACAGTTGCCGTCCGAGTTTGTATTTTTGGAAGTAGGGGAGTACGTAAATCTTCTGCAAGTGAAACAAATCCGTATCCTCCTGCTGGATGGACACATAGCCCGCAGGCTCACATTCTTCGTAAGCGATGTAGTAAATGTGATGCTCTTTCTCCATCTGGTTTCTCAGGCTCTCGCTGGAATACATCCAGTCCATCATGTAATCAATCTGTTCCGGAGTCAGAATATGCTGGTAGGTAGCGGGAAAGGTCTGTGCCGCCAGCGTCCGGATGACTTCAATGTCTGCAAGAGTAGCTTTTTTAATCGTAAACATAGGCGTTTCCTTATTATAATGTGTTTTCTGCAAAAGTAGTTTATCTTTTGTATGTATGGTTTTTATCGAAACATAAACTTGTTAAAAGTTTTGAAATTATAATACCTTGTAATACATAGTATCAATATAAAACCTATATTTGTGTCATACAAGATAAATGAGATGAAATGAATGTAGACAATGTAAAATCGCAGATGCGCAAGGGAATGCTGGAGTATTGCATTCTGTTGCTGTTGCACCGGGAGTCTGCCTATTCTTCCGACATTATCCAGAAGCTGAAAGAGGCCCGGCTGATTGTGGTGGAAGGCACGCTTTATCCGTTGCTGACCCGCCTGAAGAACGACGGACTCCTGTCGTACGAGTGGGTGGAGTCCACGCAAGGACCGCCCCGCAAGTATTATGGACTGACTCCGGAAGGGGAGGAATTTCTGAAAGAACTGGAAAGTGCCTGGGACGGACTTTCCGACACGGTGAATCATTTAAGACAAAACATTTAAAAATCACATGACATGAAAAAGACACTGACTGTAAATTTAGGTGGCACTGTATATCATATAGATGAAGATGCCTATATCCTGCTGGATAATTATTTGAACAACCTTCGCTATCATTTCCGTAAGGATGAAGGAGCGGAAGAGATTGTACGCGACATAGAATCCCGTATTGCCGAACTGTTTGATGAGGCATTGCGTGGCGGATTACAGGTGATTACTATTAAAGAGGTGGAAGAGGTAATTGCCCGTATGGGAAAACCGGAGGAACTGAATGGCGAAGAAGACGGTAACCCGTCTGCATCGAACAGCAAGACTTTTGATAGCGAATCGACGGAAACCCGCCGCCGCTTGTTCCGTAATCCGGACGACCGTATTCTGGGTGGTGTGGTATCGGGCATTGCAGCTTATTTCGGCTGGGATGTGACCTGGACCCGCATCGTCTTTATTCTGGCCGGATTTTTTATTCATGGTTTGATTCTGGCTTATCTGTTGGCATGGATTATCATTCCGCTGGCACATACGGCTACGGAAAAGTTGCAGATGCGCGGAGAACCCATCAATGTGGAAAACATCGGCCGGACGGTGACCGATGGTTTTGAAAAGGTGAACGAATATGTGCATTCAGAACAGCCCCGTTCTGCCTTGCATAAGTTTGGCAATGGGGTGGTAGCCGTGGTCGGTTTCCTGCTGAAACTTTGCCTGGTGTTGTTGCTGATATGCTGCGCTCCTTTCCTGCTGGTAGGACTCATCGTCTTGTTTGCCTTGCTGATGGCCGCCACGGGAGTCATCGTCAGTCTGCCTGCCTTCTTCTATAATATATTGCCTTGGGTAGACTGGGGTGGTGTGTGCACCATGCCGGGAATGATTGTCGGGCTCACCGTATGCGGTCTGTTGATTGTCGGTATCCCGGTAGCCGGACTGATTCAGGCCGTCATGCAGTCGTTCGGTAGCTGGAAGCCTATGGGCACTTCTACGAAAGTAGTGCTGGTATTGTTGTGGATGATTGCCCTGGCCATAGGAATTGTGTTGTTCTTCCAGATTCCTTTCCTGACAGAACCTCTTTTGTCAGCTCCTTTCTGGGGTGAGTTCCTCTGATTTTGTCAGTCTCACTTGAATGTGTGAGACAAGAATGTCACATAAAACAGCCAAAATGGCAGTCCGTGTCAGAAAAAAATGCTGGCACGGGCTTTTTTTTGTTCTGGCATGGCATTTGTCTTTTAAAGGGCGTAAAGTTTCGGCGTTACAGAATAAACCAAATTAGAAAATAATAAAAATAGATACAATTATGGGAAAGATTATTGGTATTGACTTAGGAACAACAAACTCATGTGTTGCAGTATTTGAAGGTAACGAACCGGTGGTAATTGCCAACAGCGAAGGTAAACGTACCACTCCTTCAGTAGTAGGTTTCGTAGACGGCGGCGAACGTAAGGTAGGTGACCCTGCTAAACGTCAGGCTATCACAAACCCGAAACGTACAGTATATTCTATCAAACGTTTCATGGGTGAAACTTACGATCAGGTTCAGAAAGAAATTTCTCGTGTACCTTATTCAGTAGTAAAGGGTGACAACAACACTCCGCGTGTAGACATCGACGGACGTCTGTACACTCCGCAGGAAATCTCTGCAATGATTCTGCAGAAGATGAAGAAAACTGCTGAAGATTATTTGGGACAGGAAGTAACAGAAGCTGTCATCACCGTTCCGGCATACTTCTCTGACTCTCAGCGTCAGGCTACGAAGGAAGCTGGTCAGATTGCTGGTCTGGATGTAAAACGTATCGTAAACGAACCGACTGCAGCTGCATTGGCTTACGGTGTAGACAAGGCTAACAAAGATATGAAGGTAGCCGTATTCGACCTTGGTGGTGGTACATTCGATATCTCTATCCTGGAATTCGGTGGCGGTGTATTCGAAGTATTGTCAACAAACGGTGATACTCACCTGGGTGGTGATGACTTCGACCAGGTAATCATCACTTGGTTGGTAGATGAATTCAAGAATGATGAAGGCGCTGACCTGACTCAGGATCCGATGGCTATGCAACGTCTGAAGGAAGCTGCTGAAAAAGCTAAGATTGAATTGTCTTCTTCTACAAGTACTGAAATCAACTTGCCATACATTATGCCGGTAGGTGGTGTGCCTAAGCACTTGGTGAAGACTTTGACTCGTGCTAAGTTCGAAGCTCTGGCTCACACTTTGATTCAGGCTTGTCTGGAACCGTGTAAGAAGGCTATGTCTGATGCTGGTTTGAACAATGCTGATATTGACGAGGTAATCCTTGTAGGTGGTTCTTCACGTATACCGGCCGTACAGAAACTGGTTGAAGATTTCTTCGGTAAAGCTCCTTCTAAAGGTGTGAATCCGGATGAAGTAGTAGCCGTAGGTGCTGCCGTACAAGGTGCTGTGTTGACGGATGAAATCAAAGGTGTGGTATTGCTGGATGTTACTCCGCTGTCTATGGGTATCGAAACTCTGGGTGGTGTAATGACAAAGTTGATTGACGCTAACACTACTATTCCGTGCAAGAAGAGCGAAACATTCTCTACTGCTGCTGATAACCAGAGTGAAGTAACGATCCACGTATTGCAAGGCGAGCGTCCGATGGCTGCTCAGAATAAGTCAATCGGTCAGTTTAACCTGTCAGGTATTGCTCCGGCTCGTCGTGGTGTTCCTCAGATTGAGGTAACGTTCGATATTGATGCTAACGGTATCTTGAAGGTGTCTGCCAAGGATAAGGCTACCGGTAAGGAACAGGCTATCCGTATCGAGGCGTCCAGCGGTTTGAGTAAAGAAGAAATTGAAAAGATGAAAGCTGAAGCTGAAGCTAATGCAGAAGCTGATAAGAAAGAGCGTGAAAAGATTGACAAGCTGAATCAGGCTGACTCAATGATCTTCACAACTGAAAATCAGTTGAAGGAATTGGGAGACAAGTTGCCGGCTGATAAGAAAGCTCCGATTGAAGCTGCTTTGCAGAAACTGAAAGATGCTCATAAAGCACAGGATTTGGCTGCTGTTGATACTGCTATGGCAGAATTGAATACTGCATTCCAGGCTGCAAGTGCTGAAATGTATGCACAAAGTGGTGCTCAAGGTGGTGCACAGGCTGGTCCTGATATGAATGCCGGACAAGCTGGCGGTGCTCAGGATAGTGGTAAGCATGGTGATAATGTGCAGGATGCAGATTTCGAGGAAGTCAAATGATTCCGATAAGGATACAGATAATAAACAATAAGCAAAAGCGTGCAGCTCAATGAGTTGCACGC
>ENA-UEPJ01004221-UEPJ01004221.1-human-gut-metagenome-genome-assembly--contig:-NODE-4221-length-11575-cov-10.295878_pt1 | contig 11575 bp, 10 predicted proteins | sample MGYA00242890_ERZ507896 | MGnify/ENA primary metagenome ERZ507896 (study PRJEB26167, sample SAMN06115508) | human gut metagenome | host: Homo sapiens | place: China:Qinghai | collected 2015-08-20... | reverse complement strand
ATCTCTTGAACCATCGTGCGGATACCATCCATGAAGGTATCCGGGTCAGCGCCGCCCTTTGCGATCTCCGTCAATTTCTGTTCCCATTCCGCTGTCAGCATGGGAGAGGTCAGTGGCTCCGGCAGGACCGTGACAAGGTTGATACCCGCTTTCGTGGGGATCAGGTTTTTGCCCTTGCGCTCCACAAATCCGGCTGTCACCAGCTTTTCGATGATAGCCGCCCTGGTGGCGGGCGTGCCCAGTCCTTTTCGCTCGGCGTCCTCCGGCGTATCCTCCTTGCCCGCGTTCTCCATAGCGGACAGGAGGGTATCTTCGGTGTAGGGCTTCGGCGGCTGGGTGAAATGCTCAGTAACGGAAACCTTCGCACCGTCAAAAGTCTGTCCTTCGGTGAAGCCTGGGAGCGTGCCGCCGTCTCCATCCGCAGGCTTTTCTTTTAGGGATGCGCGGAAAATGCGGTCGAGCTCCCGCCAGCCTTCGGAGAGGATACGCTTGCCTTTTGCGGTGAAAGAATGACCGCCGCAGTCGAAAGTTGCCGTGACCGCCTCATACATATACGGCTCTGCCGATGCACACAGCAGCTTGCAGCAGACCAGCAGAAACAAATTGCGTTCGCCCAAAGGCAACGCTTTGATATCCGCTTTTTCAACCTCCATCGTGGGGATGATAGCGTGGTGGTCGGATACATCTTTGTCGGAGATCATGGCCTCCACCAGCGGAAAGAAGTTTGTGCAGCCATCAAAAGGTGGCAGCTTTGCCGCCAGGTGGATCACACAGGAAGCCGTTTCTGCCATGTCGGAGGTCAGATACCGGCTGTCCGTGCGGGGATAGGTCAGCAGCTTCTTTTCGTAGAGGCTCTGGGCGTAGTCAAGGGTCTGCTTCGCCGTGTATCCGAACAGGCGGTTCGTCTCCCGCTGCAAGGTGGTAAGGTCATAGAGCTTCGGCGGCTGTTCCTTCTTCTGCTCCTTTGTAACGGAAGTACAGGTGGCGACCGCACCCTTGCACGCCGCCGCTGCCTGTTCCGCCTCCGCCGGATCGGTGAACTTCTCCGACACCGCCTCGGCTCCATCCAACGCCAGGCGCAGCAGATGATATTTTTCTTTGTGGAACAGCGTGATCTTCGCATCACGCTCCGCCAGCATTGCCAGTGTGGGGGTCTGAACACGGCCCACATTCAAGGTGCGGTGATAGAGAACGGAGAAAAGGCGCGTGGCGTTGATCCCCACCAGCCAATCCGCTTTCTGGCGGCAGAGGGCAGATTGATACAGGGCTTCATAATCGGCGCCGGGGCGCAGGTCAGAAAAGCCCTCCCGGATGGCGCTGTCCTCCATCGAGGAAATCCAAAGACGAAGAATTGGCTTGCGGCATCCAGCCATTTCATACACCAGCCGGAAGATCAGCTCACCTTCACGCCCGGCATCACAGGCATTGACAATGGTATCCACATCGGGGCGGTCCATCAGGGCGCGAAGATTTTCAAAAGCGTCCTCCTTGCCCGGTGCCAGCACATAACGGAACGGCTCCGGCAGAATGGGAAGATCGTCATATCGCCATTTCTTGAAATGCTCGTCATAGCCGCCAGCATCCATCGGGGATACCAGGTGTCCCACGCACCAGGATACGAGAAGGCCGCTGCCCTCATAAAAGCCATCAGCCCTGGATGAAGCACCCAGGGCCGACGCGATAGATTTTGCCACACTCGGTTTTTCTGCGATAATCAGTTTACTCATTATTTTCCTCCGTTTCCTTGTCCTCGGTCAGATATTCTTCTTCATCTTCCAGGTCGAAATCATCCAGATCAGCGGGAACTTTCTTTCCCTGCTTCGGTTTCAGCACCAGGAAATAGACCGCCGTACCGCCTCCGGCTGCAAGGATCAGCAGCACCGCCAGGATCGCCCCGGTATTGCTTTTCTTTTCGGGTTCCGGATTCTGCGGTTCGGTGGGCTCCGCAGCTTTCTGTTCTGTGCCAACACATTCACTAAGGTTTTTTACGCAGACCGGGCAAGCAGTGTTGACCGCTCCGGCCTGGCACTTTTCCGTACAGGTGCAGACAATAGGTGTTTCCGCCTTTTCTCCATCCTCCGTGAGTGCCATGAGGTCGGCTTCATCCACCTGATTCAGAAAATGCACGGTTTCCTCGCCCTCGTCGTCACGGTCGATAATGAGATAGAACACATTGCCGTTCTTCGTTTCCACTGTAATAAACTGCTTGCCGCTGGCGGTCGGACTGCCGATATCGTCAATCAGCGAAAGGTTCCCGTCCGGCGTCAGGGCGGCGCCGTCATTCAAACCACCGCCCAGCATTCCCAGCAGATTTTCCAGCGTTTCCGCGTCCAGAGAGAAAGAACCTTCCCCGGAACCAGCCTCGCCGTCACTTACCGTCATGTAGCCGGAATAGACATAGCCGACCTTTTCCGGCAGGATGACCTTCAGCCAGTCGCCATCCGTTCCGATCACCTTCACGGTCGTTCCGTTGGGAAGCTGGGTGAAGGCGGTATAATCCATTCCAGCGCCCGTGCGGACATTCAGATTGCCACCGCCCGTGGTGACGGTGCCGGTCTGCTCAGAGTCATTTTCGCCGGAACTGAACTGGATACCATCCTTGGCGACGGATACCGTGACCTGGCTGCCTGCCAGAGCGGAAAGCAGATCAGAGACATCCCCAGCCGTTTCCTGTTCAGCCACGGGCTCCGTGGTTTCCTCACCGCCGCTGGCAAAGGCGGTGACAGAAAAAGCGGCAGTGCTGAGCACCACCGCCAAAAGAGCCGATACCATTTTTGTCATAAAGTTATGCTTCATCCTCATATCCCTCCGTTTCCTCATGCTCAGTGCTGGCCTCCTGCAGCATACCTTCCGGCAGGGAGATCATACCGCTGGCATAGGCTTTCAGGAAGGCGGTCAGTTCCTTGTTGTCCATTTTCACGGCTTTCACCATGCGGACAATTTCCAGATTTTCTTCCTCAGCAAGCTGCGCCTCCAGCGCACGAAGGCGTTTCTGCTGTTCCGCGATCTTTTCTTTGGTTTTCGCAATGTCATTGCGGATCTTCTGTGTCGTTGCCATAAATCAAATTACCTCCATATCGTTTTTTAGTTGTAGGGCGGTCGCCCAAAAGCGTAAAAGTGGGATTGCCAGTAGTTTGTGTTGATATCTGCATACTGAATGGGGTCGCCGCAATGCAGCATTTTTCCGCCGCCCACATAGATACCCACATGGGAAACGCCCGGCGTATCGTAAGTGCCAACGAAAAAGATCAAGTCGCCGGGTCTTGCGTTGGCAGAGGATACCGGGGTGGAAATATTGTAGAGTCCCTGGGCTCCCAGTCTGCCCGTATTGCAGACGCCGCTTTCCGTCAGCACCCAGGACACGAAGCCGGAGCAATCAAAAGAAGTGTTTGGATTGCTGCCGCCCCAGACATAAGGATAGCCGATGTACTTCTCCGCCTCGGTAATGAGCGCTGCAAAGGTTTCATCTTCCAGTGCGGAAGGCGGAATATCATAGGTGGTGGGTGGTTTGGTGTACTTGTCTACATAGCCGGAGCCGGGGAACAAATCTTCCCGGTTTCCCAGCGTTGCCATATAGACCGCATACAAGGAAAGTGTTTCTTCGTCCATGATGTAGACCGGCACATGGGAAAGGTCGAAGTTTTCCAGCTTCACCTTGCAGATATAGTAGTTATACGGTACTTCCACGTCATAGTTATTTCCCTCGCTGTCTGTCCGTGTCTCCGTCCGATAGCGCACCTCCACTTCCACGGTCTGCGTCAGGATGTACTGCTTTTCAAAGAGCATTTGCAGCTCCGCCTGAACCTCGTCGATGGTGAACACCCCTTCATGGAACGCTGTGAGAATGGAGATCAGCACATAAGGGTCATGCTCGATCTCATCCAGGTCAAAACGGTATTCGTCATATCCGGGGTGCAGAGCCTCATAGTGGTCCAGCTCGTATTGAAGCTCCTGCTCCAGTTCACAGTAGGCCGCCTCCGCAGCCAGCATATCCGCATCCTCGGAGAGATAAGAGGAAGTAAATACACCGCCCACGCCAGAGCCCGCCATCATGGAACAGGAAGATACCCCGCCAAACAGCAGGGCAACACAGGCGCCAATGCCGATCACCAACAGAACCGCCCGGCTATGGTGTTTGATGTAGAGGAATGTTTCCTTGAAGGCGTCCTTTGCTTTCTGCGCCGCACTTTTCGCCGTAGCTGCGGTGTTCTTTGCGGTTTTCTCCGCCTGCCGCAGCTCCTTTGCATAGTTCCGCTTGATCCGCTGTTTCTGCAGAAAGCGGGATACCGGGTTAGAAGCTGCCAATGCAGGATCATCATGCAGTGCCTTTTGGTAAAGGTAGTCGGCGTTTGCCTTAAAAGAAGCCTGCTCTGCCTTCGCCGCGTCACGCCAGGGCTTTGTGCGGTGATGGTGGACGGCGGCACGGACTTTGCCCTTTCCATAGGCAAACCCGCGTTCCGTCAACACCTCGCCTTTGTGTCCGGCCTCTACACCCACATTTTCCTGCTCTACCTCATGCACCTTCGCGTGGGCAGCGTGGACAATCTCATGGACCGGCCGAGAAAGCGGATTGTGCCGCAGGTGTCCGTTGGGGCGTTTCTCCACTTCTTCAAAGTGAAGCTGCGTTTTGCCTTTTCCGGCTGTCTCGTCAAAAACACGCTCGGTACGGAGAACTTTCTTTGTGGGGATAGCGGCTTTTGCCGCGTCCAGCCTGTCCGCCGCACGGTCGGAACGGTCAATGTATTTCCAAAGTGCGGGATCGGCACGTTCTTCCTCGGTGAATTGCAGACGGGAGGACGGGCGCTGCCTTGCGGCAGAACCATCCCGCACCGCCTGGGTGTCAGCCTTTCCCGCCTTTCGTGCGCTTTTCTTCTCATGGTGTTCCGCCGCACGCAGGGCGAGGTCAGCCGCAGCGCCAGCGGATTCTTCCGAAGAAGCGGACAGTTCCGTTTCCGGCTCCCGGCTGCTGATATGTTCCACCTCGCCCGTGGCAAGGTTTTCCGATACCGCACCGTCACGGGTCATTTTCTGCGTGATCTTATCGGTCGCTTTCAGTTCCCTCATAGGCAGTCACCTTCCTTTCCATAGGGGCAGAAGTCACCGCAGGTGCCATTCTCGATCATGGCGATATAGCGGAAAATGGGATAGGCCTGGGGCGGGCAGACCGCATTTCCCAATGTTTTCAGCCGCAGCGCCCGGTCATCCATGCGCTCGGTCATGCGGGGGATTCCTTCCGGTTCGGCGGCCCAGAGGATACGTCCGTCCATCCTTTCGGGAAGCCCATGAGCCATTCCACCCAATCCGGGTTCAGCGCCGCCGTTTCGGACACCGGCTGTTCCTGGGAGATGATCTGCGCCGACAGGTTCCCGTCCTTCTTCTCTGGATCGAAGGCCGACGGCTTCAAGGTTGAGCGGAAACCGTCCGACGCCACCGGGGTCAGATAGAATACCGCCGCCGACAGGCTGAGGCTCCAGATCGCCCCGTTTCGGTTCCTCTTGCGGAATATCCCATTGTCCGACAGGAACACATCCAGGCTTGCCGCGTCCCTGGCGGTGTTGTTGTCGGAGGCAAGGGGTGTGGGAAACATCAGCCGCGACGATAAAAGTTCGCTGGCGCTCATGCCATGCGCCGACACCGCAAGCCGGAAATACGAATGGGAGAACAGCGTATCCCGCTTTTGCCAGGTCAAAGATCGTTTTGTCGAGCCCCATATTGATGAAGCCAGCAACATTTTCCCCAAGCACCCAACGGGGCCGCAGCTCGGTAATAACGCGGCACATTTCCGGCCACAGGTAGCGTTCATCCGCAAAGCCCTTCCGCTTTCCTGCGGTGGAGAAGGGCTGACAGGGAAAGCCGCCTGAGATGACGGTAACTGTTTCAAGTCCTGTTTTTTCAAAAAACGCCTCCTTTGTAAAAGTCGTGATATCCCGGAATCTCGGCACATCCGGCCAGTGCTTTTCCAGAACGGAATAGGGATAGTCTGCCCACTCGCATTGACAGACGGTGCGGAAACCCGCCGCCTCCGCCGCCAGATCAAGCCCGCCGATGCCGGAAAACAGGCTTACATGGGTTAGCTGATTTGCTATTTTGTATTCACCTCCTGATTTTGGGCATAGAAAAACCTCGCTTCGGTTGAAGCGAGGTTTTCTTCATCGTGAATATAACTTTGAAATTGGTAATGCAGCACATTCTTCTTTATCGAAATACAAGTACAAGAATTGATGGTACTTTTTCTGATAAATGTCCTCAAACTCAAATTTCAAAATAGAATGATATTTCTGAGTTACCTTGGAAAAATCAAAAACGAGGTTGAACTCCCCAGCGTTCGCACACAAATTGTACTGCGGAGATATAAGCCAGCCACTTTCACTTTTTACAGGTTCGGCATCGACACCGGTTTCCTCATAGTATGTATAGCCCTTATAATCAATCTTATCGTAAAAATCATCAATGGGCGTTGTAGCTATTTCATCAAGAGATGCCAGCCCCTTAACACTTTTTAGATCGTAAAGGTACACACATACCTGAAATGCTGTTGATAATCCCTTGTTTGTTACCTTGATATTAGCACTCTTCCTAAATCCATCTGGCTCCGTTTTTCCTGGTGTTCTAAGAATAATATATCCGTCATTGTAGATTCGGCCATCTGTGTCATTAAATATTCGGAATACTTTATTCTGGGCGTTGTTGTCAAGTGTTGAATATGCGTCAACATCCAAACAAGGAACAACACTTAACTCTTGCTGCTTTTTCAAACACCACACAGATAAAAACAAGCCTCCAACCACACCGACAAACCCCAACCAGTCCCATCCTCCTGTTGGAAATGAGTAATTAAACCACATCGGAAGAAGTACAAACCACAGATATGTTCCAAAGACAAAAGCAACCATGTATCCTACATATTTCTTCAATATACATACCTCCTCACTATGAACGCCAACATTATAGCATACATATTCCCGATAAGGTAGAAGAAATATTTATTGTGACTAAGCGTATTATACTGAAATTGCCTTATTTACTGTTTTTTGCGGCTCTTTTTACCATGGCATTGTGTAACTGGGGTCAGCTCAGTCATAGTCGGCCTCGCTGCCGTCCGGATCATAGGGTGTCAGGTGCGTCCGGCGAATGGCGCTTTCCAGCATATCGAAGCCCGTGACGCCTGTGCTGTCCGGGATGCCCCACCTGCGGTACATCCTGCGGATCGCCGGATGCTCGCCGGAGAGATTCTTTTGCAGCCGTACAAGCTGCCGCTCCGTTTTTACATCCAGAACGCGATTGTGGAGGAAGCCATACTGCGCCAGCAGCTCAAAGAGATCGCCCACCAGCATACGGAAGGCGCTGCCGGAAATGATGTAGGTGGGATCGTTGTTGGTGGCGGTACACTGCTTTTCCTTGATTTTTGCATCATGCTCTTTCAGAACGTCGGTCAGCGGCGTAAGCTCCGCCGCCTTCAGCTCGGCAAGATCAGACCGGTCGCCAAACACCAGATAACGGCCGGGAATGAGCCAGTCATCAAACTTTTCTTCCGCGACCTCACCGTAATGCTTTGCCGTCTCGACCAGGTTTGCCATGTCCTCCGCGTCCTTCACCTTCCCGGCGAGGAACGCGAGCTGATGCAGCAGGCCGTAAAGATGTACCTCGTCACGGATATGCTTTTCGTAGGTTTCGCTGTCGATCACATATTTCATATCTTGTCCCATCCTTTCCTTATCCGTTTTCCTCGTCATGGGAGACCTCGCTGGGCTTTGTCGTGAGAAGCCGGTACAACTCCGTATCCTTCGGGAACTCGTCCCGGAAGGGCAGGATCACATTCTGGAAGAACAGAAGGCCGCTGCCGGGGTCCGCGTTGGTCACATAGGCAAGCTGCTCGGCGGAGATGTTCAGCCGCTCCATCATCAGCTTGCGGTCGCCAGCGGAAAGGTTCAGCAGATAGATAAAATCGCTGTTTTCCAGAATGTTCTCGATCTCCGGGCTGTGCAGCAGGTCCTTCGGGTTCTGCGTTGCCCCGGTGGGCACGCCGCCCCACTTCCTGAAACGCTTCCAGATCTCGGCGCTGTATGCTGCCGTCTGCTCCTCCTTCAAGAGCAAATGGAACTCGTCCACGAAATACCAGGTGGCCCGCCCAATGGAGCGGTTCACCGTAACGGTGTTCCACACCGCGTCCTGGACAATGAGCATCCCCGGCTTTTTCAGGTTCTTGCCAAGCCCCTTGATATCGAAGCAGACAAGGCGGTTTCGGATATCCACGGTGGTGCGGTGGTTGAAGAAGTTGAGAGAGCCGTTTACATACAGGTCAAGTGCTTGCGCCACACGCTCTGCCTCCGGGATGCCCTGCGCCATGAGCGCGTCCAGCAGATCGCCCAGCACGGGCATATTCTCCGGCCGCGGGTCCGCGAAGTACGGCTGATAGATCATCTGCACGGCACGGTCAATGACGGTTTTCTCGATGGCCTCCAGTCCTGTCTTGCTGCCCATGATAAGCTCACAGAAGGACAGCACGAAATCACTTTTCAGCGCCAGCGGGTTTTCTTCCTCGCTGTAATTGAGGTTGATATCCAGGGGATTCACATAGTCGCGGCTGTTGGGGGAAAGCCGGATCACCTGGCCGCCCAGCCGGTTCACCAGCGGGGAATATTCGTCCTCCGGGTCACAGATGATGACGTTATCCTTCGTGGTCAGCATGACATAGGTGATCTCCCGCTTGCAGCTCATGGATTTGCCGCTGCCCGGCGTGCCGAATACAAGACCGTTGGGGCATCGGGACTGCTTGCGGTCTAAGAGGATCATGTTGCCGGACAGGGCGTTGAGCCCGTAATACATGGCGCCCCCGCCCATGAAAAGCTCCTGGGTGACGAAGGGGATAAATACCGCCAGCGCCGATGTGGTGAGGCTCCGTTCGATCTTGATACGGTTGAGGCCCAGCGGCAGCGAGGACATAAGCCCGTCCTCCTGCTGGAAGTCCAGCCGGGTCAGGATGCAGTTGTGCGTCTGGGCGACGCTGGCCGACTGCGAAACGGCAATCTCCAGCTTTTGTTTCGTGGGTGCCAGATGCAGCATGAGGAAGGTCATATTGAACATTCTCTCGTTGCGGCTCTGCAAATCCTGCAAGAGATTTTTCGCCGCGCCGCCGTAGGTGGAGAGGTCGGACGGGAGAATATCCAGATCGTAGCCGCTGCGGGCGGCCTTTTTCTGCTCCTGAATCTTCATGGCATCCAGATCGGTGATCTTGCGCTTGACCATCTTGATCGCTTCGTTCTGATTGATGCCGCGGACGTGCATGGTGACGAGAAGGTTTCCCTCCACATCCATGAAGTCTGTGAGGATACGGTCCTGAATCTCCGGGGCCAATATTTGCAGGAAGGATACAGCGCCGTACATTTCACCGATGCGGAAACGCCGCGTCTCCCCAAACTCGAAGGACGAAGGCGCGATAAAGTCCTTGACGGACAGGCCGCTTGCCGGGAGCCAGTCCCATTCAAAGGCAAACCTTCCACCCTCCGGATGGAGAAGGCCATGCAGCAGCGCCAGCCGCTCTTTGCCGTCCAGCACCCTTGCGCCCGCGCCCATGACCTTGAAGCGGTTCAGGGTGTCTGCCTCGATCCGGGAAAACCTTGCCCGCGCCGCCGGAAGATTTTCCGCCTCGATGGTCAGCGTGACATATTTGCGCTTTACAAAGCCGTTGTTGCCGCGCTCATACTGCATTTGCAGGATGCCGGACGCCTCCACGCGCATATCATCCAGCGCGTCGCCCTGGGCGTCCATGCCGAACAGGTTTCCGTTCTTATCCTCATGGCGGCTGCTCAGGGTCATTTGCACGCCGATGGAGGGGTCATAGCCGTTATAGAAATCGCAGAGGCGTTCAAAGATATCCCGCTGCTCGTCCGGCCCCGCCAGACGGTAGTTGACGTCCTCATAGGCTATGGTCTTGGAGAAAAGCCGGTCGTCCAGTCTGCACAGGCCGTCCGGGTACAGGTTCCGAAACGGGATGCTGTCCTGCACGGTATGGGGCCTGCCGTCGCCCTTTGCCTGCCGGATGATGGCTTCAATCTGTTTTCGCTCCGCCCGCGTGAGCTTACGCTTTGCGGCGGGCTGCGCGTTTTCCGGTTTTGCCGTTCTTTTCAGCAATCGCCCGTACCTCCTTTTCCAGTTTTGCCTGCCGCACCAGGGCGGAATAGGCGTTGTTGGTCTGATAGATGCGCCGCTTCGGACGGATGAATTTGCATTGGATCAGGTGCCCCAGGATCACTTCCAGCGTTTGCCCGTTTTTCTCATAGAGGGCAAACAGGAAGAACGGGAGCATGACAAGGATCATGCACAGCGCCGCCGAGGTCGTGCCCATGCTGCCCTTACTCAAAAAGAAAAGCGGCACTCCCACAAGCGCCGCCAATCCGAAACACACAAGCTGCCGCTTCGTCAGTCCGAACAGCATCTTGCTCTTGATTTTTGTCAGGTCCTTCGGAACCGTTACGTATGCCAAAATTGATACCTCCTTTAATGCGCCCCGAACAGGCTCTTTGCGAGGCTGCCGGTGCGGAACAGCGTGTAGCACAACAGCACCGTATAGCCCAGACACTCCCAGATCGCCACGGTGATATCGTCCCCCACGGCGATATTCTGCACCAGCACCGCGTAGATGCCCACGCAGACCATAATGAGAAACGCCTGAAAGCCCAGGGCCAGCAGGGACTTCAAATAGTTCTGCCCCGTCTGGCCCCACTCCCGGTTGGCCATCGTGGCAAAGGGGATCGGCCCCACGGATACGGTCAGATACACCTCGATCATTCTTCCGTAGATCACAAGGAAGATGGCGATGGTGAGGATATGGGAGCAGAGGCCCACAAAAATGCTCTGAAACCACAGGCCCAGCAAAGAACCGATGCTCCAGTCCGCCAGGGTCGTTTCCAAATTGCCCACCACACCGGAAATGTCGATCCCCGCGTCAGAGATGATGACGCCGGCGCTCTGGCTGACCACGCTCTGCGCCACGTCGAACACCGCCATGACGATATTCCAGGTGTTCGTGACGATCAGCACCGCGCAGAAGGTTTTGAATATCCACTTCCAGAAAAGCCAGGTGTCAAAATCATGGAGATTATTTTTCTCGACGATCAACTGGATCAGCTCATAGCACATGACGAAGGTGAGGATGATGCCTGCAATGGGGACAATGACCGTTTCGGACAGGCTGCGGATCATGTTGAAGATGCCGCCGTTCCAGCCGGAGGGCGTCATGCCGACCTCGCCTGCGATCTCGGCCACCTTCGTATTCACGGTATCAAAGGTCCCGGAAAGGTTTGAGATGATGCCGTCGATCAGCACCTCCTTGAACCATTCCTGGATCGTGTCGATTATCACGGGAGATCACCTCCTTAGAGGCAGCTCCCGCCGTGAAACGGGAGCCGCCTCTGAGATTTTGATATAGCTCAGCCCAGCAGACCGGACAGCAGGGGGATCAGGGTCACGCCGATCAGCGCCACACCGCCGCCCGCGACGAGCTGTTTTATCCCCAATTAGGTGTAAAACTCTGCTCGATGGCGGGCGGCGGCGTACAAAAAATCTATATGGTGTT
>ENA-UEPJ01004193-UEPJ01004193.1-human-gut-metagenome-genome-assembly--contig:-NODE-4193-length-11665-cov-5.672679_pt1 | contig 11665 bp, 8 predicted proteins | sample MGYA00242890_ERZ507896 | MGnify/ENA primary metagenome ERZ507896 (study PRJEB26167, sample SAMN06115508) | human gut metagenome | host: Homo sapiens | place: China:Qinghai | collected 2015-08-20... | reverse complement strand
CCATTCTGGATTCCGAATCCGGAGGAAGCGGAACAGAACTGGCAGACATTATGGATACCATAGAAAAACAGCAGTATGTGGAACCGTCCCTTTTGATGCAGCACTTCTTTAATGTCTTTGTGGTAGATGCCCTGCTTGGAAATTTTGATAGGCACAATGGAAACTGGGGCTTTTTGTATGATGATTCCACAAAAGAGGCAAGCATTGCTCCGGTTTATGACTGCGGAAGCTGTCTGTTGCCGCAGGCAGACGAGAGGATTATGGAACAGGCACTGGTAAATGAAGATGTGATGAATGCCAGGATATACCAATTTCCAACATCAGCAATTAAGTTAGACGGAAGAAAAATCAATTACTATGATTTTCTTATGTCGGCAGAGGAGCCGGAATGTAATGCCGCAATACAAAGAATGGTTCCGAAAATTAACTTGGAGCAGATAAAAGGGTTTATTGAGGAAGTACCCTTTATTACCGAGTTGCAGAAAACCTTTTATAAGAGGTATATAACTGCAAGGTTCGAACAGATTTTAAAGCCTGCATATGACATGGTAATGTCAGAAAAGCAGAGTTGTCCGAACCGAATATGACAATGCAATAGATGAACTTAGAGGACACCGTAAAAAATGCGGTGTCTTTTTTGTTAGGGCAGGGCCCTGTTTGCTACATTACATTTTTCGTGTTCCGAAAAATGTAATGTAGCAAACAAATAAACCACCTGCTATGCGGGTGGTTAAAAATGCTTTAGCTTTCGCTATTGAATGATAATGAGGTAGCGAAAGCGGCCCTTGTAATTAAGAACATCTTGATTGCAAGGAGGTAACGCATATGAGCAATTATATTAATCAAGTTTCAGATTCTCTAAAGAATCATATTTCGGAATTAGCTAACAATCCATGTTTATTTCTTCGAAACCCCAATGTCGATTTCTCTCGAAAACGGAAAATTGATTTCAAAACTTTTATAGGAATCATGATGAATTCGGGTGGAGCTACTATGAGTAAAGAACTACTTGATTTCTTTGATTTTAACAAAAATACTCCGTCTGTGTCAGCATTTACGCAACAACGTTCAAAAGTACTTCCAGAGGCTTTTGAATATTTGTTTAAATCTTTTACGGATGACAACCTTCCAACTACTAATAATTATCATGGTTATCGTTTAATTGCATGTGATGGAAGTAACTTGACCATTGCAACCAATCAAAAGGATCCAGAAACTTTTTGGGAACGTAATCAGCATGGTTTAATTGTTAATAAACTACATCTGAATGCCTTTTATGATGTTTTGAATCGTATATACACCGATGTTTTAGTGCAAACAGCAGCGGATTACAACGAGTTTAGAGCATGTGCAACAATGATTGACAGATCGAAACTAGAGAATGTTATTCTTGTTGCTGATAGAGGATATGAAAACTATAACATTTTTGCACATGCAATTGAAAAAGGATGGAAATTCGCTATACGTGTCAAAGATAAAAATAGTAATGGAATTGCATCTGGGTTAAATCTTCCTCCAAATGATGAGTTTGATATAGATATCACTCAGATTTTTTCAAGGAAAAATACAAAGACCACAAAAAATGCAGGCTATAAGTGGATGCCTGTAAATCAAGTGTTTGATTATCTTCCACGAAAAAGTGATAAAACATACGAATTATCATTTCGTATTATTAGATTTCCTATAGGGTCTAATTCTTATGAAATAATAATTACAAATCTTGATAGAAATATTTTTGATTTAAAAAAAATAAAGGAAATCTATCATTTGAGATGGGGAATAGAAACTTCATTCAGAGAATTAAAATATGCCATAGGATTAACAAGTTTCCATGCACGAAAACCAGATTTTATTAAACAAGAAATATATGCGCGATTACTTTTGTATAACTATTGTGAATTAATAACAACACATGTAATAAAACAAATGAAAAACAATGATAAAACAAAACAGGTGAACTTTACAGTCGCCATTTATATTTGTAGAGAATATCTCCGTAATAAACGCAATCTTAGTCCACCTGATGTGATTAACCTAATAGAAAAGCATGTATTACCAGTAAGACCTGGTCGAAAAGACCCTCGCAAAGTCAAACCCCAGGCATCTGTAAGCTTTCTATATAGAGTGGCTTAATCATAGATAATTATAAGTTTTTTTTGACAGATAAACAATCTGTCTTTTTGTTGTGCTGCAAAATAGACAAAAGAAAAAAACACATCATATTTATCAAACAATTGCAAATATGATGTGTTTTATAATTATGTCAAAATTTTTAACTTAATGACATTGCTGTGCGGCAGCCTTTTTTCTTTTACTTTATTTCTGGTGTATAATTCGCTATAATCGATATAGGATCTAAGACACAGGTACGGAAACGATAAAAAACGATGGAACATCAGACAGGGAGAAAACGATGGGGAAAAAGGAATGGAAGAAGATCAGACATGGGATCATCATTTTTGTGATGGCATTTTTCAGTGCAATACCATTTGTGGTATATGGAAAAAATATTGATTCCAAAGAAACAATCCGTATTGGATATATTGATTATGGCGGGTTTATCGATCTGGACGAAAATGGGGAGTATACAGGATATGGCGTGGAATTGCTGGATAAGATCGCTGAGTATACCGGATGGAAGTACGAATATGTGTATGACACATGGGACAATGTCCTGAAAAAACTGGAGTCAGGTGAGATTGATATGATCTGCCAGGCGCAGAAAACACCGGAACGTGAGGAGAGATTCCTGCTTTCGAAGTACTGGGCGGGAACAGAAGCCTGTGTTCTTTATGCAAGAATGGATGATGACAGGTATTATTACAATGATTATGAGGCTTTTAATGGCATCCGGGTGGCAGGACTGAAAGAAAGTTTTCAGAATGATGATCTGAAAGAATATGCTCAAAAGAATGATTTTTCGTTTGAGTTGAAAGAATACATGACGACAGAAGAATGTTTTCAGGCATTGGAGGAAGGTGCTGTGGATGCAGTCGTACAGGGATCGCTTGTCGGGATGGACGATTATAAGATTATCTGCCGGTTTGGAGCACAGCCATTTTATCTGATGGCAGGAAAGCAGAAGCAAAAGGTAATGGAGGATGCCGATTATGCGCTTGGAGAGATCACAGCGGATTATCCGACATTTTTAAGTGAACTGTACCAGAAGTATTATGGAGATACTTCTGCCATGGGGCTTGCATTTACAAGAGAAGAAATTGAATATATTAGGGCACAAAAACAGGTGAATATAGCGTTTATCAATAACAGACCACCGTTTTCAATGGAAAATGACGACGGAGAAATCGAAGGGATCATTGTTGATCTTGTGAGTCGGATCCGGGAGAGCAGCGGCCTGAATCTGCAGTACACGATGCTGGAAAGTGGTCAGCGTGTGATAGATTATCTTGAAAAACATCCGGCAGATCTGGTGGCTGGTGTCGTAGTCGAAAATCCTGCATTCACAAAATCTGATTATCTGGTATCAGATGTCATATATACAGGGGAAGTGGCGCTTGTCTGCAGGCAGGGGATGAACTATACACCCGGAGATGCAGAGAATAAGTATATTCTTGCAATCACGAAGAGTTATGCGGCACTGGAAAATTATATCCAGGCAAATTATCCGGAGTTTGAGATTGTAAAATGCACTACGACAGAGGAATGTATGGAACTTCTGAACAGCGGAGAGTGCGACTTTATGGCACAGAATGTCAACGTGGTGACACCGCTGCTGCAGAAACCGCGGTATGAGGGATTGACGGTACTGCCTAACCTGTCTAAGGAAGAACCGATGGGGATTGTTGGAAAAAACAGTGATGAAAATAAAATCCTGATGAGCATTATCAATAAATGCATTACGCAGATTCCCTCTCAGGAAGTATCCCAGATCACGATCAGCCATACAGTGGCGAATGGGTATCAGCTTACCTGGACAGATGTGCTGTATAAGTTCCGCTATCCGCTTATTGTCATCTTTATTTTGCTGGTGGCGAGTATTCTGTTTATGATTTTCTGGCAGGAGGCGAGACGAAAAAGCTATTTAAAGATTGCGGAGAAGAATGAACAGCTTTTAGAAGCAGTCGATCAGGCAAACCGGGCAAATCAGGCAAAGAGTGATTTCCTTGCAAGGATGAGCCACGAGATACGGACACCGATGAATGCAATCGTAGGACTGACGGAGATCGCAAAGCACTATGAGGAAGATCCGAAGAAGATAGAGGACTATCTCGATAAAATTGATGTGTCGTCCAAGGTGCTGTTAAATATTATCAATGATATTTTAGATATGTCGTCTATCGAGAATAAGAAGATGAAAATTGCAAAGGAACCGTTTGATCTTCATGAGATCTTAATGTCCGTCTGCACGATTTATGAACCGCAGTGCAAGCAGAAAGGGATAGCGTTTGAGGTACAGGACGAAGAGGTGACGCATACACATCTGATCGGGGATGGACTTCGTGTGAACCAGATTTTGCTGAACCTGGTTTCCAATGCTTACAAATTCACGCCGTCCGGTGGGAAAATCACGATCAAAGTGAAAGAACTCTATGTGAAGGAGGAGAAAGCATACTTTAATTTCCTTGTGGAAGATACCGGGGAGGGCATGTCGGAGGAGATGCAGACGCGGCTGTTCCAGCCATTCGAGCAGGAGAGTGCGACAACTGCGCAGAAACACGGAGGAAGCGGACTGGGGCTGTCCATTGCAAAAAATTTCGTGGAACTGATGTCAGGCTCCATTTCCGTGAAATCGAAAAAAGGAGAGGGAACGACATTTGTTGTGTCTATTCCATTTGAATTTGAACAGGCTGCAGAACCGGAAATAACGGAGCAGCCGGTGGAAAACGATTTGTCCGTGGTACAGGAAGAACAGGCGGTATATGATTTTGCCGGGAAAAAAGTATTGCTTGCGGAAGACACCGCATTTAATGAAGAGGTGGCAACAGAACTGCTTGCAATGGTACATATGGATGTGGATTGTGCACATAACGGCAAGGAAGCCGTCGAGTTGTTTGAGAAGGCAAAGCCAGGTACTTACATGGCAATTCTTATGGATATTCACATGCCGGTGATGAATGGTTATGAAGCGGCACGCACAATCCGGAAGTCAGAGAGAGAGGATGCCGGAACGATCGCAATTTATGCCATGACTGCAAATTCTTTTGAGGAGGATGTCAGTGCAGCCTTAAATGCGGGAATGAACGGACATATTGCAAAACCGATCGATGCGCAGATCTTATATGAAGTTTTGGACAAGCTTGCAAAAGAACAGCAGTAAAAGGAATTGTTTGCAACCTGAATGGCTTTGTGGTAGTATATCTAATAGTTTTTTATGATCTGAACGGAAAATAAGCAAAAAGGAGCATATATAAAATATGAAATGGAATAAATATACCATTGAGACAACGACTGCGGCAGAAGATTACTTAAGCTCTGCACTTATGGATCTTGGCATTGAAGGTGTGCAGATCGAGGATAATGTGCCGCTGACAAAAGAAGATCAGGCAGAGATGTTCATTGATTTTCTGCCGGAACTTCCACCGGATGAGGGGATCAGCTATGTCAGTTTTTATCTGGAAGACAACGGACAGGATGATACCGAACTGTTAAAACAGGTCAAGACAACCATCGAGGAGATGCGGAATGTGGTAGATATGGGAACCGGAAAGATCACATCCGACCAGACAGAGGATCTTGACTGGATCAACAACTGGAAGAAGTTTTTCAGCTCTTTCTATATTGAAGATATCCTGATCAAACCAACATGGGAAGAACTGAAGGAAGAAGACAGGGACAAGTTTTTGATCGAGATCGATCCGGGTGTCTCTTTTGGAACAGGCAAGCATGAGACGACACAGCTCTGCATCCGGCAGTTGCTGAAATATATTCGTGGAAATGAAACATATACGCCGCAGGTAAAGACACCAAAGGTTCTTGATGTTGGCTGCGGAAGCGGTATTTTATCGATCGTGGCACTGAAATTAGGGGCATCAGAGGTAGTCGGAACAGACCTTGACCCGGACTGCATGACTTCCACACACGACAATATGGAAGTAAATCATCTCGATCAGAAACTGGGAACATTTTATGTTGGAAATCTGATCGATGATGCAGAACTTCAGGAAAAAGCCGGAACGGAAGAATTTGATATCGTTGTTGCCAACATCCTGGCAGACGTGATCATTCCAATGGCACCGGTGATCCCGGCGCGTTTAAAAAAAGGTGGATATTTTATCACATCAGGAATCATTGATTTCAAAGAGAATGACGTGAAAGAGGCAATTGAGAAAGCCGGTCTGGAAGTTGTAGAGATCAATCATCAGGGCGAATGGGTGAACATTACAGCAAGAAAGAATTAGGAAAAGACATGTATCAGTTTTTTATAGAAGATGAAAATGCAGCAGAAGATTTTGTGACAATTGAAGGCAGCGATGTCAACCATATTAAAAATGTGCTGCGGATGAAACCGGGAGAGAAAATCCGTGTGTGCACCAGAAACGGACAAAACTATTTTTGCAGTATATCTGATATTACAGAAAGCTTTGTTCGTGCGGATATTCTGGAAAAAGAGGCGGAAAGCACAGAACTGCCATGCAGGATTTATCTGTTTCAGGGGCTTCCGAAGAATGACAAGATGGAATGGATCATTCAGAAAACTGTGGAACTTGGCGTTTATGAGGTCATACCGGTTGCCATGAAAAACTGTGTGGTAAAGTTAGATGACAAAAAGGCAAAATCAAAGGTGACGCGCTGGCAGGCGATCGCAGAGAGCGCAGCAAAACAGTCAAAGAGAAGTCTGATCCCGGAAGTGAAGATGCCGATGTCGTACAAAGAAGCTGTGGCATATGCCAAGAAACTGGATGTGAAACTGGTTCCCTATGAAAACGAGCATGGAATGGCAGGGACGAAGGCTGCAATGGAACAGATAAAAAAAGGCGAAAGTATCGCAGTGTTTATCGGACCAGAGGGCGGATTTGCGCCGGAAGAGATTGAAATGGTCAGAGCTGAAATGCAGCTGATCTCACTTGGCAGACGGATCCTTAGAACAGAGACGGCAGGAATTGCAGCCCTTGCGGTTTTGGGATATCAGTTAGAGAGTCAGACCGATGGCAGGGAAGAGTAGAAGAGTGATGCTTCATAGATAAAGAAGGATAATTATGGAAACAAATTTGACAGAAGTTTATTTGGATAATTCTGCAACAACCCGTTGCAGTGAACGTGCAAAAGATTTGATGGTAAAAGTTCTGATGGAAGATTACGGAAATCCATCCTCACTTCATATGAAAGGTGTGGAAGCAGAGAACTATATCAAAGAGGCTAAGAAAAAGATCGCAAAGACGTTAAAGGTGGATGAGAAAGAAATCCTTTTCACATCCGGAGGGACAGAATCAAACAATACCGCACTGATCGGAGCAGCACTGGCAAATAAAAGAGCCGGAAATCATATTATCACGACATCAATAGAGCATGCGTCTGTTTCAGCAGTTACAGGATATTTAGAGGAACTTGGCTTTCGAGTGACATATCTGAAAGTGGATGCAGATGGTATCATTTCACTCGACGAACTGCGGGAGGCGGTATGTGAGGACACGATCCTTGTCTCTATGATGATGGTCAACAATGAGATCGGAGCAGTGGAACCAATCGAAGAAGCAATCAAGGTGATCAAAGAAAAAAATCCGAATACATTGGTACATGTGGATGCGATCCAGGCATATGGAAAGTACCGTATTTTTCCGAAAAAACTGGGGATTGATATGCTTTCTGTCAGCGGACATAAAATCCATGCGCCGAAAGGAACAGGATTTCTGTTCATCAAAGATAAGACAAAGGTGAAACCGCTGATTTACGGTGGCGGGCAGCAGAAGGGCATGCGCTCCGGAACCGAGAACGTACCGGGCGTCGCTGCGTTAGGTGAGGCTGCCGAAGAGATTTATGAAAACTTTGAGGAAAAAATTGACCACCTTTATCAGATCAAACAGCGTTTTGTGGAAGGCGTTTTAAAAATAGAAGGTGTGTCTGTCAACGGAAAGACAGGACGTGATTCCGCACCACAGATCGTCAGTGTGAGCATTGACGGCGTGCGCAGTGAGGTTATGCTCCACACATTAGAGGACAGAAAGATTTATGTGTCAGCGGGAAGTGCATGTTCCTCGAACAAACCATCCGTGAGCCATACATTGACAAACATCGGACTTAAGGGCAGTCTGCTGGATTCGACGATCCGGTTCAGCTTTTCCGTGCATACCACAGAGGAAGAGATCGATTATGCCTTGGAAGTCATGAACGAGGTTGTGCCAAAGCTCCGCCGTTATACGAGAAAGTAGTCCGGCAATTGCGAAATTCAAGAAAGTGTAAATTGAATTGTGAAAAATTAACAAAAGACATGAAAAAGGAGAAAACATGTATAAATCATTTTTGATCAAATATGCGGAGATCGCGATCAAAGGAAAAAACAGATATTTATTTGAAGATGCATTGGTAAGCCAGATCAACCATGCATTGAAAAAGGCAGACGGAGAATTTCTTGTCCGAAAAGAGCAGGGAAGAATCTACGTCGACACGTTGAGTGACTATGATTATGATGAGGTTGTGGAAGCATTAAAATGTGTGTTTGGTATCGTCGGGATCTGCCCGGTTGTATTATTGGAAGATGAAGGATTTGACAAACTTGCAGAGGAAGTCATCTCATACATTGATAAGGTATACCCGGACAAGCATTTTACATTTAAAGTAAATGCCCGCCGCGCAAGAAAGAATTATCCGATGGAGTCCATGGAGATCAATGCAGCTATGGGCGAGAAGATTTTAGATGCTTACCCGGAGACGAAAGTAGATGTGCATCATCCACAGGTGGTATTTAATATTGAGATCCGTGCAAAAATTAACGTATACTCAACGATTATTCCGGGACCGGGTGGAATGCCGGTCGGAACGAACGGCAAAGCAATGCTGCTTTTATCCGGCGGGATCGACAGTCCGGTGGCCGGATATATGATCGCAAAACGCGGTGTTACGATCGATGCTACTTATTTCCATGCGCCGCCATATACTTCAGAGCGTGCAAAACAAAAAGTCGTTGACCTTGCAAAAATTGTTGCAAAATATTCAGGACCGATCAATCTGCACGTTGTGAACTTTACGGATATCCAGCTTTATATCTACGAGCAGTGTCCGCATGAGGAATTGACGATCATCATGCGCCGTTACATGATGAAACTTGCAGAGCATTTTGCAAAAGAGAATAAATGTCTCGGTCTTATCACCGGAGAGAGTATCGGACAGGTGGCAAGCCAGACGATGCAGTCCCTTGCAGCAACGAATGAGGTATGTACGATGCCGGTCTATCGTCCGCTCATTGGATTTGACAAGCAGGAAATCGTCACGATCTCTGAAAAAATCGATGCATATGAGACATCCATTCTTCCATACGAAGACTGCTGTACCATTTTTGTGGCAAAACATCCGGTGACAAAACCGAACTTAAATGTGATCCATAATGATGAGAGAAAGTTAAGCGAAAAGATTGATGCATTAATGCAGGAAGCCATTGATACGGTAGAAGTGATCCACATTGAGGGATAAAACAAAAAAGCAGGCAGTATCAGAAAAAGGAACTGTCTGCTGCAAAAAGAAAAAGCCACAGAACGTATCTTCTGTGGCTCAAATCTTCGGAAATGATTAAACTAAATATGGTTTTAATACTTCCATGATTTCATCCATATTGCTTTCAGCATGAATTGCTAAATCAATTGGTTTGGATAAATCTAAACTGAAAATACCCATAATGGATTTTGCATCGATCACATATCTTCCGGAGATTAAATCGAAATCAAATTCGAACTGGGTGATTGCATTAACAAAAGATTTTACTTTGTCAATGGAGTTTAAAGAAATCTGTACTGTTTTCATGATAAAAAACCTCCTTAATTAACTATCAAAGTTAACTTTATAGTAATGGTTTTTTATGGAAAAGTCAACACAAAATAGGAGTATCGAATGAAAATAAATAAGAAAGCCGCACTGCACAATTTGGGATGCAAGGTAAATGCATATGAAACAGAGGCAATGCAGCAGATATTAGAAAATGCAGGTTATGAGATTGTCCCATTCACAGAATATGCGGATGTCTATGTGGTCAATACCTGTTCCGTTACCAATATGGCAGACCGCAAGTCAAGACAGATGCTGCATAAGGCGAAAAAGATGAACCCGGATGCAATCGTTGTAGGCGCCGGATGTTATGTGCAGACAAAAGAGGCAGAGGCACTGCTTGATGATACGGTGGATATCGTGATCGGAAATAACAAAAAACATGAATTGCTTGCCATGCTCGAAGCATATGAAAATGACCACGGAAAGTGTGGGAATGTGATCGATATCAATCATGAGAAGCAGGAATATGAGGAAATGTTCTTAGAGCGCACCGCAGAGCACACCAGAGCTTTTATCAAGGTGCAGGACGGATGCAACCAGTTCTGCAGCTACTGTATCATTCCTTTTGCAAGAGGAAGAGTGCGGAGCAGAAATTCTGAAGATGTGATCCGGGAAGTGAAACGCCTTGCGGAACATGGATTCAGGGAGATCGTCCTCACGGGGATCCACTTGAGTTCCTACGGTGTGGATACCGGTGACAATCTGCTTCATCTGATCCGGGAAGTGCATAATGTCGATGGGATTGAGCGGATAAGGCTTGGAAGCTTAGAACCGAGAATTGTGACGGATGGATTTGCGGCGGCACTTGCAGGACTGCCAAAGATCTGTCCGCATTTCCATCTTTCCTTACAGAGCGGATGCGATGCCACACTGCAGCGCATGAACCGCAGATATGATACAAGGGAATATGAAGAGGGATGTCAGATCCTGAGAAAATATTTTGACCATCCTGCCATCACGACAGATGTGATCGTAGGTTTTCCGGGAGAGACAGAGGAAGAATTTGCGGTTACAAAAGAATATTTAAAACGTATCCATTTTTATGAAATGCATATCTTCCAATATTCTAAGAGAGAAGGAACAAAGGCAGCTGTGATGGATTGAAGCCGGGAGATGGTTCAAGGATGTGAAGGTCGTCAGACCGGAAGTTACCTATAAGAATTCCAGGTTTGATCTGTATGTGGAATATGAAGAGAAAAAAGCGTTTATAGAAGTGAAAGGGGTTACGCTGGAAGAAGAAGGCGTGGTAAAGTTTCCGGATGCACCGAGCGAGCGGGCAGTGAAGCATTTAAAAGAGCTGGAAGAAGCAGTGCAGGATGGGTACGAGGCTTATGTATTCTTTGTGGTTCAGATGAAAGGAGTACGTTATTTTACACCAAACAGACGGACGCACAAAGAATTTGCAGATGTTCTTGCAGAAGCAGCGGAAACCGGGGTTCAGGTGATCGCAAAGGACTGTTTTGTAACGGAGGATTCCATTGCAATTGCGGACGAAGTTCCGGTAGTACTTACCAATCCACAGCTCTATGAAGCACCGGAGCTGCTTGTGGAATGGTACAGAGAGCGGAAACGGGATCTTCCATGGAGACATCATGTAAATGCCTATCGGGTATGGGTGTCTGAAATTATGCTGCAGCAGACGAGAGTGGAAGCAGTAAAGCCATTTTTTGAGCGTTTCATGACAGAGCTTCCAACGGTAAAAGATCTAGCCGAGGCACCGGAGGATAAG
>ENA-UEPJ01004186-UEPJ01004186.1-human-gut-metagenome-genome-assembly--contig:-NODE-4186-length-11689-cov-3.714089_pt1 | contig 11689 bp, 7 predicted proteins | sample MGYA00242890_ERZ507896 | MGnify/ENA primary metagenome ERZ507896 (study PRJEB26167, sample SAMN06115508) | human gut metagenome | host: Homo sapiens | place: China:Qinghai | collected 2015-08-20... | reverse complement strand
ATGTGGAATCCGTGCAGGACAGCCTTGCGGCGCGGGGCTATCTGCCCGCGCGGCTGAACCTGAACAAGGGCGTGGTTCGCGGCCTGCTGGAAATTTTCTGCTGGGGCTACTGGCAGATTTACAGCCTGCTTGAACGACTGCTCACGCAGGCGACGCCGTCCAGCGCCACGGGCGCATGGCTGGACATGCACGCGGCCAGTGTGGACCTTTCCCGCCGCGCGGCGACAAAGGCGCGGGGGAAGGTTCGCTTTTTGCGGGCCGCGCAGGGAAGTCTGGAGGCGAACGTCACCATTCCCGCCGGGCGCATCGTGCGCACCCTGCCGGACGGCGCGGGACGGGTTTACCGCTATGGCACGACAGACACCGCCGTGCTGCCCGCCGGGGCGGAATTTGTGGACGTGCCGGTGGTAGCGGAGGACTACGGGGCGGCGGCCAACGCCAGCGCCGGGCAGATATGCGAACTGGTGACGCCGGTCACGGGCATTTCCGGGGTGACGAATCCCTCCGGGTGGCTGACGGAGGAAGGGGCGGACGAGGAGACGGACGCGCAACTGCGGGAGCGATACGCCCTGCAATGGCAGGCGAACAACGGCTGCACCAAATACGCCTATATGGCCTGGGCCTTGTCCGTGCCGGGCGTGACCTCCGTTTCCATCCTTGACCATCATCCGCGCGGCCAGGGCACGGTGGATATTGTGGTGCGCGGAGCGGACGTGCTGCCCACGGCGGCCCTGCTGGACAAGGTGCGGGCGGCCATAGCTCCGAACACGCCCATCAACGACGACTGGCTGGTGAAGGGGCCGAGCGCCATATCCTGCGTGATTGACGGGACCATCGAATACACGACGGGCGACCCCGACGCCATCAGGGCGCAGGCGGAGAACCGGCTGCGGGCGCTGTTCGCGGAGACAAGTCCGCTGGCGGACGTGACGACATTGCAGATCGGGCAGGACCTGACGCTCGACCTTTTGACCCATACGGTCATGGCCGTGCCGGGCGTCAAGCGGGTGACGTGGGCAAGTCCGGCGCAAGACGTGCTGCCGGTTCCGTCGGACGGCGTGGCGTGCCTGGAAAGTTTGAGTTTGCGCACCGTCATGGCGGAGGAAATGTAAGTGTCCGAGTTCTGGAAATACTTTCACGACAGGCTGGCCTGGCCGCTGATCCACAATCCCGGCCCTCTGGCCGGTCTTGTCCGGGGCCTGTCGCTGGCGCTGGACGGCACACGGGACGATATCGTGTATTTTCGCCGCCAGTGGTTCCCGGAACTGTGCGAGGCGGACCTTGTACCGGATTTCGGAACGGGACGCGGCCTTGTGCGGCACCCGAAGGAAACGGCGGAGCAATTCCGTTCCCGCGTGGTGGGAGCCTTTCGCTGGCATCGTTTGGGCGGCAAGACCGAGGGCCTGCCTGAAATCCTCAAGTTTTACGGTTTTGACGCTCTGACCGTTGAAAACCTGCGCATCTTCCAGCCTTCGCGCTGGGCGGAATTCCAGCTCGGCCTCAGAACGCCCGCGACACAGGCGGAACAGGACGCCCTGCTGGCGGACCTGGATACGCTGCTGTGGTTGGTGAACGAATACAAGCCCGCGCGCTCCGTGCTGGCCCGCGTCTACACGGACACTTACGACCGCGTGCCCACGGTCTGGAGCGGCGGGCCGATAAGTGAACAGGGCTGGTCAAACGGCTTCTGGTCCCTGTTTTCCGGCGTGACGTGGCCAGGCGAAGGCGGAGACATCGTGGTGTCCTTCGGTATGGTGCGTCGTTTTCTTTCGGAACGGTACAACGAAACCGGCGCGGGGCTGGGGGTGGAGAGCCGGACGGGCTTTCTTGCGCCGTACATCGACCGGCCCGTGTGGAGCCGTTCGGCCTGGAGCGACGTTTTTCCGCGCAATCACGGCTTCACCATCGGGGAAATCGTGAGCCTGCACTGGTGTGTGCGGACAACCCGCTCGTACCCGTGGCACGGGGACTGGGATTCCCGTCATTGGCAGGAGGCGGCGACATGGGACCGCATTTTGCCGGAATGGAAGATGCGCCGGCGCTCATGGGCCAGAGTGGAAGCCGTGTTTTCCTGGCCGGGCGACGGCAAGGAACCAGGCGAGCCGGTGAAGGTCCACGGCGACGGCACATGGGGCGACGTGAACGCCTGCTATGGCCGCCCGCAGGCGATCATTTATCAGGGGACGCGCTGGGGGGACGCCTGGGGCGCGGACCCCGGACGGCGGGAACTGGAAATTCTGGAACGACGGCAGGACAAGGGCGGCCTTTGCACGCCCGCCGTGCATCCCGCCAGGCCGCAAACGGCGGGCCACGCGCTTGCCGCTTGCCGTTCCGCGCCGCTTCGTGAACGCGGCTGGCGGGGGCTGTGGTCCGGGCGCGGCTGGCTTGCCGACCGCTGCCCTGTCGCCGTCGCAGACCTTCGGAGCCTGAGCGCGAAACATGAGGACGCGGGAGCGCCGCGCCTGTCCGGCGGCGCGCTGCTTACTGTGCCGTGCGCGGCGTTGTCTTCCCCCGTTCCGCAATGGGGCGGCCTGGATACGGTCCCGTTGGCAAGCAACCCGCTGCATGAACGGCGCTGGCTGGGCAATCCCGCCGGGCGGCGCTGGTACGATTATACGGGCATAACCTCAATCAAGGAGCAAACGGGCGGTAGCCGTTAGCGGGCAACGCCCACTTACGGATAGCGACAGCAACCCGTTAAAAAAAGGAGAAGAAGCTAATGAGTCTTGCGACGCTGACGAAAATAGGACGCGCGGCCATCGCGCTGGCGCTGTCCGCCCGGCCCATCCATCTGGCATGGGGGAGCGGGAATCCTGAATGGGATGCCGAGGAGGCGGATCTTCCCAGCCTGGTGAACGCCACGGCGCTGGTCAATGAGCTGGGCCGCCGCACACCGGCCACCATCGGCTTTGTGGAACCGGACGATGAAGGGGACATCGTCATCCCCGTGGCCACGGGCGCGGGAGGAGAAGCGCAGGAAGCGCGCTATAAAAGCGTGACCGGCCCTTCGCCGTATCTGTATGTGCGGACGAACTACAATTTTGAGGACGCCAGCAACGCGGTGATCCGGGAAATCGGCGTATTCATGGATACGGAACTGAAAGAGGACCTGCCGCCCGGCCAACGCTATTTCACGCCGGACAACCTGAAAAGCCCCGGCCTGCTGGTGGCCGCGCAAATCATCGTACCGCCCATCAACCGCAGCCCAAGCGTGCGGCAGACCATTGAATTTGTCCTGCCCATATAGGGGGAAGCCATGCAGACGCAAAGCGGAAAACGCATAGACAACTACTGGAACCGCTATGACGCGGGCAAGAAATATATGGAGCTGCTGTTCCGTGACGGATACGGGACGCAGGCATCGGAAATGAACGAGCTGCAAAGCCTGTTCGCCGCGCGCGTGAAATCGCTTGCGGACAGCCTGTTCAAGGACGGGGACATCCTTCAGGACGCGCAGATAACGGTGAATGCGCAGACGGGGGCGCTCACGGCGGAAGCCGGTCTGGTGTACCTGTCCGGGGCTGTGTGGCCGGTGGAGACCGCGTCCTTTGTCATTCCCGTGCAAGGTACGGTTTCGGTGGGCGTGCGGCTCAGGGAAAGCATCATATCCGAACTGGAAGACCCGGCGCTGTGCAACCCCGCCGTGGGCAGCCGTGGCGAGGGGGAACCTGGGGCATGGCGAAAGAAGGTGGAGGCCGTATGGGGGTATGACGGAGACGGCGGTTCCGGGGAGTTCTACCCCATCCATACGGTTGACGACGGTGTGCCGCGCGCCAAGGAAACGCCGCCGAACCTGGACAGTTTCAACCAGGGGATCGCGCGGTATGACCGGGATTCCACGGGCGGTGGGACCTACGTCTGCTCCGGCCTGACCGTGCGGCAGGCGGAAGACGCGGGCGGCGGCGCGCAGGTATACACGGTGGCGGAAGGCCGCTGCCGGGTCAGCGGTTACGGCGTGGAGCTGCTTACCTCCCGCCGTCTTTCCTACGCGGCGACGCCGGATCTTCGCTTCATCGACACGGAAGTCATCGAGGCGGACGGGAGCGGGAAACAGCGCATCAACGTGGCGCATCCGCCCATCCACAACATTACGGCGTTACGGGTGACGCTACAAAAAACGGTCTCCGTGGTCCACGGCAGCTATTCCGGCTGTGCGGACGCCCTGCCGGATACGTCGGTCATGTCCCTTGTGGAAGTGAAACAGGGGGAAACGACGTATGAAGCGGGTACGGACTACAAGCGCACGGGGGATACGGTGGACTGGTCGCCCACGGGCAACGAGCCGGCCACGGGTTCGACCTATCAGGTGACGTACACCTACCTGGACAAGACGCTGACGCCGGAAGACCCGGATTACGACGGGTTCAGTGTATCCGGGGCCGTTTCCGGCACGGGCATCATGGTGTCGTACAATCAGGCATTGCCGCGCATCGACCGGCTGTGCATCACGGGCGACGGGACGTTTACCTGGGTTCAGGGAGTGGCGGCGGAATACAACGCCAAGGCTCCGTCCGTTCCGGAGACGGTACTGGCGCTTTGCAGCGTCAAACAGACCTGGCGGGAGGCTTCCGCGCGCGTGGTGCAAAATGACGGCGTGCGCGTGGTGGCGTTTTCAGACATGGAGGCTCTGGCCGCCCGCGTGGAATACGCCTTGCAGGAAGTTGCCCGGCAGCGTCTGGAAGCGGACGTGGCCACACGCGAAGCCGGGGCGCGCGTGGGGCTGTTCGTGGACCCTCTGCTGGACGATTCCATGCGCGACCAGGGCATCGAGCAGGACGCAGCCATCGTCAACGGCTTTCTGACCCTGCCCATTGCGGCGAAAGTCTATGCGCTGTCGCAGGACATACAGGCTCCGACGGCGCGTACCTTCACGCCGCAAATCCTGCTGGAACAGCCGTACCGCACGGGAGAAATGAAGGTCAATCCGTATATGGCGTTCGCCATTCTGCCGGGCAAGGCCACGCTGACGCCCGCCGTGGACCGCTGGACGGAACAGGCCACGGAATGGACAAGCGCGGTGACGCGTTCGTTCTATCAGGTCATCTATGCGCCGAATCATCCGCAACACGGGCAGACCGTCACGTCCACCAGCACCAGCACGGAAGCGGTGGGCACGTCGCAAAAGGCGCTGGAATATCTGCGTCAGATAGACGTGGTGTTTGAGGTGACGGGCTTCGGTTCCGGCGAAGTGCTGCAATCCATCACGTTTGACGGCATTCCGGTACAGGCGAAAGAAGGCCAGCTTACGGCGGACGATACCGGCAAGTTGTCGGGCACGTTCACCATTCCTGCGGGCGTTCCCGCCGGGACCAAGCTGGTGGTTTTCCGTGGCGGTGAGGGAGGTTCCACGGCACAGGCCACCTTTGTGGGCCAGGGCACGCTTGAAGTGACCACGCTGCGGCAGGTCCAGACAGTGACGAATACCAACATCGACCCGCTGGCGCAGACGTTCATGCTGGACAAGGCCGTGCAACTGGCCGGTGTGGATTTGTGGTTCACGGCCAGGGGAGACAGCGGCGTGCGGGTGCAGATCCGCGAAGTGAGCAACGGCGTGCCCACGCGCACGGTACTGGCGGAAGCCGTTGTGCCTGCGGCCAGCCTTGTGGTCACGGGCGGCGGGCATACCCGTATCCGGTTCGACGCGCCGGTGGCTCTGGCGGCGTCCACGGAATACGCGCTGGTCATTTTGTGCAACGACGCGGACACAGCGGTGGCCATAGCCGAAATGGGACAGTTTGACAGCCTGCACCAGCAATGGGTGGCCGCGCAGCCCTACACCATCGGGGTGCTGCTTTCCTCTTCCAACGCATCGACCTGGACGGCGCACCAGACCCGCGACCTGACGTTCCGGCTGCTGGAAGCGGTGTACGCGGAAGGAATGAATACCCTTGACCTGGGGACGGCCACGGTGACGGACGGGGCCACGGACCTGATCCTGCTGGCTCTGGCGGAAACGCCCACGGCGCAAAGCCGTGTGGAGTACGAGCTGGGGCTTCCCTCCGGGGAAAGCATGACGGTGGCGGAGGAACAGGCGGTACGCCTTTCGGAATCCCTGACCGGCCCGTTGTCGGTCAAGGCGAAACTGGCGGGCGACACGGCGGGTTCCCCGGTGTTGTGGCCCGGCTCGCAGGTTCTGGCCGGAACGGTACAGACGAGCGGCAGCTACTATACCCGCAGCATTCCGGCCAACGGCGCGGAAAAGGCCGTATTGCTCTACAGCGCATCCATTCCGTCCGGGGCGTCGGTGACGCCGGAAATCCAGGTGGATTCCGGTTCGTGGGAAGCCATGACGGCGGACGGCACGGTGCAACAGGGCGACGGTTATGTAGAATACAAATTCACGCATACGCTGGCGGACGCGGATTTGGTAAAGGTTCGGCTGACGCTTTCCGGCACCATAGCGGCCCGGCCCATGCTTTATGACATCCGCCTCATGGCCGTGGCGTAAGGAGGTATTATGATAGACAAAAAATCGGAATATCTTGAACTGCCGCTGCCCAATGAGCAGAATATGCTCGAAGACGACTGCCCGCGTATCGTGGAAGCGTTCAAGAAAGTGGATGCTCACGCGAAGGCGGCGGATGAACGGCTTGACAGCGTGGAAAATCGGGCAAGCACGGCGGGAAACGGTATCAGCGCACTTGAAAACCGCGCATCGGCGCTGGAAACGGCGCAAGCCTCCACGGAGGGAACCTTGCAAAGTCACGCGGCGTCCCTGTCCGCCCTTGCCACGGGAAAGGCGGACGCGACGGCGCTTGCGGGCGAAGTGCAGGCCCGCACGGAGGCAGTGAGCGGCGAAGCCTCGGCGCGGGCAGCCGCCATCACGGCAGCCATGACCGCCCACGACGCCAGCCTTTCGGCGCATGACGCGCTGGTAAAGCGCATCACGGTGGGGAGCCTGTCGCCGGTCATCGGCATCTGCTGCGTGGAAGACGGGGGCGGTTCCGGGCTGTGGTTCAACATCGACGCCGAAGGCCAGCCGGTGAGTCCGCCGCGTTCCTACTTCGATTATCACCCGACCTATAATGCCCTGCGCCGCGTGCTGGTGGACGGCCAGATGATGCAGGAGCACCACAAGTTCTACTACAAGGCGTTCGAGATAGCATCCGGGCCGTTCGCGGGCCGTCGCGGGCGTTGTATCAGTCCCGGCCAGATGGACGGATTCAAGCCCTTCCCCAGCTTCCTGAAGGGCGGGCAGGAGGTCGATACCTGGTACTGCGGGACGTTTCAGGCCACGGATGAAGGCGGCAGCCCCAAAAAGCTGGGTTCCCGGCCCGGCAAGGCTCCCTTTGTCAACGTGAACTTCCCGACCATGCAGGGCTATTGCCGGAATCGCAATGTGGGCGGCGTGGACGGGTTTGATATGTGGAACATCTATCAGGCGGCGGAAATTCAACTTCTGGCGCTGATAGAGTCCGCGACGCCTGATTCCCAGGCGTATTACGGGCGGGGGCGTGTGGATACGACCAGTGCCGCCAATGTGGACGCCACGGACGTGGCGACGGCGACATGGCGCGGCCACGTGGGGCTGTGGGGCAATGTCTGGCAGATGTGCGCGGGGCTGGAAATATCCACGTCCGGCACGGTGAAGCTGTGGAAGAACGACGGGAGCAGGGAATTTGTGGACACGGGCTTTGTCTGTCCCGCCTATGACGGTTCCAACCCGGCTTACATGCAGACATTGAAAACGGGAAATGGGGAAGGGTTCGACTTTGAGGACATATTTTTCCCCGCGACCACGACGACCAGTGCCACAGCCGGAACCATTCCTGACGGTTTCTGGGGCCGCAACGGTAGCGCCGGGAACGTCTGCTACCTCGGCGCTGATTGGGATAATGGCGTTCGTGCGGGCCTTTTCGCCTGCGACTTGATAGAGTCGCCAGCCAACGCTAATACGAATATCGGTTGCCGCCTCGCAACTCGCGCCCGAAGCCGTCTCTTCACGGAGAGCCGGACAGCGCGCGACTTGGGGTTTGCATTCCGCTCCGGGCAAGAGAACCGGAGAAACACGAACCGGGCCGGGGCGGCCAGTAGCCTGCGGGCGAGCGCGGCCCCGGCCCCTGGAAACAGCATGGCAAAACGGGCAAAACATATCTGGCCGGATATGGTGAGTTTCGGCAATCTTCTGGAGGCGTGGCGCAAGGTGCAGCTCGGCAAGCGGTATCGTCCGGCTGTCGTGCGTTTTCGCGCCGCGCAGGAAGACAACCTTCTCGATTTGCGGGATCGCCTGCAAAGCCATACCTGGGAACCTTCCCCCTGCCGCCGCTTCCGTATTCTTGAGGTCAAGCCGCGCACCATCGACGCGCCCACCATAGGCGACTGCGTGGTGCATCATGCGGCCATGAATCTGCTGGAACCGTGGTTCGAGCGGCGCTTTATCGCGGACTCCTACGCCTGCCGCAAGGGCAAGGGAACCCACGCCGCGAGCCTGCGGACGCGGGAGTTCATGCGCGCCGCCTCGGCGCAATGGGGCCGCCCCTATGTTTTGAAAGGGGACATTTCAAAGTATTTCAGCAGTATTGACCATGACCGGCTTTTGTCCATGCTGCCCCGCATTATCAGCGACCCGGACGTGCTGTGGCTCTTTGAACGGATTGTCCGGCACAACGGGTACGAAGAAAAGGGACTTCCCCTGGGCTGCCTGACAAGCCAGTGGCTGGCGAACCTGTATCTTGACGCCCTGGACCATTACGTCAAGGATGATATGGGCGTGAGATATTATGTCCGCTATATGGATGATTTCGTCATCATCGGGCCGTCAAAGGCGTGGTGCTGGGCAACGCTCGAATCCATCAGGAACTTTGTGGAAATCAGCCTGTTGCTGCGTCTGAACCCCAAAACGGGCGTCTGGCCCATAAGTCGCGGCATCGACTTTGTTGGCTACCGGCACTGGACGGATCACGTCCTGCCGCGCAAGCGCACGGTCAAGCGGGCGCGCAAGGCGTTCAGGAGATTTCCTGGCCTGTATCGGGCCGGAAAAATCGACCTGGACTACATCCGTTCCCGTGTGGTGAGCTTTACGGGCTACATGGCGCACTGCGACGGGCACACCACGCTGGAACACATCCTGGCGCGGCTGGTGCTGACGCCGGGCAACCGTTGAAATTTCTTCGCATGGAACGCGCTGTTTCCGGGCATGGCGCGTGATTTTCCGGCATAGTGGGGACTGACAGAGGCGGGGGCGTAGGCCGCCCCCACCGGCGGGCTTGCGGCAAGCCCACCACGGCCCCACAAGCGGAAGGCAGCCGCTTGCAGAGTATCCGCCTGTCGTGTCGTCTCTGGACGAGACAAGAGGCACGATAGACAGATTTTCGTTGGGGTGCAACGATTTTAGCGCCATGAATCAGGAGAAACTTTCAGACGTCAGATGCCCGCGCTGCAACAAACTTTTGGGGCGGGGCAAGGTTGAGATCATGCAGTTCAAGTGTCCCCGTTGCGGGACATTCTATACCGTGAGGGCCGTGTGCCCCAACACAGAGCCACCAGAAGGCCGCAAGGAATCCTGTTATGGACCAGGCAACGTCCAAGGAGCCCCGGCCCATGCTGGGGGTTAACGGCTTCAAGTACAAGGAAAAATTCGGCGTCATTGTTATGTGCAAGGACGAGGCCGACCACAAGGCCGTGTATGAACGCCTCAAGGCCGAAGGCTACAAGTGCCGGGTGGTGCGCGTATGAAAATTGCCATCCACTATCCCGCACCGACCTTCGATTCCTACCGCGCCGCCCTGGTGCGCTCCCTTTTCAATGCCGACGGTATTGGTTTCGACCTCGACGCGGACCTGCCCATCGATGGCCCCGATGCGGAGCCGTGGCAGATCGGCCTGGTCGTTGGGCCTTCCGGTTCCGGCAAGTCCAGCATTGGTTCTCGTATCTGGGGGGAAAAAGCCCTGCGTGGGGCCGAAGGCTGGCCCAAGGACAGGCCCATCATCGACGCCATTTCCCCAGAGGATGGAGGCGGAAACTGGCAGGCCGTTACGGGTGCCCTGTCCGCTGTGGGGCTTGGAGATGTGCCCGCCTGGCTACGTCCTTACCATGTACTGAGTACGGGAGAGCGGTTCCGGGCCTCGCTGGCCCGTCTGATTTGTGAGGCCCCGGAACGCGCCGTTGTGGACGAGTTCACCAGCGTCGTGGACCGGCAGATTGCCAAGATCGGAGCGACTGCCTTTGCCAAGGCCTGGCGGCGTACCGGCGGGCAGGTTGTCCTGCTTTCGTGCCACTACGACATCATCGACTGGCTGGCCCCGGACTGGATTTTCGACACCGGCGGCGACGGCTTTCGGTGGACACGGGGGTGTCTTCAACGTCCCCGCTTCGAGCTGGAAATCCGGCAAACAGGCTGGGAATGGTGGCCGTATTTTGAGCCGCATCACTATCTAAAGCTGCCGCACATGATCGCGGCCACCAACTATGTGGGCTTTGTGGACGGCCAACCCGTGGCCCATGTGGCGGTTAGTACCCGGCAGGGCTTTGTGGAGGCACGGGCCTGCCGCTTGGTAGTCATGCCTGAGTGGCAGGGAGCTGGCGTAGGAATGCGCTTTCTCAACACTATCTGCCAGATGTGGCGTGACGGCCAGAACCGCTATGGCAAGCCGATGCCGACACTGTTCCACACGTCGCATCCGGGCATGTGTGCGGCTCTGCGACGCTCCCCCTTATGGACGCAAGTAAGCGCCAGGCTCTACGGCGAGAACAAAGCCAGAAGTGCCCGGTCCATAGCCCGGTCGCGGGAGAAGTCCGGGGCTCAAGGGAGCCTGGGGGTTTCTTATGGGTATGGCGGCCATTTTCGGGCCGTGCAGGGGTTCCGGTATATCGGAGGGGCCACATGCGTGTCGTGATTTTCGGACAAAAGTGGCTGGCCGTTGAAGTGCTGCGACAGCTCTCGCTGCTGCCCCGCGTGACCGTGGGCGGAGTGTGTCCGGACACGAGCGGGGACAGGCTTGAGGAAGAGGCCAGGCTGTGCGGTATCCCGGTATTCTCGCTGGAAGACGTGCCCCCGTGCGATCTTGGCGTGGCCGCCTACTGCCAAAGGTACCTGCCCGCTGTGGTGCGCGCCCGGTGCGGCTTGGGGATTCTGGCGTATCATCCATCGCTTCTGCCCCGGCACCGGGGGCGCGACGCCATCCGCTGGACTCTGGCCATGCACGAACCTGTGGCCGGGGGGACGGCATACTGGATGGACGACGGTGCAGATACCGGCCCCATCGAAGCCCAGGACTGGTGTCATGTCCTGCCCGGAGAAACGGCCGCAGAACTGTGGCGGCGGGAGCTTGCTCCTATGGGGGTGCGCCTGCTGACAGCGTGTGTGGCCCGCCTGGCCAAGGGGGAACGCCCCCGCGCCAGTCCGCAGGACCAGCGCGTGGCCACGTTTGAACCCGCCGTGGGTAAAAACAAGCTGGGGCAGTAAGCAAAAAAAGAAAAAGGGGCGTGGATGTGTCATTTTCGACACGGCATCCACGCCCCTTTTTGTTCCGGCAAATTTCTAAGCAATGACTGTGCCAACTGCGGAAAAGTGTCAAGCGCCGTTCTCAAGTTTCGTGACGGAAATTCTCAAGTTGCGTGACAGCTCACACGCACAAAAAGATGCCGACCAAAGATGCAGGGCAAAGCCACTGCACATGGGTGACAGGTGGGTGACAGATTCACCAAAATGGGCGGGAAACAAAAAAGAGGATACGGGCGTGGCGCACGT
>ENA-UEPJ01004181-UEPJ01004181.1-human-gut-metagenome-genome-assembly--contig:-NODE-4181-length-11699-cov-4.475219_pt1 | contig 11699 bp, 9 predicted proteins | sample MGYA00242890_ERZ507896 | MGnify/ENA primary metagenome ERZ507896 (study PRJEB26167, sample SAMN06115508) | human gut metagenome | host: Homo sapiens | place: China:Qinghai | collected 2015-08-20... | reverse complement strand
AGAAAATATAAAAGTAATGTATTTTATTCATTCCGTCTGAATATAAAAAACGCGCTCATGACCGCCAAAAGGCACAAGCTACTCTGGATCCGGCGGCGCAAACCACGCTGATTTAAAATCGAACCAGCCGAGGGTGTTCATACGCAGACCGCGCATACTGCGTTGCCCCTGAATGATCAGCCAGTGGTGTATAAGTGGCACCATTGCTTTACTGGCGACCAGTTGCTGGCACCAGTTCGCCAGATTCATTTCGCCATTGCGCCAGCGGGCGGCGTCGGCTTGCCAGTCGATCGGAATACAGTGTTGGAGCAGCGGCACCTCGCACAGGTGCGCGAACAGCGAAAAATCCAGCGGCAGCGTAAAGTTGGCGCTGTTAAGCCAGATATCGCTCTCGATCTCTCCTTCATGCCACTGATCGTAGCTGATCTCTTTGATTTCCAGCGTGACTTGGTGACTTGCCAGAATCTGCTGCATGATCCCGGCAATCACCCTATGCTCACTGTGATCCTGATAAAAGGTCAGGGTGAGGCTTTCCAGACCAGCCGGTTTTTCGCTCTTTATGGTGCGGGTATGGTGCCAACGGGGAAGCAGCCCATAGGCCGGAAACCACAGCTGCTGGTACTGTTCCTCGGCGAAATAAACCAGATTGGTCGGCGAAAGCACATAGCTTATCCAGTCTCTGACTTGCTGATTCGCCCCGCGATGGGTACGGCTGTCGAACAGTAAATAGTAACAACCTTCTTCAAGGCGGCTTTCAATCTCTTTTTCCTCGTCTTGCGGTCCTTTCAGCATCAGGCCTCCCGCGGGGTCATCAGCAATTTCCGGCAAGACCCAGACGTTAACTTCGTCGATTAATGCCCGATAACCAAAGAAGTCGTCGAATGCCTGAATTTTCAGTTGATTGCTGCTGTTGCGGATCACCGCATAAGGACCCGTTCCGATGGGATGGCTGGCAAAGTTGCTGAGGGTTTCCCATTCGCGCGGCAGGATCATCGCCGGAACTTGCCCCAGCAGTAACGGTAACCAGCGGTCCGGTTGCGTGAGATGGATATCCAGCGTCCAGGGCGTCGGCGACACAATGTCAGCAATATGCGAATAGAGCGGCAGCGTATTGATTCGTTTTAAAGAGGCGATCACGTCGTCCATTTCCAGTTCACGACCATGATGAAAATGGACTCCTGGACGCAAAAAGAAACGCCAGTGAAGCGGTGAAATTTGCTGCCAGTGGTGGGCGATGTCCGCTTCCAGTTCCCCATTTTCCTCATTTATGCGCGTTAGCGAACTGAAGATTTGCCGGGCGATATGGGTTTCGGAACGACGCAATGCACTGCCGGGCAGCAGATTACGCAACGGACGATAGTAGAGAACGCGCAGGATGTGCCGCCCCTGGCGGAAGCTACGGCCCAGATGAGAAACTAACATTTGCCGCACGGCCGCTTTGTCGCCAACTAGTTGCACCAGTTGATCGATACGATCCTGCTCCAGCAGGTCCTCTGCTCGCTGTTGCTGAAGCGCCAGCCCGGTATAGAGGAATGTCAGACGCGAGCGTTTGCCGCGCCCGACTTCCGCTTCCCACGTCAGCCAGCCGCGATCCTGCATGGTGTTGAGCAGGGTGCGCATATGACGACGCGAGCAGCTCAATAACGCTGCCAGTTCGTTGAGCGTCGTGTCCTGCGATTTACCCTCGCAGCATTGCCACAGGCGGATGAACTGTTGTTGCAGACGAGCAGATGGCATAAAAGGGGAACTCCTGCGCAAAAGACAGCAATTTTATTTTCCCTATATTAAGTCAATAATTCCTAACGATGAAGCAAGGAGGTGCCCCATGCGTCAGTTTTATCAGCACTATTTTACCGCGACAGCGAAGTTGTGCTGGTTGCGTTGGTTAAGCGTCCCACAACGATTAACCATGCTTGAAGGACTGATGCAGTGGGATGACCGCAATTCTGAAAGGCGATTGGCATATCACCGCTCATCATGGCAAGCATCATATGCAAGGTGTTATCCTTCTCATGGGCGTCGTGTACCAATACGTCATCCATCGTATAACCATCTTGTCCGATCGTTACGGATTTCAGTTTTAGGCCGTCTAGCACAAGGCCTTTATCCATGTTAGCGCCGTAAACCATTTTCTCGCCATGGCGAAGGAAAATCGTACGATCCGCACGGTATGCCTTATCAACGATCCCCTTATGGATACCATCATTAAAGATCACGCAGTTTACCAACACTTCCGTAACGGAAGCGCCTTTATGACGAGCGGAAGCCGTCAATACCTCGGTCGTATTCTTCAAATCCACATCGATCGAGCGGGCGAAGAAATTACCACGGGCACCCAATGCCAACTCAGCCGGCACAAACGGATCTTCCACCGTTCCATACGGAGAGCTCTTGGATACGAAACCACGGTCGGATGTCGGGGAATACTGCCCCTTCGTCAAACCATAGATCTTATTGTTGAAAAGAACGATATTCAAATCGATATTACGACGGACAGCGTGGATAAAATGATTACCGCCGATAGCCAAGCAGTCGCCATCACCCGTAATCAACCATACGCTCAAGTCCGGGCGAGCCGTCTTTACGCCGGTAGCGATAGCCGCTCCACGACCATGGATCGTATGGAAGCCATACGTATTCATATAATAAGGTAAGCGGGAAGAACAGCCGATACCTGAGATAACTGCCATATTGTGAGGAGCCACTCCTACCTCGGCCATAGCCTTATGCAGGCAATTCAGTACCGCATGGTCGCCACAACCCGGGCACCAACGTACGTACTGGTCGCTTTTATAATCTTTCGGTTGAAATTTAGTTTCTTCTGTTGTCATCTTTTAAGCCTCCAATATTTTCGTGAATTCCTCAACTAATCTCGCAACGACAAAAGGTTGTCCCTTTACACGATTGAAGCGATACGGGTTAAATCCGGGTACCTTTCCACGTAAATAGTTAGCGAACTGTCCGTTATTTTGCTCAGCCACCACCACTTTCTTATACTTAGAAAGAACCTCAGCCGTATTCTTAGGCAGCGGGTTGATAAACTTGAAGTGAGCGAAAGCCACCTTCTTGCCATTCTCCTGCATCGTCTCCATCGTCTCGTAAAGGTGTCCGTAGGTTCCACCCCAACCAACGATCAATAAATCAGCGTCCTCATCTCCGATCACTTCCAGTTCGGGGATATAGTCGGCGATCTTATCGATCTTAGCCTGACGGGTCGTCACCATCTTCTGGTGGTTAGCCGGATCGGTAGAGATAGCGCTCGTCTCGTAGTCTTTCTCCAGACCACCCAGACGATGAGCAAAACCTTCCGTTCCCGGAATCGCCCAGTAACGAACCAAGCTTTCCTTGTTACGACGATACGCCTTCCAAACTTTCTCGTCTTGATAATTAGCTACGTAATTCGGCTTAATCTCCGGATATTTATCCATTTCCGGAATTCTCCAAGCGGAAGAACCGTTAGCGATAAAGGCATCGGTCAACAAGATAACCGGAGTCATATGCTCCACGGCCAACTTACCCGCCCAAAATGCGGCATCAAAACAATCAGTCGGCGTAGAGGCCGCTATTACCACGGCAGGGCTCTCACCATTACGGCCATACAGAGCCTGCATCAAGTCCGTTTGCTCGCTCTTCGTCGGCAAGCCCGTAGAAGGACCGCCACGCTGAACATCGATAATCACCAAAGGCAACTCGGCAATTACAGCCAAACCGATCGCCTCGCTCTTCAAGGCAAGACCTGGTCCGGAAGTAGACGTAGCCGCCAAGCAACCGGCGAAACTAGCTCCGATAGAAGTACAGATACCGGCGATCTCATCCTCGGCCTGAACCGTGATAACGCCTAAATCCTTACGTTTAGATAATTCATGTAAAATATCAGTAGCCGGAGTGATCGGGTAACTACCCAAGAACAACTGCAAACCAGCTTTCTCGGCAGCGGCTATCAAACCATAGGAAGTAGCCTTATTACCATTCACGTCCGTATAGAATCCGGGCTCGGCTTTCTTACTCTCGATACGATACGTAGAAACCGAGGCATGGATGTTATTACCATAATTATAACCGTCCGTCAAAGCCTTGATATTAGCTTGGGCGATAACCGGTTTCTTAGCGAACTTATTCTGCAACATGTGCATAGCCTCCTCCAGCGGACGCTCGAACAACCAGCAAACAAGTCCTAAGGCGAACATATTCTTACAGCGAAGAGCCGATTTATTGTCCAAGCCAAACTCAACCAATCCGTCTTTTACCATCGTAGAGATCGGAGCGGCAACAACCTGCACGCCAGTCAATCCCAGCTCAGTAAACGGATCATCGGTCGTAAACAAGGCCTTATCCAAATCACTTTTCTTGAAAGAGTCCGTGTCGATTAAAACAATCGCATTGGGTTTTAGGTGTTTTACGTTCACCTTTAGCGCGGCGGGATTCATGGCCACCAATACGTCGGCCTTATCACCGGGTGTGAAGATTTTGCGCGATCCCAAGTGCACTTGGAATCCAGATACACCACTTAGTGTTCCTTGTGGAGCACGTACTTCTGCCGGATAGTCTGGGAATGTAGAAATCTCGTTCCCGAAAACCGCGGACAGGTTTGAAAAGATTGTACCGGTTAACTGCATACCATCTCCCGAGTCTCCCGAGAAACGAATTACAACCTTCTCCAGCGTCTTAACTTTTGTCTGTTCTGCCATAATATACTTTATTAGCTTTATCGCTTATTGGTATTTAGATCGTCCGCAAAGTAAAGCATAAACTTTGCGAGTTCAAAACTTTTCCGCATCAAAAAGCAGAGAGGTATAGATCAAGATTATTAGATGATAGATTAAAATGATTAGACACATAACTATTCACTGTCTTCCCGTAATACATATATACTCCCGCCCTAAAGCCCTTATCCGATTTGATCATTCCTTGCACGGAACCGGCGTCGCCCAACGACAATAATAAAGGCACGAATATATTACTATAAGCCATCGAGGTAGTACGAGCCACCCGGTTGCTGATATTCAGTTTACAATAATGTAATACCCCATATTGCTCGAACACCGCGGGATCTTCCCTCGACAAGCAGCATGTCGTCTCAAAGCAACCGCCTTGGCTTACCCTCAGATCGATCACCAAAGCTCCCTTTTTCATCGTACGCACCAAGTCCGTAGCGATAATATAGCGATGTCTCGTATTAATATAACGCATCGCCCCGATCACCACGTCAGCGCTACGAAACGCGTTATGCAGCACATTCGGATGGAACGTGGAAGTAAAAAGCCCTTGCCCCAAGACCTGTTGTATTATACGCAATTTATTGATATCATCATCGAATACTTTCACGGATGCTCCCAAGGCCAATGCGGCACGCGCGGCCACGGTCCCGGCGTTTCCGGCCCCGATGATCACCACTTCCGTAGGGGATACGCCCGGGATACCGCCTAATAAGATCCCTTTACCTCCTTGGGTATTGCTCAACAGCTCGGAAGCGATCGTTATGGAAGCCGCCCCCTCGATCTCGGAAGTGACATTCAGCACCGGGAAACGATTATATTCATCCGCCATCAACTCATAAGAGATAGCGGTAATCCGTTTCGCCATCATCAACTCGAAAGCCTCTTGAGCGAATAAATTAAACTGCACCAATGAGAAAACGGTCGTGCGAGGTCTCATAAGCGCGATTTCCACCGGCAACGGAGGCAATATCTTCAAGATCAGATCCGCTTGGAAAACTTCCGCGGGCGTATCGACAATCTCCGCCCCCGCCTCCGAGAAATGATTATCGGAATAGTTGATGCCTAATCCGGCGCCACTTTCCACCAGCACCCGGTGACCGCAATCGGTCAGCATATCCACTGCCTCCGGAGTCAACGGCAAACGTTTTTCCGCCTCGCATCGTTCACGAGGAATACCGATAAGCAAACGGTTATTCACCTTGCTGATCTCTTTCAATAATTCCTGCGGGATATAGGCCCCCTGTGCCTGCCGGCCGTCGTTCGCTTCCATATGCTATAGGATTTTCATTAACGCGTTCGATATGTCATGTACATCAGATTCTGTTAACATCTTCTCGGCATCAAACGTTATGGACGCCTTCGTATAAAACGGATTCCTTTTCTCCAGACTCTCGGCGATAAACGCCCTCAGTTCCTCCCCGGAACGTCCTTTCAACACCGGACGGGTATGTTTGCACAACTCCAGACGCTTTGCCAGCTCCTCGACTGACACCTTTAAGTAAACCGTCGTGCCAGAAGCGTTCATAAACTCCATGTTATCGAAAAAGCAAGGAGCGCCTCCTCCCGTGGAGATCAGCACGTCCTCAAACTCAGCGACCTCGTGAAGCATATTCCGTTCTATCTCTCGGAAAGCCTCCTCCCCTCTCTCGGCGAATATCTGCGAAACGGCCTTATGATAACGCCCTTCGATATAGTAATCAAGATCTATGAACGAAAGACCGGCGAGCTTGGCAAGCTCTTTTCCCACCGTTGTCTTGCCCGCTCCCATATATCCGACCAAAAAAACACGTTTCATACGTTATTATAATAGTTTTCGCAAATGTAAACTTTTTCCGGGAACTCCATCTTCTTTATTCCTAAGAATCAATAAAAAAATCATAGGCCAATGGCTTTTACTGTCTGGGTCGCACGATCCACTACCAATAAAGTATGACGAGCACCGGCTATTTTCTCGGGATAGACCATCGAATCTGTAAAGTCCTGCAATAATTTTCCGTTCTTAGGGCTGATCTCCCATAGCTCCGACCGTTTATCATCGACACGAAGCGTAACAAACAAACGATCCCCTACAAACGCTATCGACTGGGGAGACTTTTCAAATCCCAATGTCATCAGATACGGCGCAAAGCCCGTGTCCCCTGCCCGAATGTCCGCAGGATCGAATAAATAGATCATATTTTTATTCTGGGCCGTCACATATAAAAAGCCATCATTTCGTGCCGCTACCGCATAAGTACCCATTGCCTCTTGTAAATTTACGCTACGGCTATATATAGGTACCCGAGCAGCGGAACCGGGCTGTACATCTTGCTCCAAGACAACTACCAGTTTCCGTTTATCCCGGATAAAGACAGCCCCTTGACTAGCCGTCACATCAAACGCATGAACGGTCTGATAACCACCCTCACCCCAAGTACCCGTACCGATACAAGTAATGAACTCATACGTTTCCGCATCAAACACATCCGTACGGCTTCCCGTATTCGTGACATATATTTTCCCATACGAGCGAGTCACGCCGTTTGGCTCCCCCGCAAAGGTCTCTTTCTTATCTCCGTTCATCCACTCAACCATACTTTTCACATGACGCACATTACCGGAAGATACATCAAAGACCTCCAAACTATAATGTCCCGGAGCGTCATTTGCTACATATAGCGTATTCCCATAAAGATGGACCGCTTTCGGATGAAAAGTTTCCACAGTGGCACCGGGAATATCCAAGACAGAAAGTGTAAATGAGAGAGGAGAACCCTCATCACCAGCCCTATCCGTCTCCATCGGAGCAAGCCCAAGCCCGCCATCTATGGCATCCAATTCCGGATCATCGATAATGTATTTCGAGGAAGTATACACGTTTTTATTCTCTACCAGATTCTTATTCCTCCGGGTATGCAAGAAACGGCGGGAATAAACCGGTAAATTCTTGCTCACGGAAAGCTGTGAGTAAACCTTCATACAAATTGTAGGGAAACCGCCTTCCGCCGGATAGTACGTCATATTCCCACTATGCCCATACCCCAAGCAGTGTGCCAGCTCATGATACGGCGTGTCAGAACCATTGGCATCGTCGGCATAATGGGTCAGATAGACATATTCACCTAGCCCAAAGGTATTTCCTCCACCCAGACCGACAACATTCACCACGCGTCCATAACACAACCCGCCATGATTCGTGATCTGTTTCTTCAACACATCTATATCCACGATTTGCTCGTTATTTATCAGCTTGCCACGCCACTTCTCCAGTTCCTCATCAAAAAGCGAGGAAGAAAACATCGCGGCCATATTCAAGGAAAGGGCAACCGCCTCACGAGCCAGATGTGGCCTAAAGTTGCCCCAGTTCGAACCGGAATATTTACCAAACCAAATATCCCACTTAGGTTTCACGTTTATCATTCCTTGATAGACCGGATCTCCACATTCAACCCGCAAACTTATATTCTCGGCCACGATATCCGGATGGGCATCTATGGTAACCTCCTCGCCGGAACGTGTATAATAAACCTTCGCCCGTTCTAGAAAAGGCAACTTCATTTTAAACTCCTGAAAAGGTAAAACCGTAGTAAACTCCGCAAACCGTACCTCATCCTCATAACCCTCAACCGTAGCCCAGACAATCACATTATGGATAGCTCTAGGAGAATAGAAACGAAGCATCAACTCCTTCTGCCCGGTAACTGACACCTGCAAAGGCTCATTCACCTTGAATTTTCGCTTTGACGAATCGAAAAGAACCTCGTCCGGTTCCTCATCCTGAAGGATGTAAGAAGTATTCGACGAATCATAATCCTCCTCCGCCATCCGTATCAAACCATATTTACTCGTTCCTCCACTATTACCCACATCATCTTCATCCGAACATCCAAGAACAAGAAAGCCTCCCATTACAAACAGAATTACACGAATGATCGTGTATCTCAACATTTCATTCATAAATAATCTCTTACCAGTTTTGGACGCAAAAATAGTATTTTTATTTAACTCGCATAAAAGTCACCGTTTTTATGTAATTTTGCCCCGTAGACAGATGTAGATTCGATGATGAAATTTATAGATAAGTTCAATACAATCATCCATAAGCCATTTTTCAGCAAATATAGTACCTTAATGGGGCTATGGGCATTGCTGGGGGTTATCGCATGGATTACCAAGTATTTCCCCGGGAAATATAATAACTTCTCGATCTTCAGGCAATCCTTTTGGCATACGTTGAATGAATTGCCGCTCTATGCCGCCTATCCGGAAGAATACAACGATATTTTTCACTACGGGCCGGTATTTAGCTTGGTCATCGCTCCATTCGCCGTTACACCGTTATGGTTGGGATTGCTTACTTGGTCGGTGGCACAGAGCCTTTTCTTATTCTGGGCGATCAAGATGCTGCCGGGGATCAAGCGGGAACGTATCTTTATCTATTGGTTCTGTGCCCACGAGTTGCTTACCTCGCTTTTCATGTCGCAATTCAATATCAGTATCGCCGCTATCATTGTCCTCGCTTACGTATTGATAGAGAAAGAGAAAGACGTATGGGCCGCTTTCGTGATCATGTTGGGTACCTTTACTAAATTGTATGGGATCACGGGATTGGCGTTCTTCTTTTTCTCTCGCCATAAGATGAAGTTCAGCCTATCTTGCGTAGGATGGGCGGTCGTCATGGTCGTAGCCCCGATGATATTGTCCGGGCCGGATTATATAATGTCCCAATATACCGGTTGGTTCGAGGACTTATCCGGAAAAAATTCGGAGAACTTATTCGCGCTCATGCAGAACATTTCCTTCTTGGGAATGGTTCGTAAGATATCGGGATCGGTCAGTTACTCGGACATTTATCTGATAATAGGGGGATTACTATTATTCGGCCTGCCTTATCTACGCATCAGTCAATATAAATATGAGGCTTTCCGGAAAACGTTATTGGCCTCGGTGTTGATGTTTGTCGTACTGTTCAGCACGGGTAGCGAGTCCAGTACCTATATCATAGCGTTTATCGGAGTCGCTATTTGGTATACGGCTGTACCGTGGAAACGTTCGACATTGGATATTGTCTTGATGGTCTTCGCCTTTATATTGACCAGCATGTCTCCGTCCGATCTTTTCCCGAAATACATACGAGTGCATTATGTATACCCGTATGCGTTAAAAGCGTTGCCTTGTATGCTGATCTGGCTAAAGCTGACATTTGAGATGTGTACGAGGAGTTATAATCCGGTAAAGGTATAAATGGAATGAACGCACGAGCAGACATAGATTTGGTATTACCTTGTTACAACCCGCCTTCGGGCTGGGAGGAACGAGTAGCCACCCATTTCCGCGAAGTGGAGCGATTATTCAGCCCGGTACGTTTCCACCTTTTTATTGTCAGTGATGGTTCGAGACGGGGATACGAGCCGGAAACGATCGACCGCCTCCGGCAATTGATACCGGATGTCTGCGTCGTGGACTATAAGCCCAACCGGGGAAAAGGATATGCCTTGCGAGAGGCGGTAAAGCGATGTACCTCTCCTTACATTATTTATACAGACTACGATTTTCCATATACAAACGACTCATTCGGCAGGATGGTCGAGGCGTTGCTAGGAGGAGCGGACGTAGTCGTGGCTACCCGCGGCAAAAGTTATCAGGATAATCTACCTCCTTTCCGGCAAATGTTATCCAAACTGTCCCACATATGCAATACATGGGTCTTGCGGATCAAGATCAAGGATACGCAAGGGGGCATGAAGGGATTCAGCCAAGCGGGACAGGCGATATTCCTGACGACCCGTATCAATAGCTTCCTATTCGATACGGAATTTATCTATAAGGCAAGTCGCCGGAAAGAGATAAACTTACGGACGATCAACGCGAACATCAAAGAAGGACTGGCGGTATCCGATATGGGATTCAAGGTCCTGCGGCGGGAAGCGTTGAACTTCTTATCCATCTTATTTCATAGAGATTAATTGACATACATGATATTACTTAGTTTTGATATCGAGGAGTTTGACGCTCCATTGGAACACGGCGTGGAATTGCCGTTCGAGGAACAAATGCGTACTTCCGTAGAAGGAACCCGGAAGATACTGGCATGTCTGGCCCGTCACCGGGTAAAAGCGACTTTCTTTTGCACGGCGAACTTCGCCCTTCACGCAAAGGATTTGATCTTGGACATCCAAAAGGGTGGACATGAGATCGCTTCGCATGGTTTTTATCACTCGTCGTTCGAGACCGCCGATCTACGCAAGTCCAAAGAGGCGTTGGAGGAACTGACCGGACAACCGGTGAACGGTTTCCGTATGGCCCGCATGATGCCCGTCGAAGAAGAAGAGATCCATAAGGCCGGTTATCTATACAACTCGTCCTTGAACCCGACTTGCATTCCCGGCCGTTACAACCATCTGGGGCAGCCCCGTACCTATTTCATGAAAGCGGGCGTATTGCAACTGCCCGCCTCGGTGACCCCGATCGTCCGTTTCCCCTTGTTTTGGCTGGCTTACCATAACCTTCCGGCCACCTTGTACCGTAAGCTGGCGCTTTGGACGTGGAAAGAGGACGGTTATTTCCTGACCTATTTCCATCCGTGGGAGTTCACCTCCTTAAGTGATCGGAAAGAGCTAAAGTTACCGTTTATCATGACCAACCATTCCGGTTGCGGCATGGAAAGAAGGCTGGATGCCTTGATCCGTTTCTTCAAGGATAAAAGAGCGCCGTTCGGTACCTATACGCAATTCTCACAAGAAATCTTGAGTAAGAGCCATGGCCAAGAATAAGTTTTATGTCGTATGGAAAGGTTTGAACCCGGGAATCTATGATAACTGGGCGGAATGCAAGGCACAGGTAGACGGACAAGAGGGAGCCAAATATAAATCCTTCGAGAACCGGGAGGAAGCCGCCAAAGCCTTCGAGGCCGGCTATACCCATCACCTAAAGACCGTCTCTTCCCCGAAAGCCGTTGCCCGTCTCTCGCCCGGAGCCCCGACCCGCTACCCCATCACTGAC
>ENA-UEPJ01004176-UEPJ01004176.1-human-gut-metagenome-genome-assembly--contig:-NODE-4176-length-11707-cov-4.866724_pt1 | contig 11707 bp, 7 predicted proteins | sample MGYA00242890_ERZ507896 | MGnify/ENA primary metagenome ERZ507896 (study PRJEB26167, sample SAMN06115508) | human gut metagenome | host: Homo sapiens | place: China:Qinghai | collected 2015-08-20... | reverse complement strand
TCTCCCAAAATTGGATGGGCAAGATATGCTTCAGCCTCTTCTTTGCCGCTAAGACCATAATACTGTGAATTATAACTCATGCCCAATCCTTTCAGTTGAGGAAATATATACCAAATCCAGTGGGAATATTTCCGCCCGTTTCCCACTTCTGTAAGGGCTTGTTCATAGTCGCTTTGCTGCGCGTCCAAGAATCGTTGCAAATTATAGTTTGGCATATTCATATTTTTGCTTAAAATAAATATTATTTTCTTTACATGCTATTGATTATCAGCAATTATTAACTTTATCCATTCCTGAGCCACATCACATATTGTTTCATACCTGAATACAAATATAGCTTTTTTGTTTCATCTACGAAACTGGAGTCATATATACAAAAAAATCCGAACCGCTAAAAACGGTTCGGAAGTATAGTTTTGTCATAGAAGCCAATGATTGATTATTTGCTTCGTATGAATCATTCTGTAGATAGAGATGAATATTTACGGATATTTTTTATTGGTGCTCCGCTGGCAATTTCTTCATAATATTCTCGATTTATTTATTGTATGTGATTCTATATCTACTCTCTTTTACCCAATCAGTTTGTTCATTTGGCATAGCCACATTATAATACTCTGTAATAGAAACGGGGAAAGCATCATCATTCGTAGTATATACATACTTAGACGTTTCTTTCGACGCTCCAGTCCATGCAATAATCTTTTCCACCATATTCGTAGAACGTTTCCCTGTATATCCTAGCATCGGGAACATTTTATTTGTATCGCCTGTTGCAAAATCAAATCCTTCTGAGTTCAACGCAATTATCCAGTTCAAATCCAGATTGGTTTTATTCAATACACTTCCATATTGTGCTCTGTCAATCGCATCAGGATTAGAAGTACCATATCCATCTCCCCACCAAACCGATACAAGGTTGCCATTCGACCATATCAAGCGTTCTTCTTCAGAGTCAGAATCTTCCACACGAACGGAACGTTCAAGATAACCATAGGCATTATACTCTAAAGAATAAGTGAAGGTATATTCTTCCACTTTATCTTTGCACTCATAATCTCTACCCGTACCTGAAACAGCACGACAGTTTTCATCGAGCGTAATAGAACCGGTGGGTTTGTAAGGAGATGTAACACCATCCTCTACATCTGTCTGCTCATAAGAGACCTTATCATTGTCATAAGTGAAGACTATCGTTGAAACAGTTGTTATTTTTTCTCCTTCAGAGGTTTCATCTTCTTCTGTAACTACCATTCTCGTAAGCCGCTTCTGATCGTCGTAAGTAAAATCAACGACATCAGTACCATCAAACTCACCTGTATAAATATAATTATCAATTTCAATTTTCGTAATAAGTTTATCCGTTGAGACATCCGGACCATCCGGAGATTCTGGCGTCGTCCCGTCCTCTTTGGTTCCCTTCTGTTCTACAACAATCACAATCGTGGTATCTCCGCAAACAATACGGATTTCAGCCTTGCGGCTCTGTCCCGTCAAGTTCGGTTGCAATGTCATGATCAATGTAAACTCACCCGCACCTCCCGAATAAGCACTCAATTCCACCCAATCCACACGACCGGCAGCCGCTTTGATGGTTGCCACTTCGGTAATAGTAGCCGTCCATGCTTCGGTAGCTGTGAATTTGATACCGTTGTTTGGAGTCGTCTCGTCGGCAAAGACTGTTTGTGTGGTTTGTGTACCTCCAGTCAGTTCAATTGTTTTTGAAGATTCGTCGTCTCCATCACTGCAACTTGCCATTGCTACGCCAATGGTCAACAAAGCTAAAAATAAGCTTTTCTTTAGTTTCGTCATTTCAAAAAAATTTGTATTCCGCGTTCCCCCGGAATATTACAAAAAACAGAAAGCGCGGAACTGCGTGCTATCACTTGTTTCTGAAGGTCCTAGGAAAACCCAAACGTACAAATGAATAGACAGCAGACCCACGCCTATACGACGTGAGAACCGACTATGCCATTCTTGTACGTTTTGAAAATTTCCTAGGTTTTCAGAAACAAGAATGAAGCACAACGCTTCTTACAATTTCTTCTTTAAATAAATATATAAAAGTCCATTACTACAGACTTTGTTTACAAATGTATGATTTTTTATTATAAACACAAAGATATGCAAAGAAATCTTTCATCTAAATACAGAAAAAGAGATAAGACAAACACTCTCTCAACCTTATTAAATCAATCAACTTCCTTTCAAAATCAGTCCATCATTGCTCTTTATCTCATTCATTATTACTTCTCTCCCAATCTATTAACAAATAAATTATTCTTTATTACTGATAAACTTGCTTTTGACGAACAGATAACTTACCTTTGTGTAATAACAAACTATAAATGAAAGTTTTGATTATAAAAACAGAACTTTCATTTTTATAAACGCAAGTTGCATTTATAAAAACAAAACTTCCGTTTACAGTTTACATTTAACCCAAAGGAACTTTTCTATTAGAGGAAAGGAAGTTTACTTCCAATAGAAAAGAACTTATCTATTAATACTTTAAACAACAGATAGTATGGCACGATACATTATGGAGGAGATGCCCGACATACGAAAGACGGGCAAAAGAATTACATATCCGAAGTTTGCACGGATAGACAATGCAAGCATAAAAGAGTTAGCACGACGGGTGGGCGATGTCAGCGGCTTCAGTGCCGGAGACATAGAAGGCGTACTGCTTCAGACAGCTATTGAAATGGCACACCTGATGGCAGAAGGACGCTCGGTAAAGATAGACGGGATAGGTACATTCACTCCATCGCTCACCTTAGGCAGAGACAAGGAACGGGAAGATGCGGAAGAAGGTGGAAAACACCGTAACGCACAAAGTATTTTTATAGGAGGTGTTAATTTCCGGGTAGACAGGGAAATGGTAAGAAATATCAGCGATAGATGCCGGTTGGAAAGAGCTCCTTGGAAAAAGCAAAAATCCTCGAATAAATTCACACCGGAACAACGACTGGCATTAGCCCTAAAGTATCTGGACGAACATCCTTTCCTGACCGTTTGGGAATATCGGAAACTAACCGGATTGCTACAAACAGCAGCAACCACTGAACTGCGACAATGGGGACATCAACCCGATTCGGGAATAGAAATCACCGGAAGAGGAACACATAGGGTATATACAAAGAAGAAAATAGTCGAAGAAGGGCAATAATAGTATGAGAAATAACTTGAAAAAGTATGAGAAATAACTGTTTTTAAGGCTTATTTCACCCGGAAATGATGAGAAATGCGATTTATTAAAAACATTTCTCATACTATAATTCACTGATTATATGATGATTAATGTAAAACCATGAGAATATGAGAAATAAAAACGTTTTTTCTTTTCTAGTAGAAGAATAATCCCTGACGTTAAAAACTGCGTTTATAATTAGATAAAAAATAAGCGTAAAAGAATGGAATATCCATTTCAAAAAAACTATCTTTGGTAATTAATTGTTTGGAAAACAAGAAGAAACAATCTGAAAAAGTTATGGGAACAATAAAAGGAATTCCTTATGGTATGTCCAATTTTGAGGATGTAATCACGCAAAACCGCTATTATGTGGATAAAACAATGTATATCCCCATGTTGGAAGATCAAGCCAACTATCTGATATTCATCCGTCCGAGACGCTTTGGCAAGAGCCTGCTACTAAGCATGCTTCGTTCATATTATGACCTTTCACAGAAAGATAAGTTCCAGCAACTTTTCGGGAATCTCTGGATCGGGCAGAATACAACTCCGCTTCAAGGCAAATATCAGATGCTTTATCTTGACTTTTCCAAGATTGGCGGCAACATTGATGAACTGCCGCAAAGATTTGATTCGTATAGCGCAGTGCAACTGGATGGCTTTCTGAACCGTTATCGTGAATACTACACGGATGAGTTTATTGAACGCTTCAGCACAGCGGAAAAAGGGATTGATAAACTGCATATACTAGACGATGAAGCACGCCGTCAAGGGTATCCCCTATACCTTATTATAGATGAGTATGACAATTTCACAAATGTCGTACTCAACGAGAAAGGAAATGAGATATACCACGCCATCACCCATGCCAGCGGATTCTACAGAGATGCCTTCAAGAATTATAAAGGAATGTTCGACCGTATATTCATGATTGGAGTCAGTCCCGTAACTTTGGACGACTTGTCAAGCGGATATAACATAGGTTGGAACATCAGCACTAATCCACTGTTTAATCAAATGCTGGGATTTTCTGAAGAAGACGTACGCACTATGCTCCGATATTATCAGGAAGCAGGGCAGTTACAAGGAGACATTGAAGAAATGATTCAGGAGATGAAGCCATGGTATGATAATTATTGTTTTGCTCGCCAAAGTCTAAAGTCAGATCCTAAAATGTTTAATTGTGACATGGTACTCTATTACCTACGCAATCGAATTCAGTTAGGAGAATCTCCTGAACAGATGATTGATCCTAATACCCGTACGGACTACAATAAGATGAAAAAACTGATTCAGCTTGACCGTCTTGACGGTAACCGCAAAGGTGTTATCAAACGAATTGCCGAAGAAGGGAAAATCATGACTAACCTATACCAATCTTTTTCTGCCGATCAAATTACGAATCCGGAAATATTCCCCAGCCTATTATTTTATTATGGTATGCTAACTATCATCGGAACACGTGGAAATCTGACTATCCTGGGAATTCCCAACACGAATGTCCGTAAACAATATTATGAATATATTCTGGAAGAATATCAGAATCACCATTATATCAACCTGATAGATATAGAGATTTTATTCAATGATATGGCTTTTGACGGACAATGGCGACCGGCATTGGAATTCATAGCCAAAGCTTATAAGGAGAATACTTCCGTACGCAGCAGCATTGAGGGCGAACGTAACATTCAGGGATTCTTCACCGCTTACCTCAGCGTGAACGCCTACTATCTCACAATGCCTGAAGTAGAACTGAATCACGGCTTTTGCGATATGTTTCTGATGCCCGATCTGCAACGTTACGCAGAAGTAGCGCATAGCTATATCTTGGAATTAAAATATCTGCCGAAAGAAAAATACGACACCCAAGGCACCGCACAATGGCAGGAAGCCGTAGAACAAATTCATGGTTATGCTGCCGGTCCGAAAGTTCGCCAACTATGTCAGGGAACTCAACTTCATTGCATTGTTATGCAATTCTGTGGCTGGGAATTAGTCCGTATGGAAGAGGTTTAATTACAAACTCTTACTGTGATGCCCGGCAAATCGCATGAAAGCTTGAGATAAACCTCCCTCCTGCCCTTGCAGTTGCACAAAATTAAACTCGCGCTGCATGGGCATTCCTTTTATCTCAACCACACGAAAATTACCGGCAACCAGTTCCTTATAAACAGAACGGATAGAAACAATTCCCATACAATCTGTATGTTCCAAAAAAAGCTTGATGCTCTCCGTACTACCGAGATACATCAATACATTCAAAGAAGAAAGTTTCAAATTATGGCGTAACAGGGAACGTTCAAACACATCCAACGTTCCTGAACCTCTCTCCCGCAAAACTAAGGGGATATTTGGCAAATCTTCCGGAGCGATCTCATCCGAAACAGCCAATTTACTATGGGTATGAACCACGGCAACCAGTTCGTCTTGCAAAAATGGAGTATACTTCAGATTTGGCAAACGGAAGATACCTTCAACCAATCCCAAATCAATCCGATGTTCTTGTAAAGCAGCTTCCACTCCCCGGGAATTTCCATTAATCAAAGAAAGATTGATCTGTGGAAACTTGGCTATAAAATCCGCCAATAAAGGAGGAAGTACATATTGCGCAATCGTAGTACTGGCACCCAGTTTCAGTTCGCCGATATATTCATTATGTAACAAATGCATCTCATATTCCAACTGTTTATAATCGTCCAAAATCTTTTCGCTATGTTTCAATAATAGCTCTCCGGACTTAGTCAACGAGATCTTACTGCCCTGACGATCGAACAAACGAGTCTGATAATAAGCTTCCAGTTCCTGAATGTGCTTAGTGATAGCAGGCTGACTGACAAACAGCTCTTGCGAAGCCTTCGTGAAACTTAAATTCTTCGCCACGCTCTGAAATACTTTTAAACGAAAATCGGACATGGAAAATAGTGATTAACTTATTAGTGATTAGCGATTAATGACTGAAATGGGTAGCTAGGGTTATAATTCATCGGCTCTGATTCCCAATGCCTGCATGACAGGAAAAGCCAACATATCCCATTTATAAGCTACCGGAGTATCCGGTTCGTTCATTCGGAATTGGATAATCTCCTTGCCCTGTACTTCATTCAAAGCATCAGTCACTTTCTTTCCATATTCTTCATTGAAAGATACCAGAATCATTTTTTTCACATCGGCCGAATCGGCTACAATGGATAATAAGTCTAAAAACAAGTCCTCTCTCGACACCATCCCTTCCGACGGAACACTGGCAAACGAATATTCTCCATAAGGGCTTTGAAAAGCAACCCCATTCAATTCTTTCTCCAAGTCAGAAGGCTGGCAATGCGCAAGATTACCTGACTCTTTATCATAAACAAAAAGAAACTGCACTTCATTTTTTCCTTCCGCAATCCCTGCATCCAAAGTCAGATAGGTAGTCAACATCGAAAGATCTATCTCTTGTAAAGAACGTTGCAAAGTCTCTTCGAAGTATCTCTTCATATCCGTAATTACAAAATTCAGGAAAGCGGCATCAATCAGCACCACTGTCTCTGATAATTTTATTTGTGGTTTATCATTCATATCATTAGTCATCAATTAGAAAACAGATTTACTCTCTACGATAGGGCAAAGATAAACTTTCTTATCTTCTCCGGAAAGAATATTAAAAAAAAAGAGAATTTATCAGGCTATTACTCAATAAAGAGGCGTACCTTTGGAGAAAATTGACAAATTTATTAAATGACACGATAATGAATAAGAAAAAGAACCAAACTTCGATTGATCTCGATGCGATTATGACCGAAGTATTAAACTTGTTTACACCCGAAGAACAACAGGAAGTGATAGATATATTAAGCAATAACGGATTAGAAAAAATCTACCAACAAATGGAAGAAGCTTTCAATCACTATCAACATCCGGACTATAGCTCGGAAGCAACCCCCATTGCAGCTTACCTGCAAAGGCTTTGGGATATGCAGACATGCGAAGACTACCCATTTGACGAGTTTAAAAAAGATTGCACGACAGTACCCGCCGCCGAATTAGAAAAAGATTTGCGCAACTTTATCCTGCATCTATTTATCCATTATCAAGGACCTCTCGAAAACGCAAAAGAAGAAGACAGACCTTTTAAGTTATGGTATATCTACTGGGCTATGGAACATTACCGAATGGAATCTTCTTTAAATATCATCTTGGAAATAATGCGGCAAAGTCCGACTTTCCTCGCTTCCTATTGCCACCTCGTACAGGACGAAGCTACCATTGCCATCATTTACCAACTCGGGCAGCACCAATTGCCTTTGCTATTTAGTTTCATGAATGAAGACGGAATCGCTCCTTTCGGAAAAGAAGATATTTGTAGTGCTGTCGCACAAATTGCCATAACCAACCCTGAACGAAGATTGGAAATTATTAACTGGTTCTGCCAATTATTGAATTCTTATTACGATCGGTTTGAGCGTGGGGAAGATAATAATATCGCGATAATTGACTATATCACAAATACGTTGATAAATATCCGTGCCGTAGAAACGTTGCCTATATTGGAAAAAATCTATAAACGATTCAAAATACCCAATACATTAACGAGAAGAGGATTCAAAGAGATAAAAAAAGAAATGCCGCGTGCAGAACTGAAGGGATTGGAAGTGGACAGTATGGAAGAACTAATGAACTTATTGAATGAGTTCTTTGCCTTCAATGAGAATAATGAATTTGATGATAACGAATTTGATGAAGAATACGATGACGAGTTTGACGATGATGAATACGACAACTCTTTCTACATTGGAGAACAAACCTCTAAAAAACTCAATATAAAAATTTCTTTGATTGATTCCAACCCGGAAATATATCGCATAGTGGAAGTCCCTTCCGACATCCGTCTGGAAAGTTTTGCGGATGTCATAAATACTGCGATGGGTTGGGAAGGCTATCACATGCATCTGTTTCAAAAAGGGAAAACAATATATACAACCGAAGAATCCGATGACGATTTTTTGTTTGATCCCGTTAAAACAGTCAACTCCTACTCTCTCTCTTTAGGAGAGATCCTTACCCGAAAAGGCTCACATATTGAATATGAATATGATTTCGGAGATAGTTGGAGGCATCGGATTACCCTGGAATCACAACAAGCATATAAAAAGGACGAAACACAAGGCATCTTTCTCATAGACGGAGCAAATGCATGTCCGCCCGAAGATTGCGGAGGAATATATGGTTACCAAGAGATGTTGGAGGCATTAAAACAGCCACACTCAAAAGCCGCAAAAGAATATCAGGAATGGTTGGGAAAGAATTTCAACGCACACAAATTTAATGCAAAAAAAGTAGAAAGAGAGCTTAGAGACTTCCCGATAAGAATCTTCTAACAATTGTTTCTCGACAGAATAGTAAACTTCATTGAAAACCCATCTTATTCTGAAGCCCATCCTATTCTGTGGAGTATATGGTAAATTCGTCAGTCATATCCAGATAAAAAAGGTCATTTTGTCCTTTAACTCCTTAATAATCATGCTATTTTGTCATATTTTTATACTTGGCAAATCTTTTGAGCCCCTTTAGGTGTTATTAAAAACGTGAAATAAGAAAGGAGAACAACGATATGAACTTTAACAATTTTACCATTAAATCTCAAGAAGCGGTACAGGAGGCCGTAAACCTGGTACAAAGCCGGGGACAACAAGCCATTGAACCTGTCCACATCATGCAGGGAGTAATGAAAGTAGGCGAAAACGTCACTAATTTCATCTTCCAGAAACTTGGTATGAATGGACAGCAAGTAGCTCTCGTGGTCGATAAGCAAATCGACTCCCTGCCGAAAGTATCCGGCGGAGAACCGTATCTAAGTCGTGAATCCAACGAAGTATTGCAGAAAGCAACACAGTATTCTAAAGAAATGGGCGACGAGTTTGTTTCATTGGAGCCTATCATACTGGCATTGCTGACTGTTAAAAGTACCGTCTCCACGATCTTGAAAGATGCTGGTATGACGGAAAAAGAATTGCGCAACGCTATCAGCGAATTGAGAAAAGGAGAAAAGGTAACATCACAATCCAGTGAAGATACTTATCAATCATTGGAAAAGTATGCTATCAACCTGAACGAAGCTGCCCGTAGCGGAAAACTGGATCCCGTAATCGGGCGTGATGAAGAAATCCGCCGGGTATTACAGATATTGAGCCGCCGTACAAAGAACAACCCGATTCTGATTGGTGAGCCGGGAACTGGTAAGACAGCGATTGTAGAAGGCTTGGCACATCGTATCCTTCGCGGAGACGTTCCCGAAAACCTGAAAAACAAGCAGGTCTATTCACTGGATATGGGAGCATTGGTTGCCGGTGCAAAGTATAAAGGTGAATTTGAAGAACGATTGAAATCAGTTGTCAATGAAGTGAAGAAATCAGAAGGTGATATTATTCTGTTCATTGATGAGATTCATACATTGGTAGGAGCCGGAAAGGGTGAAGGCGCCATGGATGCTGCAAACATTCTAAAACCCGCCTTAGCTCGTGGAGAACTACGTTCCATCGGAGCAACAACCCTCGACGAGTATCAAAAATACTTCGAAAAGGATAAAGCATTGGAGCGTCGTTTCCAAATCGTGCAAGTGGACGAACCGGATAACTTGAGTACCATTTCTATCCTTCGTGGACTGAAAGAGCGTTACGAGAACCATCACCATGTGCGTATCAAAGATGATGCCATCATTGCAGCCGTCGAATTGAGTAGCCGTTACATTACCGACCGTTTCCTGCCGGATAAAGCTATTGACCTGATGGATGAAGCTGCAGCCAAACTGCGTATGGAGGTAGATTCTGTTCCTGAAGAACTGGATGAAATCTCCCGCAAAATCAAGCAGCTGGAAATCGAACGGGAAGCTATTAAACGTGAAAACGATAAACCGAAACTGGAAATCATCGGTAAGGAGCTTGCCGAACTTAAAGAACAGGAAAAGTCCTTTAAAGCCAAATGGCAGAGTGAAAAAACACTGATGGATAAAATCCAGCAGAATAAGGTTGAGATAGAGAATCTTAAATTTGAAGCAGAAAAAGCTGGCGGCTCTTTGGAAGTTACCTTTACCTTCAACGCTTCTGCTCTAGCCGGACAGGATGTGGTTGTCTTTGAAAAGCTCTACTATACAGACGGAAAAACCGAGCATGAGATTGCTTCCCATGAGGATCTGAAGGATGAAGGTCAGACCGTACACATGACGGAGCTTTCGAAAGAACCGGAGACGCCTCCGGTAGCTCCGCCTGTAAAGACCGGCGATGAGACGCCGCTTCTCCTGTATGCCGGAATCGCCATAGCTGCACTTGCAGGTGCAAGTGTCCTGGGCATCGTTTACTTCAAACGCAAAAAGAAACATCAGTAACTCATAACGAAGACTCCTGCAGGCAGCTCCCACATGGAACTGCCTGCTTCTTTAGTAGGTGATGAATATGAAACACCCCCACTGCAAGACAGATGCCAAGCACATCCGTCATTTTCTGAACCTCTGTGAAGGGAACTGGCACTCCTGTATCTACGTCTGGTGCCGCACTTGTAACGCACAGGAAAGCTGTGAGAACTCTGGCTTTTTATTCCATCCGGATGAAACGGGAAGCCCCTGCATCCTCCCTCTTTCAGATGCAGCGCTTTTGTTTCCCCGGATACCGGAGCCAACCGAATGTACCGGAAGCATGAGCATTGCTGCTTTTACAGAGCTTTATCTGCCCTATCTGGCCGCTCAGAAGCTGCCTTTAAAGCCATGTCCCATTCCGGCACTGCTCCGGCTTCAGGAGAACCAGCAATATGACTGGTAACAAAAAGTTGCACTTTCAGGCTCTTATACGTACAGGATATGTAAAGAAAGGAGGCACTGCCTATGTTAAACGTAATTTCAATCATCCAATGTATCGATCAGGTCTTTACGAACCTGATATTTATTCCCATGATTTTTGTCCTGTATGTGAAATTCCGTCCGAAAAAGCCATGGACCAGAAGGCGCAGGAACACTTACCTGCTCTGTCTGGTACTGATCAGCTTATTCCTGCTACGGATTTTCTGTGAGAAGTTCATCTTTACACCGGTTAATTATCCACGTTTCACAGACAGCGGCTTATTCCCGCTCATCCGAGCAATTTTCTATCCCGGCATCTGAAAAATGGGGATTCGTGCCATTTAGTCCGAATCTGGGATCAGTATCCGCTTGCGTCCTATGGGAATTCATCACCTGCTTACTTACAATATAAGTATACAGTACGTACTGGTTATTCACGTACACGTTACGTATCGTGTATGTACAAGCGAGGTGAAAACAGATGAAGAAACCAAAAATCATCCGCTGCCCTTACTGCGGCGGAACAGCAATATTAAGAGATGCATCCTTTGTATATGGAACGCATTCTCATGGCGGACAGGTTTATGTCTGCTCCCACTATCCATCCTGCAATTCCTATGTCGGGGTACATCCGGGAACCAAGATACCAAAAGGAACGCTCGCCAACCGGGAGCTTCGTCAAAAGCGGATTCAGGCACATC
>ENA-UEPJ01004175-UEPJ01004175.1-human-gut-metagenome-genome-assembly--contig:-NODE-4175-length-11708-cov-5.979709_pt1 | contig 11708 bp, 8 predicted proteins | sample MGYA00242890_ERZ507896 | MGnify/ENA primary metagenome ERZ507896 (study PRJEB26167, sample SAMN06115508) | human gut metagenome | host: Homo sapiens | place: China:Qinghai | collected 2015-08-20... | reverse complement strand
CGGTGATCAACTGGAAATCATGATCGCGCAGACAATTCTGGTCATCGTTTTTAAATGCAGCCTTGAAAAACAGCTTTTCTTCCTGAATATAGGTAAATTTATTTACAAGACCTTCATAGACAGATTTTCCTTCCCCCATATGTTCAAAGGATTCTAAGAGAATTTTGTCAAAATACCAGTTGATGAGGTCATATTTATCCTGAAAATTACGGTAAAAAGTCTGTCTTGTGACACCGCATGCCTCTACAATTTCCTTCACAGTGATTTTTTCTACCGGTGCAGTTTTCATACAGTGTTTCATGGCATCTGCCAGCTCATATTTTGTTCTTTCGTTGGATTTTGTGATTGCCATAGTTTACTCTCCTCACTTATACAGACCTTTCTGGATAATCACATTTTAACATAAATAAAGTTTGTTCGGATAATATTTCTATATGAAAAAACAGTAAACATTCCAAAATTTTTCTAAAATGAGGTTTTATACTTGCCAGACTCTATGTTTTGAAGTATAGTACTCTTCGCTTTGCAGATTTAAAAGAGAAGAGAAGGAGACTACAAAATGACATTTTATCAGGAGTTACAGCTTAGTTCTGCCGGTTCAAAACAGTTGATCAAAAATACGACAGACAAAAAAGAAAAATGGCGTCATATTCTTATCTATAATTTTAAAGTATATCTTGTTATGGCTTTTTGTGTGGCAGTTGTCACATTGTATACAAAATTGACGGGGCAGGAAAACAGCGTTGCAGGAGTGACGGTCCTGTTGGCACTGCTTGTGCTGAGACAGGCTGATTTTGGTATACGGACGAGTCATGGATTGTTGTCCATTGTGGGAATATTTACGATTATGATGGCTGGCCCGCGACTGGCAAATATGGCATCTCCGGTGGGAGCATTTTTTATAAATTGTGTCTGTATCCTGCTTCTTATGATTTTTGGGTGCCACAATGTCATTATGCATAATCATTCTACGTTTGTGCTCGGGTATCTGCTCTTATATGGATATGATGTGAGTGGCAGAGCATTTGAGATGCGGGTGATCGGACTTACGGCGGGAATGCTTGTGTGCATGGCGGTTTTTTATAAAAATCAGAAAAACAGACCTTATCGCAGGACATTTAAGGATTTATTCCGGGAATTTGATGTCCGGTCTGCGAGAAATCAATGGTATCTGAAACTGACACTGACCGTCTCAAGTGCAATGCTGATCGTTTCGCTGCTTGGACTTCCGAGAGCAATGTGGGCAGGGATCGCATGTATGTCAGTCTGCCTTCCATTTACAGAGGATGGAAAAATGAGGGCGGTGGACAGGGGCGTGTTTAATATTGCCGGATGTGCGCTGTTTCTCGTCCTTTATCTGATACTGCCGGAGTCAGGAAGAAGTATGATCGGAATTATTGGTGGGATCGGCGTGGGTTATTCTGCCGGATATAAATGGCAGACGGTTTTTAACACGTTTGGAGCGCTTGCAATTGCAGCTTCATTATTCGGACTGCCGATGGCACTGCTGCTTCGGTCTGGAATCAATGTGACTGCCTCTCTTTATACAGTGGTTTGTAATGTCGTATATGATAAATTGCATGGCAAAAGAGCAGAAATCGCAGAAAACCTCGTAAAACCATAAAAAACACTGGTATTTTGCAAAAGTGTGTGCTATAATCCTAGAATGACTGCGATAGTCGTAGTACGCCCATTTTTAGGCAGAGCCAGAAAAACCGCGGGTTTATGCGACTTTGGACGTGGCTCGATTAGCGCATTAAGCGTGAAATGTACATGGATATTTTATATATATAAGGAGGAAAATCATTATAATGAGTGTACAGGTTGAAAAATTAGAAAAAAACATGGCAAAACTTACTGTTGAAGTACCAGCAGAGGAAGTAGAAAAAGCTTTACAGGCTGCTTACATGAAAGAGAAGAACAAAATCAGCATCCCTGGTTTCCGTAAAGGTAAAGTTCCAAGAGCTATGATCGAGAAAATGTACGGTGCAGCTGTATTTTATGAAGAAGCAGCAAACATCTTAATTCAGGATAATTATGCAGCAGCTATGGAAGAGAGCAAAGAGGACATCGTTTCCAGACCAACAATCGACATTGTTCAGATCGAATCTGGAAAACCTTTCATCTTCACAGCAGAAGTAGCAGTAAGACCAGAAGTAACACTTGGAAAATACAAAGGTGTTCAGGTAACTAAGATTGACACAACTGTAACAGACGAAGAAGTAGAAGCAGCACTTGAGAAAGAGCAGCAGAAGAACTCCAGAACTGTAACTGTAACAGACAGACCAGTAGCAAACGGTGATACAGCAGTCATCGATTTCGAAGGATTTGTTGACGGTGTTGCATTTGAAGGAGGTAAAGGAGAGAATCATCCATTAGAGATCGGTTCCCACTCTTTCATCGATACATTCGAAGATCAGTTAGTAGGACACAATGCAGGGGATGAAGTAGAAGTTAACGTTACTTTCCCAGAGAAATATCAGGCAGCTGATTTAGCTGGAAAACCAGCCGTATTCAAAGTTAAGATCAACGAGATCAAAGCAAAAGAACTTCCGGAGTTAAATGATGAATTTGCTTCTGAAGTATCTGAGTTTGATACATTAGCTGAGTACAAAGAAGACTTAAGAAAACATCTTGAAGTTGAGAAAGAGAACGAAGCAAAACGTACAAAAGAAGATGAAGCAATCAAGAAGATCATCGACAAATCCACAATGGAGATCCCGGAAGCTATGATCGAGACACAGTGCGAGAACATGATCAATGAGTTCGCACAGAGAATCGCACAGAGCGGTCTTTCCATGGAGCAGTACATGCAGTTCTCCGGTATGACAATCGATGGATTAAAAGAGCAGGTTCGTCCAGAAGCTGAGACTCGTATCAAGAGCAGCCTTGTATTAGAGCAGATCGCAAAAGAAGAGAACATCGAAGTTTCTGAAGATGAGATCAATGCAGAAGTTGAGAAGATGGCAGCTCAGTACGGAATGGAAGCTGACAAGTTAAAAGAGTACTTAGGAGAAGATGAGAAAGAATCCATTAAGAGAGATTTATCTGTGACAAAAGCAGTTGACTTAATTATGGAGAATGTAAAAGAAAGAGCAAAAGCTAAGACAAAGAAAGAAAAAGAAGCTGAGGAAGCTACAGAAGAATAATTTCTGAACAATGTACAGCAAATACGACAGACTGGCTCTTATGAGCCGGTCTGTTTGAGATTTATGGCAGAATGCATTTGATGAGAAAAAATTTCAGTTTTTTTTAAAATTCGAACAATATATTAATTTTTCATAAAACATGTTTTTTCCTATTCCAACGTCCCTGTATTTGTGGGATAATATTTATCAGTGCAGTGTATGACCGATATATTGCAATAGTGAAAGAAGTGCGGATCCCATGATAGTGCGATCCAGATCATATTTATGAAAAGAAAGGGCAGGTAAGAGATATGAGTTTAGTACCTTACGTCATTGAACAGACAAGCAGAGGAGAGCGTAATTACGATATTTACTCCAGATTATTAAAAGATAGAATTATTTTCCTGGGAGAAGAAGTGAATGAGACAACAGCAAGCCTTGTGGTTGCACAGTTACTTTTCTTAGAGTCCGAGGATCCTGGAAAAGATATTCATTTATATATCAATTCCCCGGGTGGAATGGTAACAGCAGGTCTTGCTATTTATGATACGATGCAGTACATCAAATGCGATGTATCTACCATCTGTATCGGTATGGCAGCCAGCATGGGAGCATTTTTACTTGCAGGCGGAGCAAAGGGCAAGAGACTTGCACTTCCGAATGCAGAGATTATGATCCATCAGCCATCCGGCGGAGCAAAAGGTCAGGCAACGGAGATCCAGATCGCAGCGGAAAACATTTTAAAGACAAAGAAGAAATTAAATGAGATTTTAGCTGCAAACACCGGAAAACCTTATGACGTGATCGCAGCGGACACAGAGAGAGATCATTATATGTCTGCTCAGGAAGCAATGGAATACGGACTGATCGATAATGTGATCACAAGCCGCTAATAAATAGAGACATTGGAGAATAAGAAATGACAGGAAGAAATGACGAGAGACTGCGCTGCTCATTTTGTGGTAAGACTCAGGATCAGGTCCGTAAACTGATCGCGGGACCAAACGGAGCCTATATCTGTGATGAGTGTGTAGACGTTTGCGCCGAGATTATAGACGAAGAGTTGGAGAATGATGAATTTGACGGAAATCTGGAAGAACCTGCGGAGCAGATCAATCTGATCAAGCCGGAGGAGATGAAGGCATTTTTAGACGAGTACGTCATTGGCCAGGATAAAGCGAAGAAAGTTTTGTCCGTTGCAGTTTATAATCATTACAAGAGAATTATGGCAGGATCAGATTCAGATGTAGAATTGCAGAAGAGTAATATTCTTATGCTCGGACCAACCGGTTCCGGTAAAACACTTTTAGCACAGACTTTGGCGAGAGTGTTGAATGTTCCGTTTGCAATCGCAGATGCAACCACACTTACCGAGGCAGGTTATGTGGGTGAAGATGTCGAGAATATCCTTTTGAAACTGATCCAGGCTGCTGATTATGATATTGAGCGTGCACAGCACGGTATCATTTACATTGATGAGATTGACAAGATTACAAAAAAATCTGAGAACGTTTCCATCACAAGAGACGTTTCCGGCGAGGGTGTACAGCAGGCGTTACTTAAGATTTTAGAGGGAACGGTTGCTTCTGTTCCGCCACAGGGTGGAAGAAAACATCCGCAGCAGGAACTGATCCCGATTGATACTACCAATATTTTATTTATCTGTGGTGGTGCTTTTGATGGATTGGAGAAGATCATTGAGACACGTCTCGACCAGAAATCCATTGGATTTAATGCAGAAGTACACGCCAAAGATGAGTACAATGTAGGGGAAGTATTAAAACATGTACTTCCACAGGATTTTGTGAAATTCGGACTCATCCCTGAATTTATCGGTCGTGTGCCGGTAACCGTAACACTGGATATGTTAGATAAGGATGCGATGATCCGTATCTTATGCGAGCCGAAGAATGCACTTGTAAAACAGTACAAAAAGCTGTTTGAATTAGACGGTGTCAGTCTGGAATTTGACAGGGATGCACTCGAAGCAATCGTGGACAAAGCGCTTGAGAGAAAGACCGGAGCGCGTGGTCTTCGTGCAATCATGGAGGCTGTTACATTAGATCTGATGTATCATATTCCATCCGATGAGAGCATTACAAAATGTGAGATCACCAAAGAAGATGTAGAAAAGAATCTTGCAATTGAAGAGAAAGCACTTGTTGAGAAGTTAGAACAGGCTTCTTAAACAAAAGATAACAGCAGGAAAAGCTGTTACAGATAAAGGAATTATAGAAAATGGATACAATGATTATGAAAATGCCTGCAGTTGCCCTTCGTGGAATGGTGATCCTGCCGGGAATGGTAGCCCATTTTGACGTAAGCCGTGCAAAATCCATCAAGGCAGTGGAAGAGGCGATGATGGATGAGCAGAAGATTTTTCTTGTGGCACAGAAAGATGTGGAACAGGAAAATCCTGATATCGAGGACTTATTTAAGATCGGGATCATTGCTGAGGTAAAGCAGGTAATTAAGTTACAAAATAATATTGTACGCATTTTGGTAGAAGGGAAAGAGCGGGCAGAATTGTCCGCTTTTCTTGAAAATCCGGACTATCTGCTTGCGGAGATCATTCGATTTGACGAGGAAGTGGATGACGGACTGCCAGAAGAAGCGAAGGAGGCAATGCTTCGGAGCATTCAGGAGACATTTGGTAAATATGTGGTCGTCAATCCCAAAATGGGAAAAGAGCTGCAACGCCAGTTAAGTGAGATCACAGATCTGGAAAAACTGATGAATCAGCTTGCCAACAGCCTTCCGGTACATTTTGAGGAAAAACAGAAAATCTTAGATGCGGTTTCTATGACCGAACGTTATGAGGTTCTGATGGCACTCTTATTAAAAGAGATCGAGATCATAGCCATCAAGAATGATTTTCAGGCGAAAGTCAAGGCGCATGTGGATAAAAACCAGAAAGAATATCTGCTGAGAGAGCAGATGAAAGTAATCCGTGAGGAGCTTGGCGAAGATAATACGGAATCAGACGCAGATCACTTTATGGATGCTCTGGGTAAGATCAAGGCAGACAAAGAAGTAAAAGAGAAGATCAAAAAAGAGATCGACCGTTTTAAAAATATCAGCTCCAGCTCCTCTGAGAGCGCTGTGGCACGAGGGTATATTGAAACACTTTTGGAGCTTCCGTGGAATAAGACATCCAGAGATAACAAGGATCTGAAGAATGCCGAGCAGATTTTAAATGCGGATCATTACGGTCTGGAAAAAGTAAAAGAGCGTATGTTAGAATTTCTGGCTGTCCGCAATCTCACCAGCAAGGGCGAGAGCCCGATCATCTGTCTGGTCGGACCACCGGGAACCGGTAAAACGAGTATTGCCCGGTCCGTTGCAAAAGCGTTAGATAAAAAATATGTGCGGATCAGTCTCGGTGGTGTGCGGGATGAGGCAGAGATCCGCGGCCACAGAAGAACTTACGTCGGAGCAATGCCGGGACGTATCGTGAACGGACTGCGCAGCGCCGGCGTGAAAAATCCGCTCATGCTGTTAGATGAGATCGATAAGATGAGCAGCGATTACAAGGGGGATACGGCGTCTGCATTGCTGGAAGTGCTTGACGCGGAGCAGAATAAGAAGTTCCGGGATCATTATGTTGAGATACCGATCGATCTTTCAGAAGTGCTGTTTATTGCAACAGCAAACTCGGTGCAGGATATCCCAAGACCGCTGTTAGACCGTATGGAACTGATCGAGGTGACCAGCTACACAGAGAATGAGAAGCTTCATATTGCAAAAGAGCATCTGCTCACAAAGCAGATGGAGCGCAATGGGATCAGACCGGAGCAGCTCGCCATCACAGACAAAGCGATGGCAAAGATCATCAGTGGTTACACAAGGGAAGCTGGTGTGCGTAATCTTGAACGTAAGCTTGGTGAGATATGCAGAAAAGCAGCAAGACCGCTTTACGAGGGAGAAAAAGAGAAGATTAAAGTTACAGAACAGAATCTTGAAAAGTTCCTCGGCAAAGAGAAATACAGTTTTGATAAGAAAAATGATACGGATGAAGTAGGAATCGTCCGTGGACTTGCATGGACAAGCGTTGGTGGAGATACTTTAGAGATTGAAGTCAACATCATGCCGGGAAAAGGTGAGTTCCAGCTGACCGGACAGCTGGGAGATGTGATGAAGGAATCTGCACAGGCGGGAATCAGCTATATCCGTTCTGTCAGTGAAGAGTATCATATTCCGAAAAAGTTTTTCCAGGAGAATGACATCCATATCCACATCCCGGAGGGTGCAGTGCCGAAGGATGGACCGTCTGCCGGAATCACGATGGCGACAGCCATGTTGTCGGCGATCACGAAGACACCGGTCCGCGCTGATGTCGCAATGACAGGTGAGATCACACTTCGCGGCCGTGTGCTTCCGATCGGTGGACTGAAGGAAAAAACACTGGCAGCCAAAAATGCAGGAATTAAGACCATCTGTGTGCCAAAGAAGAATGAGAAGGATATAGATGAGATTTCACCGGAGATCAAAAAAGGTCTGAAAATCGTGTTTGTGGAGCAGATGAAAGACGTGCTGGATGTGGCGTTTGTAAAGAAGTGAATTAAGAAGAGGAAAAGACAATGGTAATTAGAAGTGTAAATTTGGAGACTGTCTGTGGTATCACAAGTAAAATACCGGACAATCCATTTAATGAAGTGGCATTTGCAGGAAAGTCAAATGTAGGAAAATCATCCATGATCAATGCGCTGTTAAACCGCAAGTCGCTCGCAAGGACGTCGGCGCAGCCGGGAAAGACGCAGACCATCAATTTTTACAATGTCAATGATGCCATGTATTTGGTCGATCTGCCCGGTTATGGATATGCAAAGACCTCTGCCAGCGAGAAGGAAAAATGGGGAAAAATGATCGAGAATTATCTCCATACCTCAAAAAAACTGCAGGCAGTCTTTTTGCTGATCGATATCCGCCATGATCCGTCTGCAAACGATAAAATGATGTATGACTGGATGGTTTATCAGGGATTTACACCGATTATCATTGCCACAAAGCTTGATAAGATCAAACGAAGCCAGATCCAGAAGAATGTAAAAGCAATCCGCGAAGGGCTGAAAGTAAAGCCGGGTACGGTGATCATTCCATTCTCTTCTGAGACAAAGCAGGGAAGGGATGAACTGTGGGAGGTTATTGATTCCTTTGTTTTGCCACAGGAGGAAACTGAGGAAGAAGATAAATAACAGTTCGCAGAATGCCTGCGGCCTGTAATGTAAAAATGACATTGCACTGCAAAATCGTTCATGGTAAAATAATAGTATAAGTGTCAGACAAGACAAAAAGCACCCGGAGATACTTTCCGGGTGTTCTGCGAATATAAAGGTGCATCGGAGGATGGTAGAGATGAAAAAGAAGAAAATTGTGATTGCTCTTGGACATGAAGCTTTGGGAACAACACTTCCTGAACAGAAAGAGGCAACGAAACGAACAGCAAAGGCAGTGGCAGATTTTATCCGTGAAGATTATCAGGTTGTGATCACACACAGTAACGGACCACAGATCGGTATGATCCATACTGCTATGAATGAATTTTGCAAATTATATCCGGAATATACTGCAACACCAATGTCTGTATGTTCTGCAATGAGTCAGGGATATATCGGTTACGATTTACAGAATGCGATCCGTGCGGAATTATTGAACAAGGGAATCTATAAACCTGTTTCTACGATCCTTACACAGGTTGTGGTTGATCCATATGACGAGGCGTTTTACAAACCAAGCAAAGTCATTGGACGTGTGCTGACGGAAGAGGAAGCAGAGGCAGAGGAGAAAAAAGGAAATCACGTTGTCAAAACAGAAGGCGGGTACAGACGAATCGTTGCAGCGCCAAAGCCAATGGATATCGTGGAGATCGATGCGGTCAAAGCATTGTCCGATGCTGACCAGATCGTAGTTGCCTGTGGAGGCGGCGGCATCCCGGTATTAATGCAGGACAACAACTTAAAGGGTGCCAGTGCTGTTATTGAAAAAGACCTTGCAGCAGGAAAACTGGCAGAACTTCTGGATGCAGACATGCTTGTTATTTTGACAAGTGTTGACAATGTATGCTTAAATTATGGACAGCCGGATGAAAAACCATTATCAACCATGACTGTTGCAGAAGCAAAGAAATACATGGAGCAGGGACAGTTTGGTGAGGGCGATATGCTTCCTAAGATAGAGGCAGCCATCAACTTTATCGGTGACTCTGCGATCAGGTCCGTTCTGATCACAAAATTGAACAAAGATGGTTCAAATATCCATGGCGGTATGGGAACCATGATCACAAAATAATTTTTTTGACATAATGTTTACAAAAAAGAGCAGGTTTTTTTACAAAAGAAAGCTTGCTTTTTTTATGTTTATTTCGTATAATCTCTCCGTAGATGGAGTCGCCGTACCAAAGAAGAAACTTAAAATTTATTATACATTTTTCACAAGAATACGAATAAAAACGGAGAGAAGAGACTGTATTATTGTGAAAAGTGTATAAGTTTTAAGTTTTGCAGAGATTGGTTCGTCGGCTTCGTGCTGGTTTAAGGAGATTGTTAAAACTATAACAGAAATCAGGAGAGGCATACGCATTTCGAATGAATAAAAATCAGCAGGAACACTTGAAAAATGAAACCATAAAAAGAAAGGAAGAATTTATGACAAGAAGAACAAAAATTATCTGTACGTTAGGACCATCCACCGACAATGAAGCGGTGATGAGAGCATTGATCGAAGAGGGAATGAACGTTGCACGTTTCAATTTTTCGCATGGACCGCATGATGAGCAGATGGGAAGATTAAAAATGCTCCGCAAACTGCGCAAAGAATTGGGAAAATATGTTGCAGCTTTACTTGATACAAAGGGACCGGAAATCCGTCTCGTAGAATTTGAAAAAGGAAAAACAGAGTTAAAGACAGGCCAGACTTTTACACTGACAACCGATGATATTCTTGGAACAGATGAGCGCGTATCCATCACTTACAAAAATCTTGCAGATGATGTAAAGCCGGGCGATCATATTCTGATCGATGATGGTCTGGTAGGTCTGGAAGTTGTAGAGATCAAACCGGTTGCAAAACCAGTGAATACCAAGGTCAACGCAAGAGATATTGTCTGTAAAGTGTTAAATGATGGTGTGATTTCCAATAAAAAAGGTGTGAACGTTCCGAACGTTGACCTCACGATGCCATTTATCAGTGAAAAAGATTACGGAGATATCTGTTTTGCGGTAGAAAATGATTATGATTTTATCGCAGCTTCCTTTGTCCGTACCGCAGAGGATGTTATGGAAATCCGCAAAATCCTTGCGGAAAAAGGCGGCGAGGATATTAAGATCATTTCCAAGATCGAGAACATGCAGGGTGTCCGCAATATCGATGACATCATCCGTGTGTCCGATGGTATCATGGTGGCGCGTGGTGACATGGGTGTTGAAATCCCGTTAGAAGATGTTCCGGTTATGCAGAAAATGATCATCAAAAAAGTATGTGAGGCTGGAAAAATCGTTATTACAGCAACTCAGATGTTAGATTCCATGATGAAACATCCAAGACCAACAAGAGCAGAGTCCACAGACGTTGCAAATGCTATTTATGACGGAACGAGTGCGATCATGTTATCCGGAGAGACTGCTGCAGGAATGTATCCAATTGAAGCTGTAAAAACAATGGTCCGTATTGCAACCCGCACAGAGCATGATATCAACTATTTACAGAGATTCAGACAGCGCAGGACCATGTGTAACCCGGATGTGACAAACGCAATCTCACATGCAACCTGTACGATGGCTGGTGATTTAAGTGCAGCGGCAATCGTGACGGTAACGAAGTCCGGACGTACTGCGAGAATGATCTCCAAATACCGTCCAAACTGCACGATCATTGGTGAGTGCCTGACAGAAAAGGTATGCCGTCAGTTAAACCTTGAGTGGGGTGTAGAACCGATTCTTATCACAGAGGAACAGGATGCAAGCCAGTTGTTTGAGAAGGCAGTTGATGTGGCAGAGATGGCAGGATTTGTTTCCAAAGGGGAATTAGTTGTTCTGACCGGTGGTGTTCCACTTGGGGTATCCGGTACAACGAACCTCATCAAAGTACAGGTCGCAGGACATATTCTTGTGACAGGAAAAGGGCTAAACGGAAAGAAAATTTCTGGAAACCTTTGTGTGTGCCACAGCAATGAAGATTTAAAAAGCTTCAAAGACGGTGATATCATTGTCGCAGCAGACACCACAAATGAAATGATGGCACAGATGCGTCAGGCTTCCGCACTGATCGTAGAAGCAGAGGGTGCAAACTGTCATGCAGCAATCGCAGGGTTGAGCCTTGATATCCCGGTTCTTATCGCAGCTAAAAATGCATTGGATGTCTTAAAGACCAGTGCCTACGTGGAAGTGGACTGCGAGAGCGGGGTTGTAAGTGCGAACTAAACCAGAGTTTCACTTATGAACTGCCGCTTACAGGTGGTAGCACGGATTTTCGCAGGTTATGTTAATTGCATGCCAACAAAGTGCATAGAAATATAAAAAATAGAACTGTTTGTTTTCAGGAGCGCTTCCGCTTGTTGTCGCTGGCAGCGGTACTAAGAAAGCA
>ENA-UEPJ01004174-UEPJ01004174.1-human-gut-metagenome-genome-assembly--contig:-NODE-4174-length-11708-cov-22.201616_pt1 | contig 11708 bp, 9 predicted proteins | sample MGYA00242890_ERZ507896 | MGnify/ENA primary metagenome ERZ507896 (study PRJEB26167, sample SAMN06115508) | human gut metagenome | host: Homo sapiens | place: China:Qinghai | collected 2015-08-20... | reverse complement strand
ATGAGAGATATTATTGCTCTTGATGAGGATGATATTGTAGCTATAGCATCAAGAACAATTATTGATGAATCAAATTTGTTTTGCGGAGATAGAATTTTGGATTCAAAGACAAAAGCTATTCCAGATAATAATTATAAGGCTCTTACAACAATAATTACATATTATGAATGTAATAAAGAACTATTGTGGCTTTTTATCAAAAATGCAGATATTCAAGGATTAGACGGCAAACCCATAAAAGGGCATAAGAAAATAACGGAATATATTCGCCATAGACCGGATGATGTTACAATTAAAAAATTCACTAATGAATGTACAGGGTATTGGAAAGCACTTATTAGTCAATGCCAGGAGGCGTTTGAACAAGAAAATAATTTCCTTAAATATAGAGGAAGTCGTGGAGGACATATATTTTTTAGACCAGCATCTTTGATTCCATTTACAAAGGCAATGGTTAAAATTAAAGAAAAAGTTGATTTATCATATGAACAAATTATAAATAAATTACCTGAGGAGGTTATGTGGATACAAAATGATATATGGAAGAAAATTATATGGGATGATGTTAAGAATAGTATGGTTATGGGAAATGGTAAACTTATTGAATTGATATTTTTATATTCTTATGACAGTTCATATGTGACAAATGCTGAATTGCAAAAAATATTAAAGGAATTAAGGAGCAAATGGAACTATCATGAGGATGATTTGTTAGAAATTTTAGAAGGCAGAGTTGGTAGGCAGTGTACAAGGTGAGTATATCTGAGTATGACAAAGAAAAAGAAGAAAAGAAGCTCCGTAAGGCTGAACGGTAGTGTGGATGTAAAGAAGGTCGCATGGAAGAGAGAAAGTCACTGTTTGCACTGATTTCAAAAATGAGCACCGGAGGAGATATGGACAAGATTACACGGTTAGTGGATCCGGAAATCATGCAATACAGAAGAAATATAGAGAAAAATGTTAAATACGGAGAATATCATGTCAAACACCACTCTTACGCAACCTCGAGAAGGACTGACAACTGCATATATCGACGGCACAGCCGCTGCCAATCTGGCGTACAAGCCTGCTTTCGTGTCAAACAACCCAGAAGAAGGCAAGAAAGTCATTTCCGTCATAGAAGATGAACTGATGAAGTGTGACCAATTCCAGATCAGCGTGGCATTTATTACTATGGGCGGAATTACGCCTCTGTTGCAGACCTTGAAGGAACTGGAGAAGAGGCAGATTTCTGGTCAGATATTAACGACCAATTATCTGAATTTCAGTGAGCCCAGAGCATTGAAGAAGCTGCAGGAGCTGTCCAACATTACGTTGAAAATGTATGATGTGGATCGTGCAGATCAGGGATTCCATACTAAAGGTTACATTTTTAAGAAGGAAGAGATTTATCGCATTATTATTGGCAGTTCCAACATCACAAGTGCTGCTTTAACGAAAAATAAGGAGTGGAATACCAAAATTGTTTCCACAGAGCAGGGCGAAATTGCGATGGAGATCGTAAAAGAATTTCACCAGCTGTGGGATTCTAAGTATGCGCTTTTTTATGATGATTTCTATGAGAATTATAAGCAAAAGTATGAGATCATCAAAAAGCAGAGGGAAATAGCAAAACGGGATGAGATATCTTCCACGGAGAAGTATAAGCTGGAACCGAATTCTATGCAGGTAGGGTTTATTACGAATCTTCGTAAGATTGTGGATGCTGGAGAAAATAGAGCACTGCTGATTTCTGCCACCGGTACAGGCAAGACGTATGCGTCAGCCTTTGCCATGCGAGAGTTAGGATTTAAGCGTGTTCTGTTTTTGGTACATAGATCTACCCTCGCGAAACAGGCGTTGACATCATTCCGAAAAGTATTTGAAGATAAGAAGTCAATGGGAATTGTTGGCGCAGGCTATTCTGATTATGAAATTGCCCCTGAGGAAGAGCGTCAAGTTGATATTAAACAGTTAGTAACATATCCGCATGGCCAGGGAACGGATTTACTTAAGTACGATATTATATGTACAAATAAACCTATGGCTGGTGTTCTTGTCCGTGTAAAAGAAGCTGGTAAACCATGTGGTGCAGGTATATTAATGTTTAGACCTGATGTAGTAAAAGATTTGTCTAATGTTGATATTCAAAGTTCTGCTGTTGTTGGTATCGATTTCGGTAGTAATAATACTTGCGTATATTATAATGCAGGAAATAGGGGTGCCCAACCTGTTCAATTTAAAAATTACAGGTCGGTTATAGTAGGTAAAGAAAATACAGATACTCGTTCAATTGCTCAGAACGATGAACTTCTATTTTTTACAAACTATGAATCTGATAATGGACAATTAAAATCTTGGCTCCATGAACATGATTCTCGTTACACTAAAAATGGAATATCTGAAGAAATTCAAGGGGGTGTACCAGTTAATCGTCCTAATATTTTGGTAAATCGTATGGACGAATATATAATTGAGACACAAGCTGGTAATCTTCATTATAATATGAAGTGGTTAAATGATGATAAAGGTTTGTTGAAAAAGCGTGCTTTCCTAAAAAGTATATGGTTACAGGCTTGCGCATTCTTATATCAGAATAAAATAAAACCTTCTCAGATAAATTGGAGTTATCCTGGTTCAATGATGGAGGCTGATATAGATGAACTTAGACGCATTTTTGAAGAGCTATCCAGAATGACACCTATTACTTTAGGAAGAAGACCGTCTATTAATGAAGATAATATTACTGAAGCTGAAGCTGTGTGTAGTTATGCTTTGTCAAATAACAACTTTGGTCTTAACAATAATAATATGTTCTTGGGTATTGATGTCGGTGGATCAACAAGTGATATTTTATTGTTAGCTAAGAATCCTCAAAAGGGTAATCAGGCTTCTCTTTTTAGAGAAAGTTCTGTGAGATTAGCTGCTGGTGTGTTCTTTAATACTGTTATAAATTCTGATGAATTCAGACGTGCTTTATTAAATTTCCACGAAGGTAAGAGCACAAAGGTTTTTGTTGCAAATATTCAGGAAATTATAAAAGAAAAGAAAAAAGCTCCATATTATCTGAATAGTATATTTGATCAACTAAAGACTGAAGAAGATTATGATAAATTCTATAGTTCAATAGCTGACAATGCAAAGGTTGTGTTTACTTTACCTGCATATGTTACAGGTCTATTGCTTTATTATTCGGGTATGCTTATTGGTAAGACTATAAAAGATAATAACCTCGATAATATTACTCGGGTTGATATTCTTTCGTTTGGTAAAGGTGGACGATTGTTCCATTGGCTACGTAATGCAGCAAGTAATAGTACCACTATGGGATATTATAAATCTTGTCTTAATGCAGGAGCAAGACGAATAATAGACCGGGATTTAGAAGTCAAATATAGAGATGAAATTGAGGTTGATAATAAAGCTGAAGTTGCTAAAGGTCTATGTGACATGCAAGATTTGAACAAAGTCTTTGTCGATAACAATAGTGATATTTGTGGAGAAATAGGAGTAAGATTTACAAATACTCAGGGTGCTTCTAGAGAGTTATTGCCTACAGATGAATTGTCAGGTGAATATTTTGATAATGATATGAACTACTTTGACTTTACAAGTATGGAATGTTTTGAAGAGTTCTTTAATATCTTTATCAATTTTGTGAGTGTAAAAACTAAGTTATGCACTATGGATGCTGAATTAAGAAATGATTTTGCAGATCTTTCTAATAAAGTTGGTGCTTTCATTTGTCAGGACAGTGAATACAAAAGTGCAAAGCGAAAAGTAAGTAATGGTGGTTCTTTTGCTTACCATCAACCTTTAATTATTGCTGAAGGCTCTTGTTTCCTGGAAAAAACATTAATAAAAAAAGTGTTTAGTTAATGAAAACATTATCTCTATATATAGACAGATGGTATATTGCCGCAGCTATTTGCTACGACAATATACCTCGTCGTATAGATTTGCCAAATAGAGAAGACCGTATTTGGCTCTATTTTTATGAAGATATCAATAATGATAGAGTTATTTATGGTAAATCTTATCAAAAGCATTATCTGGATAAGGAGATTCATTATTATGGAGATATTTTTTCTAAAATTGTAAAGGAAGATGAAACTTTTAAAAGATTTGGAAAAGATGTCAGTTTGAAAGAAATCTTTAAAGATTCTCAGATATTTGACCATCTGACTAAAGATTTTAGTGAGAATGAAAAAATAGAGACATATATTTCATTTTCAGTAGATGTATCATATGCAGCTCAAAAAGTATTTCTTGACATATTAGAAGATAATAATTTTGTTATTAAGGAAAGTGTTGCAAGAATCTCCCACTTAGCTGTTGAACTGTCAAATAAAAAGGGTTTTTTAAATAATTCCAATTGTGTTCTTGTTATTACCGCTTGTAATGAAAATCTGAGATATGTCGTTTTTAAGCAAAGTAATAATGTATTTGTCAGACAGGGTAATGAAGGACTTCTAAGAGGGTATGGAACAGATTTAAGAGGTAGAGCTTTATTGGAACAAATAGTTTGGCAAATCAATAACTCGACTAAATTTTTAAAAAAGGACGAGGAAGAAGAAGAAATAAATAGGCTCAGTCAAAATCTTGAAAGGTGGCTTTTACAGCTTGATAATACAAAGTTTGGTAGACCTGTTATTTATAATGATATTACCTTTTCCAGGGCTCCACATAATAAACAAAGTGCAACAATCCTTAAGAATGTAATTGAAGAGAGAACAAAAGCTATTGTTAATGTTGTGGTGGATGGAATTGTACAATATGTGAAAGATTTGGATATTGTTTTCTCAGATATAAGTCATATTATTTTTATAGGTGATTCTTTTAAAAATAGTATGTTCAAAGAAGAATTATTGCAACGTTATCCGGTCACACCAAAGAATATTATTGCTTTTGACAATAAGGATATTCCAGAAATAGTAGGTATTTATAGCCAAATGGATTTGTCTCAATTTGATAGCTTAAGAAAGAATATAGAAAACCTTTCTTATGAACAGTTGGAACAAATTAAAATTGCAGAGGAAGATAGAAAAGCAAGGGAAGCTGCGTTAAAGAAACAAGAAGAAATAGATCTGGCTAATGCGGCATTACGAGAGGATGAAAGAAAATTTAATGCAGCTATAGCTGATGCTGAAGCTTATGAAAAGAAAGGAGATTATAGTAGTATGATCGACCTTTTGAATATTGCGCTAACTTTAAAGCCTGATGATAAGGAAGTTAAGAAAATGTTGGATGAAGCTAACAGAAAACTTTCAGAAATTAAGGTGAAAAATGAGCAATATAATAAGACTATTAGATTAGCTCAAGACGCTTTAAATTCTCAGCGATGGCATGATGCATATACTAAAAGTGAATCAGCCTTAGAATTGCGTCCAGATTCTTCTGAAGCAAAAAGAATTTATATAGAATCTCAAAGAAAAATAAAATTAGCAGAGAGTCTTAAAGAATTTCTGTTACGAGCCGATACGTTTATAGGACAGAAGCTTTATAATGAAGCTTTGGAAGAACTTAATAAAGCCAAATATGCTGATGCGAATAATAAAGAGATTGAAGAACGAATAGCCAAAATACAATCTATACAGAAAAAGCATAAGGAAGAATTAGCTTTATTAGAGCAAGAACTTAAGAATGCTGAAAAAGAGGAGGATTTTGATAAAGCTATCGACTTATGTAATAAGTTAATTGATAAAGATATTCAGAATCCACGTAAATGGAATGAGCATATAGTTTATCTTAAAGAGAGACGTAATAAACGTATTAAAGATATTGAACTTCTTGATTCTTTAAAAATAAAGATAAATGAAGCTAATTTTAATGAGCAGTGGGAAGAACTTATAGAACTATGCAATGAAGCATTATCTATAAAATCTGATGAATCAATTAAACGTTATTTGGAAAAGGCACGTGATAAGTATAAATTGATTCAAAATCAAAAGGATTTTGAAAACTTGGTTTCAAAAGTTAAAACTTTTATTGCTGATAGACAATGGTCCGAAGCTAAAGAGATTATTAAGGAATTACAAGATAAATATCCAGAAAAGAATGATATAATAAGAAATCTTTATAAACAAATTTTTGATGCAGAGGAAGCCTGGAATGATAAACTCAGCGATAAAAAACATACTTTTTCTCCGAAAGTAGAACAATCACAAAGAGAATGTCATCCTCCGCTCAGGAAAGATAAGCAAACTAAAGATTCTTCTTTTGATGATTCCTTTGGTAAAAATAACTCTAAAGGTTCAGATCAGAGTACAGGCGAAGTTTCTTCATCTAAGGGTTATAAGCAAGCTAAAGATTCTTCTTTTGATGATTTCTTTGGTAATGAAATCTCTAAAGGGGCTGGGAAGAATATAGGCAAAGTTCCTTCATCTAATGGACATAACCAACCCGAAAGTCCATCTGGTGATAGTTTCTTTGATTCTGATACTACGAATAGCAAAAAAACGCATCGTAATCAGTCCAAGAAACAGCCTCTTGATGATTTTTTTAATGATTAATCATTGTGTGTAAAGAATAGATTTTATTTTTAACTTTTTAAACTAATGACATATGGCAGAAGTACAGCTTAAAAGAAAAATTACGCTGCGCCGTAAGGAAAAGCCAGCGGAATTTACATTTGATGGACTGTTAAAGGTTAAACTATTGTGGCAGTCTAAAACAGATCTTGACTTATGTATTTTCTTTAAAAGAAAAGATGGACAAATCGGTGGTGTATTTTCATCAGCATTTCGTCAGAAAAAGTCTGATTTAGGAAGTTTATCAGAATTTCCTTTTATGTTGCATAAAGGTGATGAAGCAGAGCCAGCACCAGGTGGTGAATCTACTGAGCAGATCAATATTGCAAGCTTGAATGAGATAGATACTGCAAATGTATGTGTATTAAATTATAGTAAGGCAATAGATGGTGAGGAAGTAAATTTTGCGCAGGATTCAGGTAGAGTTGAAATTCAAAGTGATTCAGGAGACTATCTTGAAGTTCTTATAGATGCGAGTGAAAGTGGACATGTTTACCATGTTTGTAGTATCAAGAATAATGAAGGCATCAATTCGGTAATAAACGAAGGTGTTGTAATGGACTTAGGTACTGCCTTTGAAAAAATACCTGGCTTCTCACTGATATGCGAATAATAACTTAAAAAATTTTTAATTATGGCTGAAGTAACATTAAAAAAGAAAATTACTCTTCGTAGAAAAGAAGAGCAAGCTGCTTTCACTTTTTCAGGTAAGCTTAAAGTGAAACTTATGTGGTCATCTAGCACAGACCTTGATCTTTGTTTGTTTTTCAAGAAGAAAGATGGTTCAATCGGTGGTGTATTCTCTAATGAATATAGAGGTAAAAAATCAGATCTAGGTGATTTGAATAAATTCCCATTTATGCTTCACATGGGTGACAATAAAGAACCAGCACCAGGTGGAGAAGAAACCGAACAGATTAATATAGCTAGTCTTAATGATATTGATACTGCATATGTATGTATTGTAAATTATGATGCAGCTATTGAAGGTGAAGATGTAACTTATGCTGACGAAGGTGGTAGAGTTGAACTTCAGAGTGACTCAGGTGATTATCTTGAAGTATTGGCAGATTCCAAAGATGAAGGTCATGTTTATTGTGTATGCTCTATTAAAAACAATGATGGTGTATATGCTCTTAAGAATGAAAGCAATGTAATGGATTTAAGCACTGCTTTCGAAAAGATACCTGGTTTTTCATTAATTTGCAACGATTAATATGGTTCAACTAAAGAAAAAGGTTACTCTTAAAACCAAGAAAGTAGATTCTGATATAAAACAAGATATACAATCAAAAGGTACTGCCTCACAAGAACCAGTTAAAAATTCTAATGGCGGTAATAAACGTAATCTTTGGATATTTCTTGGTATAATTGCTTTAGTTGTTATATTGTTCTTTGTCTTTTTAGGAAAGAATAAAGGATCAAAATCCCAACTGCCAAAAGATAATGGTGGAACTGTTGTAAAAATTGATTCTATTAAACCTACAGAAGATAATACTGAAACAACTGATTCAATAAGTGTAACTAAAGAAGACAGTGCTTTGAAAAAAGATTCTGTTAACTTAACCCCTGAAAAATCCTCAAATGAAGATAATTCAAATAATGGTTCTACAACAAATGTAGCTAAAGACGAACTTAACCCTCAAAATTCATCTTCAGAGCCATTGAATGGTAGCCTTGAACAAAAGGCTATAGCTGTAATACGTGGTACATATGGAAATGGATTAGAGAGAAAACAGAAACTTGGTAATGAATACCCTGTTATTCAGAATAAAGTTAATGAAATGTATCGTGATGGCTTAGTTGACTAAAACTGTAATTCGAAATAAAGAAACTGATGCTTGACATCGGTTTCTTTATTTCATAAACATTGTAGTATGATATTATCAATTATAATTGGTTTAAGTATATGGTTTGTTATACCTATACTTCTAGAAAATAAATTTAAAAAAAAGAAAAATAAAGCAGCTTTGAAGATGCTATGTAAAATAATTGGGTTAGTGATTGTTATTGCTGCATTGATTAATGGATTGATTTAAGTTCTATGAGAGTTAAATCTTTTTTCGCCTTATTTTTTGTAATTCTACTTTGTAGTGGATGCACAAACTCAAAAAAAGGAAGGGATAAAACGATTCCTGAGCTTAGCGAAATGCAAATGAAATATATTGATGAAGGTTGGCTTCTCAAATCAAATAGTAGTATGGACGGAGAACTGCCTTCTTCTTATGGTATTAAACCTAAATATGGCCTTCAAGACAATTATTTTGATATAAATATGGGAGAAGGTGGGAATATTGTAGTGAAGATTATAGACTTATCAAATGATAGGTGCATACGATATTGTTATGTGAGTGAAAATTCTTCAATAACCATCAATCAGATACCGCAAGGGCAATACTATTTAATGATAGCATATGGATATGATTGGATGGAAAAGGAAGAAAATGGTTTTACTCATGGGAAATTTACACGAAACTGTTATTATGAAAAAAGTGTAGATGTATTTGATTTTGGAAAGAAAAATTCTCAGCATACAATAAATTATATTTTGAATATCAATATTCATAATGGTAGCATTCAAAATAATTTCAAAACTATTAGAATCGACGAAACAGAATTTTTTAAATAACTATAGTTATGAAGATCTTAAAGTATTTCTCTATTAGTATTATGTTTTCTTTGCTTTTTTCTGCTTGTGAGACTTCTCAAACTCCTGTTGACCATTTATCTGCATTACTACAAAGGATAGATAATGAGAGTGATGGTTATACAGAAGAAGATTGGAATAATATAACAGCTGAGTTTACAGAGATAGAGGAGGAATTATCTAAATATGAATATTCTGATGAAGAATTAAGAGAAATTGGTAGATTAAAAGGAAAGATAATAGCTAAAATGGCTAAAAGTACTGTCAATGATCTTAAAAAACAAATGGAGGATTTAAGTAAACAGCTTGAAGGTGGACTTGAGGGCTTTATGGAAGAAATTAATAATGAAGAAAATAATTAATACATAATAAACATGGAAAAAAGAAATCATTACAGCGGTTTAAACGATCAACAAGTTGTTGAAAGTCGTGCTAAGTATGGTGTCAATATTTTGACGCCACCTGAGAAAGAAACTCTTTGGGATAAACTAAAAGAAGTATGTAAGCATTGGATTTCAATATCAATGTTTACACTGATTATCTTATCTGTTATTGCTGCGGTTATTTTATATAGTGACATGGGCAATGTTATATATTCAATGCCAGCTATTATAACTTTAGCAACATTACTTATAATGACAGTGGGATTCTTTGGTGGATATGATGACCCTCTTTTCAGAATATTGATAATGGCGTTTGTCCTTTCTATAGGTATATCTATATATGAATTTGCATGGGTTGGTGCTGGTTTAAAAACATTCTTCGAACCTATAGGTATCATTGTTGCGTTAGTATTGGCTACAGGAATTGCCTTTGTCTTGGAGCGCAAAAATGAGAAGACATTCCAAAGTCTAAACGAAGTAAATGATGATACACTTGTTAAGGTTATTCGAAATAATAATGTTTGTCAAATACCGCGAAAAGATGTAGTAGTAGGTGATATTGTATTACTTGAATCAGGAGAAGAAATACCTGCTGATTGTGAAATATTAGAATGTTTAAACCTTATTGTAAATGAATCGTCACTTACTGGTGAATTGCAAGTACGAAAGACAACTATGGAACCGGGACAGATCGGAGCCGGCTTTTTCGGCGGTCTGATCACGCTTCCATTTATTGGATGGGTTCTTGGAACTTTTCTCGGCGGAACGATCTCGACTCTGCTTCCGGCAGAACTTCAATCTGCCATGGGAATCGGTCTTTACGCAATGTTTATCGCACTGATTGTCCCAGCTGCCCGCGAAAAGAAAAATGTCTGTTTTGTTGTCCTTCTTGCGGTACTTTGTTCGTGCATCATCCGCTACGTTCCCGGATTGAACCACATTTCTTCGGGATTCCGCGTGATCTTGTCAACAATCATTGCCGCCGGAATCGGTGCCTGGCTTTTCCCGGAACCGATTTCTGACGCAGGCGATACACCGCCGGAAAGTGAGGTCTGATATGAATTTACGATATTGTTTGATTGCGATTGCCGTAATGGCCGTCGTTACTTATATTCCGCGCTTTGTTCCGATCACATTTTTCCGGCGCGAGATCAAATCCGTTTATATGAAAAACTTTTTGGATTACACGCCTTATGCCGTCCTCGGTGCATTGACATTTCCTGACATTTTTTCATCCAGTGGAACTCCTGTCGCCGCCATCGTCGGAACCGCCATTGCGCTGATTCTCAGTTTTTTCAAACGTGGACTTGTGATCGTGGCTTTGGGTGCGATCGCCGGCGTTTATGTGACGCTGTTGCTATTTTGATAAGTTGCCCGCTCACAAACAGGATCCCCTCCACATAGGATCATTTTTAGTCTTGTCAAAGACGGGAATAAACACATAGCATTCAAAATGTGAATGTGTGAGCGGGTGGCTGAATCGTCTTATCCTCGGAAATTAATCTCCTTCGCATCCGGAATCTGTTTTTTCATCTGTTTTTACCTCCATTCTACTGTAATATATAATTATTTAGTTGTCCTATTTCTCCCCGGAATACATTGCAGTCAATGGATTCTTCGTCCCCCTGATATCCATCCAGCTGCGCCTTATCCGTATACTGCCACAAGGTCCATTTTCTTCCAATATCTTCCGGCGGATAATACACGTTTCGAATCCACAATGGCACCTCATCAAACGCCCCCCCGATATACTGCCGATATACGTTATAGGTGCAATAAATCATCGGCTTTTCCCCATATTCCCCCTCCAATGCGTCAATCATGTCTCTGACTTCCTTCCGCACCTTCTCCACATCCGGTGGTGTCTTTACATATTTCCCATAATATTCCACATCAATGACCGGGATCAAACACCCCTTCAAATCCCCCACTTTTTTTATAAAATGTTCTGCCTGCTTCTTCCCCTCGCTTTCGAAACTAAAAAAATGATACGCTCCTCGAAGCATTCCCGCCGCCCTTGCTTGTTTCCAATTCTTGTCAAAGCATTCGTCTTCGTGCGCACTTCCTTCCGTCGCCTTAATATACGCAAAGTCCATCCCCTGCTGCTTCATCGACGCCCAATCAATCTCACCCTGATAATGTGACACGTCAATTCCATGCACCGGATAC
>ENA-UEPJ01004168-UEPJ01004168.1-human-gut-metagenome-genome-assembly--contig:-NODE-4168-length-11720-cov-38.871425_pt1 | contig 11720 bp, 37 predicted proteins | sample MGYA00242890_ERZ507896 | MGnify/ENA primary metagenome ERZ507896 (study PRJEB26167, sample SAMN06115508) | human gut metagenome | host: Homo sapiens | place: China:Qinghai | collected 2015-08-20... | reverse complement strand
CAATAAGATAAGATGAGATATAAGAATTATGAACTAAGAAAAGTAGAAGATCATAAGTGGGAAATTGTTCAGTGGTTTCCTAATAATCTAGTTGAGATCTGCACTGTTGTAATGATTCTCAGATGGGATGCGCGAAGTGGTTCTTTGAAAATTGACCCAATAACTTCTAGCATTATTCAAACATACAGCGTAAGAAATTTTGATAAATGGCTTGATATCTGTCTAAAGTTTATTGAGCTTTCTGAAGAGGAGGGTGAGGAATGAAGTTGAAGATGTTGATTTTTGGAATTCTTGGCTATCTTGGCGCGATTTTTGGTTGGAATGCGTGGGCAACTATCAATAATTATCCGTATTGGCTTATTTATGTTGTTGAGCTCACGATGCTTGGTTTTTATATTTTTGCTTCTTGGAAAGGAGATAAGAGCGATGACAACTAAGGAAATTTGCGCGGACCTTGATAAAATTATCGATAGTGTTCCGGACACTGATATTCAGAGAATCGCACGTGAAGCTCTTACTAGACTGCGCCATCAAGAAGAGGAGTTGCACACAATGCGAGAAGTGTCGATCGCGCACAAAGAACTGATTGGCGCGCTCTATCATCAAATTGATACAATTGAAAGGGGAATTTGATATGAAGCCTAATACTTTCGTTCTTGATCGCAGCAAGTTCAAGACTAAGGAAGAGTTCAATACCACTATTGGTAATGCTATTCGTATGTTTACGGATGCAGACTATCAAGTAAAGGCGTACTGGGATGATATCGGCGTCGGCATTTTTGTGATTGAGTATGACCACGCGAAACCCGAATTCGGCATCACTCTTGAGTGGCACGATGAAATAGAAGACATGGCCATGAATGATAGAGACGAGGATTGCGACTAATTTGAATTTCTAGTAAAATTATGGTATAATTTTATTAGAAAATGAGATAAGAAAGGATTGATACTATGGCTGGTTATCGTAGAACGTCGAAGTATTCAGTGGAGGACACACAGAAATGGACAATTGAAGCAATGCTTACTCTTTCCGAAGAAAAACGCGCAATGACATGCGAAGAATTGCGCACGACTAATATCCAGCTAGTATCAGTCACTCCGCAGAAGCTCGCACGATGCCTTAGTTCTCTTTGCGATTTGGGAACAATTCGTAAGGAGAAAGGCAAGGATGGCCGTATGCGTTATTGGTTCGTGGAGGCAATGTAATGGAGACAAAAGAGGTAGTCAAAAAGATTCTTGAGGAAAGTAGTTGCCAATCTTCTAAGTCGATTAGCGCAATGGCAATGCGCAAATTCAGAATTGAGGTAACTCCTGCGCAAGTTTCTGGTGTACTGCGCGCAATGATGGCGCGTGGAGAAGCTGCTTGTTCTAGTAATGGTAGTGGCCAGAGAGTATATTGGCTCGTGAAACATGAATGGGAGGAGAAATAAAATGGTTCGTTTCAAAGTTGTTCTTGGATGGTGGGAAGATCCACTCGATGGCGGCAAGTCTACTTATAAGGAAAAGACTTTCAAGGGAGTAGCTTCTGGCCCTTCTTCTGCGGAAGCTCTCGCTCAGATTGAAGAGTATTATGGCGCCGACGAAATTCAAAACGTCACACTCGAATACACTGACGATATGGATACTCCCATTTATGATGTAACAAATGAAGAAGAAGAGGCTTGGCTAACAAAGGAGGACTAATATGAGCATTGATTATACTTTTTATATGAAGACAGCTAACAAAGAGTTTTATCCGATTGCTTCTTTTGGTAGTAGTTCTATGGTTGGTGAGGCTTTGAACATCCAGTTCGGAAGTAGTAACTTTTGCAATAGACGAGCGCTTCATGAAGAGGAGCTGCGCCAGATGGCTGCTGAAAGAAACAATCGTGCGCGTGAGCATAAAGTAACGATTCGTAAGTATCAGAAACGACAGGAAGAAATTGGCAGTTGGACGAATTCTACGGATGAAAAATATAGTTTGATTACTGAACTCGATGACATGATTGATGAGGAAAAGTGTGATATGGACTACTGCACGCGAAGTGCGGATTTCTTTGAATTCCTTTTGGATTTTATTGATATGGCGAAATACGCTAGTCCGGATGACCCTAAGATTGATCCTGAAGACTATATCTATTGGGAGATGACCTGATGGGGAAGCCCATTACACATCTAACTTGGGCGCTTTTTACTAGTTGGCGCCCATCAGTTTTCTTTGAAGACCTCTATATTTGGTTTAGAAGGCTTATTTTTCTTCTTCGACATGGATATTGCCCGCAGGCTAGATTCGAAATGTTTGAGTGGCATCGTCAGGTAATGAGCGAACTTCTTATCCATTTCCGCAATAATCATTCTGGCGTTCCTTATCTTATCGATGAAGAAGACAATCAAAAAAATGAAGAGACATGGAATAATATTATTGACCAGATGTCATTAGCACTTGGGGAAATGAGTGACGATGTTGACTATCGCGCGCGCGAACACGCCAAAAAGAGATTTTTCCGTCTTTTCTCTGAATATTACTTCTACCTGTGGGACTAAGTTCTCACAGGTCTTTTTACGTTACAAATTTGAATTTTGGCCATAAAAATGGTATAATATCTATACAAGATAAAGAAAGGAAAGGGAAAAATGGTAGTTTCATTCAAGATTAATTCGGATATTACGCTAGAGAGTCATGACTTCTCCAAGAGACAGTGGCGCAAAATTTGTAAGGCACTTGGTGCGCAAGATGATGATAACGTTCTGTGGATTGAAATTCCAGCAAGTACTGTGGAATTGGTTTGTAAGCCTACCAAAAGCGAATTGGAAGAATGGAACAGACGATAATTGCACTTAGAAAAAACTGAAGAGCGAACTAAGCGAACCGCAGTATAGATTGATATTGCCAGAACTATGGACACTATCTCTACTTGGAATATCGATTTTAATATGCCAATTCTTAAAGGCGATGACTGTAAGTATGTTGATGATTTGATTTATGTAAAAGAGGATTAAATGAGATGAAGAAGTATGATTATTTTCCGGTTCCTACACAGGTACAGTTTTGGGACTATAAGAAGAGACGCTATAAGGGTGGTATTGCTTACCGAGATGAAATTATCTGCGGATGTTGCGGAGGTGTCTTCAATATTAGCGAAATCTATAAGGTTGCACCTGATACGCTCTTAAGAGATCCTATCATTGCCTATGATGATTGGGTAGGTATTAGCTCTGCGATGTTTTGAGAGGAATAATAAAATGCGAATGAATAAATTAGAACTTACAAATATAGTAGAGATAACTTATTGTAAGGATACAGATAGGAATAATGCTTGTAATACTTTGCTAACTGCTATGGTTTACGTGCCTGAAGATTCTTTACCTCCTATGAGTGAAGAAGAAAAGAAATATGGCCGTCTTCTTGATGTGTACTTTAAGAAAGCTTCCGAGATTCTGGAAAATGAAATTGGGCCAATCCGTATTTATCCAATTCACAGTTTTCGTTTTATGGGAGACATGACTGTGGTATATTAAAAAGCTTCAACTATTCAGGAGGTATAACAATGGATGCTGTAAAATTTATAAAAGAAGAAATAAGAATGTGTGCTGAAAGTAGAGACTGTTGTGATTGTCCTCTATTTGACACCATTTATTGTTCTGCATCTCCTAAAAAACGCTCACAAGAAGAAGCGGTAGAAATTGTGAGGCGAGTGGAGGTTTGGTCTACTGCGCATCCACACAAGACACGTCAGGATGCGGTTTTAGAGCAATGGCCGAATGCAGAGATTCGTAATGACAACGTTTTGAGTGCCTGCCCTAAGGTTTTTGACCGTAATTTTGTTTGTCATTTTGAAGATGAAATTTATAACACTTGCTCTGATTGTCGTCGTAAGTTTTGGATGCAGGAGGTAAAATAATGGATGCTTTTGAATTTGTTCGTGAGAGAAATCGTATGTGCGATTCTTTCGGCCATATTAGTTGCGGAAATTGTCCTGCTGAGAAACATGGCGAATGCGTAGCCATCCTATGGGACGAGGAGATAGTTCCGATTGTAGAAAAGTGGTCAAAAGAGCATCCCCGTAAAACACGGCAAGATGCGTTTTTAGAGCAATACCCTGATGCTCATCTCAGCAACGGAATAATTAATATTAAACCGTGTCAAGTAGTAAAAAATCATACTTACGGGGATTGTAGTATAACTGACTGTCCATTGTGCCGAAAAGAATTCTGGATGCAGGAGGTAGAATAATGGATGAGAGATTATATATCGAAGATTTTGACGGCTTCGTAATGAGGAAAAGTAGAGTGGTATTCTTACGCGACCATGGTATAGAACCAATTAACGTCTTTCCTTGTAGTGATAACCGTTGGCGTATTGTGTATGTAAGTTGTCCAGATACTGTTAGGATGTGAGTAGATATCGTCGATATATAGCTGCGTTTTGGAATAGGAGGACTGATAATGGAAAGAAGATATATTGATGCCAACGCTCTACAAGTACGGCTTGAGCGTAAAAAGCTGGTATTGCCAATCAGCGTTATACTGAGGGGTGGAACGATTGCATGATGCGTGTTAAGAGTATGGTAAGTAAGTCGTCCACAATTAATGTGGCACCAGTGGTGCACGGGCATTGGATTCGACCACATTGGAAGAACAGTAATTATTGCTGTGACTGTTCAGAATGTGGCGGAGAGGCGATGCACAAAGATTATCGATGGGATAAAAATGGTGTCTATCCTATTTGTCCCAACTGCGGCGCGAAGATGGACGGAGAAACGGAGGACAAATGATGATGATTACACTTAGAGAGGTTGAGGAACGAATTGAGCGCGGTGATACACCGGAGGATATCCGAGAATTCCTTGAGGAGGCCGCGCGCAGCGGTAAAATGTTTGATAATGAGTTGGTTTGTTTTATTTTCAATAGTTTTGATAGTGAGGATTATGTTGATTATATTGACTATTTTTATCAAAACTTTGATGACAGTTCGCGCTGGTCGATTACTCGCACAGAAATTGTCCGTTTCAACTCAGACCAATACTATTCTTTTTGGTATGAAGTCGGTTTGACTGAGCATCAAGAAAATGAATGGTATGATCAGAAACCGCAGATTGCTCGACAGAAGAAAATTGAGAAGCTGATTTGGGTAGAGGAGAAAATTGAGAATGAAACTAATTCCTGAAGAAGCAAGGTACGCGCAAAAGTGTTATTTTTGCGGTAGAAGTCATGATAATGAAAATCCCGTAGCATTTGAACTTGATATCGATGAAACAAGAATTCCGAAGGAAGAAGCAAAGTTTTTGGGGAGGTCGATTTATTGCTGTAAGGAGTGCTTACAGAAGGAGTGGATGGCGACGTAATGGAGATTTTGAATACGTTTGAGTATGTAGAAAAAATTCCAGGATGGCAAATCGCAATTCTTGTTATTTTTGGAATTACACTTATTTTCTTTGAAGTATTTTTTGCTTGTCAAGAGCGGTGGGGTAGAAGTTGGGCTTGTGCGTTTGGAGCATTTATTTTCTTTGCGCTCGCGTTCGCTTTGTCTCAAGCAAAGAGAGTAGAAATTCGATATGAATGCGTAATTGATGATACGGCTTCTTTTATAGAAATTATGGAAAATTACGATGTTGTTGATCGACGTGGCGATATTTGGATTTTGGAGGATAAAATAGATGAGTAATATTCGCTGTGATTTCTATGTGCAGATGACAAATGATAAAAAGCTCTCTATCAAAGACGGTATTACCTTGGATGAGCTTGCTTCTGTCCTTTCTTCTTTCTTCGAGTGTGAAGAAAATTGGCATAAGATGAAAGAGTGTTGGCTTGAAAACGGAAAGTCTAAGGATTTCCAGCGTTTAATGAAGGAAGCTCTACTTGGAGCTTATGATACTTTTTGCGCAGAGTTAATTTAAATAGCTTGAAGGAGAACCACTATGAGAAAAATTACTATTGACGTTGATGAGTGGATCAAGGATGCAGAGGAAGGAAAGTATAAAATTAATACATCTGCTTATGCAAGGGGTTGTAATGATGTTTTAGACTATTATATTCAAAAACTCGAAGAGGAAGCAAATAAGTGGGAACTTATTTAGAGAAAATACTTAATGGTCTCTATTTTTGAAAGGACAAATTAAATTTGTGTGGTGAGGAAAATTTGAAGATGAATATCTATAAGATTTGGGCTGATGGGTGTCTTGGCTATAATACCTATGATAGCGCTATTGTTGCAGCTAAGGACGAAGAAACTGCACGGCATATTCATCCTGGTTCTACTCCTGGGAATCCAGTAGTTGGGTATAATGCTGAAACTTATCGTTATGATAAAGCGTGGTATGAAAGTGATGACCTCTTTCCTTATTTAGTCTGGACAAAACCAGAGTATGTAAAAGCGGAATTTATTGGCACAACGGACCTATATTCAGAGGGGACAGTTCTGTGCGCAAGTTATAACGCGGGGTAACTGAAATGATTTGGATGTATTGCCCGAAGTGTGGCGCGCCAATGAGAAGCGTAACGACTGGTTGGATTTGCACGAAACTCGGTTGTGGATGTAAACTTGATGTGTATGGAAATCAGTATACTGATACAACTTACAATGTTGATTATTGGTATGAAGTAGATGAAAGTGACCAAGGTCAAAAGGATATTGTTTTAGAATAAAAGAGAAATAATAGAAAGGATTTTTGAAAATGAAAAAGTTTATTTGTGTTCTTGTTTGTCTGCTGATGATTATGAGCTGCGCTTATGGGTGCGCGCGGCCATCGATTGAGACCGCGCCGGAGACAACTGTTTCTGAGCCAGAGACGTTCGCGCCTACTGAAATCGATACGACAGTCTCACGCGAAGACGAAGTAGTTGAACTGGAAGAAACTTTCGTCGACAGTTTTGGTGAAGATAATGTTTCTTTCTGGTGGTCTGATGAAGGCGATGCGTATTTCATCACTATTTGGTGCGATTTTACTTTTGATGAATTCTATGAGTTTGATGTGAACAGTGGAACTCGTGATAACCTTGATTTTCTTTGCCTGATGGGCAATTCTGTTACAAACGTTGACACTTTCCTTACACTTTATAGTAAAACAGATGGCGTCATTTATGCTTCTTATAATGGCGCAGATTTTACAAGAGAAGCTCTTATTTCTCAGGGAGCAAACAACTAATGAACTGGTGGCAAGCTATTCTTTGTGGAGTTGGCGTTCTCGCAGTGGGAACGCTAATTCTCTATTTGACTTGGGCCATTTATGGTTGGGTCACAAAGGGAGGTAAGTAAATGGCAATTCGTTATATTAGTGATCTTCATTTCGGTCATTCTAACGTTATTCACTTTGATGGGCGTCCTTTTGAGTCAACAGAAGAAATGGACAGAGAGCTAGTAAAAAGATGGAATGATGTTGTTGATAAAGATGACCAGGTTTATGTGTTGGGTGATATGTTTTGGAAGAAAGCAGACGAAGCTATTCCTATTCTCAAAGAACTAAAAGGCAATAAGTTTCTGGTGCGCGGGAACCATGATAGAGTTGGAGACCGAAATTTTGACAAGTGCTTCGCGCGCATCACAGATTATGTAGAAGTAAATGATGAAGGGCGTCATGTAATTCTTTGCCACTACCCAATTTTTGCCTTCAAGAACCACTATTATGATGGTTGGTATCATCTTTATGGGCATGTTCATAATACATGGGAGGAAAAAATTTGTGATGATGTTCGCGCGCGAATGAATGAGTGGGGAACTCGTTGTGAGATGAGAAATGCTGGCTGTATGATGCCATGGATGGACTATGCGCCGAGAACACTTGATGAAATTTTTGGAGCTGAGGAAACGTAAAGTGACCTCAGCTCCACTTCTATTTTATATGACAGATTTGAAAAATAACCGGAAATCTGGTATAATATATATACAAGATGAGGAAAGAAAGGAAGAAATAATATGACTAGAAAGCGTTACATCAAAAAAGCTCGTTATCTTCTTTGGCGTCTAAATCAGCTCCCCTGTAATAAAAATAACAATCATCGTGACTTTTATTGGAGCAAGTGGCAGAAAGATGTTCCAACTCCTCATGAAATGAGATGCTCTTATGATGAAGCATGGGCAAAAGTAGCAAAGGCTATTAGAACCATTGAGGGAATGGAGGACTTCGAATGAGACTTTGGATTGATGATATCCGTTCCGCGCCGACTGGCTTTGTTCGGATTAAAACAGCCAACGCGGCCAAAGCAGCGATTAGATGTTATGAGAGAGCGTTTTCTGGTGAGGATACAATCGTGATTAGTATTGGTGATGATGTTGAAATTTTGAAGTGGCTTGAAGAGACGAAGTTTGTTGACACCGGTTATTTCTTCCATTTTCATTCGAGAAATACTATTGGAGCAAAGATTATTGAAAAGAATGGTTGGCGAGAAATTCATAGTTTGGAGGTAATTTAGAATGGCACGGTATCTTGTAATGAAGAGAGATAATGACATCGAGGTAGTAAAGGAAGAACAAAGCCAGATTGTTTCGTTATCTTTTGGTGACTTTATTGAAGAGCTGGCATCTCCTCACTATGAGCGATATGGTGTTAGGTCTGTTGACTACTGGAGTATTGATGATGATAATATCGAGAGTTTTGATCGTCTTTGGAACTTTTGCGGTTATTCAATTGATGATTTCGTGGGACTTTTTAGTTCATTTGATTCGTATGATGGAGTTGATATTTAATGGGCAGAGTATTGATCCTTCAAATTGATGATGAGTATTGCGTTTATCTTGAAAGTCGTTATTATAATAGGAAAAGATTTGATAGTCTGCGCGAATTCTTTTCGGCTATGATGCTCGCGCACGTCGAAGAATTTGAAGCGCGCACTTTGGATTATATGTTTGTGAAAGACGATAAGGAAAGAGCTATCTTTGAAAAAATTTTCGGTGATGAAATGATGTCGGCGCAAGAGTTGAACGAAGGTCTGAGCTTACTTTGGGATTCAAAAGATGCCGACGAAGGTTTTGGTGATATTTTTGATTGAAAAAGGAGAGGAAAAATGAAGATTTATATGATTGGTGCATACCAGTTTGATGGAACTGAACCAACTTATCGTTGTTTCTATGAAGAGTCTGACGCTAAGAGTTGTGCGCGCGAATTGGTTGAGGAGAGTGAAGATGATGAAGAAGCTATGGATGTAACGTGGAACGATTTTCTTGATCGATGGGATTGTTGGGTTTGCTTTATGGAAGTATTGGAGGTAGAGTAAAATGGAAAATTATCTTGTGTTGAATGGGCAGAAAATTGAGCTAACACCGGAACAGTATCAAGAGGTTTGTAATGCGGTTTCATTGAACGAGAAGTCCCCTTTTGAAAAGAGGGGAGAGGATGAAACTTATTACTATATTGACAGGGACGGTCTTATATCTCGGGGCAAAGAGCAAGGATTGTGTATTGATGCCTTACTCTACGCAGGAGCTAATTATTGCTCGAATAGGAAGCTGATGGAGAAGCGCTCGAATTATGAGGTACTAGAACGAGTTCTCTGGCGCTTTTCAGAAGAGAACGGTGGCGCAGGCAGTTATACCATTTATATTAATACTGATAAAAATAGGTGGGATGTTTTGGATATCAGGATTTCTGCTGTTCTGTTTGGCCCAACTTTTTGTTCTCACCAAGTTGCAAATGAGGCAATTGAAGTGGCTAAGGAATGGCTTTCGAGCAATAATTTGGAGCTGGAGGATGTGTTTTTTTGAGATTAGCTGGCAAAACCTTTTGCTAGAAGAAAAACAGCAAAACCCAGCAAAATCTAGCAGTAAAAATGCAAAACCCATATAAAGTTTTGCTAGAAAGGAGTGATATAAAATAGATAAGATTGAAGGACTTGAAAATAAAGTTTGGATGGACGCCGCGAAACGATTATCTCCGTCTGCTTTTGAAATTTATCTTTATCTTGTGTCTAATAATGGGAATATACAAAAATTATCGCCGAAAGATATTGAGAATAGCTTAGGAATAAAGAGGGCAACTTATTATGAAGCGCTTGGCAAGTTAGAAGAAGTAGGTTATTTATATAGAGAAAATGGCGCTTTGAAGTTTCGTACCTTGCTTCTTGAAAAAGAAAAAGTAATTTCTATAACAGAAGAAGAAGCTAAGATTTTTGGAAAACTGAGTTTATGGGGCATTAGGGTTTGGGCTTTTTCTCATTTCAATCATGGTGTTGTCTCGCCGCAAGAAGTTCTTGATTGGTATGGAATTACTACTGATTGCCGCAGGAATGTTCGCGCAGGCATTCAAGATTTAGAAAATAATGGACTGATTGAGAGGTAGAATTTCTACCTCTCTTTTATTATAAAACTGTAAAAACCATTCTCCCTGACTTTTAAAAATCAGTTTCCCTGATTTTTATGATGCAATTACAAAAGTCAGTCAGACTGATTTTTAAAAGTCAGTCTGCATGGTTTTTAAAAGTCAGTCAGACTGACGAGAAAAATAAAAGAAATAAATAAAATAAATAAAAGGAGAACGAAAAAAGAAAAAAAATAAAGGAGCGCAAAGCGCTCCCTCAAGAAGGATAGGGAATAAAATCATAATGAACTTTTGAGCTTTCGCGCAACTTGAGATAGCCAGTAGCAACCAGTAGATTGAAAGCGGTTTGATAAGCGGTTCTCTTTACTCCCAAAGTGGCAGAAAGTTCTTCTGGACTCAATCCTATCGTATATCCATCTTCATTTTTGAAAAAATATTCCCAAAGGAGTCCGCATAACGGGTTTCCTGTGCGCTTGACTACAAGACAAACGTCGGCCCAATAAGCTATAATCATAGAGCCTCCCGCGCCGTCAATTCGTCCATTTTTCATTTTCTTATGATTAGTGACCCGGCGCTGGTTTGGGTAAAAATTCTGATTCTGATTCTGATTTGGCATTTGAATTACCTCATTTTTTCTTTTGAGAGTATTCGCGCATTGTTTCTCTCAATTCAAAAGTATCTTCAAATATCCAGTTAGAAAACGTTGGACGAGAAATGTCTTGGATAACTTTGAGTATTTTGAAGTCGCGCGCGGTCAAATACTCAGCAAGACGTTTACTATAGATGCGTATGGTTTTCATTCTAACCTCCGATATTTATTTTCTATTTTTATTATACTTCTTTTTAGTTGGAAATTCAAGTTTCGCAAAATTCTTTTTGCTCAATCATCATTGCCAGCCAATCCCTAAATTGAGCATAGCTCATTGTGCGCGCGACCTCGTTTTTTATTACAACCAATCCTAGCTGATGGTCGCGCGCGAATTCTTCTTTCAACACGTAGTTCTTCTTTGTGTACTCTTTTGCGTTCTCGTAATGGATATCAATTAGGAGAAGTAGTTGATAGGGGACATAGCTTGTGTCTAGAATTCCAAAGGAATAACCAGTCGGCGCCCCGTGTGCCGAGCGCAACTCCTTGAAGGTATAGAACATTACATAATGAAAACCCCATTCATCTAGGGCTTTTGTCACTAGGTTTTCGGTATATGTTTTGTGGTAATGAAGCATTGCGCGCCTCCTTTAGTAAGTTTCTTCTGTTAGAAAGAGGGAGAAAATTTGAGGACTCAAAATTTTTGAGAGGAATATAAGAAAAACCTCTTATAACTGGAAATAAAAAAAATCTGTTAGAGAAAACGGATAAGAGTATTTTTGTAAGAAATAGGGCTTACGAAATAATTCGTAGAAAAAAGTGGTTTAGAAGTAAGGGGAGCATAGAAAAAGGAAAATAGAAATAAAAAGAAAAAGTAGGAATGGGAAAAAGGAAGAAAGAGAAAG
>ENA-UEPJ01004167-UEPJ01004167.1-human-gut-metagenome-genome-assembly--contig:-NODE-4167-length-11722-cov-4.683040_pt1 | contig 11722 bp, 9 predicted proteins | sample MGYA00242890_ERZ507896 | MGnify/ENA primary metagenome ERZ507896 (study PRJEB26167, sample SAMN06115508) | human gut metagenome | host: Homo sapiens | place: China:Qinghai | collected 2015-08-20... | reverse complement strand
TCCGCAAAGAAACGTATGCCCGGCTGGAACAAGCACTGTTCCTCCACCTGCTTCCGAACAAGCGTTAATAGCTTTCTTTCTTACCTCAACCGTATATTCCGTGTCACTGTCAAGCCCCATAATATAGTCGCTGTCGCTTACCCAATTGTCCTGACCTTTTATGCGGTATTCATATACTCCGTTTCCGTCAATGCCGATATAATCCGGTCCCGGCTTTGCCTTTACATTTTCGGGAGCGGCAGGTCTTTCAGGCACTTCTATACAAAGCACCTCGCTTGCAAAACCGTTTAAATCAGCTATACGCTGAAGGTAGATATTCTTTCCGGGTGTAAGCGGTATTGTTTCCTCATCGAGTGCTGCCGCATTGCTCATATCGGAAGAATACGAGTATACGAAATTCTTTGAGAATGTGTAAAGAGTAGCTTCCTTGCTATAAACAAGAGCCTTTACAGCGGGATTAATCGTGTATCTCTTCGGCGTTGTTTCCGTTGCAAGCAGTTCGCCGTTCATATCATAAACGCTTATCTCCTGCTTTGTAAAGTCAGCCACCGGGTCACCGTCTGCAAGTATATTTCCGTCTTTATCCTTTACGGTAAATCTGCTTTCATCATACTGTATCGTTTCCTTGTCCTTATCATAGCCGATATACCTCTTTGTTGCCTTTACGGTATATTCCGAAGCGTCCTTTCCGCTTGCAGACGATTTCATTACTATATCACGGCTTTCGCCGGGAGCTAAAGTGATTTCCTCAGACCACTCATCAGACATAACTCTTTTGCCGTCAACGGTTATTTCATCGCATCCTCTCGGACGTATCGAAATACCGCTCACTCCGACAGGAAGGGCTATCACGTTCTCATTAGCATAGTCATCGGGCGTTACAAATATCTTTTTATCCCCGTAACTTATCGCATACTCCGTAAGCGCCGATTTTGCCTTTGTATATGTACGGCTGACAATATTTCCGCTGCTGCCGTTCGTCTTGCTCCACGCCGAAACAGTGCAGGCTTTTTCAAGAATTATCGGCTTCGTGTAGCGTATCGCCGCACCGCCGTCTATGCTGTACCATATCTCATCCGCTCCGCTAAGCTCCAGCTTGCTTCCGAGTGCAACAGGACCTTCAATTATCGAAAACCTCACATTTTCCGATGCAATCCTGCTCTCCGGCAGAGGATTTGTAAACGCACTAAGACAAAAGCCGGTAGCGCATAATGTATATCCGTCGGTTACATAGGACAGCTCCGACACGTCATTCCAATCCTTGCCGTTTTCGCTGTACATTGAAACTCTGCCGTCATCGGAATACTTCGGCGAAGAATTGTAAAAGCCGTTAAAATACGTTTCAATCGGCAGCGGATATTCATACTGCGGATTAGTCAGCTTTACCACTATCGAAAAATTTTCTCCGCTTTTAAGTGCGACCGCCTTGTCAAGCTCCACTGTATGATAACCGGGATATTTCTCCGTTCCCGTAAGACCGCTTGAAGCTATACTGCCGCTTATGGGGTTTTCCTTGTCAGTACCGGTATAGATTGTTATCTCATACTGCGTATTTACATCGGTCGTATAGAACGAAACCGCTTCAAGCTGTTCATCGCCCTTTGCCGTGAATATATTCGACATATAGCCGTATTTCTTGGCGTCTTCGTCTTTATAGAACGTATCCGCCGAAGCGTTCAGCGACCACATCTTTCCGACACCGTAATAATTGCTGTAGTTGTCCTTGCTGTCAACAATATATGTTGCCGCCGAGCCTATAGTCGGGTCTTCATACGACAGCCAGAAATATCCGTCATCTCCCCAGTCTGCACCCCAGCTGTTCTTTATGAGCCATGCGCCGTCTTTTTCGGGACGTGTGTCATCGCTTGTGCCAAATTTTTCTCTTGAAAAATCATCATCCCATCCGACAACCGAAACCGCATGGTCGGAAACTTTATTCTCGTCATAACAAAAGAAAGTGTAATATTCATTGTTGTAGTAAGCGTCATCACTGCAAAACGAAATTGTCGATGTGCCATATTCGCTTACAAGCTCCTTTATGATATTTTCGGAAACTTCTTTTTCTAAAATATTATCATACCCGTCCGTAATATAGGTATTTGCCGTTGCAAAGTACACATCTGTAAGATGAAAATCGCTTTCACCCGTCAGATGCTCATCGGTATCGTCCTTGTCATACGGCAATCTGTAGGAATAAACAGGGCCGTTCCACTCCGCCATCGTAGCCGCCGCAAGACTGGCAAAGCCGCCCATATTATAGGGATCGGCGAAATCCTCTTCGCTTCTTGCCCCGTTGAAGAATTCACGCATATATTCGTTTTCGTATGAGTTCCAGACAAGGTGTTTTTTAGAAAAGGAAATATCGGTAAACTGCGTTATAAGCTGTGACTCTATCGTGCCAAGCGACGCAAACGACCAGCAGGTACCGTACGGCGACTGATTCTCAACAGGCGACACCCTGCCGTAATCCCTCAGGTCATACAATGACGGGAATTTTTTATTTGCTGTCTGTGTAAGCTGTGCATAGCTTTCGCCAAGATACGACATATCAAGCATAGACGGCGCAACCCCCACTTTGCCGCCCTCACCGGAATCAATATATCCTATATATTCTTCCGACACCGATGAAAGCATACCGTGACCGTTAACCTTCACAGGCGCAAGCTGTGCCGATGCTGTCATATTAAGCGGCACGCTTCCTGCCGCAAGCGTAGCGGCTGTTAATGCCGCAACAATTCTTTTGAAAAGATTTTTCATATTTCCTCCTTTTTCAGTCTGTTATTAACTTGTAATACAGTAATTGTAATAATAGTATTATACAGTATTTTTTGTGAAGTTTCAATATATTTTACAAAAAAATCTCCGCAGCCCAAAGCCACGGAGATAAAACCGTCATATGTAACGCCGTATTACTTGATTACTTCGACCATCATGCCGGGAGCGGCCATTACAGCGTTTGATTCGTCTGTATCAATGTGCATAGCGTCTGCAAAATTCTCGCTTACTCTGATAACAACATCACCGAGAATTGCCTTTCTTCCGTCAGAATCAACCTTTACGCTTACAACGTCCTTGTTCTTTACGCCCCACTTTTCAGCGGTTTCGGGAACAAGGTGGATGTGACGCTTTGCAACGATAACGCCCTCGCTGATTTCGATCTCGCCCTCAGGACCTGTTATCTTACAGCCGGGTGTACCTGCAATATCGCCCGATTCTCTTACGAATATAGGACATCCGATAGAACGTGCGTCCGTAGCCGAGAGTTCAACCTGTGTAGCAGGACGAACAGGGCCTAAAATAGATACGTTTGCAAGCGATCTCTTGGGGCCTGTTATAGTAACTCTTTCCTCGCAGGCAAACTGACCGGGCTGAGAAAGATCCTTCTTCTTTGTAAGCTCGTGACCCTTGCCGAACAGTGTTTCGAGAGCCTCCTGCGTAACGTGGATGTGACGTGCAGAGGTTTCCAGTAATACTTCCATTTTTTCCATAATGTTATCCTTCTTTCATGCCAAAGGCAATTTTTACTGTTAACATTATACACCCGTGAAACGAAAATTTCAAGTGTTTCATATAACGAATATCGGGCGGAACAAAAAAGTTATAACAGCGTCAGCTATCCCCAGCAGAAAGCAGCCGATACAGCATACCGCAAACCGCTCAAGATATATCTTATAATAGTGCGGAGCCTCGTCACGCCTGCCTTTAAGCACAGCCAGCACACTGTTTGAGCATAACACGGACAGACGGCACTGATAACAGCAGATTACCGTTCCTATAAATGCGGACGGAAGAACAAACACCGCAAAAGCCGGTATCCCGTTTGCCCCGTATGTATTCACAAGCGCCGCAAACGTCATTCCCACGCCTATACCCTTGAATGCAGGGATAAGCGCACCCACAGGCTGTCCGACAGCACACAGTCCGGTTAAAAACGGCACTATGCACCATATAAGCGCCGATATGAACGAAGCGGCGGCATTCCCGAAAAATCCGCCGTGTATCCTTCCTTCGAGAAAGCCTTCCAGCATCTCATCAGGCACAGTCACCGTTGCCTTTCCGTAAAACACCGCCCCGACAACAGCCCCGATAACTGCCGTTATAAAGAGTATCAGCCCTGCATATTGCCTGTTGTGCCTGCCCTTCACCACTACTTCCGATACGGTTATACCGTCGGCACTCAGCTTCCCTTTCTCCTCCGTCATAACCGCCGTATCCGCATCCTGCCCCTTGCAACCGGCGTCCTCACCCACCACAGCGTCAGGCTCGCATACCGCATTTCGTTCCCTTAAAAATTCTTCCCTTGTCATAATTTCGTTCATACTGCACGTCCTTTCCTTTCGGGTACTCTACAGTAAATCTATGAAACGAGAAGAAAATTTATGACCGAATATAAAGCCTTTCTCAGATACAAAAAGAAAAGCCGTGCAAAACCCTTACGCTTGCTCGGCTTTTTCATATCAACTTTTTCATGTCAACTTTTTCATATCATATTTTTCATATCATCTGCGGCGTTTTCTCATCTTTTCCAAAATATACAGCCACAACTCATCACTTACAGATTCACGGCTTAAATCATATCCGGGCAGAATATCCATCCATTTCTGCAATACCTTATTCAGCGGTTTCCTGTCCTCAGAATGTGCTATAAAATTGGGTATAAGAAGCTTATCGTTGCGAGCAATAATATGAAAATTGTCCATATTGATATAATCGATTGCGCATTTAAGTGCATCTACCTTGTCTTCACTTTCTTCAAAATGCTTCCACCGTGCTTCTTTCCTGTATTTGTACGCAATAACCCCTTCCTCAAACGCAATATCGTAAGTACTGTCACCATATATTTCATTGAAATCCGGATCACATTTGCGTATATCGCCCTCTATAACATCGCATATTCTTTTGTATGTGAGCAAAGACAAAATAATACCACGCTCGGCATATCCTAAATAGTAATTTCCGCAAGGACCGAGTACCATATGCCATGAAAAGTCAAGATCGGAAATCAACTTAAAAACATCATTATTGTCCATTTTAATCAAGCCTTTCTTGAAATAAATTGTTGCACATATTATAACACCTCGTTACATAAATGTAAAGCAAAATAATTGAATGATATTCAATAACCGCTGTCACGCAAAAACCGCCATGCCTCAGCACAGCGGTTGTTTCCTGTTATCCGTTAAATTTCATATTAATAATATCCGGGATCCGGCAGACCGCTGAGATAATATCTCGGGTTCAGCCTTTCCGAACCGTATCTTACTTCGAAGTGGCAGTGACAGCCGTATGCAAGTCCGGTTTCGCCTACTGCGGCTATGCACTCGCCCTGATTTACCTCCTGACCTGCACTGACGAATATCTCACTGTTGTGGGCATATACCGTTGTGTATCCGTCGGGATGAAGTATCATCACGGCATTACCGAGTCCGCCGTTGTCCCAGCCTGCGAATATTACAGTACCGCTTGCTCCGGCATATACATCAGTACCGTAAGGTGCGCCTATATCAACGCCTCTGTGTCCGGCATAACCGCCGTCCCACCAGCCCCACTCCCAGAATGTGCCGCCGTCAACAGGCCATATATACTTCTTGCCCGTATCGGCAGAAGCGTTTGAATAATGCGATGACTGCGGAGGCAGAGTACCCTGAAGGATTATCTCCGTTACAGGCTCTTTCACTCTTTCGGTTTTCTTTATGGTACGCTTGACCTCTTCGCCGTTTACATAATACACCTTTGCCGTGATTTTGTTCGTACCGGTCTCGCCCTCCTGGTAAACCGTTTCAACGCCCTCATAGCGTGTATCATCGTCCTCATATTTCGTTTCATACGGAACTTCAACGTTGTATGTTTCCGTTCTTGAAATACTTACCGACAGGAAAGGCACCTCCTGCGTTTTAAGCAGCTTTTCGCCGGCTCTCAGCACATAGTCCTCGTCCATAATACCGGGATTCAACGTCTCAAGCTCTTCTATGCTTATCCCAAGCTTTGAGCATATTCCGGAATGACTGTCGCCGTCAACCACAGTGTAATAGGACGCTTCTTCCTTTTTGGAATTTATCAGCTTGATGATCTCATCACTTGACACAATACTGTCCGACAGATAAAGACCGGGAACATACTCTATATTCTTCTCAAAGGCAACGTCCTCGTCCTTTGTGTTTGTGCGGTAGCCGTCAAGTATCTTCTCAAGCTCAGCCTCAACCGCTGTATTGTCAACAAGTGCGCCGTAGAACTTTCCGCCTATGTACATTCCGTATGCATACTCAATAGGAGTATCACTAAGCTCAAGCAGCTTGTTTGCAAGCTGATATTTCGTCAGATATTCCTGGTCGCCGAGCATTTCGAGCGAATATCCCGGCTCCATGCTTATCTTCTTCTCGTTGCCGATATATGTGATACGCTCCTGCATTATGCGCTCTGCGTCATTGAACACCTGCTCGCTTTCGACATATCCTACAAACTTTCCGTCAACCGTCAGCTTTATCGCATAGTCTGTACCCGTCGCATATCCGACAACGCTCATAAGAAATACTATTGCAATAATCGGTGCGGCATAGTTGAACAGCGTTACCGCAAGACCCTGCTTGCCGAATACTGCGTCCTTCGCTATACTTCCGTACAGCTTTGCCGCTTTCTTGTTGTCGCCCTGCTCCTTTGCGGTCCTTATCTGCCTGTTTGTACGCTGAAGCACACGCTTTGACTTTAACAAAGGTGCAAAGAAGAAGCTGCCTATTTCGCAGAACGTCCTCTTTACTGCGTCCCTGAACAGCGCCGTATGCTTCCATATAAACACGGCGGCATAAGCCACATATACAGCAGGCTTTGAAAATACATCGGCTATGATATGGCAGAAATACTGCCCTGCCATAACCAGAAAATCAAAGATCCTGTCGGCAACAGCAGATATGCCGGTTTTGCCTTTATCTTTTTCTTCGTTGTTTTCTTCATTCCGATTCTCCGACGTATCGGCAACCGCAGGCTTTACATCAGCCTCCTGCACTTCCTTTGCACTGTCGCTGTCAGGAAGTATAGTTTCCTCAATATCGTCACGATAATCGGGTATCATCAGTTTTCCCATTATCAATCCTTTTCCGTATAAACCAAATCAAACGGGCATACGCCCCAAACAATCAATATATTTATATAATAACCCGCCGTTGTGAACGACAGGTGATAAATCAACGCTTTTTCCGTTAAAAGCAGGAACGGGCATAATGCCCGCTCCACACCTTTAAGGTTGCTTTTCCTTCCGTCATGAAAGACAGCAAATCTTTTCCGTCACCGCCATTATAACATAAAAGATTACAAAGCCGCAACAATTTGTAACTATTTTGTTACCGTTTTGTAACCATTTCGCCCTTTTATACAAAAATACATCTACTTTTGCTTTTATAACAGTGCATTTTTAACAGGCGTATTTTTATTGTGATTTTACATAAACGCTACACATTAATTTGTGCAACCCTTACAAATATTTTTTGGTAATTTCAGTATCTGTTGACACGCCCAACGCATTTGTGCTAAAATATAGATGTGAAATTATGCTTACCGTTAAGTTCAGGCAAAAGGCAGGTGATACCCATGAACACGAACGAAGAAAATAAAACCGAAAACCCGGAAAACGGGATTCAGACATATGACAGAAAAAAGAAGTCACACGGCAATTTTCTGAAAATCGGCTGTGCGTCATGCGGTTTTGTCGCCGTAGTTGCTCTTTGCGTTCTGTCAAGCCGTTACTCATGGTTCGGAGTTAAAGCCGATGACGAGGGTATCAGCTACAACAACGGTTCAGAGTTATCATATTCCACTACTGCGCCTGTCGGGGAACAAAAGGTTCCCACCAAAGCCAACAAGCATAACGAGGCACAGGAAACCACCGTTGCAACATCGGCAACAACATCGGCAACCACAACAGCAAAAACCACTCAGACCACAGCGGCCACAACCAAGGCTACAGCTCCCGCAACAACCAAGGCAACAACTCCTGCTACAACCGCCGCACCAAAGCCCGCATGGACAGAAAAGAAGTGTAGCGGCACAATGTACATAAACATTTCAAGCTGTTCCGCAAGAAAAGAGGGCTTACAAGGATCAAAGGTCGTTTCCTATAAATATTACGGAGATGCGGTAAATATCGCCGCACTGACAGACACCGGCTACTATAAGCTCGATGACGGCACATATATCCACAGCGACTATCTTTCCGAAAGCAAGCCTGTCGCAACTACCGTTCCCGCAACAGCAAAGCCCACCGTGCAGGATAATGCAACTCCCGCACCGGTCATAACCGACAGTCCCGTAAACTGCACCGCAGAAGAGGCGGAGGTTTTCCGTATCGTGAATGAAATCCGTGTTTCCTACGGACTTAAGCCTTATAAGTGGGATACAAACGCATACAAGGCGGCGAAGGCACGTTGCAGTGAAATTGAACAGCAGTTCAGCCATCTGCGGCCGGACGGTTCAAACTTCAAGACCATATACGGCTACAGTGATGATGAGTTATGGTATAAGTTCTGCTCCGTCGGAGAAAATCTCGGCTCAGGTCAGCCCACCGCACAGAGAGTAGTCGACAGCTGGATGGCTTCCACCAAGGGTCACCGTGAAAATATTCTCAATCCCGATTTTGAAAATCTCGCCGTAGCATTCGGCACATATAACGATGCTTATAAGTATTACTGGGTGCAGGAATTCACAACCTACAGATAAGCATAATAGCACTTTTTAAAAGCACAAACGCACAGGCTGTTCGCCTGTGCGTTATTTTTATGCTATATTTTCGTAAGATCCTCCGCTCTTACCGCCGCAGTGACCTGCCCGCCCTGACCGATGACGATATAGTCCTCTCTGTCACCGGAGCCTGCCTGCATAACCTCGTACACATTCGTGTACACAAACAGTGCAAGCGAGCCACCGTTATACGTCTTTGCGCCGTAATTCACCTTGACCTTATCGCCTACAGCGAATTTCAGCATTATCTCATCACTTTCCGCCTTATACAGATTCTCTGTATAAAGCCAGCCGGTAGGCACCGAGCCGATGCCTATAAGCGTTTCCTTACCGCTTGCCGACACCTGCTGAACGGTATAGACCGTATCATACACATAAGAATACGGCTCTACTCCGTTCGTAAACCTTGCGCCACGCTTCACCCTTACGCTGTCGCCTTTTTTGAACAGATTCTTAGGCTTATCGGGATTTTCCGGCTTTTCCGGCACATCACCGCAGTTTTCCTTATACCATTTAGCCGTTATCGCAGGATAATCTACAAAGCAAATATCCCCGTCAACGTCATTTCCGCCGATGCTGTCAATGCCCCATTGCCACATTTTCTGCCCGTAGTCATATCTACTTGCATAATCCGGGCTTTCGGTCCAGTGTGCAAGCCATATATCACGCTTTCCTACAATACGTTCCTTCTGATAGTAGCTTTCAAGCCACGCAGGATTTGCATACACTCCGGACGGAAGCCCTGCCTTATTCAGCCTGTCGCAGAACTCAAGTGCCATATCGGTTCTTTCCTTGCTTGTGAGGTTGTCAATCTGACGCTGTTCCTCCATGTCGCAGAACACGGGATATGACGGTTTTTCATCACCTATCACCTTGACGCACGCATTTATCTGCCTGTCAAGTTCCTCGCTGTCAGTCGCCGTAACATACCAGTAACAGCCGAAGTCTATTCCGAGTTTTCTGCACTGCTCGATATTGCGTCTGAAGTAGGTGTCCTCATCTCTGCCTATACCGGCACGGATAATTACAAACTTAACGCCTGCCGACACAGCCGCCGTAAAATCGAACTGCTCCTGCGCCCTGCTGATGTCAATTCCTTTTGTTCTCACTGTCGTCCTCCCCACTTTTACTTTTTATCTGCCTTAATACATTCTTTATTTTCTGCGGCACCGGCAGTCCAAGTGCCGATGCGTTTTCGACAATGCTGATTCCCTCGTTTGCAATATAGAAAAGCATTACCGCCGTCATAGCGACAGGCACACCGCCAAGCACATAGGTGTCTGCGATATGACCTACCGACAGGAACACAAGTATCAGCAGCTTTTTTGCTATTCCCTTGAAGCCTACCGCACTTGACAGCTTCTTCTCCGCTATCGCCACAAGCACACCGCTCACATAGTCCAGGATCATAAAAGCGATAAGCGCACGGAACAAGCCGTTTACCTCACCGTACATAAATCCCAGCACCGCTCCGACAGCACCTGCTATGCTGTCAATAATTATCTGTATCCTGCTCATATTTCCCCCTCCTTTGCTTTCACTTTTTTACTTTTTGGTCATTCCCTGATTTAACCACCAGAAGCTCTGGGAATGAGGAGGCGTAGCTCCGCCGCCTGTTGCGGTTCTTCTTATAAGTTCATCATCGGGCATACCCATTTTCTTAAACGTTGACGGCCTGATCTCCGGATGTATATCATACAGCAGTTCAAGATACGTTGTACCCCTTGTGTCACCGGGTATTTCCATCTGCTCAACCCAGTCAAAGAAGCCCTCCTTATCACCGTAAAGCTGATAAAGCGCCTCGATATACTCTTCATCCGTATAGATTTTATCCCCGTACTTGCTGATAAAATCATAAGCGTCAACCGGCGAAAATTTCGTACTGTCGGGATACTAATTCTCCACAGCGTCTTTCAGCGAGCTGTTTAGTTTTCTCTGATAATTGCAGTCGCTGTCATACACCTTCTGGGCATAATCCCTGTCATTTTCGCTTACCCTACGGTTATAGTCCCTGTCGTTTTCGTTTACCCTACGGTCATAATCCCTGTCGTTTTCATATACCCTGCGGTTATAATCCCTGTCGTTCTCGTAATTATCACGTTCAAGCTGTGCCTGCAAATTACGCTGTGCCAGAGCATCCTTACTTTTATTATATTCAAAATTCCTGTTTGTGTTATAATCGTCAACGCTGTCACGGTATCTTCCGTAGTCCGACTTCTCAAGCCCTATAAGCGTATTGAGCCGCTTATATGCACTTTCCTCATCGTCCTTGTAACGTTCATACGCCCTCTGTTCAAGTTCGGGAATCTTATCGCTGAGCTTTGACATATAGCTGTTATACGCCTGCTGACCTGCCGTAACCGCATAGCTGTTGCCGTATCCGCCCGTAAGCGATGCCGCATTCCCCATCGTGTCACGCATAGCCGTTCTGCCCGATTTTTCATAGCTGTTCTTATACTGTGAGAACAGCTTGTCCTTATCTGCGTCATAGCTGAAATTCTTCTTTTCCATAACCTTTGCAAGATTGTTTTTCAGTGCGTCACCGTATCTGCTCTTATATACCGGAGCGCTGTCCTTATCCTTGTTTTTCTGTTTTTCGCTCATATAACCTCCTCATAAATTTCTGTATTATCCGCCTCGTTCATCTTTGCCTCGTACTCGTTCATCTCCTCATCAAACCTCGCAATATCCTCCGCCGTTATCCTGTCACGGCTGTAATGATTACCAAGCTGCATAGCCGCCCACGCTCTGTCAAAGCTGCCGCTTTTAACGCCGTTCACAGCAACCTCGACTATCCATCTGCCAAAATCCAACATTATACCTCACCTCCCGATACCGCCACAGCCTCAAGTGCCGCCACTCTTGCTTCAAGGCTTGCGATACGCTCCGTGTCCTCTTCGACCGCAGGCGACCAGTCCGTAGCCTTAGTGCCTTTTTCGAGCTTGATGTTGCAAGCCTCGATCATGCCGTTTTTATTAAGTGCAAGAGCCACGCA
>ENA-UEPJ01004164-UEPJ01004164.1-human-gut-metagenome-genome-assembly--contig:-NODE-4164-length-11740-cov-11.804424_pt1 | contig 11740 bp, 16 predicted proteins | sample MGYA00242890_ERZ507896 | MGnify/ENA primary metagenome ERZ507896 (study PRJEB26167, sample SAMN06115508) | human gut metagenome | host: Homo sapiens | place: China:Qinghai | collected 2015-08-20... | reverse complement strand
TTCACTTCTGTCCCATTGACATAAACAACCGCATCATGCGCCACGCCCTCAAAGGTCAGTTCCACACTTTTCCCCTGCCACGCTTCCGGCGCCATAAAATGTCTGCGATATCCACACAGCATCTGATACGCATGCTCATCAAAGTAATGATACGGAAGCTCTTTGCAGGTATGCGGCAGCCGCACATCCTCCATCTCATTTTCCGGATATACTGCCTCTTTCATGGCTTCTTCCCATGTTTCGGCAAATTTCCAGTCATTGTTCCAATACAACCTCTCCATGCTTCTTTATGCTCCCCTTTCGTTTTACCTCTCCGAAGCAATTCCATACATCAGAATCCCGACAACCTCCTGCAATGCCTGCGCATAAGTAATTTCATTCTGCAGCAGGATATCGCGCTGGAAAAACTGCTCTAACGATGCTTCCAGCATCATCTTTAAAATCGGAATCCGGACCGGGCGGATCACACCTTCCTGCATGCCCTGTTCCAACAGGGCAATGGTCGTTTCCCAGCCTGTTTCGAGCCGTACTTCCACCTGATGATAAATCTCCGGATATTTTTCTTTTAACTGATATAACTGTCGAAAATCCACATCCTGATAACATTCCGGCATCACACCAAGGATTGTGTGAATCTTTTGCAGGGTGTCCATCTCCGGATTCTCTACGATCTTCTGCTCACTGTCCTTGATCCGGTCAAACAAATAGTCCACCGTTTCCAGAAACAAAGCCTCCTTATCACGAAACACTTGATAAATCGTTTTTTTACTGATCCCTAAAATCTTTGCAATATCATCCATCGTAAATTTCAAACCCTTTTGATTGAATGCCTGCAACGTTCCCTGCATAATGTTCTCTTTCAGTTCTTTATTCATTCTTTTCATCCTTTCTGCCGGAAGGAAACTATTTTCTTTATTTCAGTTTCCATTATAGTAGCATGTTCTTTTTCTTCCTTCAAGAAACTAAATGCCCAAAAATCGTTTCCGATTTTTGGGCACATTTTTTACGCTGCGTTTTATCCCCGCATCAATTCCCTGCGCACCGTTTTTCTCACAAAATAAAAACAGATGACCTGCATCACAATCGTGATGATCCAAGATGCCGGATAAGAAATAAACAGGAAGTACAACGATTTGTGATGTGGGAAAAATCCAAAAATCCAGAGAATTCTCGTTCCGACCGTACCGATCACCGACAGGATCATCGGCACTGCCGAATGTCCCATCCCCCGCAGTGCTCCGGGAAACAAATCCATAATGCCACACAGAAAATACGGCACTGTTGTAATGGCAAGAATCTCCATGCCGCTCTCGATCACATCCTTTTCTCTCGTATATATACTAAGTACCTGCGGTCCGAAAAACCATGCGCCACATCCCAGCAGCAGGGAAACACTGACCGTAAGAATCAGACAGTCGATCAGCACACGATCCATACGTTTATATTTTCCCACACCATAATTCTGACTCGTAAAACTCATACATGCCTGTGTAATGGAATTTACCGACATATACAAAAATCCCAAAATATTATTTGCCGCTGTATACCCCGCCATCGCCGTATCTCCGAAGGAATTCACGGAAGACTGCAGCAGCGCGTTTGAAAAGTTAATAACCGTACTTTGAATCCCGGCAGGAATTCCCACCTGAAAAATCTGCAGCAGATAAACCTTTTTTATTTTCAGCTTCGAAAAGCGCAGCTGATAGCAGCTGTCGGTGCGGTACAGGCATAACAAAACCAGAATGCAGGAGATCATCTGTGCCGTAATCGTCGCAGTAGCTACGCCTGCCACACCCAGATGAAAACCGATCACAAGAATCAGATCCAGCAGCGCATTGGCACATCCGGAAATCACCAGAAACAACAACGGCCGCTTGGTATCTCCCACCGCACGCAGAATCGCTGCCCCATAATTATAGAGCATAAAAAACGGCATTCCCAGAAAATAAATCCGCATGTAAAGGGTTGACTGTGCAATGACATTGTCCGGCGTTCCCATAAGAAGCAGCGCACCTTTTGCACTGATTACCCCGATTCCTGCCATGAGAATTCCGCTGATCAGTGCCAGCAGAATGGCGGTATGTACCGTGTCTGACATTTCTTTTTCCCTGCCGGACGCAAAAAAACGTGCCGCAAGCACGTTAGCCCCCAGCGAAATTCCGATAAACAGATTGGTGAACACGTTGATGAGTGCCGTGGTCGATCCCACTGCCGCCAGTGCCTGTTTTCCCGTAAAATGCCCCACAACAATGATATCAACCGCATTGAACATCAGCTGTAAAATTCCAGACAGCATGAGTGGGAGTGCAAACGAGATCAGTTTATCCATGATCGAACCATTGCACATATCTATTTCATATTTGTTTGTTTTCAAATTTTCTCTACCCCTTCCCGGTTCTGTTATCCCTCTGAGCCATAAAATACGCCGCTACTGGCGGCGTATTTGTTTGTCCTTATACATTCTCTGATCTGCGATCTCGATCAGTTCCATTATATTTTCATATTTTCCCACGGCATATCCCACGGAGGCAGATACCGGAATCTCACTGTTTTTCTGAATCGGCTTCATCACCTGCCTCCACTTTTCAATGACATCTTCTGCAATCTCCTGTGTCCCATCCGGAATAATCATAAGAAATTCATCCCCACCGTAACGGTAAGCATTGGTTTCCTCACTCGTCACTGCTGCCCGAATGGATCCCGCAATTTTGGCAATCAGCTGGTCTCCGTACAAATGGCCAAACGTATCGTTTACATATTTCAACTGGTTGACATCCCAATAAATAACCGCAACCGGGCGTTCTTTTGGCTCCATATGTTCCACTGTTTCAAGCAGTTTATTTTTGCTGTAAAGTCCCGTCATATCATCCATGGAAGCCGCCTGTACCATACGCATTGCATTTTCCATGGACTTGCGCACAATACTGTTTACACTGTTACTTACATAATAAAATGCAACCGCCATCAGCGATCGCGGCATCACATAATAAAGTGCCAGCGTAACCATAGGATTTTCGTTTACTTTGTTGAGCAAAAACACACCATCCTTCTGCAGATGATCCAGTGATGTCGCCGTCAGCAGTGCCATGTTTGCATCACATACCCCAAAATAATAGCCCACATAAGTACTGATCGTAATCACAACCACTGTAAATATAAAGGCATAAACCGACAGTCTCTTTGAAGTATACATACTTGCAATGATAATCGGGATCATCATAATAATGATCATATGGTAGGTAAGGGATGCACTCGCGACCATGACGATCAGCCCGATGGCCGTAACGCTGAGATACTTGGTAAATGGGTGCTCAAGCCCCACCTTCACAAGCAGCAATCCATAAATCAACGCCAGCACACATGCCACCACATAGCCTCTGATAAAAATCGCCTGATCCACGATAAAAATATGCAGGCAGTTCAGAATCATCACAAACGAATAGAATAAAATGCAGATTCCCACCACACGGAACGCAAAAATATTCTGTGTCACATCCTCCTGCTCGTAAAAAGCATTTTTATTTGTAATTTTAGATAACAGTGCCTTGCAGGTGCTCATCCATATATCCTCCAGCTTTGTCTGCCTTTAGTATAACATATTCCTGCATGAGTTTCACTACTTTGATGAACTTATAAATTCATCAGGAAAATTTTCCATAACTTTTTGTCAGTGTTCTGCCATTTTTTCTATCGTGCCATGCATAACGGAATCAGCCCCTGCAAATGAAACTTCGTCTATGATTTTACATACCACATCAATAACCTTTGTAAGACTTACTTCTTCATCACGACGTAATTTTGTCATCGTGTTAGGAGCAATTTCTGCCTTTTACGCAAATCAGATTTGCTCATTTTTTTATCCACTAATAATTTCCATAATTTGTTATATGACACAGCCATAGTATTCGCTCCTACCTATTCACATAAATCTTTTTCTGCTTCATATCTACCTTTGCAACAGCACCATACTGTAACGCACATCGTGGCATAGCATGTCCGAAATTCACATTATAAACAATCGGAAGTTTCTCATTGTCTATCACTCTAATAAGAATATCTTTATATTCCTGATAATAAGCTTCATCCTGTGGTTTTCCAACTAATAAACCATTTACCACGTCAAATACTCCCTTTTCTTTCAGTAATAACACTTCTCTTTCAAACAATTCAGGAGTCGGTTTTTCTTCGCAGGTTTCTATAAATAGAATTTTCCCAATCCACTCTTCCTTATTTGGAAACAGATCATATCTTTCACAAACTTCCTTTTCATCTTCATATCTGCTATTGGTCAATACATCATAAAGGCTTTCCAAACATCCACCTAATAATCCTCCTTGGAAAATTTCACTTCCCTGGAGAAGTTCAAACCCACGTTCTTCCTTATGAGCTTTTCTTTTTGTTCCTATTGCAGCTCTTGAAAAATCTTCTCTTTCTTCATACCAAGTATCACTGGATATAATTTCATCAGATTCATTACCTTCCAAATAACTCTCAAATGCCCTTTTGGTATATGGTAACATTTCATCTGCAATTTCTCCCAAATCACAAATAAAGTTTGGTCCGTAATAAGTAGACAAGCCCAGTTTATAAAACATCAAATGATTGATCGTAGTATCTGAGAATCCTGTAAATAATTTTGGATGCTCCTCTACCGTCTTTATAAACTTTTCATCTTCCATCAGATAAGGCAAAAGTCTGTATGTATCATCACCACCAATTGCACAAATAATCCCTGCAATAGAATTATCCAGAAATGCATCTTTTAGGTCTTTCGCCCTTGCTTGCGGGTGAGTTTGCAAATATTCAATACCCTTCAAAGCATTTGGCATAAATACCGGCTCCAAACCATATTCTTTTAATCTCTTTACGCCAATCTCAATATTATGACTGCAGAATTCTTCACCAAGCATTCCACTTGACAAGCTTACAATCGCTACTTTGTCACCTTTTCTTAATTTTCTTGCATATTGCATAACTACAATCCTTCCTTAGATAAAACAATATTAATTTTTATCCGCACGCTGCTTCCCCTTAAATTCCTTCTCTATATAACAATGTTCCTGTTTGGCAATCAACTTAAAACTGTAAATCGGACATTCAGATTCCAGTTCGTTACAGCTGCTTTCAAAGTCCAGTTCGATAATATATGGCATCCAATCTATAATTCGCAGAAAATCTTCACAGCCAAAATTACTATCATAAAAATTCAATATCGTACTAAGGGCAGTACCATGGGTTCCTATAACAATATCTTTATCCGTATTATCTGATAAAATCTCATTCAGTGCCTCTATGTTACGTTTTTGCACCATAGCAATGGACTCTCCACCTTCTTCATGATAATTATGGTCAGCCCAGCGTTTCTGAAACATTCCGTGGTTGTTTCCATTAGGTCCCTTTTCGCGCTCCCTCAATCTCTCATCTGTTATAATCTCTTTTGTAAAAAAATCTGCTGCCTCTGCAATGGTATCCATACTACGTTTATACGGACTACAATAAAACGTATCTATTTTCTTATCCTTCAAAAATTCCAGAACAATTGCAGAATCTTTCTTACCTTCTTCCGTCAAAGGTCTTGTCCTGTCTTCTTCCCAATCGTGTTCCGGCTGTGCGTGACGCACGAAATAAACTCTTGTCATTTGATCAGCTCCATTTCATCTTCCAGTTTTACAAATCCATATCTCTCATACAAAGATCGTCCCATATCCGTCGCTTCCAACGCAATCTGTAACACACCCTGTTCCTTCGCATCCTTCACCAGTAAATCCAATGTATGAAGTGCAATCCCCTGTCTGCGATATTCCAGTGCCGTATACATATTCATAATATAAGCCTTTTTACCTGTTGGATTATGGTAGGTGGGCATTACCTGATAAAAACTGACACCACCTGCACCGATAAATGCCCCGTTATCATACACCAGATACGCAATATGCTCTCCGTTTTCCAACGCACGCCTATAATATGCATATGATTCCTCCTCCACAACAGACATATCCTCATCATTCGATAGTTTGTTAACTGCTCGAAGGACGATAATTCTAGTTTTTACAAGTTCATCTATGTCTGCTATGGTTGCTTTTTTATATTCATAGTTTTTCGCCATCACATACTCCCCCTCTAGATCTGTTAACCTTTTCGTAAAACAAATAATTCTATTTGCTTCCGCAAACCCCATTTTCAAATGAAACTTATCAAAAATTCTTTTACTGCATCCGTGTGGATACGATAGTTTATTTTTGAAAGTTCTCTCTTTACATCCCATCCAATCGCTAACCGATCTGCTTCATCTTTCTTTAATCGCTGATAATCTTTGATAGCTTTTGTAATTAATCCTCCACTAGATTTTCATTTATATATTTAAAATAAGGTTTCTTATTAACTTCTGTGCTATGTTCCAAATACCATTTAACACTATCCCTCAATCCGTCTTCTAATGATATGGTTTCTGGGTATATTTTGTTTTGACGCGATACATCCAAATAGTACTCATAGTTGTAAAAACTGAAATAATTTCGCTGTTCAATATCTTCATAAACATTTACAAAATCCGGTATTTTTCCTAAGCTTTCATAGCATTTTGTGACCCAATCTTTAATAGAAACTGCTTCAACATTACCAACATTTAAAATACGCTCTTGTGGCTTGTCTTTAATTATTACCTCCATCAACCTGCATAAATCTTTTACATGAAAGAATTGTAATTTCATACTGCCATCTTTAGGTAAATAGAATTTTCTGTCCGCCAAGGCGCAATCAAATACAAAAGCCTCTCTATACACGTTATTCATTGGTCCATATAAATAAGGCGGTCTTAATATATATGCATCTTTCACTCTTTCAAGTAATGCCTTTTCAGCTGCTATTTTATCGGTTCCATATGAACCCCAAAATTTATTTTCGGATTTCTCTGATTCTTCCAGGAATGGCTGAACACCATACTCAGGATAAACAGCACTTGAACTAATCATAATATACTGATCAAAAGAACCCAATTCCCTAACAAAATCAATTATATCGTTATCATTATAGGCTGTTATATCCGCTACAACATCAAAGAATGTATCCTTTAATACACCACCCAAATTATGCCTATCTCCTTCAATGAGTTTTACACCCTGAACTTGTGGCTTAGAATTTCTGTTAAGTACAAAAACTTCATAACCCACATTCACAAAATATTCTGCCACATATTTACTTACAAAAGTTGTTCCGCCTGTCACTAATATCTTTTTCATAAAGTTCTCCTTTACACAAAAAATTCGATTGATCAGATTCATAAAACACTATTTTCCGTAATTGTATCATAATCACATAATCCAAAAAAGTAATTATTCTTTCTTTTCCAATCCTTTTACTATCTTATCAAAATCAGATTCTATCGGCTGTGTCTTGTTAAAAATATCATATTCCTGATATGCTTTCTCAACTGCCTGCTTATGGGAAACACGCCCATTACTGACATAAAGCACTCTCCCCTTGGCTTATCTATTCTGCCCATCCCTTATAAATGGTTTCTTGATTTCTTTACTTAACAACTGACTGTATGCTTCTACCTTACGAAACGTGTTTCCTAACATTTCCCGATTCCTGTATTCTCTAATAGCTTCCATATCAAACTCCGCATAAAAAATTCCCTCAGTTTTATCATCAACCAGCAAAACTGTGTTATCAACACATTTTCCATTTCTATCCCAGCAAATTGGACTATATGCGCAGGAACATCCAGCATTATCTCCATTCGGATTTGCCATAGCAACTGCAACCATATTTTCATAAGCTCTTGTAGAAAGTGCCATGATTCTTGGTTGCATAGAACCGCAATCATTTGGGACAAGAATAACCTCAGCTCCTTTTAACATCAGTATTCTTGCACTTTCTGGGAACTCTCTGTCATAACAAATCATAATACCTAATTGTATTCCTTCAAAATCACACACCTTAAATTCTTTCCCTGATTCAACATCTCTTTCATCTGCGAAATCACAGGTATGCACCTTAGAGTATTTCATCAATATATTGCCCGATTTATTGATAACAAAGGCTGAGTTCTGTGGCTGCTTACTACCTTTTGTAAACGCAGTAAGTACTACGCCTATTTTATATTTTTTAGCATTCTCACATATTTTGGCAATTCTTATATCATTATCTGCAATGCTTTTTTCATATGACATAGGCAAATCATATCCTGTAATAAAACATTCTGGCAACAATAGAATATCTGCATGGTTTTCCGAAGCCTCTTCCATTGCCATAATGATAGTTTCAATATTCTTATCTATTTGTTCATTAATAGAACGTTTTTGTAGTATAGCAACCTTGAACATTCACTTTCCCTCCTATAGATAATTCAAAATGTCAGATAAGTTATTAACTTCAATATCGGCTTTTTCACTCTCGTCCATTACAGTCCACAAACTTCCAAATCCCTGTTTTATCCATATCGTTTTCATTCCTAACTGTTTTGCTGGTACAATATCATTATCAATGCGGTCACCAATCATTACAGCATTTTCCGGCTTACAGCCACTTCTTTCCAAAGCAATTTCAAATATACGTCTGTCCGGTTTTGAAACACCTTCTTCTGCTGATGCAATGACTAAATCAATATATTTTCGCACTCCGAGATTTTCTAATCTTTCAGAAGTTCCTAATGGTTGGTTTGCGATTATACCAATTTCATAATTTCTGCTTAACCTTTTCAGGCAATCTTCTGAATCTGTATACAGCTTTTCATATTGTGATTCCCATTTAGGTAGTTCTATCCCCAATTGTTTTGCTATCTCTAAATCACCTTTTTTATTTCTCCTGTATAATGATATCGCATGTTCATAAATTTGTTGCGGAGTTAGACTAGATAATTCAGCTATTTTTTTCATCCTATCTTCATAAACTCTACTTTCATCAACCAGCGTCGAACCAACATCAAAAAACAACCATTTTATTTCATCCTTCTTAGGCAAAAATCCTCTTTGTCTCGCTTCTTCTAGCAGTCTTGGTTGAATTTCCGGATATGTCCAATTAAGCGGTAGTTCATTCATAATTGCTATTTTCTCTATCTCACTATGTAAATCTTTTTCAAACGTATGTATCTCCGCGAAAAATAACTTTCCAAAGGTTTCTTTCCCCTTAAAGTTGTCTGGCACCGTCACAGAATAAATACATATCGGATTTATCTCAAAATTAATGGCTCCTGTTTCCTCATACAATTCTCTCTTTGCTGTTTCAAGAATATCCTCACCTTGTTCTCTATGTCCTCCCGGCACTTCCCATGTACTTCTTTCTCTATGCTTGCAGAATACCCATTTTCCATTATGTTTTGCAATAATAACTGCAAACTTTAGCATTGAATCATCAATGCTATCATAAAAATTCACTTTGGTCATATAATGCTCCTTATTAAATTTCTTCTATTTATCATTTATTGTTCCCACAAATAGAGCCAAACTAGAGCCTTTTGATAAAACAAATGCCGGAAACCCGCATAAATACAGGCTTTCGGCATTTTAATCCGTTATTCAAACTCTTTTCCGGGTTCAATTTTTCACATAAATCTGCTGTTATTATATTGCAAAACCATATCATTTTGATACGGTTTTGTATGTTATTTATATAGTTGCATTTCTGGTGTACCCAAATTGTACCCACGCTATTTCTGTACACTATTCTTCATTATCAAAGGTGTCATTTTTTCCATGAGTGCATCTGCGATACGTCTGCTTTTGTCATCAAGAATTTTCTTCTGTTCATGCGCCCACTCTACAGCCTTAAGCTGATCTTCTAATTTTTCACTTAACAAAACATGATCTTCATCATTCATATGTCTTATTCTCCTGTTACATCTTCAAACAACTTTGCTGACACAATATCCTCAATTTTTTCTCTGAACTGCTTAAGCATTGCTGTATCTCCAACAATAATTTCATCAAAGAATAAACTTCCAGTTGTTTTTCTTAGAATCAAGTCTACAGTCCCCGGATTCTTCAATTCATTTCCTTTTATCAAGGACTTCGGACGTGCTTTCTTTGATTCTGAAAAAACTAATGTGCAGTTTCCATCCGCTGTTGCCAGCGAACACACTACCCGATTTTTCCGAAAGCCTTCTTCTACTTGAACATCCGATTTCATTAGTGTCATCATATCCGGCAATACTTGTATTTTTCTTCTTATTGTACCTTTTACCGACTTCTCATTCTGTCCTGCTTTTGCAAAATCAAAGTCCACTTCCGCAAGCGTTCCATCATAACATTTGCGGAAAAATGTCTTAGCATCTATCTTGGACTGCACACCTGTTAAATGCTGAAAATTATCTTCCTCTGCAGCAATTATATAATAATCATTTTTCTCAAATGTTACCGAGCAAATTAGATACTCATAATCAACATAGATGTCCTTATACTGTTTTGCAGCTTTTATCATTTCCTGTCGGGCACGTTCCTTAAAACTTTCCTCTGCCATTTTATCTTCTTGGTTAAAGAAAGACGGATGACTGAAGCCATCCGCCTTTGATTTTTAGCAGTTTACTCTGTAATGGGAATGAGTTTTAGGTCTTCATCCCGACCACTGGAAACGGGTTTTAAGTCTCCGTTCCGACTGTAGTATCTTCTCTTGTTCCTTCTTTTACTGTTACGCCTTTTCTTCCTGCTAAACGGATATTATATCTCCATTTTTGGTGGAATCCTGCCATTACTTCTTCTTCTGTTTTATCTTTTATGTCTAGTCTAAATACAAATCTTGGTTGTATTTCGTCTTTGAAGTCTTTTGCATCATCTTTTATTTTATATCCTAAATTTGTTACTATATCTCTGAATGCTTGGTCGTCTGTTTCTATGTCTGGTTCTATTCTTAATACTATTGCATTGTATTTTTTTGCAAGCTCTTTAGCTCCATCCGTTAGAAGGAAAAGTTTCAGAACAGGAGTTTAAATCTATAGAGCATTTACTGACTGAGACTAAAGAGTTTTCAATGAAAATTTTAGTTGATAATGTTCCTGATAGTGTAAGAATATGTAAAGATGATGAAATAGATGCTTCTTTAGAAGAGTTGAAAGCTATAAACTTGTTAAAACATGCTCCGATAATAGGAGAAGCATAACTATGGATGAGAAAGTTGTTTGGCAACCAAAGCCAAGGAAGAAGTATGAGAGGAAATCTTTAAAAGAATCTGACAAGGTTTCTAATGTAGAAAGCAAATAGGTGGCTTCAAGTATCTCTAATATAGAATCCGACCTTAAGAAAACATTAGAGGAAGGTGCCATATCATTAACTAATAACGAGTCATTAAAGATATTCATAAGGCAGATGATTATTGATGAGCATCTTGCTGTTAATTTTTCTGCAAAGGATTTAGCGACTGCAAATTTAATTTTGAGATTTGATGATAATGGTGTTCAAGTGGTTATAGAGTCTTACCAGACTGAATCTGTGTTTATTTTCTTTGAGGACATATTTGCAGATATGGCATCTAAGATAATTCATTTGACTGAAAGAGTGAATAATATTCAATCTATCATTAGAGATGTTCTATTTAAGTGATTACTATATCAGCTTTTATGTTTATGATATAAAGATATCTATATCATTTGCATTCTTATCAACTTTGTTGATAGTGATTTTACTGTGGAGACAGTCTAAGTTGATAGAGTTATCTGAAAAGACTTTAGGAAGAGTAGAACCTTCATTTAGAACATCAATATTCTTTCAAATAATAGGAAGCGCTGTATTATCTTACTGGATTGTTG
>ENA-UEPJ01004157-UEPJ01004157.1-human-gut-metagenome-genome-assembly--contig:-NODE-4157-length-11762-cov-4.931793_pt1 | contig 11762 bp, 9 predicted proteins | sample MGYA00242890_ERZ507896 | MGnify/ENA primary metagenome ERZ507896 (study PRJEB26167, sample SAMN06115508) | human gut metagenome | host: Homo sapiens | place: China:Qinghai | collected 2015-08-20... | reverse complement strand
GATAACCTATCATTTTGATGATTTCGGCAAACCGAAAGCAGGATTCTGGACGCTCTTCACCAAGAACTTTCAGATTTCAGGTTTCGACCCTTACACCTACCTTACCCTCTCGAAGTGGAAGGTGTATTACACGGAGTATCGCCATCCCATGCTCCCTTTCTTCCTCTATCCTTTCTCGCTACTGAACGGCTGGCTGATAGAACTCACCTCCCGCAACTGGGCAACTACCATCGTGGCGGTGATGATGACATTCTTCTCCACCTACTCCACCCTCTTCTTCAGAAGAATCTTCAGAGAGGTGATGCAGCTGAAGGCTATAGACAGCAATGTGCTCACAGCGATGCTTTTTTCCTTTGCCTACGTGCTGCTCGCCACCTTTGTGGATGACCATTTCGGCATGTCGCTTTTCTTCCTGTCAATGACACTTTATCTGGCAGGCAAACAGCAGCAGGAACACCGCAGCATGCCTTGGTGGCAAACAGCCCTGCTCTTTTTCTTCACAGCAGGCATCACGCTGAGCAATGGCGCAAAGACCTTCCTTGCTGCCCTCTTTACCAATGGCAAAAAACTCTTCCGTCCAAAATATCTGGCATTGGGAATTATCTTGCCTACCCTGCTGATAGGAGCTGCAGGCATTTATCAGAACAAGGCATTCATTATTCCTAACCGTCTGGAAGGAGAACGACTCGTTGCTAAGAAAGCAGCAAAAGACAGCACCTTTAGGGCAAAAATGGAACAGAAGCAAAAACACGATAAGGCCATTGCTGGCAAGAATATCCAGAAACGAGGCATGCTTTCATGGGCAGATATGTCTATCTCCCGTTCAGAATCACTGGTAGAAAACGTTTTTGGCGAATCGCTTATCCTGCACAGAGAACATCTGCTGGAAGATATCCACAGCCACCGCCCGATATTCGTGAAATACCAGACACCCGTTCCTTATATCATAGAGGGTATCATCGTGATTCTGCTGTGTATGGGCTTTTGGATGGGAAGAAGATCGGCCTTTCTCTGGCTCACAGCCTCATGGGTGGCATGCGATGCCTTCATTCATCTGGTCATGGGATTCGGACTGAACGAGGTTTATATCATGGCTGCCCATTGGGCGTTCATCATTCCGATCTGTATCGGATATATCATCAGAAACTGTAAGGAGAAATATCTGCCTTATCTTCGTGGAACACTCGCAGTTATCACCATCTTCCTGTTCTTCTATAACAGCACGCTGATATTCGAGTATCTCACAAGATAAAAAAGAGAACCCTACAAGATAAAAAAGTATCTTAGATTAAAACCATCATGCTGAAAATAAGTATCTTAACCCCTATCTATGGAGTAGAAAAATATATCGAACAGTGCGCCCGGTCACTGTTCGAGCAGTCGTATGCGTCTATCGAATACATCTTTGTAGATGACTGTACCCCCGATAAAAGCATCGGTATCCTACAATCGCTCCTGAAAGAATATCCTGAAAGAGCACAACAGGTACGCATCATCCACCACGACAGAAACCGGGGCGTGGGCGCTGCAAGACAGACGGCACTGATGGCGGCTACAGGCGATTATCTTTTATTTGCCGATAGCGACGATATGCTGCCGGAAGATGCAGTTGAGAAGCTGACCACAAAAGCCGAAAACACTCATGCCGACCTGATTGATGGCGGCTACCGGGAATGGTACGAAGGAAAAGCAGGAAGACTCCAGAAACCTTTTGAAGTTTCTAATGAGAAGCTGCTCAAACTGCTTGTCTGCCAGAACATCATCACCAACCGGCTGTGGGGCAGAATCTATAAGCGTTCGCTCATCATGGAGCACAGGATATTCTTTGAAGAGGGCATCAACTATGCAGAAGATCTTTTCTGGAATGCCCAGTTCATGTTCTACGGCAAAAAGGTGAACATCGATGATGCGGTATATTATTACCGTACCGACAATGAGAATTCCTACAATCACAACATCTCTGAAAAGAATCTCCTGTCATACTTCAAATCAACCCGCCGACTCATCGATTTCTTCGAGCAGAACGATACGGAACATCAGTATCTCAGAGCCACAGAGATAGGCATCGTCAATGCCTACCGCTGGGCGGCAAACGCACAGGTAGCCTTCGAAAAGGTGGATCAGGCGCTCTACTACAAGCCTAAGAGCTACCTCATACGCCTCATCATCAAGTTCATCAAAAAGGGGGTACCTGTCAAGAGGGTGAATCTTATCTACCTCGCTTACAGAAAGCTATACACTCTTCTAATATCTGCACCTTCAGCAGTTTCATGATACAGAAGTAGATGGTGGCTGAAACCAGCAGACGAACCAGCAGCAAGAGATAGATATTCTGCAGGCTGCGGGTCATGAAATAGGTAACTACCATCGTGGCTGCCGCACAGAGCATGAATGGCAGTATATCCTTTGCCACATCCAGGAACCGCAATCCGGCAACACGCTTCATCATCCACTGCCAGACCAGAAGCCAGGCGATGATAAACACGGTATAGGCTATCACCATGGTCTGGATGCCATATTGATGACAGAACAACACCAAGGCGAGCAAACCCACTACCTGACCGATGTTGCACCACATATACACATCAGAACGCCCCTTGCTGATGGCAAGGTTCTGATAGAGCGTATAAATCGGCATAAAGGCACCGCTCACACAAAGAATCTGCAACAGCGGCACACTGGCTATCCATTTCTCATGAATCGTAATCAGGATGAATTCGCGTGATACCAGGGTCAAGCCAAACATCAATGGGAAAGAAAGGAATGCCGTGAAACGGAGCATCTTTCTAAACACCATCAACTCGCGGTTCTTATCGTCCTGGATAGAAGCCAAGACGGGCTGCGCTATCTGTCCCACCGTATTGGCAACAAACGAATTAGCCTTGGTGTCCCAGTTGTATGCCTGACTATAGTTACCCACATCATTAATCGGATAGAACCTGCCGAAGACAAAGGTCAATACATTGTTGCTCACCGTATTGATGATGTTGGTAACCAGGAGTTTCACGCTGAATCCAAACATCTTCCTCACCGGTCCGAAATCGATATGAAAGTTCGGGCGCCATCCCGTATAATAATATCTTCCTATATTCAGCACAAGGATAAAGATAACCTGCTGCCAGGCAAGACTCCAGTAAGCCATGCCGTTGAATGCCAGTACCAGTCCCACGACATTCGAACTGATCAGAGCCATGAAATTAACGATGGTAATCTCCTTGTTCATCATGTTCTTCATCATATATCCGTTCTGGGCGATGCCAAACGAAGAGATGAAGAAACTCAGGAACACGAAGCGCGACAGGGAGGTGAGACAAGGCTGATGGAAGAAATCTGCTATCAGCGGCGCACAGAAAAAGAGCACCACATACATGGTAAGACTCACCAGGACATTAAACCAGAACACCGAGTTATAATCGTTATCGGTGGGTTTTCTGATATTCACCAGTGCCTGGGTAAACCCGCTACTCTGCAGATTGCCCGCTATCAGGGTGAATATGGTGAGGATGCCGATGATACCATAATCGGCTGGCGACAACAAATGCGCCAAGAAGATGCCAAAGAGGATATTGAGTACCTGGGTAGAGCCACTGTTCATCGCTCCCCAGAACAATCCCTTGGCGGTTTTTTCCTTTAATGATTCTGCCATCGTTTCTATCTGATAAATATGGAATATTACTTGTTTTTACTTTTTAGAATGCAAAAGTAGCATAAATAGTTTGAAGTTCAAAACTTTTTGCTTACTTTTGCAGCCGTAAAACAGAAAAAAGTATGGATATTAAGAACATCAAGAAGGAATGGAACGCCACAATACTCGATATATTGAAGGCTTTCATCGAAATCTGCAACAAGTATCACCTCAGATATTACTGTTGTGCCGGCACCGCCATCGGAGCCGCCCGTCACCACGGAATGATTCCCTGGGACGATGACATCGACGTACTGATGCCACGCCCCGACTACGACCGTCTGCTCGAAATCGCCAAGCATGAAGACTTTGGCAAATACGAGGTAGTAACTCCCTACAACAACGAGTCATACCCTCTGTATTTCTCCAAACTCGTGAATCGCGAAACCACCCTTATCGAGGAGAAGGAGCGTCCCTGCATCATCGGTCTTTACGTAGATATCTTCCCTCTTGATGCCACCGACGATGACCTGGAAACGGCAAAGGCGCTGTATCGCAAATACTCTAAGACCATCAACCGTCTGAATGCCGTAACCACCCACAATATTTTCTTTGAGTACATCTCCCTGCTCCTGCACAAGGAAACCTGGGGCCGCTTTGCCATCAAGACGCTCGCCTTCTTCTGCCGCAGCAAGATGCGCCACCGCCTCATCCAGCAGATGGACGAGATGAGTCACCGGTATGACTTCGATAAGGCGAAGAACGTACTGGTGAATACAGGTTCCTACCACTATAAGGAGATTTTCCCGAAGGAATGGCTCGGCAAGGGCAAGGAATTCCCGTTCGAGGATACCACCGTCTTGCTGCCGGAGCAGGCTGATACCTATCTGCGCCACTTCTTTGGCGACTATATGAAGTTTCCACCCGTAGAACAGAGAGTAGAGAAACACCTTCGCTACTATCTGAACATGGAAAAGCGGGAAACATGGGATGAGATTAAAAGAAAGCTTTAGCCTTCCCTCACTTCCTGCAAGGTATGTCCGAAACCTTCTTCTACATCAAAGAGCGGTTTCCAGCCTAAAGCCTTGAGTTTATCTGTACTGAAGGTTGCCTTGGTGATAGGCGTGGTATTGCCCTGCTGCGCATCCGCCTCAGGAATATCAAACACCACCTTTCTATCCGCTTTCCGGGCTATCAGCTCTGCCAGTTGGCGGATGGAGATATTCGATTCTGAATGAGCCACATTATAGGCATTTGCCCTCTCGCCATCCAGCAGGAGGCGCAAGATGGCATGGGCGGCATCTACCACATAAAGCCAGGAGCGGAAAGCCTCACCCTTACTCTTCAGGACGATATCCTCACCCTTCAGAACATTGCGGATAAACTGGGCATACACCCTATTGTCACTCTCCGTAAAGCCCGGACCGTAGGTATGACTCAGTCTGGCTATCACCACATCGGCATCATACTCTGCTCCGTATGCCATGCAGAGCGTTTCGGCAGCACGTTTGGAAGATGGATAGCAGGCACGCACCGATGCACAATCCACATAGCCGCTGCTCTTCTCGGTAAATTCAGAGCCATCGCCCTCGCCATAGATTTCACCCGAAGAGATATAAACCATGCGCTGCATGCGGTGACTCAATCCATATTCCAGCAGATTGGATACGCCGTTGATGTTTGCCTTCATCACCTCTACAGGGTTCTGCTTAAAGAAGTTAGGACTCGCATTGCTGGCTGCATCGATGATGTAATCAGCACCCTCAGCCAACTCATTATAGACTGGTTCCCCTATCATCCTGTCCATGCTCTTGATGACAGGCTGGGTAACGTCTATCTCTGCAAAGAAGAAAGATTCATCCTCCCAATAGGCAGCAAACTTCTGTCGGGCACGTTCCTTGTTTCTTCCGGCTGCTATCACCTTGTAGCACCGGGCAGGATTCTGCATCAGCACATCAACCACACAGCCTCCTACCAATCCTGTAGCACCAGCCACAAGAATGGTCTTGCCATGCAGACGCTCCAATTCCAAACCTTCCCGGAAAAGGCGCGCAATATCTTCCTTATATGGTGAATTTCCTATCATAACATGTTTATTTTAACCAAGCCTCAGGCTGAACCTTCATCAGTGCCTTCAGTATCTCCAGATCCTCAACGGTGGTTATCTTGATGTTCTTCTCTGAACCAGGCACGATATGCATCTGTCTGCCTCCCAGTTCTGCCATCAGGGTACAGGATGCCACCGAATTGGTGATGCCCTTCTCCTTAGCCTCTTCGTGGGCTGCTATCAGATTGCCCAAACGGAAGGTCTGGGGTGTCTGGGTACGGATCAGTTTGTCGCGCGGAATACTGGTGTTGGTCGTGAAACCATCTTCGCTTTCCAGGATAGCCTCTCTACATTTGATACCCGTAATGGCATAGCCATACTTCTGGCAGATGGCGATATTGGATGAGATGATGTCTTGCGACAAGAGTGGGCGCACGGCATCATGCACCAGCACCAGGTCGTCATCACCGCATCCCGCCTCTTTCAAGCCATAGATACCATTGTGGATCGACTCCTGACCATTGCTTCCGCCAGGGAATATCCATTTCAGCTTGGTAATGCAGAACTGGTTGGCATACGACTGCAGTACCGTTTCCCAACCTGCCAGACATACCACAGCAATACCCTGAATATCAGGATGCTTCTGAAAAGCCATCATCGTATGGATGATGATAGGACAGTTGTCTACATGCATAAACTGCTTTGGGATGTCCTGTCCCATTCTATTGCCAGAACCTCCGGCTATGATCAATGCATAGTTCATATTCTCTATCTTTAAATTGATTATTTCTGAATGATTCTCCCCGGATTCCCAACCACGGTAGCCCCGTCGGGAATATCCTGGAATACCACGGCACCGGCGCCTATCGTCACGTGGTTGCCGATATGGATGCCGCCGAAGACCGTGGCGCCGGTATAAATCTTCACGTCATTTCCGATGGTAGGCCTGCCGCCCTTGCCGTTGCCCAGCGTCACCATCTGCAGACAGTAGAAGTCATCACCTATACTTTCTGCGTTGAGATAGGTGGCATAGCTGTGCTCCAGATGCGCACCCTTCCCGATATGCGGGCACCAGATGGTCATCGTACGCTCGGGAGGCAACAGCCAGCTGATGAAAACCGAACGGTATTCGCCCATGCGGTAATAAAACAGATTGCGGAAACTCCTTTCGCGGGTGCATGCCTTGATCAGGTTGAGCACCGTAGGCTTCCTGTCCTGCACCTTCAGCAGGTCGGCATCTATCTCCTTCTTATGGAGCAGATACAGAGCGATATGCGGCAACATGCGCACCGCCGAAGCTGACAATATGATGGTTTGTACTATCGGATTCATGACTCTAAATCTTATTTTTATCTTTGCAAAGATACAAAAAATAAAGCAACTAGCATGCTTTTATCCGAAAACAATTGTTCTTTTCACTAAAAATAAGATAATAGAACAGGGTTTGTAGAATTTTAGTCGGTTTTATTGCTAAATAATGTGAATTAAATAGCTTTCCATACAACTTTTCCGTACCTTTGCACAAAGTTATATATAACGATATTTTAGAAGAGGATAAAACAGAACATCATGAAGAGGATATTGATTGTAGAAGACGATTTGGCATTCGGAACCATGATACAGACTTGGCTCAAAAAGAAAGGATTCGATGTAGAAAGGGTAACATCTGTAGGCGCTGCCATCAAAGCGATGGGAGCCGGCGATGCATTCCATCTGGTTCTTTCCGACCTGCGCCTGCCCGACCACGACGGACTGGTATTGCTCCAGCATATCAGAAAGACCGATGCCCACCTGCCTTTTATCGTAATGACTAGCTATGCAGAGGTTCAGAATGCCGTATGTGCCATGAAATCGGGTGCTACCGATTATGTGGCCAAACCCTTCCATCCCGAAATCCTCTTAGAGAAAATCCGTGAGGCTATCCAGTCGGCTGCTTCTGCGGTTTCTGCCCCTCAGCGTGCGGAATCTGCCGCCATGCAGGATGCGCCCCAAGAAGAGCAGCAGGGCGCTACGGAGGTGCCTAGATATATAAAAGGTGAAAGCGAGGCTTCCAAACAGCTCTACGAGTTCGTTTCGCTCGTTGCCCCAACCCCGATGTCAGTGCTCATTCTCGGAGCCAGCGGCACAGGAAAGGAATATGTGGCGCGCAGCATCCACGAACAGAGTCTGCGCAAGGACAAGCCTTTCTATGCCATCGACTGCGGCGCCATTCCTAAGGAGGTGGCGGCATCTGAATTCTTCGGATATAAGAAGGGTGCCTTTACCGGAGCCGAACAGGATAAGAAGGGCGCCTTCGAGATAGCTAACGGCGGAACGGTTTTCCTCGATGAGATGGGAAACCTCAACTACGAAGTACAGGTGCAGCTCCTCAGAGCCTTGCAGGAGAGAAAAATCCGTCCGCTGGGCAGCACGCAGGAGATTGATGTGGATATCCGACTCATCTGTGCCACCAACGAGAATCTGGCGCAGGCGGTAGCCGAAGGCAAGTTCAGAGAGGACCTCTATCACCGCATCAACGAGTTTACCATCTACATGCCTGCCCTCAAGGACAGAGGTGCAGACATCTTCCTCTTTGCCAACCTCTTTATCAAGCATGCCAACCAGGAACTGGGCAAGAATGTGCTCGGACTGGATGCCAAAGCCTCCGAAATCATTGCCTCATACGACTGGCCGGGCAACCTGCGCGAACTGAACAATGTGATGAAGCGCGCCACCCTGCTCACCCGTGGCAAGTATATCGGTGCCCAGGAACTGGAGAAGACGATGGCACAGACCTCCACAGCCCGACCAATCAATATGCAGCTGCACAGCGAACAGTCGGAACAGGAAAGCATCGCCGCTGCCCTGAGAGCCACCCACGGCAACAAGAGCAAGGCAGCCCAACTGCTTGCCATCGACCGCAAGACACTCTACAACAAAATGAAGAAATACGGCATGGAGTAAAACATGCCACACCCCGATTCCCCAATATATTCCACACTATATTGGGGAATTTTTCTACACCTTTTCCCCACTTTCCCCACATCCCGTTTTTGGCACAAAACACCATCTCATCTGATTATCAGATACTTAACCAAATTCATCGATTTTTGGCACGCCTATTGTGATATTATTTAGCGAACTCGCAAATGAGTTTCAGCAAGAGAATTAATAAACAATAATATTCACAATTAAAAAACAAAAGAATTATGAAAAAGTTAGTATTTGCAGTTATCGCAGCAGTAGCAATGGTATCAGTTAGCAATGTATTTGCAGGTAACAGAATGGTAAACGTTGCAGGTTCAGAACCAGTAGACACAGTAGCTCCAGCCGACACAACAGCAACACCTGTTGAGACCCCAGCAGAGGCTCCTACAGACACTACAGTAACTCCAACAGATGCACCAGCTGAAACACCAGCAGAGGCACCAGCAACAACAGTGGATTCAACCGTAGCAGAGTAAATCCACCTTCAGAAAATAGTAATTACGCGTCGCTTTCAATGAAACAGGAGATAGATGACCAGATTTTGGCATTTATCTCCTGTTTTCGTTGGTTTATATCGCATTTTTGATTAACTTTGCACGCAAATAGCAAAAAGACTCAAAACATTAAAAGATAAGAAGATGCAGCAAACAAACGTTCCTTTCAAGGTAGCCCTGGGTTACATCATCGTCGCCATCGTACTGATTCTGGCGATAGGGCTGGTATATCGCAACACCACAACCGTGCTCGCTATCAACCAGGCAACCCGCGACTATATCGAAAAGCGACAGGCAGCCGACAGCACCATGTCCAACCTGCTCAAGGAGGAACAGACCAATCTGCAGCAGCTTACCCGCGCCATGCAGGGCAAGTCATCCCACAACTATCTGCACGAGAAGATGAACAGCCTCAACAGTGGCGAAGATTCCATTGTCGTGCATTCCAAGGCACCCAAGACCCATGTGGCAAAGAACACCACCGTAGAGGTGATGAAAACCCGCAAGGGCTTCTTCCGCCGCCTTGCCGATGCCTTCAGGAAGGAGCATGCCGAAACGCTCAGCATCAGACGCGACAGCAACCAGGCTGTCACCGATACCCTCTCTACCCCGGTCAACTTAGCCGGAAACGTAGCCGATATCCTGGAACAGATTGACCGCAAGGAGAAGCAGTCTACGCGCGATAACCACGAGGCCATCAACCGCGAGGTGAGAGACCTGCAGATAACCAATGCCCGCCTCGCCCTGCGCTCCTCACAGCAGCTCAACGATATTCACCAGCGCGAACGTCAGGCGATGCAGCAGGCTATCAACCAGGCGATGCAGGCGCGCCAGAATCTGCTCTGGCAGATAGGTCTGCTTGCCATCGTAGCCATCACAGCCGCCGTCATCCTCGTCTATTACATCTACCGCGATACGCAGAAGGAACGCATCTACCGCGAGAATCTCGAAGAGGCTAACGAGGAAATCAGGCGCATCATGAACCAGCGCGAACGCCTGCTCCTCACCATCACCCACGACATCAAGGCTCCGGCTGCCAGCATCTCGGGCTTCATCGACCTGATGAAGGATTATGTCGACAACCCGCAAGGCATCTCCTGTCTCAACAGCATCAAGGGTTCTGCCACCCATCTCTCCCGGCTCGTTGCCGCCCTGCTCGATTATCACCAGTTGGAAAACGGACTGATGAAGCTGAACCCTGTAGATTTCTCGCCTGCCGACATGTTCCGCCAGTGTGCCGGAGAGATGCAGATCCTGAGCCAGGAGAAGGGATTGGAACTGCATCTGGAGCTCGATGGCATCAGCAGTCCGCAGACCTACTACCGTGCCGATGCCTTCCGTATCCGTCAGATACTCAACAACCTGGTTAGCAATGCCATCAAGTACACCGATAAGGGCAGCGTCACCATCCAGGCAGCCATCAATCCCCAGCACCTCCTCACCTTCTCGGTAAGGGATACCGGCAAGGGCATGACCACCGAAGAGCGCCAGAAGGTGTTCCAGGCGTTCACCCGTCTGAAGAGTGCCCAGGGCATAGAGGGCACCGGTCTCGGACTGAACATCACCCAGGAACTGGTCAATCTGCTCCAGGGCACCCTGCGTCTGGAATCCGTCAAGGACAAGGGCAGCACCTTCACCGTCACCATTCCGCTTGCCTTAGGCACCGCTCCTGCAGCAGAAGAGGCAGAAGAGCAGAAGCCGCTCACCCCAGTCAAGCCCCATTTCGAAAATCACAAGATACTGCTGCTCGATGACGACCCGTTGCAGCTCCGTCTGCTTCAGGAGATGCTGAAGAAGCTGGTAGGCGACAGCTGGCAAGTCTTTGCCTGTCTGCATGTAGCCGAGGCGCTCACCATGCTCCACAACGAGCATCCTGCGCTGATGATGATGGATATCGAAATGCCCGAGATGAACGGCATCAGGATGATTCAGCACATCAACCATAGCCACATGAAGGTAGTAGCGATGACCGCCCACGATGCCAGCATCATCAGAGAATTGAAAGAAGCCGGTTTCGACGATTGCCTCTTCAAGCCGTTCAGCACAGAGAAGCTGAAAGAAATCCTCGGTTTGGAGGATGCAGCATCAGAAGCAGAGGATATGGCAGAGAAAACAAGGGATACTGCATCAGCAGCAGAGGATATAGCAGAGAAAACCAATAAGAATTCCCGCTTTGCACCCCTTCTGACCTTTGCAGAAGGCGATCCGGAGGCAGAAGCCGAGATACTCAGCACCGTCAAGCAGGAGTTGTCATCCCATCTCCAGAACCTCCAGCAGGCAACAGAAGGCGAGTTATCAATAGAAGCCATCGGCAAGACAGCCCACAAGCTTCTCCCTATCGCCACGATGATAGAGATGGAGACCCGACAGCACATCGCCGCCCTCGCTCCCGAGCATATCAGCGATCTGTCAGAATCTCAGATAAGAGCCTACACCCAGGCCATCATCGCCGACCTGAAGACTATCCTCTAGCTCTCAGCTGTTGTATCTCTTCCATCGACAATCCTGTTATTTCCAAGACTGTCGATGCATCCATCCCCTTTGCCAGCATATTCCTGGCAATCTCAAGGCTGCACTGGTTCATGCCTTCTTCTCTGCCTTTCTGGTATCTGTCATCCAGGAGGGTCCT
>ENA-UEPJ01004155-UEPJ01004155.1-human-gut-metagenome-genome-assembly--contig:-NODE-4155-length-11763-cov-3.638028_pt1 | contig 11763 bp, 7 predicted proteins | sample MGYA00242890_ERZ507896 | MGnify/ENA primary metagenome ERZ507896 (study PRJEB26167, sample SAMN06115508) | human gut metagenome | host: Homo sapiens | place: China:Qinghai | collected 2015-08-20... | reverse complement strand
GAAGTAATGTAGCAAACAGAAAAAGGCTTCTGATCAGTCCATTTCCGGGGAATGTAAATCTATTCAGTACATACGCTAACATGGAACCTACCATAACGGAACCAAATACAACAAATACCAGTACGATGAAGGAATTTATAAATGCCCTTCCCATGTTTGCCTTATTAAATGCCTGGATAAAATTATCAAAATTCAACCAGCTCTCCGGTAATGTCATAACATTTGTATTCTGATATTCTGTTTCTGTCTTAAATGCTGTAATAACACAGGATACTACCGGAAGCAGTGCTACAAAGGAGAAGAATATTAATGAGAAATATTCGATAAATATCCATAAATAATGTTTGATTTTCTGGCTGACTGTCATGCTTTTGCCGCCTCCTTTGCTCTGATACGTGCAAGCTTCTTTTCTCTTCTGGCACCTGCATTCTTATCTTCATCTGCTGCATCCTTGAATACATATTTGAAGAAGAGATTCTGCAGTAATGTCACGATCATGATAATAATCAATAATACAATAGCCATAGCAGATGCAAGACCAACCTTCTGGCTTGTATGTGCAATTTCATGCATCTTTACAAAGTATGTAGCAGTTCCGTTTGCACCACCGGACATAACAACGTATGGAGGCTCGAATGCACTTAAAGAGCCTGAAATTGACATGATAAGGTTTAACATAACGATTGTCTTGATACTCGGCAGCATAATGTATTTGAACTGCTGCCATTTATTTGCACCGTCTAACATGGCTGCTTCATATAACTCAGAATCAACTGACATCATAGCTCCTACGAAAAGAACCATGTTCTGTCCGAAATATTTCCACACACTGGTCGCAACCAGGGAGAAATTGTTGATACTGGTATCCTTGAGCCAGTACGGAAGATTTTCCTGATTAAAGCCTATCCAGCCAAGCACCGTATCCAATACGAAACCTCTGGTATAGAAGAATTTGAATATGAAACCAATTGCAATACCATTGATCAAAAACGGGAAGAACATACATCCTTTAAAGAAATCTCCTCCCTTTACCTTAAAGCTTAAAATTGTTGCCAGATATAATGCCAGAGCAAGCTGAACGACAGCGCCACCCATATAATATAAGGACAACCACAATGACCTGAAACAGTCATCTCTTGTAAATACTTCTTTGTAGTTTTTTAATCCTACGAAGGTTCTTGTTCCTACATACTTCATTTTATAGAAGCTGAATTTGAACATTTCTGCGAACGGATAATAGGTAAATAAAAGCAATAAAGTTACCGGAACAATCATGAAAAGCACAATAATGATAGCCTGCTGCCCTTTTCTGCTTCTCAGCCACTTGTGTAGATTAAATGGTTTTTTCGTCTGGGATGATGCCATAGCGCAACCTCCTCCTTTTCTCTCCTCAAAAACATGAACGTAACGCAAAGTTACTTAGAAAATAAGCCGGGAGTACATACCCCCGGCTCATAGTTCAGGGGAATTTATATACAAAGGCCTTCCCCTTTGTTGCCTTTATAACTTAGTAGTTTACTTCGATTCCAAGAGAATCCTGAGCATCGTTCCACTTTTCTGTCCAATCAGCCATGATGTCATCAAAGGAACCGCCGTTAGCTGCTTCTTCTACGATCTTCTGAACCTTTAAGTCGCCGCCTGCGTTGAAGTTCAACTCAGATTCTGCGTTCATTTCGTTCATCAGGTCTTCTTCTCCTTCTAATGCTGTTGCATTAGTTACAACTTCTACACCGTCAAATACGAAGGATGTAGGTGCTGTCTTTGAGATAGGATATCCACCCTCTAATTCGCACCAGCCGGATTCTTCAACCATCCACTTGATGAATACCATAGCTGCTGTCTTGTTCTCATCAGAAGCATGTACGTTGATACCGTAGCAGTAGTCAGGACCTGCTGTTGTATACTGCTTGCCATCAACTGTGATAGGGAATGGCATATATCCGATATCATCAGGATGGTCGCCGGCTGCCTTCATCTGAGCGATTGCCCATGAGCCAAGTACCATAGTACCGATCTCACCGTTGTTTACCATAGGCTTGCAGCCTTCCCAGTCTGTTGTAGAGTAGTCATCCTCTGTTAAGCCGTTAGCAACTGCATCATAGAGAATCTTGTATAATGCGTAAGCACCTGTTCCATCACCGTTATCCTTGAAAGGCTCTGCGGTATGAACGAATTTCTGATTTAACCATGTATCATCACCTGTTGTGATAGCACCAAGGAAAGCATCCCACTGGCCACCCATTGTCCAGCCTGCTGCATAGTTTGTATACAGAGGAATTGCATCTGTATTATCCTTGATCAACTGTAAGTCTGCAATGAATTCATCTGGAGTCTTAGGGAGTTCTGTGATACCAGCCTTCTCAAATACTGCCTTATTGTACAGGATGCCCTGTGCATTTCCCATGTAACCTACGCCATAGCAAAGGCCATCAGCTTTCCACTGATCTGCGAAATTAACAAGCTCAGACATCTCGTCTACAGTTCCGAAAGGATAGAAATATGTTGACAGATCCTTTGCATCTACAGAAGGGATGAACATGATGTCGCCCCAGTCTTCTGTAGGAAGACGAAGAAGAGCTGTCTCTGCATAGTCTGTGATACCTTCTGTTGTTACTGTGATGTTAGGATATACCTTGTTGAATTCCTCAACCAGCTTAGCCATTGTACCGTCTTCTTCACGGTCTGTCTTATGATGCATGAAGCTGATGGAAGCTGTCAGGTCTGTATAGTCCTCACCTAATTTAATAGATGCATATGTAGGAACAGCTGCTTCCTCTGTGTCAGCTGCTGCTTCTGCTGTTGTAGAAGCTGCTGCATCTGTTGCTGTGTCTGTTGTTGCTGCTGGTGCTTCTGTGTTGGTTGAATTGCTGCTGCCGCATGCTGCTAAAGACATAGTCATTACGGCTGCCATACCCAATGCTGTTAATTTTCTTAACTTCATTTTTGTTTCCTCCCTTTAGAATTTTTAATTCATTTTTAAGTTACTTGTTTAACTTGTTTTTAGCTTACTACTTAATTTACTTTAAGTCAACAGTATTTCATGTCCGCATCTACACTTTTTCCTATTTTCACAACTTAAATGATTAATTTTTGTACACTTTAACAAATGCTATTTTGGGGTCTGTTTTTACCTATACTAACTAACGATAAATATATTCTATAAATTCTTTTTATATATACATATCTCCATTTACATAAGTTCCTATTTTTTAGCTTTTTTAGTTTTTTATATTACTTTTTCATTTTTTTAACTAAAAAAATACCTCCTGCTTACTTAAAAGTCAGGAGGTATTCCTCATCTTCTATTTATCCAGTTTTTTCGCAGTTTCTCTCACGACCAGTTTACCCGGTACAATGTGCAGATTCTCTGTATAAGTGGTATTCTCTATCTTCCGGATAAGACATTGCAATGCGATCTTGGACATCTCACCCATATCTACGGCATATGTCGTAATTCTGGAATCACCAAATTCCGGATACAGATAATCATCATATCCCACTACCGACACATCCTCCGGCACACGGTATCCATTCTCTTCCAAAGCCTTAATCAGGGCATAGGCACTGACATCATTATTGCACACAAATGCTGTGGGCATTTCCTTAGGCAGGACAAATTTATGTTCCAGACCTATGATACCGTTCTCTTCGTCTCGATCCTTCACAATCCAGTCTTCACGAACAGGAACATGATGTTCCATAAGAGCCTTACAATATCCAAAATATCTGTCCGTGATACTTTCCGTATACATAAGCGTACCGACATATGCTATCCTGGTATGACCAAGACCAAACAGATAATTTGTCATTGTGTAAGCACCGTTAAAGCTTGCAGATATGACCGAATCTATGACTTCTTCATTGTCATCGTAAAAATCCATAAACACCATTGGGAATTTCTTATAACGATACAGCATCTTCAAATATTCCTGTCTGGGTCTGCCTATAATGATAACACCATCTACTCTTTCTTCCTCCAGAAGCTTAGGCGGCTCCAGAGTCTGCTCTGCATGCGTGTTAATGACTTCAAGCATTGTAAAGCAGTTCTTCTTTACCGCTCTCGTTGCAAGCTCCTGATACATTTTCCAGTAAAATGATGCAAATTTAGCAAAATAACTCTCCAGACTGATAACTCCTATTGTATAGGAGTTATTCTTATTCTTCTGGTTAGAATGAATTGGCACATATCCCATCTCATCTGCCAGATCTTTGATTTTTTCACGTAGTTCTTCGCTGACGCCTTTCTGTCCGGACAAAGCTTTTGACACTGTTACAACACTGACATTCAGCTTTTCTGCAATATCTGCCAGCTTTACTGCTTTGACCATTTCTTTCCCTCCCATCTGGGTTTATTCTTTTTTAGCTTATTTTTAATATAATTTAATCTAACAGATTTGTCAACCTTATTTAACGTCACTTTCTACAGCTGTAAAATGCAGCAGTTTTGCCTGGAAATCTCCCCATGGATTAGGAATCTGTATACCGGCATACATCAAAGCTTCTCCTGAATAGCAGATGTCTTCTTATTCCAGCTTGTAGACTACATCCTTTTTAAGTCCTTTTATCTTAATGTTTCTGGACTTGAAATTAGCACGATTCAGAACCTGCACAAATGTAACCAATGCCTCCTTCTGATCCTGGCTTACAACTTCCCAGCAGTCATACTTGTGATTCTGGGAGTAAGAAGCGATACGGTAATATTCCCCTTCTCTTACCAGATCATTGTATTTATGGTACATGGCAACCTGTCCGGGGATCATGTCTCTCTCTTCCTGTGCAATCTTCGTAACATCCAGCTCATAACCAAATGTTCCTGCCAGCGCTACAATCCCTCTCGTCTCAAAGGGTGTCACTCTGCCAACTGTGTGGTTTGGACAGTCAGATACATGTGCACCCATGGTAGATAACGGATAAATCAGCGAAGTTCCTTCCTGAATCTCCAGTCTCTCTATGGCATCTGTATCGTCTGAGCACCAGATCTGCGGGCCAAAATACAGCATACCAGGATCAAAACGTGCTCCGCCTCCGGAGCAGTTCTCCAGTAAAAGGTGTGGAAACTCCTTCGTCAATCTCTCCTGTAATGCATACACAGCCAGAACATATCTGTGATACAGTTCCCCCTGTCTGTCAGCCGGAAGGTCTATACTTCCCAGATCTGTCAACTGACGGTTCATATCCCATTTTACATACTCAATATTGGCACTGCGCAGTATCTTAGCCACACATTCATATACGTAATCTACCACTTCCTGTCTGGACAGATCCAGTACATACTGCTGTCTGGATTCTGTTGCAACTCTGCCCGGGATTGCAATTGCCCAATCAGGATGGGCACGATACAGATTAGAATCAGGAGATATCATCTCCGGCTCAAACCAGATACCAAACTTCATGCCAAGCTTATTTACTTCATCTACCAGATATTTTAATCCACCCGGTAATTTCTCTTCATTGACCTGCCAGTCTCCCAGCGCACAGTTATCACTGCTTCTTGCTCCAAACCAGCCATCATCCATGACCAGCATTTCGATACCAAGCCCGGAAGCCTCTTTTGCAATGCTAAGAAGCTTCTCTGTTGTAAAATTAAAGTAAGTAGCTTCCCAGTTATTGATCAGAATCGGACGTTTCTTATCCTTGTATTCACCACGAATCAGATGTCTCTTATACAGATGGTGGAATGCAGTCGTCATGCCATCCAGTCCCTGTGAGGAATATACCATAACAACCTCCGGTGCCTGGAAAGACTCTCCCTGCTCCAGCTTCCAGCAGAAATTCTCAGGATGGATTCCCATGGACATACGGATACTGTCAAACTGTGACACCTCAGCCTGCGCCTGGAAATTACCAGAATATACGAAATTCATCGCATATACTTCCCCCATCTCCTGTGTCGTGCTTGGACTTACCAGTGCCAGGAATGGATGATCCTGATGACTGGATTCTCCTCTGAATGAGCTGACCTTCTGAATACCATATCCTACTTTCTTTCTCTGAATGTGGCGTTCTCTTGCCCAGCTTCCATGAAGACTGATCATCTCATAATCCTGATTATCCATATCCAGACATGCAGATAATACCTTGGTGAGATAAAAGGCTTGCGTACCTTCATTTATGATCTTAACGCTTCTGGTAATGACATCTGTGTCACAAAATGCCGTATAATATAACAGAACTTTCATACCAATGTGATTGTCTACGCAAGTAAGTTCCAGTGTTGCAGCTGTTTCTTTGTCTGCAAAGGTAGCAGGAAGTCCTTCCAGCTGTGGTTTGCCCTCCAGAATTCTATGGGAAACATAGGACAGGTTACATCCCGAATAGCCCCCAATAGTACGGATGGACAGGCAGCTTTCCCTGTAATCCCCCAGTCCTGCTGTGGGATATTCAAATGGGAAGCAGTCATAGAAGGAGCAGCGCTCTCTGTTATTGCGGCTTGGCACAAATGGGGCTTCCTGGGTACGCATACGGTAAGCAATGTCGTGTCCCTGCAGTCTTTTGCCGTAGTAGATGTGTCCGATGAAGTTCTCTTCATCTACGATGCCGAGTAAATAGCTGGTGTTTGGGGTGTCTAACTTAAAAATTCTTTCTTTCTCAAAATATGTAACGTTCATGCTTTGCCTTTCTTTTTAATAGGTCGAGTGATAGGTTAAGGTTCGAGTGACGAATTGTGCCGCTTTTACAATGCAACACAGGCACGCTCTCGCTGCGTTTTTCAAGTGCCTGTTTATGCATTTGTAAAAGCGGTACAATTCTGTATAGTTACTTAAGTATGTTATTTAATAGGTATCACGCAGGGAACGGATGCGCAGGCGGTTTTTGACGTCTGTGGCATCGGTAAAGTTACCATTTATAATGTCCTCAGTTGTAAAGGATATTACACGTGGTTTATCATCGGTTAGGTTGATGATATTGTCGGACAGGATTACATCGGCATCGGTGAAATCTACTTCGACAAATGGGGTATACACATTGCTTTGCAGGGCGATGGTATAAGTGTTTGCATTGCCTACTACTTCTGCATGTATGCTGGATTGTGGCAGTTCTACGTGTTTGTATGGCACAAGGGTATCGCTTTCGATCTGTACTCTGCCATCTTCATAGGTGAACACTGCCTCTACGAAGACATCTTTCTTATCGTAATAGTGATGTGTATCATCTTCTACGCGTTTAGCTGATGGTGTGGTCAGGATTCGTGGCTGTCTCTGTACATAGCTGCTATAGTCTTCTTCCAGAGCTTTACTTACGCCAAAGGCTGGCACAACTACATGCTGTGTAACAGTCGTTATGACTTTGAAATCGAAGGTCTTCAGAGTCATAGTCACAGTTACACCTACTGGCAGCGCAGTTTCATTCTGCACATGGGCTGCTACTGCACTGAAATGTTCTCCACCGTTGCGCTCGGCAGTATCTGTATCCGCAATTCTGACAATACTCCCGGCTACTGGTTCATAGAATCTGCATGCCATATAATGAAGCGCTTTCCATCTGCCGTAATAATCAATACTGGACCAGGATGCCACGGGCCAGTTATCATTGATCTGCCAGTACAAAGTTCCCATGCATCTGCCGCGGTTGCGTCTCCAGTGCTCTACACCTGATTTGATTGCTACCGCCTGAAGTACCTGGGTTACGTATAACAGGCTTTCAAAATCCTTAGGATAGCGGAAGTTCTCTGCCAGATAGTACAGCATTTTGCCGTTAGCAGCATCATTCTTCTGATGGCTCTCCATAACCGGTGAGAAGATATTCCTATCCTGCGGTTCTGTATAGGAATATACTGTCTTCTCTGATGGAAAAGACTGGAACCCAAACTCCGAGCAGAATCGGAAGAAATACTTCTGATAATCAGAAAATGGCTTCTGCCCATGCCATACTTCCCAGTAATGGGTATCTCCACGGTTCTCAGCTCCCGGTTCATCAAAGCATCCACCTGATGAAGGAGAAGAAGGCCAGAAAAAGGTCTGGTCGTCTGCCTTTTTCAGTGCCTTTGGCAGGATATATTCGAATTGTTTAATATAATCAGCACGTAAATACTGGCTCTGGGTCTGATAATTGCCCCAGTATGCCCATGCAGATTCGATTTCATTGTTGCCGCACCATAATCCCAGACTTGCATGATGGCGCAGACGTTTCGCATTATCTACTGTCTCTGCCGCAATGCTGTCCTCAAATTCCTGTGTTACATCATATACATTGCAGGCATACATCAGATCCTGCCATACAATAATGCCGTACTCATCACACAGATCATAGAACTCATCTGACGGATAATAACCGCCACCCCATACTCTCAGACAATTATAATGGGCTTTTACTGAGCTGCGTACCAGATATTCCATCCTCTCTCTGGTAATTCTGTTGTATACACAATCCTCTGGAATATAATCCGCTCCCATGGCAAAGAATTTTACTCCATTGATCATGAATGCGAACTCCTCGCCCCATTGATCCTTAGCTCTGCTCACGGTAAAAGTCCGAAGTCCAATACGGTCTGTGCTTGTCTGTGCTTCTTCTCCCTGGGTAAGCAGTCTGGTCTCTACTGTATACAGCGGATGTCCACCCAGTCCATTTACCCACCACAACTGCGGATTCTGTATGATAAATTCTGACACATATGTCACATTATCTTTTGTTGTCATGATATGTTTGTCCAGAAGATGTCCCTGCGGATCATACACGCACACTTCCATGGAAGTCTTTTGATAGATAGTCTTTTCATAGATAGTTTCTTCATAAGAAGCTTCTTCTCTTGAATCTTTTCCTATAGAACGCTTTCCCATAGAGTCTGCACATTCAAGCACTGCTTCTACCTGTAATGTGACCTGGCCTTGCGCATGTTCCTGCTGATATTTCACTTCATCAATTCTAGCTGTGCAATAAGCCTGTATCTCAATATCACGGAAGATGCCTGCATCCGGTAACTGAGCGCCCCAGTCCCACCCAAACATGGAATGCGCCTTTCTGATATACTGATTACCTGCAATCGCTCCACTTGCCTCTATCGTAATCTTCTTATCTGCCGGTGCTGACGCTTCTCTCTCTTCTATATAGCGAAGTGTAGATTTAAAATAAAAGCGTATGGAATTGCTGCCCTCATGCAGATATTCCTTTACAGGGATTCTCCAGGTTCTGTGCATATTGTTCATATAAATGACATGTGTGTCATTTATATATAAGTCAGCCAGTGTATCTATCCCATAGCAGACCAGTTGTATCACATCCTGATTCAACAGTTCCTGTGTCACTTCAAAGCTGCGTTCAAATATATAATCCTGCCAGAAAAGGTCTCTGGCTGTGTATTCATTCTGTCTATAATAGGGGTCTTCTATCGCCCCTGCATCCAATAACGTGGACAATACGGAGCCAGGAATCCGAGCCTGATAGGAGTCTGCCAATTCATAGGCTTTCATATAGGGATCTTCTTCTTTGCACACTGGATGCATCGTCCACATTCCATTCAATGTCTGTTTCTGCATGTACTTCACCACACCTTTCTTGCTCTAACCTAATAATGGGTAAGTCGCCAAGGTTACAAATGTATTATCCAGATCAGGGTCCTTGATTCTGTCTACTACAGATTTCACCAGTCTTCTACCCAGTGCTTCTATTCTTACATCTACGGTCAGAATATCTTTTTTGAAAAAGTCTTCTTCTATCGTATGATCAAATCCTGTAATGATTGTTCTCTCAGCAAGTGCCGGATTCTTCCTCAACAATACAGTTGCCGTATACTTGGCAATATCATCATTCTCACAGATAATTGCATCCGGCATATATGGCATCTGGTCGATTGCCTCTTCTACCATGCTGTACCCATAATACACATCATTGGAAGGATGGGTGAACAGCATTTTCTGATCCGGTTCTATCCCCCTCTTTCTACAGGCGCTCATAAATCCAAGCAATCTTGCCTGTACAACTCTGGAGCCTTCTGCAAATCCAATAAATGCAAAGCTTGTGCATTTCTTTACATCAATGCAGTATCCTGTCAATCTGTTCATGGAATAGAAGCCTTCCAGATTGTATACATCACCAAGTGCAATGTATTCCTGTGCATCCACCGGCGTATTAAAGAAGGTCATGGGTAGTCCCGCCCTGGCAATGCCTTTTACAAATCGGATCGGAAAAATACACAGGAAAATAATACCCTGTACATCATCCTCTAACTGCTCCAGCACTTCTTCTCCATCCAGATCATCCTCGTTCACAATATAGAGCTGCATACGATAGCCTTCCTGCTTGGCTCCATCGCTGATGCCTGCCAGTGTGGTATTCCAGAACAGGGACTGCCAACGGTTGAACAATACAAGTATTGTCCCTCCTCCGGTTTTTCTTTTCTGATGCATGACTTCTTCTACCAGTGCATCATCCAGCTTGGCATATCCCATCTGACAGGCTTTCTGTACGACTGCCTGTCTGGTTTCTGGAGATACATTGCCATTGCTTAATGCTTTGGCTACTGTATTTCTGCTCAATCCCATTTCTTTGGCTATGTCCTGAATCGTAACTCTCTTCACTGATCATCCTCCTCTTTAGAATGTGTATAGTGTACAGCAAGGGACGAATTGTGCCGCTTATGCATTTGGGGAAGCTGTACAATTCTGTATCTTGCGATAATGTGATTTATGGTTACTTCATAAATTATCTACTTCTGTAATTTTGAGTATAATAAATGCACACCGGTGTGTCAATATGGTGTGCATTTATTTTGCATTTTATTTTTCATTTTCAACATGTAATGCACTGTTTATGCATTATGACTGTGTGTGCAGGAAGGAGAAGGGATGGGATTTCTCGCTTCGTAGGAAGTTCATGAGAAGGTAGGCTGCACGCAGGGATACTTTTTCTTCTCTCAGGATGCGTGCGGCTTCCTTTTTGTCAACAAGGAGGACTTGTATTGTTTCGGTATCTTCCATATGAGCCTGGTTAATCTGACCTGTAGCATAACCAAATACGGCATTGCAGCTTTCATCCGTGAAGCCTGCTCCCATGAAGAAGGGGCGTCTGTAGGCTGCTTCTCCATCTTCGTATACAGTGAAGGTAAGTCCTGTCTCTTCCATCATCTCACGGATTGCTGCTTCTTCTGGCGTCTCTCCTTCATCAATCAATCCTGCAGGCAGTTCATAGAGATAATCATCCAGCGGGTAGCGGTATTGCCGGATCATCACGATCTTATTCTGGTCTTCCTTGAGAATCGGATAGATTACCACGCCTTCTGCCAGGCTGTCTTTGGTATAGATCTTCAGTTCTTTTTCTTTACGCCTTGATACGAAATAGTAATCAAACTTTCTTCCTGCATCTGTTAGTGCATCCAATTTGAAAAGGTTCAAAAATTTATTGTCTGACATTTTATGTATACCAGTATACTTTTTCACTAAATTATCCTCCATATATTTGACTTTTTTTACCAAAAGAATTAAGATATAATTATAAAATTGTAAAGAAAGGTGACAAAAACATGAAGCAGATACCCGTTACCGACTTACGTCCCGGTATGGTAACCGCTGAAGACATCCTCACCTATGACTTGAAAATGATTGTCCCAAAGGGTGTCGTACTGACAGAAAATATCATATCAAGACTGGAGTCCTATTCCGTCTATTATGTACATATTGAAGATACTTTTGTCAACGAGCTTAATACTCCTATGACCTTATCCAAAGTCCTGGATGCCGACGCCGTTCAGACCAACAAGGAAAAGATACGCAGCAGCCTTCAGTTCCAGCATTTTCAGCAGGATTTCAACAGATGTGCAGAACATTTCCG
>ENA-UEPJ01004145-UEPJ01004145.1-human-gut-metagenome-genome-assembly--contig:-NODE-4145-length-11804-cov-36.486825_pt1 | contig 11804 bp, 10 predicted proteins | sample MGYA00242890_ERZ507896 | MGnify/ENA primary metagenome ERZ507896 (study PRJEB26167, sample SAMN06115508) | human gut metagenome | host: Homo sapiens | place: China:Qinghai | collected 2015-08-20... | reverse complement strand
GTCAATCACGACTTGACGGAAAGCATGGTTATCGGAACTTCCGCATTGGCACAATATGAAATAGACGGTGCTGTCGGCATGTATAGCGGCATTTTTAATAATCCGTTTCTTATTTGGGGCAAATACAAACGTCGCCTGATGAAAACGACGCTCACCGTTTCTTTCCAGTTCCACCACACGCAAATGGACGGGGCGCACGCTTCCCGCTTTTTGGACGGGATTCAGAGAGCAATTGACAATTTGCAGTATAAGTAAGTTTGCTATAAATGATATACACAGGTTACGATTTTGCAGCTTATTTCAAAAATGACTATTTAGGGTAACTGATTTCGTAACAGATTGAGTAACTTTGCTCTCAATAATAGAAACAGCAATGGAAACAGACATAGAAACCAAATATTGCCAAAGTTGCGGTATGCCATTAGACATTGAGGATATTTCAGAATATGGAACAAATTCTGATGGTACACTCAATCAGGAATTTTGTTCTTGTTGTTTGAACTCCGGCAAATATCTTTTTAATTTCTCAATGGAGTACCTTATTTATCTTTGGGGACTTTTCCCCGATTCTTATAATCAAATTGCTGGTACGAATTACAAAAGCGAGGAATTGAGAAATGTGTTATCCGACAGGTTACCCAATCTAAAGCGGTGGAAGCAAAAGATAAACACTGCCCATATACACTATGACCTTATAATGAATGTTCAAGAATATATCAACAGGCATTTATTTGAGGACTTAAATTGTGACAATTTATCTCATGTAGCTTGTATGTCTATGTATCACTTCCGAAGAGTATTCAAAGATGTTGTTGGAGAGAATGTCGGTGATTATATTCAGCGGCTAAGGTTAGAATATATTGCTTTCAAACTTATTTCAACGAATACAAGGGTATCGGAACTACTTGAACAGATAAATTTTCAAAATAAACATACTTTATCAAGGGCATTTAAGAAGCATTTTCAGATGTCTATTCCTGCTTTCAGAAAAGCATATTCAAATGTTGCTTATGAAAACAAGATTATAAAACAACTGGAGTATTCAATAAAGAGGATTAAAGAAATTAAAGTTGCATATTTGAAATTTGAGCGAACACATAGAAATAAGCAAGCATATTCTACTTTATGGAAGCAAATAATGGAATTTGCCAAGAAATACAATCTGACAGATAAAGGCTTCAAATACGTTAGTATCAGTTTGGATAGCCTTGATATTACGGAAATAGATAAATGCCGATTTTTGATTGGTATAACTGTTCCCTATTCAATGGAAATTCCTAAAGGTTTCAGTGTTCTAAACATACAAACAGGTCTATATTCGGTATTCAATATAAAAGGAAGATACCATGAATTAAATAAAATTTATCGGGATATTTATCTTGATTGGTTGCCTAATAGCAAGTATCGTTTAAGAGAACAAATGACTTTTGAAATATATACCAATACTCCCGATAAAGCGAGCATGGAAGAATTGGTAACGGAAATCTATTTACCTATTGAAGTAAAACAAAAGATAAAATGAAAGACGAAATAATTCATTTTTTAAAAGAGAACATCATTGGTAAAACATTGCTTACTTGTGCAGTCTATAAATTAGAGAACGGAAATTTAGAAGGCGTATATAACGACAAAATGACATTCTCAAATTTGGTGACAACGGAAAACGGTTTCAAGTTCGACATGACAACTGTTACCCAAGAATTGGTTTACAATTTGGATGATAAAGGAGCAAGAACCACCATAGCCAAAGATTATACAGGAACGAGTGTGTTTTGCTATGAATTGGCAATGCGAAAAAGCACAAAGCAAATCACAGGTTATATGCGCTGTGTTTCAACAACAGTTCAAGATTCCACAATGGAAGCCGTAGTTTGTGGAATATTTGATGTGACTTTTGACGGGAAAGAACTGAAATGGCAAGAAAATCAGTTGTTATATAGAGATAATCCCATAGGAGAAGATAAATATAAACCTGTCGCTTTCAATTCTAAAGTTCGTTTTTATCTTGATAACGGGAAAGTCGTATTTGAATATTTGCCAACGCTTTGGGATATATCCCCTGACACATTGGAAAAAAGGTTGTCTAAAGATGATTATCCTCCTTATATATCAAAAGAACAGTGACTGAATGAAAAAGAAGTAAAATCGAATAATAGCATAATGAAATAAGCTACTTATACGATGAAAAAGGTAGTAGATAAGATATTAGAGCAAGTAGAGGCTGATATTTCTGAAATCGACCTCTACGGCTATGATATTATCGAAACCTCTCTTTCAATGGTACATAAGCTGCAAACGGTTCTTGATGAATTGAGGGGAAAAATACAAACCTATATATTTCCAACCAAAGAGGATGAAATCTTATTTTTCAAGACACAGAAACCGGAAATACTTGGTCGGTTGCTATTCTTCTATAAAATATATAAGATTGAAACACAATGCCCTAATGGTAGCGATGAAGTGATTAGAAATTATATCAATCGGGAACTGGATAATCTGACTTATTTCTTCAATCGTAATTTGGACTTTTACCAATATTACCGTTCACACTCCACTGTGTATGATGAATATTATTTTGTTCGTGGAAAAGCAGATTTGCGGTTATGTACCGATAGCGCACAGTTTGATAAAGACCCTAATTTCTCAACCGGATATGACTATAAAGTAGCAAAGATTATCGCCAATGAAATGCTGCGCATTTATTTGAATAAGCGATTGGTGAAACTGGTAACGAATAATCAGATAGAAGATAACCTACAAAGATGCTTCAAATACCCGTTTCGCTTCACAGGCAAAAAGTCATATCTTATCGAACTGGGATATTCTCTTGTATCTTCGGGTGACATAAACAATGGCAACGTGGAGATAAAAGAAATGATGAATTTCCTTAGCACGATATTCCACATTGATTTAGGGGATTATTACGCTTCATACATAGCCATGAAAGAGAGAAAAGACCGGACGGCATATCTTCATCATCTGATAGATAATCTTGTTAAGCGGATGAATGAGGATGATATGAAGTGTTAGTAAGAATTTAATTGATAATCCGATAGTATAAGTTCAGGGAAAAACGCTATCTTTGCAGAACTAACAGAAAAAGAAATAGTTGTTCAACAATATGAAATGGCAGTTGTGCATATAGCTACGCCCAACGAATAGCACTTCCAATTATTGCTATTCAGCAATAGACAGGCTTATGTTTTAAGTTTGCCTGTTATTGTCTTGTCATTATCATTATCCCTTATTATAATCTATAAGATTGTCGTGCTGCTTAAAGCGGCAGGATATATTGTATCATATTGGTTTGAACAAATGAATTATACCTATAAGAAAATCTGGCTCATCGTTTTTCCTGTAATGATGAGCATCCTTATCGAACAACTGATAAATATTACCGATGCTTTGTTTTTAGGGCATGTGGGTGATGTGGAACTGGGCGCATCTGCCCTTGCCGGAATATGGTTCTTGGCAATTTATATGCTCGGCTTCGGGTTCAGTTTGGGGTTGCAAGTGGTAATTGCCCGTCGTAACGGAGAACAGCGGTATGCAGAAACGGGAAAAACGTTCTTTCAGGGATTGCTTTTTTTGTTGATGCTGGCTGTACTCCTCTGTCTGCTGTCCAAGATATTTTCTCCCGTTCTGTTTAAACATCTGATAACTTCGGATGATGTTTATAATGCGGTTATCTGCTATTTGGATTGGCGTATTTGGGGATTGTTGTTCTCTTTCCCGTTCCTTGCCTTACGCTCGTTTTTGGTCGGTATCACACAGACAAAATCCCTGAACATGGCGGCTTTCACTGCCGTACTGGTGAATATTCCGCTGAACTGGCTCCTGATATTCGGCTTCGATATGGGTATATCGGGGGCGGCTATCGCATCTTCATTTGCCGAAATGTGTTCGCTGGCTGTATTGGCTGCATATATGTTTCGGCACATTGATAAAAAAGCGTATGGCTTATACTGGCGTATTGATATAACGATATTGAAAGAGGTATTTTCTATCTCGGTATGGAGTATGCTCCAGTTCTTTACAAGTGTAGCCATTTGGTTTCTGTTCTTCGTGGCTATCGAACGTTTGGGAGAAACGGAATTGGCTGTATCGAACATTGTAAGAAGTGTTTCCGCACTGTTTTCCGTTATCGTCAATGCATTGGCAGGTGTCACCGGTTCTTTGGTGAGTAATCTGATTGGAGCAGGTGAAAAGAAACAAGTTTTTCCGCTTTGCCATAAGATTATCCGTTTAGGATATGCGACAGGCATTCCATTAATTGCTTTTGCGTTGTTCTTTCACCAGCACATTATAGGGGCTTATACGGAAAATCCCGCTATCGTACAGCTTGCATGGCCGCCTTTTCTTGTCATGCTATTGAATTACTTCTTTGCACTACCCGGTTACGTCTATCTGAATGCAGCAACAGGAACGGGAGCAACACGGACGGTATTCATTTTTCAGGTGATAACTACGATTGCTTATCTGTTCTGCTTATGGGGATTAGATTATCGTAATGTCCCGTTAGCGGCATATTGGGCAGTGGAATACTTATATGTGATACTGCTTGGTACACAATCCGTCATTTATCTTAAATATAAACAATACTAAGAACTGAAAGTTATGATGAACAAGATATATCCCCGTAAAGGTGACACGCAAACCGTTTATTTGAACGCTGTCGTAAAAGACCCGTCTATCAAAATAGGCGACTATACCATTTACAATGATTTTGTTTCAGACCCGTGTCTGTTTGAGCAAAACAATGTGTTGTATCACTATCCGATTAACCACGAACGGCTGATAATCGGAAAGTTTTGTTCTATTGCCTGTGGAGCAAAATTTCTGTTCAACTGCGCCAATCATACCCTAAAATCTTTATCCACTTACACGTTTCCGCTATTTTATGAAGATTGGGAATTGGATAAGATAAATGTGGCTTCCGCTTGGGACAACAAAGGCGACATCGTAATAGGCAATGACGTATGGATAGGCTATGAAGCCGTTATTATGGCTGGTGTCCATATCGGTGACGGTGCTATTGTTGGTACAAGGGCGGTTGTGACGAAAGATGTTCCGCCCTATACCATTGTAGGTGGTATCCCCGCAAAGGAGATACGAAAGCGGTTCAGTTCTGATATAATAGAACAGATGCAGACTTTGAAATGGTGGAACTGGTCGGTAGATAAGATACGGGAATTTTTGCCTTATCTGAAAGATGGACGTTGGGATAAATTACAGGCAGTATGAAATCAATCAAGAATCTAATTTCACTCGGCTATTTGCTGATGGCATTATTGGTTATCGGCATAATGTATATTTGGTATAAAGAATGGTGCGATTTAGAGAAATTGGAAGTTCAAAATCGTCATATAGATACTTTTCGCCAAGAATCGCACGAAATATTTGTTTTTCTTATTGAGCTATCTTTATCGGGCGAGACTGTATTGGAGTGGGAAGATGCAGATTTGGAACATTACCATTATCAACGCATGGCAATGGACAGTATGCTATGCCGTTTCAAAACGATTTATCCGACAGAGCGCATAGACAGTGTACGCCATCTTCTCGAAGATAAGGAACGACAAATGCGTCAAATCGTGCAGGTATTTGAGCAGCAACAAGCCATCAATGATAAGATCACTCGTCAAGTACCCATAATCGTACAGAAAAGTGTGCAGGAACAACCGCAAAAACCGAAGCGGAAAGGATTTCTCGGCATATTCGGCAAGAAAGAAAAGCCAAAGCCAACCGTGACTACAACAATGCTCCGTTCCCTCGACCGGGACATGATAACCGAGCAATGGGCACAAAGCCGCCGTCTGTCGGAACACACCGACAGACTTGCGGTACGAAATGCGGAACTTAACCGGCAACTGCACGGATTTATACGCCAGATGGATAAAAAGGTGCAAGCCGATCTGCAAAAACGGGAAGCCGAGATAACCGCCATGGGGGAACAGTCGTTTATGCAGATAGGTAGCCTGACAGGATTCGTCCTCCTCCTGCTGGTAATCTCATATATCATCATACACCGTAATGCCAACCGAATCAAACGGTACAAACAGAAAACGACTGATTTAATAGGACAGTTGCAACAGTCGGTAGAGCAAAACGAGGCTCTGATAGCCTCTCGCAAGAAAGCCGTGCATACCATCACCCATGAACTGCGCACACCTTTAACCGCAATAATCGGTTATACCTCGTTGATGGAAAAAGGCAATGATGCGGATAAAAAAGAGCAATATGTCCGTAATATCCGGCAATCTTCGGAACGTATGCGTGAAATGCTCAACACCCTGCTGAGTTTCTTCCGTCTGGACAACGGTAAGGAGCAGCCGAACATTTCTCCTTGCCGGATTTCGGCAATCACGCACATTCTTGAAACGGAGTTTAAGCCAATCGCCATGAACAAGGGGTTGGCTCTTACCATAACCAATCAGACGGATACTATTGTCTTGACCGATAAGGAACGTATCCTGCAAATCGGCAACAACCTGCTGTCAAACGCCATCAAGTTCACGGAGAACGGTGGCGTTTCTCTGACAACGGACTACGATAACGGGGTCCTGAAACTTATCGTCGAAGATACGGGCACGGGAATGACCGAAGAGGAACAGCAACGGGTGTTCGGTGCGTTTGAGCGTCTGGCAAACGCAGCCGCAAAAGACGGCTTCGGATTAGGTCTTTCCATTGTTCAGCGTATCGTGTCAATGCTCGACGGTACAATCCGACTGGAGAGCGAGAAAGGCAGAGGCAGCCGTTTCACGGTGGAAATACCCATGCAGACAGCCGAGGAACTGCCGGAACAGATAAATCAGACACGGATTCATCATGACCGTACATTCCATGATGTGATTGCCATCGACAATGACGAGGTTCTTCTCCTGATGCTGAAAGAAATGTATGCACAGGAAGGGATACACTGCGACATCTGCACCGATGCTGCGGAACTGATGGAAATGATAAGGGAAAAGGAATACAGTCTGTTGCTTACTGACCTGAACATGCCGGAAATCAACGGCTTCGAGCTGTTGGAACTGCTGCGCACTTCCAATGTGGGCAATTCAAAGACAATCCCGGTAGTCGTGACAACCGCTTCGGGCAGTTGCAGCAAGGAGGAACTTATGGAACGTGGATTCGCCGGATACCTGCTCAAACCGTTCTCCATATCGGAACTTATGGAGGTTTCAGACAAATGCGCCATGAAAGGCAACCGGAATGAAAAGCCGGATTTCACCTCCCTGCTGTCCTATGGCAATGAAACCGTCATGCTGGAGAAACTGATAATGGAAACCGAAAAGGAAATGCAGGCGGTCAGGGATGCGGAGCAACGGAAAGACCTTCAGGAACTGGACGCCCTGACACATCACCTGCGAAGTTCATGGGAGATACTCCGTGCAGACCAACCGTTAAGGGAACTATACAAATTGCTTCATAGCGATGGCACACCTGAAGATAAAACAATTGGCAATGCTGTAAAAGCTGTGCTGGATAAGGGTTCGGAAATCATCCGGCTGGCAAAAGAAGAAAGGAAAAAATACGAAAATGGATAAGACAAAAATCATCGTGGTGGAGGACAACATCGTGTATTGCGAGTTTGTCTGCAACCTGCTGGCACGCAAGGGATTCCGCACCGTGCAGGCTTTCCACCTCTCGACCGCGAAGAAATATCTGCAACAGGTCGCAGACGGGGACATCGTGGTTTCCGACCTGCGCCTGCCCGACGGCAACGGTATCGACCTGCTGCGCTGGATGCGCAAGGAAGGCAGGATGCAGCCCTTTGTCATCATGACCGACTATGCCGAAGTGCATACGGCGGTGGAAAGCATGAAACTCGGCTCACTGGACTACATACCCAAGCAGCTTGTGGAAGACAAACTCGTCCCTCTGCTACGGAACATATTGAAAGAACGGCACACCGGACGAAGCCGTATGCCCCTGTTCTTGCGTGACGGCTCGGCGTTCCAAGCCATCATGAAGCGGATAAGGCTGGTAGCCCCAACCGATATGAGCGTGCTGATATTCGGGGAGAACGGCACGGGCAAGGAGCATATCGCCCACCTGCTGCACGACAAGGGCAAGCGGGCAGGAAAGCCGTTTGTGGCTGTGGACTGCGGTTCGCTCACCAAAGAACTTGCGCCGTCGGCTTTCTTCGGACACGTCAGAGGCGCATTCACGGGTGCGGACAGTGCCAAGAAAGGTTATTTCCATGAAGCCGAAGGCGGCACGCTGTTCTTGGACGAGGTGGGCAACCTCGCACCGGAAACCCAGCAGATGCTTCTGCGCGCCATACAGGAACGGAGATACCGCCCGATAGGTGACAAAACGGACAAAAATTTCAATGTCCGCATCATCGCCGCTACCAACGAGGATCTGGAGAAGGCGGTCAATGAAAAGCGTTTCCGGCAAGACTTGCTGTACCGCCTGCACGACTTCGAGATAACCGTCCCGCCGTTGCGCGACTGTCAGGAGGACATCATGCCTTTGGCTGAGTTCTTCCGCGAAATTGCGAACCGGGAACTGGAATGCGATGTCATCGGTTTTGACGGTGAAGCCCGAAAGACATTGCTGACCCATGCGTGGCCGGGCAATGTCCGCGAGCTTCGTCAGAAAATCATGGGCGCGGTGTTGCAGGCACAGACGGGTCTTGTCACGAAAGAGTATCTGGAACTTGCCGTGACAAAACCTAACTCACCTGTCAGCTTCGCCCTGCGTAATGATGCGGAAGACAAGGAGCGGATTTTGCGTGCGTTGAAGCAGGCGAACGGGAACCGCAAGGTTGCCGCCAAGCTGCTCGGGATAGGACGTACAACGCTGTACAACAAACTGGAAGAGTATGGATTGAAATACAAATTTCAGCAACCATAGCCCGTAATTCGCTGAATTATCATATCTTTGCAGAATAAGATAATTATTATCAATTGAAAATAACAGATTTGAGAAATTATAATCAGCTTTGCAATGATATAAAAGTAGCTCGCTATGGATACATTACGATTAAAAAATTATAGATGCTTTGAAGATACAGGGGTAATAGATATAAAACCTGTTACTTTTCTTGTTGGTGCCAATAGTAGTGGTAAGAGTTCTTTTTTAAAGTTTTTTCCTCTACTGAAACAAAGTATGAATGTAAAGCGTAATGGCGTTTTTTTATGGTTGTCAAATGATGTAGATTTTAAAGATTTCAACAATACCGTGAAAGACGGTGATGGTAGTATTGAAATATCATTTCAAGTTGATAAATTAAATATTTCTAATAATAGAAGATACACATCGAAAGCTATTGATAATGTAACAGTATCTTTAAAAATATCTAGGAAGAATGATGATTTTGATTTCTTAGAAGAAGTTAATGTTTGTTTCTATGATCAATGTATCGTTATAAAATTTGATTCTAATGATAATGTTGAAATTATTATTAATAGTAAAATTATTCAATCTGACAAGGAAAAAGTAAAGTTTATTGGTACTAATAGTTTGCTTCCTCGTTTGTTGTTTCTTAAAGATAAAAACTTTGATGATGAACATTCTATATTTTGTTATGAGGAACTAAGCAGTATTCTTAATAAAGTTGATGATTCAGAAAATCTACAATTTAGAAATTTAAGGCGTTTTTTATTTATTCCATATATCAATAGTACCTCAGAATTTACCAAACATCTTTTAAAAACATGGAATGATATAAGTAAGATTTCACCCCAGATAGATACACATAGAATTAATAATTTATATTTGTATTATCATATTAATAATATAATAGACTCTATTAATCTAAATATAATAAATCTTGCTCATAATATCGTGTATGTTAGACCACTGAGAGCTACAACAGAAAGATACTATCGCTTCCAAAATTACAATGTTGACGAAATTGATGCAGATGGAAAAAATTTGGCAATGTTCTTATATAATTTAAATGCTGAATTAAAGGAGAAGTTTAAATTATGGACAAAAAAAATGTTGAAATTTGAAATTGATATTGTTGCAAATAACGGTCATATAGAGTTGAAAATCTCAGAAGATGGTGGGGTTTATAGAAATATGGTAGATATAGGTTTTGGATATACACAATTATTGCCAATTGTTGCCATTATATGGAAATCTATATATATGGATTTTGAAAGAAGAGGTGGGCAAAAAATAAAACACGAGTTGTTAATTGTAATGGAACAACCCGAATTACATCTACACCCAAGATTTCAGGCTAAATTTGCTGACCTATTAACTGAAATGATTTCTTATTGTAAAAATGAGAAAAAAGATATTAGATTCATTATTGAAACACATAGTGAAATAATTCTAAATAAAATCGGAGAAAATATTGCATTAGAAAAATTTGATAGAGAAGATACAAATGTAGTATTGTTTAATGCTAAAGGTGAAAATATGGAGAAATATGTGGAAATTTCAACGTATTCAAAAGATGGTTTTTTAACAAATTGGCCAATGGGATTTTTTGCTGAAAATGTTGATTGAAATTTGCGAAGATATTGTTATAGCTGCTGAAAAAAATAAGAAGTCTGCTATTTCAGCATTAGAAAAGATTAGTTTTGCATATAAATATGGAAAGCATATTATATATGTAAAATATCCTTTGCTAATCCGGATTATAAAAATACAAAATCTTAGTAAAGCTGTAAGAAAATTGTATTCGGAATTAAAATCCAAGAATACCTTTTTGGGTAGCATATATAATGCTGTTAACTTTAAAACTAAGATTACTTATTCAGTTTCATCACACAGAGAGCAGAATTTGATAATTATAAATCCTGATGAACATGACAGTTTTGAGTTTTATGAAGAGACCCATCTGTTAGTGGAAAATTTAATTGATAGTCGTTTTTTTAATTTTTGCATTGAATTTTATAAACGGCAAAAATCAATAAAATGTGAAACATTGTTTTATCCATTGCAAGGAGGAGGTGACCCAATAGATAAAGTTTATGATTTAGAAGTTCGTATAAAGCAGCATTTCTGTATCGCAATTACAGACAGTGATAAATTATATCCTAATGCAAATATTGGCCAAACAGCATCGAAAATACTAAATGTGGATAGAAAAACTAGTCCATTTAATTGTTCTATATATATAATGAATGAATTGCGTGAAATAGAGAATTTAATACCTTTTCACATTATCAAACTAAACACAAATTATAAGCATGCTGATATTATAGCAAACAATATCAATTTTAATTTCTCATATTTTGATTTTAAAGAAGGGCTTAAAATAGCTAAAATGTATAATCAAGATAGTTTTAACTATTGGAAATCAAACATATGTCTATCCAATTCTCAGTTCATTCAGAATTTTGATGATATAGAGGATTCAAGAAACTGCTTTGATAAAATAGATTTTGAGAATTATTGGACAAAAGAAAATATCATAAATGGGTTTGGCAAGAATTTATTGGAGTGTTGCTTAGGGAGTTTTTCTCAAAATTTAAAAAATGTTACTACTTCAGATTTGACAACAGAACAATTGACAGAGTGGATGTCTATAGGAAAAGTTTTATTTGAATGGTCCTGTTCTACGAGTCGTAGCTATGTATAGTTTGTTTTTTGCTGTAAATCGCTTACCTTTGCATTCAAAATTAAGCGTTCTTTTCAATAATGCAAAATATGATGGATAAGGGAGCTTCGCTTGTTTCTAAATCGTTACCTATCAAGATTTTTAATTCTATAATTCGTTTATTATCAATAGAAAAGGAGATTGAGAATGTCTCTACGGGTGCCAAGTGATGTGCTTCGTTATCCCACACCGTTTTGCGACTGACCTGATGCCGTGCAGACAGGTCGCATAATGC
>ENA-UEPJ01004144-UEPJ01004144.1-human-gut-metagenome-genome-assembly--contig:-NODE-4144-length-11814-cov-5.146375_pt1 | contig 11814 bp, 10 predicted proteins | sample MGYA00242890_ERZ507896 | MGnify/ENA primary metagenome ERZ507896 (study PRJEB26167, sample SAMN06115508) | human gut metagenome | host: Homo sapiens | place: China:Qinghai | collected 2015-08-20... | reverse complement strand
AACTAAACAATATTCATTCAAAACAAGTATAATATGGCAAAATACGGTAAATGGATAGGAGCAGGTTTAGGTTTTGTCATGGGAGGTCCCATAGGCGCCTTGTTCGGTTATTTCATCGGTTCCACGTTCGACACCGCAACAGTTGTAACATCCGGCCCGGGGAATGATCCGGGTACTCGTCCCACGGGAAGAGGAGATTTCCTGCTAAGTCTTGTTGTTCTAGCAACAGCCTTGATGAAAGCCGATGGAAAAGTAACCCGGAATGAATTGGATTACGTGAAAAAGTTCTTCCGGGACAATTTCGGTCAGGAAGGAGAACGTGAAGCCTTGGCAATCATCAAGGATCTATTAAACAAAGACATTGAGGTGGAACAAGTTTGTACCCAAATCCGCATGAACATGAACGTCTATTCCCGCACTCAACTATTATATTTCCTATTCGGACTAGCCAAGGCAGACGGGATGGTATGTAAATACGAGATTTCTCTGTTGGACAAAATAGCCAATTTATTGGGAATCGATTCTACCACGTACCAGTCAATCAAAGCCATGTACTATGACGATTTGAACTCTGCTTACAGTATTTTAGGCATTAGCTCCACCGCTACCGACGAAGAAGTAAAAAAAGCCTATCGGAAAATGGCCATCGAAAACCACCCGGACAAAGTAGGGTACATGGGAGAAGATATTCGCAAGGCTGCCGAGAAGAAATTCATGGCTATCAACGAGGCTTACGAGAAAATCAAAAAACAACGGGGAATCAATTAGCCGGACAAGAAGGATTGAAATAAAAAAAATAAATATTTCATTGCTTTTACTTTTAAACATTGATTCGTACTTTTGCCCACCAATAACAAAACACAAAAAGAAAGCAATATGTTGAAAGAAATTTTATCCATATCAGGAAAACCCGGGTTATTCAAATTAATCAATAACACCGCAAATGCCTTGATTGTAGAATCATTACTTGACGGGAAACGCTTTCCTGCATATTCTAATGCTAAAATTATCGCCCTCGAAGATATTTCAATTTACACGGAAGATGAAGACATGCCTCTGAAAACAGTGTTCAAACGTATGTATGAAAAAGAAGAGGGCAAACCGGCCATCAATCACAAAGAATCATCCGCAGCGATCACGAACTATATTGAATCTGTCATCCCGGAATATGATGCGGATCGCGTTTATGTTTCAGACATGCGAAAAATGATCCAATGGTATAATTTATTATTAGACAAAAACCTTCTGAACTTCGACGAGCCGGAAGAAGAAAAGAAAGAAGAGTAAGTTTATAAAGTTTGAAAGTTTATAAGGTTTATAAACTTTCAAACTTTACAAACCTATTATCCAGCATGGCAAACGACTACTTCCAATTCAAACAATTCACCATTCGACAAGAAAAATGTGCCATGAAAGTCGGCACGGATGGTGTCCTTCTTGGATCTTGGGCAGATTTAACCCATGCACGACGTTTGCTTGATATTGGTACAGGCACGGGGCTTATGGCCATCATGGCTGCACAACGCAATCTCGAATTAATCATTGATGCTATTGAAATTGATCCGGCGGCTTTTGAACAGGCTCGGGAGAATGCCAATAATTCCCCCTGGCGAGAACGCATCCATCTTTTTCAAGGCGAAGTGCAAGCATTTACCCCCACGTACAAATACGACATCATTATTTGTAACCCGCCTTTCTTCATTAATTCAACTAAAAATCCGGAACTTAACCGCACCCTAGCCCGGCATTGCGAAACATTATCACACGAGGACATCCTCCAAGTTAGCGACAATTTATTATTACCGGGAGGCAAACTTTGTGTAATACTACCTGTTAACGAAGCCAAACATTTTATAGAATTAACCCAAGGCAAAAAATGGTTTGTTAACAAATTATCAACAGTTTACCCCACACCCGACAAGGCACCTAAACGTCAACTTATTGAACTCTCGAAAGTTAAAAAACACCTCGTAGAAGATTCAATAATTCTTGAAATAGAGAGACATACACTTCACGAGAGTTACGCAAACTTAACCAGAGATTTTTACTTGAAACTTTGATTCCCGAAGTTTTATCTCGTCCCACATCTTCATCAGGATTTAAATCTCCTTACAGAAAAGATTAACGATCTATTAACTATCGAATATGGGAATACCCCCTATCTTTGCAAAGTAGAAAACAGATAGAAGACACAGTTTTTTTTCATAAGTTTGTATGTTTAGGTTAGTAGTTAGTAATTAAATAAGAGATCGCCCCATCGGTCTCTTATTTTTTTTTATTACTTTTAACCACGCATTAGGTTGCAATTATTTTTGTTGTCAAATTTATATATTATTATGCAAACAACTGTCTCACTAGGTATTGATATTGGAGGAACCAATATCGCATTCGGCATCATTGATAAAAGCGGTAACTGTCTGGCAAATGGCTCTTTACCCACAACTGCATATAACACACCACAAGATTTTGTCCAAGATCTGTACAAAACAGTGAAGAAAGAACTGGACAACTTAGACGTGCAACTTGTCGGAATCGGGGTCGGCGCTCCCAACGGGAATTACTTCAACGGGACCATCGAAAACGCGGCAAACTTATCTTGGAAAGGGACTATCCCAATGGTAGAACTTCTGACAAAACAATTTAACGTTCCTGCTTTTATCACGAATGACGCAAAAGCAGCCGCTATCGGAGAAATGGTATACGGCGGGGCAAAAGGAATGAAAGACTTCGTCGTGATCACGTTGGGAACAGGCTTGGGAAGCGGCATCGTGGTGAACGGGAAATTAGTATACGGGCATGACGGTCTTGCAGGTGAAGTTGGGCACACGCTGGTTTGTGGTGGGGATAGATACTGTAATTGCGGACGCCGGGGATGCCTGGAAACTTATGCTTCTGCCACCGGAATAAAACGTACTGCCTGCGAATTACTCGCCCTGGAAAATACTCCCAGCACATTAAGGGATATTCCTTACACGGAAATCTCGGCTAAAAAAGTATATGACGCAGCACAAAAAGGTGACCCAATCGCCTTGGAAGCCTTCCGAATCACGGGCGAGCAGTTGGGAAAAGCCCTGGCTAACTTGGTAGCTATTATCAGCCCGGAAGCGATATTCCTTCAAGGAGGGGTAGCAAATGCCGGAGAATGGCTTTTTAAAACCACGCAGGAACAAATGGAAGCTAACATGCTGTATATATTTAAACAAAAAATTAAAATACTTCGCTCGTCTCTTCCCACGAATGCCGCCATTTATGGAGCATCAGCGCTTGTATGGACTGAATTAAACAATTAGATATTAATAACCATGAGAACACGACTCCTTCTACTCCTGCTTTATTTTATCGGTCTTTTGACATCTTGCCAGAGAGAAAAAGAAACTCGAGTAACGGATTTTGTTGATCCATTCATCGGTACTGCCGGTCAAGGACATTGCTTTCCTGGGGCTACCGTCCCATTTGGCGGAATTCAACTTAGTCCGGATAATCCAAGAAGTGGCTGGGAATGGTGTTCTGGTTATCATCATAGCGACAGTATTATATCCTCATTTTCCCACTCGCATCTAAGCGGAACGGGAATCGGGGACTTACAAGACATCCGCTTGCTACCTGTTACGACCCGTCCGCAACCGGGAGAAAAAGCAATCGATTTCATCATGAAAGGGTATGCCAAATTCTCTCATGCCAATGAAACGGCAGAACCGGGATATTATAGCGTGACCTTTGACAACGGGATTAAAACAGAGTTAACGGTAACCTCACGTTGCGGGATGCACGCCTATCAATATCCGGTGCATTCAGTGCACGGGCTGACTCTTGACTTGACAACCGCACGCAACTGGGACCGAACCGTAATGACCTCGATCAAGAAAATCAATAACCGAACCATACAAGGGTACCGGAAATCAACCGGATGGGCAAAGGAACATAACGTTTACTTCTTCATGGAATTCTCCCAAGATGTAGACATCTGGGCAGGAAATGACACCCTGAAATTATTAAAGAACGGGCAGAAACTTATTGCCAATCAAGGGTATGCGTTCATTGACTTTGGAACAACGACCAATAAGGTACTTGTAAAAGTAAGCCTTTCGTCCGCAAACTGTGAAGGAGCCGCTGCAAATCTAGATAAAGAACTGTCCCATTGGAGTTTCGATAAAGTAAAACGCGAAGCAAAACAACAATGGAAACGCATTCTATCCAGGATTAAAGCAGAAGGTGCCAACAAAGAAGAAATGAGAGTTTTTTACACGGCATTATACCATGCCTACTTGGCTCCCTATCTCTTTTCCGACGCACATGGGAACTACAAAGGACCGGACGGGGAGATTCACAGCGTGGGTAAAGCAAATCAATACACCGTATTTTCATTGTGGGACACCTTCCGTGCCGCCCACCCCCTGTTCACGATTACCCAGAAGACCAGGGTAAATGACATGATAAAATCATTTATCCGTCATTACGAAGCACACGGTTTACTCCCGAACTGGGAACTCATGGGTAACGAAAGTCACTGCATGATCGGAAATCACGCCATTCCCATCATCACGGAAGCTTACTTGAAAGGCATTCGGGATTTCGATGTTGAAAAAGCCTATGAAGCCATGAAAGAAACGTCATTATCGCAAGGGAATGGGCTGGGACTCTTCAGAACCTACAATTATATTCCTTGTGACCTCGAAAAAGAATCTGTTTCCAAGACTCTCGAATATGCCTACGATGACTGGTGTATGGCACAAATGGCCAAAGCCCTGAATAAAGAAGACGACTACCTGTATTTTATGGAAGCTTCTAAAAACTATAAAAACGTATTCGATTCCTCTACCGGATTCATGCGGGCCAAACTTTCCGACAGGAACTGGAAAACACCTTTCTCCCCGTTTGCCTCGGCTCACAGGGATGATGATTACACCGAAGGAAACGCATGGCAATATTCGTGGTTCGTACCACATGATGTGGAGGGGCTTATCGCATTACACGGGGGAAAAGTCGCTTTCGCTAATAAATTGGACAGCCTGTTCACCCTTCCCTCAATCATCGAGGGGGATAATGTTTCCCCAGACATTAGCGGGTTGATTGGACAATACGCCCAAGGAAACGAACCATCTCACCACGTGGCTTACCTATATAATTATACGGATACACCCTACAAAACACAGTATTACGTGGACAGAATCAGACGGGAACTCTACACGGATCGTCCCGACGGAATTTGCGGCAATGAAGATTGCGGACAGATGTCTGCATGGTATATCTTTTCAGCCATGGGCTTCTATCCCGTGAACCCAAGCGACGGGAAATATCAACTGGGAACACCCATGTTCAAGAAAGTAACCATCAAACTGGGACAAGACCGCAAATTTGTTATCAAGGCAAACCGGGAGAATAACCAATATATCTACGTGAAGGAAGTGTTACTAAATGGAGAGAAACTCGATCGTACCTGGATTACTCATGACGAAATCATGAATGGCGGAGAATTGGAATTCGTGTTAACATCCGAGATTCCCCAAAAATAAAAGATTAAAAACAGAAGCAAGGAAATGAAAAATATCGGAGTAATCCTAGCCGGAGGTTCCGGACGACGGTTAGGAAGCGAGTTACCCAAACAATTCATCGTAATTGCCGGAAAAACCGTATTGGCACACACGCTTCATACATTCGAAAAACATGAACATATTGATGAAATCATCATTGTCGTACACAAAGATTACATCGGGGAAACGGCAGAAATTGTTCGCCTTGAAGGATTCCAAAAAGTAAAGCACATTGTTCCGGGAGGCAAAGAACGATATCACTCCACCCTTGCCGCTTTAAACGTGTACAAGGAAGAGAAATGTAATTTGATCATCCACGACGCCGTTCGCCTGCTAGTCACGTCGCAAATCATAGATGACGTTATTGAAGCACTTGAAAGCCATGAAGCCTGTACCACGGCAATCCCTTCAACCGACACGATATTGCAAAGCGATACTTCTCGCCAATTCGTGAACAGCATTCCCGACCGTTCTACTCTCTTCCAAGTTCAGACCCCTCAAGGCTTCCATTCCGATATCCTAACGGAAGCCTATAACAAGGCTTTGACAGATCCCGAGTTCTTCAGCACGGATGATTGCGGAGTTGTCAAACGATACATGCCGGAGATACCCATTAAAATAACCAAAGGTTTACCATTTAATATTAAATTAACCTATAAAGAAGATATTTCTATCATAGAAAAGTTACTTTTGCCCTAGCAAAAATAATGACGTGCGTAAAACAGCGGAATGAAAAAAATATCATTATTAATATTGATCTCCCTACCATTTTTTTACTCGCAGGGACAAAAACGAAGTGTCGATTACAAAACTTCACTTACAGGATTCGTGGCAAACCAGAAAACATTACCCTTTTGGGCCATAAATAACAAACACGGCTTAATCCCCAATGGTAATGGGGCTCTACTGGAAATAGGTCTTTTCTCCGATTTCACCAATCGCCATAAAATCCAATTCGCTTATGGTATATCAGCTGCAGGATTTTTATCCCGTCCCGACAATAACGTCATTTTAGACCAACTTTATGCAAGTGCACGCTGGCGGAATCTTCGCCTAGACCTCGGAATGATTCATCCCAAGGAAGAATATAACGGTATTTCCTCTACGAACGGAAATTTCATCCGTTCCGGAAACTCCCGAACTTTCCCGGGATATAATTTGAATAGTGACTACATGAAAGTCCCCTGTACCAAAGGAATTTTATCTATTAAATTTAACTGGGCAGACTACATGATGATTGACGATCGTTACGTGGAAGATACCCGTCTACATAACAAATCCGCTTTCTTAAAAATAAAGCCTCATCAACGCTGGGAAATCATTGTCGGCCTTGAACATTGGGCTCAATGGGCAGGAACCTCTCCCGATAGAGGCAAACAACCTTCATCATTCAAGGATTATATCCGGATCATTTGTGCCAAAGAAGGAGGAACCGGGGCCAGTGTAAGCGATTCGATTAACGCATTAGGAAATCACCTGGGAAGAGAACATTTGGCCATTAATTATTTGGCAGACAACTATATTTTATCTTTCTACCACGACATCCCTTTTGAAGATGGTTCGGGTACGGATTTTCGCTCTTTCCCGGATGGAACTTATTGTTTCTATTATGGTTCCAAGAAAAAGGATCAATGGATTACGGACGTTATTTACGAATTCTATTACACGAAATATCAATCCGGTTCCCGGCACGACCGTCCTGCAACTCCGGAAGAAATGGAAAAGCAAGACCCGAATAGTCATTTCTACGGTCGAAAAGTCCTTGGTGGATGTGACAACTATTTCAACAATGGCGAATATAGAAGCGGATGGACCTTATACGAGAGAGTCATCGGTAGCCCTTTCATGACGCCCGGTCTTTCCGGAGGTATCACCCGAATCATCAACAACCGGGTGATAGCTCACCACATCGGGATGAAAGGTATGGCATGGCAAACTACTCCCTACAAACTCATGCTCTCCTATTCTAGGAATTACGGTACTTACGGGAATCCCATAAAAAAGAATCAATTCTCCGGGGCATTGGAAGTAACATTGCCATTCAAAAATTTACCGTTCGCGGTGGAAACAGGTATCTACGGTGATCTAGGAGACTTGTTCAAAGATAATTTCGGGTTCACGATTAAACTTAGTCGCAAGGGTAAACTTATTAAATAACGAAAATCCAACACAAGCCATTGTCTTCATTTTACCCTATTTTAGGGAATTGAACTCTCGTAACAATCCCGTTTGTAGGGAAGTTCCCTTTTTATTTCTTCGATCTTGTATTTTTATCCCGAAGGCTCACCCCCACCGACGGGTGGTTCGAATATACGGTGATCTGTCCCCGTAAAACGAGCATTTTGATGAAATTTCTATCTGATGTAACTATCATCTTGCAAGCAAATTGTTATAATAGACCAACCCGAATATTAACATTTACTATTTTAATCTAATATTTTACTATTACAATAGGAGAGGAATAGGAAAAGAATGGGAGCGGAATGGGAGCGGCTTACAATATGATAACAGCATTATAGCGTTTTGATAACCATATTTCACATTAATTCAAACTGACTTCTTATTGAAAATCCCTAAAACGGTGAATATAGAAACACGAGTTTAGGGGTATTTTAAGGTAACAAATGAACTACTTAACATGAATTCGATATAAAACACGGTAAGTTATATCGAACTTTCGTCAAAAACAGATTTATCCTCAGAAAAATCTTCAAGCCGAACAAAAAGATCCCCGTAAAAGCAAAACATAGCCAAAAAGAGTAGCATGAATAACCGGGAATTTGCCCAGGATAGGGTGACGCATGTATTACTCACGGTAAAGAATACAATTAACATCGCAAAAATCAAGGAAGAAAATTTCTTTCTTCGAATCATACGATAAACCGGGGCCACAAATAAAAAGAGGACTAATGCCAGTCCGAATATTCCCCCTGTAATCCAGTATTGCAGGAAAGCATTATTCACATTATTATAGTTTGCAATATTCAAATCAGAACTTTCATACCATGCTTTAATCCGATGTTTCGTGCAGACCCCTAATCCCCATACCGAGAATTCATCCAGATGGCGAAAACTCTCCCGAATAAAAGCAACCCGGGGAACAATCGTTGCCCCCCTATATTCACCACTCCGAACACTTTGAATCTCTGCTTCAATCTCTTGAATTCTCTTCTCGTACATGGCCAAATCCGTCAATAACGAAAAGCCACACACGCAAACCAACAATCCGGCAATAAGTCCATAACGCATACGAAGAGAAAATTTTCGGAACAAACATACATTTAAAATCAAGAAACCAGTTAGAAAGCCTAAAATAGACGATTTGGTAACAGTGAAAGAAAGAAATAATACCAGCATCAAAAACATAAAGCCACAAAACACCTTCATCCTCCACCCTTTCACACTAATCACTAACAAATAGGAAGCTAAAGAGGCTATTGCAATGATCATTGCTTGTATCTCTAACCAGAACTTACTACCTAATACATCCCGATTTACCCCAAAACGCATATTATAAATCCAACTTAATGTATCTGCTGGAGCTGAAAATAGTTGTGTTCCCGTCAATGAAAAGAATATATATATATTTAGTAACACACATCCCAAACAGAAAAAAAACAGAAACCGTTTCAACAATTCTGGTGTAATCCAATTCTTAAACGTTGAAACATACATCGGAACAAGTATAAAATTCAACAATAAAACCTCAAAAGTCCCGAAACTGGGAGGCGCAATCGGCTCGTCTTTCAAAAGAACAACCAGTGTATGTAAAGAGAAATAAATCAAGAAAGCCACGTTAATCCTAATATACCACCGGACACCTCGCAAATTCTGAAGCATCTCTTTCCCATTTATCCCAAACAAGACCATCATAAAAGCCAACAGGACAAAATTAAATACATTCCCGTACAATGGCGCTAAACTTCCCAACAAGAAAGCGACAAGCTGGAAAAAATATTGTTGAAATTTCACTACTAGATTCATAACACTCATTTACACCATAAATTGCTGATATTTCCACTTACACAACCAAGGAGCCCCTATATAATCATAATTCAAGGTACACCAATACGTCAACTCATCACGAAAAACAAATGCATCTATCAGAACGATCTTCCTTGTTGGGTATCATTTCTATCTTTCTTTCTATTCATTAATAACTCCACGTTCCTATAAATAATTTCCGGAGTAATATTCTTTATATAATCAGCCTCATTGATCAGGTTGTTTTCAATCTTCAAGAATACACCCGTTTGGCTCCTCGGGAGAATCGTGGACGTGGGGCTGGTTGACAATCCCAAGAGCGCAATAAATGCAGTTTTTACTGCCGCCGCAATATGCATGGCTGCCGAATCTATCGTTATCAATATATCCATATTCGCAATACTCGTCACCAATTCCCCCACAGAAGTTTTTCCAGACAAGTCTAACACATTATCAATCATAGCTTGTCGCACATAAGAAGACTGCACAACAGCATCATTTGAATCACCAATGAATACTAAATTATAATTCCGCAACATTCTCAACAGTACAATAGCCTGTTCCTCCGGATAACGTCGAAACCTTTTATTTGTTCCACCTAGATACAAACCTATGACAGGATTATTATTCGCAAAATGGAAATTACATTCTTGTTTATAATACAATTTCAAGGTAGGTAAACAAGTGAACTTATTTCCCAACCATTCATTAACAAGCATTGCATATCGATTAATATAGTGAACATTACGATTCAACGGACGTTTAAAATTCAATAGAAACCCTCTCCCCTCATTTTCATAACCAACAAGTCGTTTCACCAATGCAAGCCTCAATAACAATGCCGTCATAAACGTATTGGTAAACAAAATACCCAAATCATACCTGTTTCTCAATATAACAAAAATATTTCTGAAATAATTCTTCTTCCTCTTATTCGAAACAATTATGTAAGAAATTCTAGGATCATACTCGAACAATTCTTTCAAGAAAGAAGGTCCCAACAAGGTAATTCGTGCTTGAGGAAAAACTTGCCTGATTAATTCAATTGCTGGAATTGTATTGATTGAATCCCCGATAAAATTAGGCATACAGATAATAATCCTCTTCATCTTGATTTATAATAAATGTTCATTTAATCATATAAAATAACGAATTTCATCACGATCTCATACAACAAGACTAAATAGCTAATGTTCAATCAGCTACGAACTACAAAAAAGATAGAGAAAAAGATTGTGTTAGCCGAAAATGATGTATATTTGCATATCAATAAACGAACATTTATTGATAGCATATAGACATTCATTAAGTGCTATGTATCAGCTAATTATTTTTCAATTAACCTGTTTCTAAAAATCACACATGAAAAATTATACGATCGGTTTTTATCTCGAAAAATTATACTATTCTCCTCAATTTGAACCCGTTATTAAAGAAATCATCAAACGCAACATATCGTATGTGGTAATTATTCCCAAAAACCGGGAACGAGACGAGTTAAATCAACGTGGAGAATCCATCAAACACTGCCAAGAAGAAGGTTTCGTATATTGTTTCGAAGAAGACGACTGTGAATGTAATATCATGATTTTTGGAAACACGCCACGCCCTATTCATACCCCTTTCAAGAAATCAGCTCTTATCATGCATGGAGTATGGGGAGGGAAAATGGTTAATTATGCATCGGGCCTGAATGATGTAGATCTACGCTTTTTAGATGGAGAATTCCTGGAAAACAGTTTAACTAAACTCTTTCCTGAAAAGAAATCCATTTATTATGTATCCGGATATTCAAAACTGGATAGTTATTTCGAATTCACAGAAGAAGACCGGGTGAAATTCCTTCAACATTGTAATTTAGATATAAACAAGAAAACGATATTGTATGCACCAACTTTCTATCCGTCATCAATTCTGAAAATGAGTAAGAAATTCCCGGAAGATCTTGCCGATTACAATATTATCCTAAAGCCACACTCGCACCTGTTCTTACGGAAAAAATACACGAAAGACCTGCACAGACTGGAATCGTGGACGAAATACCCGAACGTTTATCTAGCTAAATTCGACGAAACCAACATTCTCCCTTTCCTTCATGCCTCCGATCTGATGATCTCGGATATGTCAAGTGCCGTATTTGAATTTTCGGGAGTCGGTAAGCCGGCAATTGTCAATATGTTTCTAAGATACCGTTTACTTCATCGTATATTCCCTCATAAAATAACCAAACGATTAGACACGACCAACTTTTTTCTCTGGGAAGTAGGAGACACCCCGAGAAACTATGCCGAAATGTTAC
>ENA-UEPJ01004141-UEPJ01004141.1-human-gut-metagenome-genome-assembly--contig:-NODE-4141-length-11824-cov-4.050566_pt1 | contig 11824 bp, 9 predicted proteins | sample MGYA00242890_ERZ507896 | MGnify/ENA primary metagenome ERZ507896 (study PRJEB26167, sample SAMN06115508) | human gut metagenome | host: Homo sapiens | place: China:Qinghai | collected 2015-08-20... | reverse complement strand
GGATTTCTCCGGTGCGGACATTGAAGTTTATGCATTAAATGCACCGATCGATTTTGACTACTCCAGTTCCGACACCGATATGATCTTTAAGAAAAAAGACGGTGTATGGCTGGATGCCATGGATTCCGCAATCCCGTTAAACCAGGAAAAATTTGAGGCGATGGCACAGAATTTCCTGAATCTTCATGCGATCTCTGAAATTGACAGTGCTGATACCGCATCTGACTATGGTATGGGAAATCCGGTATACACTGTGACGATCACCGACAGCGAAAAAGGTGAGATCACTCTGAGCATCGGAAACAAGGATGCAGACGGAAATTACTATCTCTCCGATGAGAAAAATATCTATCTCGTAAAAGCATCCACAGTAGACTCCCTGGTATTCGACTATGATACCCTGGTTGTCCGCGAGGGACTGGATATTCAGGTCACAGCAGCTGATCTTCAGAACGTGTCCATCACCATGGACGGTAAGACAACGTCCTACAAGAACTCTGATACAGAGGTCATGACGACCATCGCAGACGGAATCAGCAATCTCAAACCGTTCGACTATGCAAGCTACCATATTTTAAATCAGGAACTTGCTAATGCTGACCTGACAACAGATACCCGCATTACATTCCAGGCGGAGCTCACTGTAAATGGTGAGAAGAGGTCTCTCACGATTTATGTCGGAACATACGCAAATCCGGATCAGACATACCGCTATGTGCAGCTTGATGGATCCAACATGATCATGGTCGTTGACAACAACATCGTATTAAACCTCTTGAACGGTCTGACACCGGATGAGGAATAAGTGCAAAGAAAATGCATAAACATGCATGATAAGGCAAGAAAAAGGCAATTCTTACACCCTTTTTCTTGCCTTTTTTTTGTCTTTGAGATATGATAGAACAAGACTTTGGAATAAAGGAGAGAAAACACATGAATCAGTTACTTGATCTCTTCCTTACGTTTGCCAGAATCGGCGGTCTTACCTTTGGCGGTGGATACGCGATGCTTCCGATCCTCCAGAGAGAGGTCGTTGAGAAGAGACACTGGGCAACAGAAGAGGAACTTATGGACTATTACGCGATCGGCCAGTGTACCCCGGGCATTATCGCGGTAAATACGGCGACCTTTGTCGGACAGGGACTTGCCGGCTCCATTGGCGGTATCGTCGCGACTCTGGGCGTTGTATTCCCGTCCCTGATCATTATCACGGTCATCGCAGCATTTATCCAGAACTTTGCGCATCTCGCGATCGTACAGAACGCCTTTGCGGGTATCCGTGTCTGCGTTTGTGTCCTGATCTTCAACGCGGTGGTCAAACTCTGGAAAAAGGCAGTTGTGGATAAGCCGACATTAGTGATCTGCCTGCTTGTGATCCTCGGCTCCACACTTACAGAGTTTTCCCCGATCGTGTTCGTTATCCTTGCGGCTGCTGCAGGAATTATCTTAAAGAATAAGGAGGCTGCTTCCAAATGATGATCTTTGTCAGACTTTTCTTTGAGTTTTTTAAAGCTGGTCTCTTTGCAATCGGCGGCGGGATGGCGACACTCCCGTTCCTCTACAATATCTCCGATAAGACAGGCTGGTTCACCTACGGACAGCTTGCGGACATGGTGGCGATCTCCGAGTCCACACCAGGTCCGATGGGCGTCAACATGGCAACTTACGTTGGATTTACAACAGCCGGTCCTGCTGGTGCAGTAATTGCTACACTCGGTCTGATCACACCATCCATTATCGTGATCCTGATCATTGCCGGATTCTTAAAGGCGTTCAAGACAAACAAGTATGTTCAGAACGCTTTCTACGGACTCCGCCCGGCATCAACAGGTCTGATCGCGGCAGCAGGACTTTCCGTTCTGTCCTTGGTTCTTCTTCACAAGGACGCTTTTGCGGCAAGCGGAAAGATCACAGACCTGATCAGCATCCGCAGTATCGTTCTTCTTGCAGTACTTTATTATTTCACGGCAGTCTGCAAAAAGACGAAAGGACTCCATCCGGTTGCGTTTATTGCGGCATCTGCGGTGATCGGAGTTGTGCTTCGGTTCGGAGGAGTTTAAAATTTAAGTAAATATGTGCCTGTGGGAGAGCGATCCCGCAGGCTTTTTTCTTCCGAAAAACCGTTTGAAAAAGCTTGCTGGGACCGCATGCTCCAGGATGTTTTTCGACACAAAACTATAATTCGAATATATGTTCGATAGAAAACGCTTGCAAATCTGGAAGATTTAAGTGTATAATAGGAAAAGCTTGACTGAGAAACGTGGCTGCGGCATATACGCAGCAGTATGAAAAATAAAACAAAGCTGCGGCGGGGAAGCTTTCCTGCCGCAGTTTATGACTTGTATTGGAGGTCTTTACATGGCGAAAGCACAGTATAATGCTGACAGTATTACCGTACTGGAAGGACTGGAGGCAGTCCGCAAGCGTCCCGGAATGTACATCGGTGGCGTTGGAACAAAGGGCTTAAACCATTTGATATATGAAATCGTCGACAACGCGGTGGACGAGCACCTGGCTGGATTCTGTACGGAGATCACGGTAACGCTGGAGGCGGATGGGTCCTGTACCGTAAAGGATAACGGACGGGGAATCCCGGTGGAGATGCACAAAAAAGGCGTGTCCGCGGAACGTGTGGTTCTCTCCACGCTTCATGCAGGCGGAAAATTCGATAATAATTCCTATAAGACCAGCGGCGGACTTCATGGCGTCGGTTCTTCCGTCGTAAACGCCTTGTCTGACCGGATGAAGGTAAAAATTTCCAGGGATGGAAAAGTATATTATGATGAGTATGAAAAGGGACATCCGGTGATCGAACTGAAGGATGGGCTTCTTCCTGTGATCGGAAAATCAAAGGAGACAGGAACAGAGATCAACTTCCTGCCGGATCCGACGATCTTCGAGAAGACGAAATTTAAGGCGGAGTGGTTAAAGAGCCGTCTTCATGAGTCCGCCTATTTAAACCCGAACCTGGCGCTCCACTATGTGAACAAACGCGCCGGTGAGGAGGAGATGATCACCTACCACGAGCCGGATGGGATCATCGCCTATGTCCGCGAGTTAAACAACGGAAAAGAGTCGGTTCATGAGCCGGTGTATTTTAAAGGCAGTGTGGACCAGATCGAGGTGGAGGTGGCGTTCCAGTTCGTTGACGCCTTCGAGGAGAATATTCTCGGATTCTGCAACAATATCTTCACCCAGGAGGGCGGAACCCACCTGGTGGGATTCAAGACGAAATTCACCCAGCTGATCAACTCCTACGCGAGGGAACTCGGCATTTTAAAAGAGAAGGACAGCAACTTTACCGGCGCTGACACAAGAAACGGCATGACGGCCGTTGTGGCGGTGAAACACCCGGATCCGATCTTCGAGGGACAGACAAAGACAAAGCTTGCCAGCGCCGATGCGACAAAGGCTGTGTTCACCATGACTGGAGACGAGTTGGAAAGGTTTTTCGACCGAAATCTCGACACCTTAAAGGCAATCATCGCCTGTGCGGAGAAATCCGCAAAGATCCGCAAGGCGGAGGAGAAGGCGAAGACAAATATGCTCTCCAAGTCGAAGTTCTCCTTCGACAGCAACGGAAAGCTTGCAAACTGTGAGAGTCGTGACCCGTCAAAGTGTGAGATCTTCATCGTCGAGGGAGATTCTGCCGGCGGCTCTGCAAAAATGGGAAGGAACCGACAGTTCCAGGCGATCCTGCCGATCCGCGGAAAGATCTTAAACGTGGAGAAAGCGTCTATGGATAAGGTCCTGGCAAACGCTGAAATCAAGACTATGATCAATGCCTTCGGCTGTGGATTCTCTGAGGGATATGGAAATGACTTTGATATCACGAAATTGAAATACGATAAGATCGTCCTGATGACCGATGCCGATGTGGACGGAAGCCATATCGACACATTGCTTTTAACATTTCTCTATCGCTTCATGCCGGAACTGATCTACGACGGACATGTTTACATCGCGATGCCGCCGCTCTATAAGGTAGTTCCGAAACGCGGAGAAGAGCGGTATCTCTACGATGACAAGGCGCTAGAAGAATATAAGAAGAGATCGAAGATGCCCGTATGGCGAGTGAGGTGACGGAGCTTCTGATGGGAAGCGATGTCCCGCCGAGAAAGAAATTTATCTATGATCATGCCGATGAGGCGGAGATCGACGCATAGAAGGAGAGTTTACCATGTCTGAAAAAATATTGCGAACTGAATATTCGGAGGAAATGCAGAAGAGCTATCTGGACTACTCCATGAGCGTCATCACCTCCCGTGCGATCCCGGATGCCAGAGACGGTTTAAAGCCGGTACAGCGCCGTGTTCTCTACGATATGAGTGAGCTTCACTTAGATCACGATAAGCCCCACAGAAAGTCGGCACGTATCGTGGGCGATACCATGGGTAAATACCACCCACACGGCGACAGCTCTATCTACGAGACCTTAGTTGTCCTGTCCCAGGACTTTAAAAAGGGAATGGCTCTGGTGGACGGACACGGAAATTTCGGCTCCATAGAGGGTGACGGCGCAGCTGCCATGCGATACACTGAGGCACGCTTAAAGAAATTTGCGGAGGAGGTCTACTTAAAAGATCTCGATAAGACCGTAGATTTCGTCGCCAACTACGATGAGACGGAAAAAGAGCCGGAGGTCCTCCCGGTCCGCGTGCCGAACCTTCTCGTAAACGGTGCGGAGGGAATCGCTGTCGGCATGAGCACCAGCATTCCGACCCACAATTTAGGGGAAGTTATCGACGCGGTAAAGGCCTATATCGATAACCGTCTTCTCACCGTTGAAGAGCTGATGCAGTATATGCCGGGACCGGATTTCCCCACCGGCGGGATCATCGCAAATAAGAGTGATCTTTTACAGATCTACGAGACTGGTGCTGGAAAGATCAAGCTCCGCGGAAAGATCGAGGTGGAACTCGGAAGAAGAAAGGCAGACCGAGACAAACTGGTGATCACGGAGATCCCGTACACAATGGTCGGCGCGGGAATCAACAAGTTCCTCATGGATGTGGCAGATCTCGTTGAGACGAGGAAGCTCACCGATGTGGTGGACATTTCAAACCAGTCAAATAAAGAGGGGATCCGCATTGTCCTGGAGTTAAAGAAGGACGCGGATGTCAATAAGATCAAGGCGGTCCTCTATAAAAAGACAAAGCTCGAGGACACTTACGGTGTCAACATGCTTGCCATTGACGATGGACGCCCGGAGACCATGAACCTTAAGCAGATCTTGAATACATTCCTGGAATTCCAGTACCGGAACATGACGAAGAAGTACAATGTTCTTCTCCAGAAGGAAATGGAGAAGAAGGAAGTTCAGGAAGGGCTCATCGAGGCATGCGATGTGATCGACCTCATTATCGCCGTTCTCCGGGGATCAAAGAACATGAAGGACGCAAAGGAATGCCTGATGACCGGAAATACGGAGAAGATCAAGTTCCGTGTGCCGGGCTTTGAGGCGGACGCGAAGAAGCTTCATTTTACCGAACGCCAGGCGACAGCGATCCTGGAGATGCGTCTCTACAAGCTCATCGGTCTTGAGATCCTCGCGCTCCAGAAAGCATACAAGGAGACATTGCGGAAAATCCGTGAATATAAGCATATTCTTTCCAACCAGAAGAATATGGATGTGGTGATCAAGGAAGACCTTGACTCCATCAAGGCAGAGTTCGCAGAACCGAGAAGGACACTCATCGAGGACGGCGAAGAGATGGTTTACGTGGAGGCGAAGGAAGAGGCGAAGGAAGTGATTTTCGTCATGGACCGCTTCGGCTATTGCAAGACCATGGACCGCTCCATCTACGAGAGAAACCAGGAGACCGTGGACAGCGAGAATGTCCGGGTACTTCCGGTGATGACGGACGATAAGCTCTGCATGTTCTCAGATACCGGAAACATGTACCAGGTGAAGGTTGCGGAGTTCCCGACACTGAAGATGAAAGACAAGGGAATCCCCATCGAGAACGTCAGCAAATTTGATGGGAAGACGGAGACGATCCTCTTTATGATTCCGGCATCCGGATTTACCGGTAAGAAATTCCTGTTCGCGACGGCCCAGGCGGCGGTGAAGATCGTTCCGGGAGAGGAATTTATAACGGCAAATAAGACCGTTGTGGCAACGAAATTAGCGGGAGAGGATAAGCTCACGGAGATCCGGGAGATCGGCACTGAGATCGATGGAACCCGCGATGTGGTTCTCCAGACTGTCGACGGCATGTTCTTAAAATTCCAGCTGGAAGAAATTCCAGAGCTCAAGAAGAACAGCCGGGGTGTGCGGGGCATCAGGCTTGAAAAGGAAGATACTCTGGAACATGTATATCTGCCGGATATGGACGGAACCGCGGATTATAAAGGAAAAGAAGTTGCCCTCAACCGGCTGAAAGCAGCAAAGAGGGCTGGAAAAGGAACGAAAGTCCGGTTATAATAGAATTGGATCGTACGATCCTTTTAATCTGAACTTGAATGAAAATCATGATCCGGACAGATCCTGTCCGGGAAAAGGAGGAACCTATATGAATACACCAACACCTCATATTGCAGCAAAACAGGGTGAGATCGCGCCGTCTATTTTACTTCCGGGTGATCCGCTCCGCGCGAAATTTATCGCTGAGAATTTCCTTGCGGGCGCAAAGCAGTTCAACGCTACAAGAAATATGTTTGGTTACACCGGTTTTTACCGTGATAAACCTGTCTCTGTCATGGGAACAGGAATGGGATGCCCGTCCATTGGAATCTACACCCACGAGCTCATCGAGGGCTACGGCGTAAAGACACTGATCCGTGTGGGAACCACAGGGGCGATCTCCGAGGATGTCCATATCCGTGACCTTGTTTTCGCCATGGGTGCCTGCGCACAGACAAATTATGTGAGAGAATTCGGACTCCCGGGAGATTTCGCGCCGATCGCGGACTTCGGACTCCTGATTAAAGCCGTCTTCCACGCAGAGCAGGAAAACCTTCCATATCACGTTGGAAACGTCCTGACTTCCGATCTGTTCTATGAGCCGGAAAAAAAGAAACACGACGGACTCCAGTTCGCGGATATGGGTGTACTGGCAGTGGAGATGGAGACAGCGGCCCTCTACGCAAACGCGGCTCTCGCAAAGGCGCGCGCCCTTTCGATTCTGACTGTATCTGATTCTATGGTGACAGGCGAGAAGACGACAGCCGAGGAGCGCGAGACATCCTTCGCTGACATGATCCATGTAGCGCTTGAAATCGTTTAATCGTTACTGATATCAGTTATTGTTTGCGCAAGGCGTAAGCAGTAACGTTTAATACGTTAGTATGGTAAACTCATGCCATTTACTACTTGCATTTTTTGTCGTTTTGAGTTAGGATAGACAACAACACGGGTGTTGCGTACATGGAGACATATGTCCGCGACGGGTGGAAAATGGCAGGCTGGCAGCTGATACCGGCTGACGGGCTGAGATGAGGAGATATGTGTGATGGAAAAGAAACTTAGAGTTGGCATCCTTGGAGCAACAGGTATGGTAGGACAGAGATTTATCTCTCTCCTTGAGAATCATCCATGGTTCGAAGTGACGACCGTGGCAGCCAGCCCGCGTTCTGCAGGAAAAACATATGAGGAGGCAGTTGGAGGACGCTGGAAAATGACGACTCCGATGCCGGAAAAAGTTAAAAATTTAGTTGTTATGAATGTAAACGATGTGGATGCGGTATCCAAGACCGTTGATTTCGTATTCAGCGCCGTTGATATGACAAAGGAAGAGATCCGCGCTATCGAGGAAGCTTACGCGAAGACAGAGACTCCGGTGGTTTCCAACAACAGCGCTCACCGCTGGACACCGGATGTTCCGATGGTAATCCCGGAGATCAACCCGGATCACTTTGAGGTGATCAAGTTCCAGAAGCAGAGACTCGGCACGACCCATGGATTTATCGCAGTAAAGCCGAACTGCTCGATTCAGAGCTACACTCCGGCACTCAGTGCGTGGAGAGAGTTCGAGCCGTACGAGGTAGTCGCTACTACATATCAGGCTATTTCCGGAGCAGGAAAGACCTTTAAGGACTGGCCTGAAATGGTAGAAAACGTGATCCCGTATATTGGCGGCGAGGAAGAAAAGAGTGAGCAGGAGCCGCTTAGGATCTGGGGTCACTTAGAGGGCGGCGTGATCGTAAAGGCAAAAGAGCCGGTGATCACATGCCAGTGCGTCCGGGTACCGGTATTAAACGGCCACACAGCTGCTGTATTCGTAAAATTCAGAAAGAAAGCTTCCAAGGAACAGCTCATTGAAAAGCTTGTAAACTTCAAGGGACTTCCGCAGGAGTTAGAGCTTCCGAGCGCACCGAAGCAGTTCATCCAGTATATGGAAGAGGACAACCGTCCGCAGGTTAAGCTGGACGTTGATTTCGAGAAGGGAATGGGCGTATCCATCGGCCGCTTAAGAGAAGACACCGTCTATGACTGGAAGTTTATCGGTCTGTCCCACAACACCGTCCGCGGTGCTGCAGGCGGAGCCGTCCTCTGCGCAGAGCTTCTCACAAAGCAGGGATATATTTCTGCAAAATAATATCGACGGATATCGGTTATCATCTGTCGATCAGAACGTAAATCATGGGCCCGCTATTTGTGCGGGTCCTTTTTACGCGGACAGCGAATCAGTACATATACCTGTATATGGCCTGATGCTGTTTCGTATCAGTGGTACTTATTCATAAGGATCGAAACTGAGGAGGTATTTTTATGTCAGTGAAAAAAGAATACTTTGGGGAAATGCCGGATGGAAGAGAGGTCAGTCTCTACACCATAACAAACAAGAACGGGCTCGAGGCATCCGTCACAGATCTCGGCGCCGTCTGGGTCCGCATGGTCGTTCCGGATAAAAACGGGGGTATGGACGATGTGATGCTGGGATTTGACGACGCAGCTGGTTATTTAAACAATGGTCCGCATTTCGGATCCGTTGTGGGCCGGATCGCAAACCGCACCGCGAAGGGAAAGTTCTCCCTGAACGGGAAAGAGTATACCCTGGCGGTGAACAATGGCCCGAACAACCTGCACAGTGGTCTGGATTACTATGACGCGCGTCTCTGGAATACAAAGGAAGAGGAGGGAAACGCTGTCACCTTCACACTTTTAAGCCCGGACGGAGATCAGGGATATCCGGGAAACGCCATCGTATCCGTCACATATACGCTGACCGACGAGGATATGCTGACGCTGACATACCGTGTCCTTTCCGATGCGGACACGCCGGTGAACCTGACAAACCATGGATATTTCAACCTCCTCGGCAATAACGGAGGTTCCGTCCTTGACCACAAAGCTCGAATTCTTGCAGATTTTTACACCCCGTCCGATGAGACATCGATCCCAACTGGAGAGATCCGCCCGGTAAAGGGAACTCCGATGGATTTCACGGATTTCCATGTGATCGGGGATCGGATCGATGAGAATTTCGACCAGCTTGTCATGGGACATGGATACGACCATAACTGGTGTCTCTCCCATGTCCGCGGCGACTTCGGACTTGCCGCGCAGATCTTCTCCGAGGAGAGCGGCAGAGCGATGGATGTCTATACAGACCAGCCGGGCGTGCAGTTCTATACTGCTAACTGGCTTGATCAGGAGAAGGGAAAGAAAGGTGCGTTCTACCATGCAAGGACCGCATTCTGCTTTGAAACCCAGAACTTCCCGGAGGCTGGCAACAAACCGCACTTCCCATCACCGATCGTGAAGGCAGGGAAAGAGTGGACGTCTGCGACAGGATACCGTTTTTATATTTATGAAAAATAATGACAACGATTCAGTACCTTCATGGTTACAAGTAAAAATCCATTCCAGATCGGCTGCGCCGATGAGATTTTTGCTTTGCATAAAACTACTAAGGAATTATTGATATGAATAATTTAAGTGAACGCGGCATCAAGATCCTGGCATCCATGGGACTGATCCTTACGACGATGATCTGGGGATTTGCCTTCGTGGTTATGAAAAATTCTGTGGATGTGATCCCGCCGACATACCTTCTGGCGGTCCGCTTTTCCATGTCCGCGGTACTGCTCGCCCTGTTGTTCCATAAAAATATGATGAAAGCAGACCGGGAGACGGTCCTCTGCGGCGTGATCTTAGGCGCTTTTCTCTGCCTGTCCTATCAGTTCCAAACCTACGGTCTGAAGCACACGACAGCAAGCAAGAATGCTTTTATCACAACGCTGTATGTCATCATCGTGCCGTTCCTCTACTGGATCGTCAGTAAAAAGAGACCTACAGGCCGGAATATCGCCGCCGCGTTTCTCGCGGTCATCGGTCTTGCGCTTTTGTCATTGCAGGGAGATCTCTCGATCAATTACGGAGATTTTCTGACGCTGGTCTGCGGTCTGATGTTTGCGGTCCACATGGTATTTATCGACAAGTTTACAGAATGCCACGACCCGATCGCACTGACGGTGATCCAGATCATTGCAGCAGCTATTTTCAACTGGATCTGCGCACCGTTTCTTGACGGATCCTTTGATTTCACGGTCCTGATGGATAAGTCTCTGATCGGGGGACTGCTATACCTGGCAGTCTTCTCCACCACAGTGGCTTATCTCTTACAGAACAGCGGACAGAAATATCTGAGCGCATCTACATCGGCGATCCTTCTTTCCATGGAGTCGGTGTTCGGAACTCTGTTTTCCGTGATCTTTTTAAAGGATGTACTGACAGGAAAGATGTTGGCCGGATGTGCGCTGATGTTCGCGGCAGTTCTTTTATCGGAGCTCCCGCAGAAGAAAAAATAGCAGCTGTGAAGTCAATATAAACAGGAAAGAGGTTTCATGGGAAAAGCACTATTTATCGCCGAGAAGCCCAGCGTCGCACAGGAATTTGCAAAGGCGCTAAAGGTTTCCGGGAGAAAAGGAGACGGATATATTGAGTCTGACCAGGCTATCGTGACCTGGTGTGTGGGTCATCTGGTGACCATGAGTTACCCGGATGCCTACGATCCGGCCCTGAAACGCTGGAGCATGGAAACCCTGCCGTTTCTCCCGAAGACATTCAAATACCAGGTGATCGACGATGTAAAAAAACAATTTAAGATCGTGAGCGGGCTCTTAAACCGGGCGGACGTGGACACGATCTATGTCTGCACTGACTCCGGGCGTGAAGGAGAGTACATCTACCGCCTGGTGGAGCAGATGGCCGGAGTAAAAGGAAAAAAACGTCGCCGTGTCTGGATCGACTCCCAGACGGAGGAGGAGATCCTGCGCGGAGTGAGAGAGGCAAAGGACCTCGCAGAGTATGACAATCTCGCAGCGTCCGCATATCTCAGGGCAAAAGAGGATTACCTCATGGGCATCAATTTTTCCAGGGTGCTCACCCTGAAATACGGTCCGTCCGTGGCGTCCTATCTCCGGGAAAAGCGGGCGGTGCTCTCTGTGGGACGCGTGATGACCTGCGTTCTCGGCATGGTCGTCCGCAGGGAACGGGAAATCCGTGAATTCGTAAAGACTCCGTTCTACCGCGTCATCGGCTCCTTCGATGTCCCGGATCACGAGACAGCAGTCATCGAGGCAGAGTGGAGAGCCGTGGAAGGTTCCCGGTATTTTGGAACACCGGCGCTCTACAAGGAGAATGGATTTAAGGAGAAAAAGACGGCGGAAGAGCTGATCCGGTTCCTGAGTGCCGATCCGATGGAGGGAACACTTCTCGCTTTGGACCGGAAAAAAGAGACGAAAAATCCGCCGCTCTTATACAATCTCGCCGAGATCCAGAACGATTGTTCGAAAATGTTCAAGATCAGTCCGGATGAGACTCTAAAGATCATTCAGGAACTCTACGAGAAAAAGCTGGTGACATACCCGAGAACCG